>Ga0187864_10000669_pt1 | contig 36815 bp, 35 predicted proteins | sample June2016WEW_11_4_FD_132985 | JGI IMG/M metagenome (GOLD analysis project Ga0187864, IMG submission 132985) | Peatland microbial communities from SPRUCE experiment site at the Marcell Experimental Forest, Minnesota, USA - June2016WEW_11_40 | ecosystem: Environmental > Terrestrial > Soil >...
CGGATTACGCTTACCTCTACAACAAGGATAAGGCCACGCCGCCACGATGGCAAGATGGCAGAGAGCGAGGTTCAGCCTTCCATTTCGCCCCACGCAGGGAGAAGACAGAGTGGCTATGACACCCACCATGGTCTGCGGCTATGCCAATGCGCATCACTTCTCCTCTACGCTCAGCGCTTCGAAGCCGGAGATGACGTCGAACAGTTCCAGGGTTTCCGTCGTCCCCAGCCGGCGATCTTTTCCACGGGCTTCAGTCCACAATCGTTTGATTCTACCGAGTCCCAGCTCGGCATGTGGACTCCGTCTCCGGTCGATATGTCATATTTTATCCCAATCAATAGTGGTTTTCTCGGAGGGCAGCGGTATGATGAAAACCGGCTTCCGAGTGCGTTCAAGAACCTTGACAGCCACGCTTCCGAGAAAGGTCTGCCTCAAGAATCCCTTTCCATGAGTTCCGAGGATGATGGCATCGCAACTTTCTTCATCCGCTACTTTCAGAATCTCTTCGACGGGATGGCCCAAGAGTACGAGGATTTTTGATACCAGTTCGACACATGCATGGCCGGCTTGAGGCTCTGCTTTCTTACAAAAGTCCTCGAGTCCTTTCTTGATTTCCTCGAGGTCCTTTTCGTGTTCCTCCCTTCTAGCGCTTTGTGCCAACCCTTCAACCATGGATCCTGCGTAAGATAGAGAATGGCCAGGTTCAACGGAATGTAAAATGACAATTCTTGCGTCATGTCTCTTTGCCATATCGGCTGCATAAAAAAAGGCATAGGCTGAGTTTTTACTGAGGTCCGTCGCATAAAGAATTTTTTTGATTTCAGGAATCATTTTTCGCCTCCCTTTCTGCACACATCTTCTCCCACCCTTCTTTCAGAGTGAGGGAATGATGGAAGATCGTCGTCCTCGCCCCTTACTATAAATATCTTTGCCATTTTCCTTTTCTCCTTTTTAGTTTATAGTTGGAACTTCTACTGTACCTTACATCAATGCTAACGTTCCATGCAAAGTCGTCTCCCAACGTGAATTCTGGAGGGGAAACTCAAAAACCCAGAAACACCGCTCTGCCGTCTTCTTAAAAATAATCCTTTTTGCGGCCCATTTCCAAATTGCGATGCGGTAAATCGGTCCGCGTCGTCCACCCGGCTCAGATCTTCTTGACGTGTGCAGCATTCGGGCCTTTCGGTCCCTCGACGAATCAACGGCAACGGGGCTTGCCCTTCCGATAAAGACTTAAGGCTTTCGCCCCGGATAGCTAAAGCGGTGACAAAGACCTCACGACCTTGCCAAAGATGCAAAAGAGTTGCTTCATTGATGCTCGAGTCTTACCCTCCCATTGACCATAAGCAATTTCTTTCAACCCTTCCCTGAGCTGCATGCGTATTCCCGCCGCGTCGCAAAGAGGTTTGGCCGTGGCTACGGCACGGCCCAGCGGACTGGAAAAGACGGCGACCCATGGAAGAGATTTATACGCATTGGCAAAATCCTCCGCCATCTGATAACCTGCCGGGGTCAAGTCCTGGTCGAGAGTTCCGCAGTAACCGCCTGTTTGGCTGGCAGTAGTTTCCCCATGTCGCAGAAAGTAGATGATCAAACTCATAAGTCAACCCTTCCCTTCGCTTTAAACGTACGAGATCTGACCCTATCGGAAAACGGCCTTTGCTTATCCTGCGCGCGTGTTCACATTATTTTCCATCTCGGTCCCGTACCGGCCAAGGCGTGCGGCACTATTGCATCTGGCCCGATGATAGAGAGCTTGCTGCGCCGTGGCTGCGTTTGCGTGTTGACCCTTCCATATTTCCAGTGCGGGTTGCTGGATGGCGCGAGCAAAGGAAAACGCCAACGCCCAAGGCATCTGCGACTTGAATCTCACATTCATAGCATTCAAGCGGGCGGAGGCCAATTCATAAGGTTGACCCCCCGACAGGAAGGCGATCCCCGGCACGGCGGCAGGGACGGCTCTCAGGAGGCAGGTCACGGTGGCGTCTGCCACCTCCTCCACGCTTTCTTGCTTGGGACAATCCTTTCCCGGAAGCACCATATTGGGCTTCAGGATCATACCCTCCAGCATCACCCGTTGTCTGTAAAGCTGGTTGAAAACCGTCCGCAGGACTTCCGCCGTCACTTCGAAGCACCTCTCCAGGGGATGCTCGCCTTCCATGAGCACTTCAGGCTCGACGATGGGGACCAGACCGGCTTCCTGACACAAGGCAGCATAGCGAGCCAACGCATGTGCATTGGCCTCGATACAACCCCGACCGGGAATGTCATCGGCGATGGTAATCACCGCGCGCCACTTGGCAAAACGGGCACCCATTCGAGAGTATGCCGCCAGGCGGTCGCGCAATCCATCCAGGCCTTCGGTTATTTTCTCACCTGGATAAACAGCCATATCTTTAGCGCCGGCGTCGACCTTGATGCCGGGAATGATACCCGCGTCGGTGATGACTTTAACAAAGGGAGTGCCATCTTTCCCGGACTGACGGATGGTCTCGTCGTAAAGGATGACACCGCTGATAAACTCGCCCAACCCGGGAGTGGTCAAAATCATTTCCCTGTAAGAACGGCGCGCCTCCTCAGTTTGAGGAATCCCCACTTTTTCGAAACGCTTGTTGCAAGTGGGGGTACTCTCATCCATGGCCAGAAGACCTTTGCCTTCAGCGACCATCGCCTCGGCAGTGGCTGTGAGCTCTTGTGCACCCATCGGTGATACCTCCGTATCTTTCCGGATCTCACGCGCCCTCGCGGTGTCTATAAGCTCTTGCGCATTCATTTGGGGTTGGCCCACTTCCAGTTCCGGATCTCCGGCATGTCCTGGCCGTATTTGTCGATGTACTGCTTGTGCTCGATGAGCTTGTCCTGCACCATCTGCTTCAGATAGGCCCCCCTGGAGCCCAACTGCGGCAGGCGATCGACCACGTCCTGCACCAGGTGGAACCGGTCCAGCTCGTTTTGCACCCTGATGTCGAAGGCCGTCGTGATCGTGCCCTCTTCCTTGTAGCCGCGGACGTGCAGGTTGCGGTTGGTCCGGCGGTAGGTGAGCCGGTGGACCAGCCAGGGGTATCCATGAAAGCCGAAGATAATGTGCTTGTCTTTCGTGAAGAGCGAGTCGTAATCCGTGTCGCTCAGTCCGTGCGGGTGTTCAGTTTGCGGCTGCAGCTTCATGAGATCGACGACATTGATCACCCGGATTTTTAAGGAGGGCAGATGCTCACGCAGAATGGAAACGGCGGCCAGGATCTCCAGCGTTGGCGTGTCTCCGCAGCAGGCCATCACCACGTCCGGCTCGGCGTCCTGGTCGTTGCTGGCCCATTGCCAGATGCCAATTCCTTCCGTACAATGCACAATGGCGGCGTCCATGGTCAGCCATTGGGGCAGGGCGTGCTTTCCCGCAACCACCACGTTCACATAGTGCCGGCTGCGCAGGCAGTGATCAAAAACCGACAATAGGCAGTTGGCGTCGGGCGGAAGGTAAATGCGCACGATATCGGCCTTCTTGTTGACGACGTGGTCGAGGAATCCGGGGTCCTGGTGCGTGAAGCCGTTGTGATCCTGCTGCCAGACGTGGGATGCGAGCAGATAGTTCAGCGAAGCGATCTTCCGCCGCCACGGCAGCTCCAACGTTACCTTCAGCCACTTGGCGTGCTGGCTAAACATCGAATCGACGATGCGAATGAAGGCTTCATAGCTGTTAAACAGCCCGTGCCGTCCGGTGAGCAGATAACCCTCCAGCCAACCCTCGCTCTGGTGCTCGCTGAGCATCGAGTCCAGCACGCGTCCGGCGGGCGCGAGGAATTCATCAGTTTTTACTTCCCGGGCGTCCCACTGACGGTTGGTGACTTCAAAGACCGCGCCCAGGAGATTCGAAAGCGTTTCATCGGGGCCGAAGATCCGGAAATTGCGCTGATCCTGATTCAGCACGGCCACGTCACGCAGGAACGTACCCAGCACGAGCGTATCCTGGGCGTCAACGGCGCCGGGCGAAGGCACATCGACCGCGTGGAGGTGGAAGTCCGGCATGCGCAGGTCGCGCAGCAGCATGCCGCCGTTGGCGTGGGGATTGGCGCCCATCCGCCTGTCGCCCTTGGGCGCCAGCTCTGCCAGTTCCGGCATGAGCCGGCCATTCTCATCGAACAGCTCTTCTGCCTTGTAGCTCTTCATCCAGCTTTCAAGCTGCGTGACGTGATCGGGATGTTCTGAATCCACCAGGAGCGGCACCTGGTGGGCGCGGAAGGTCCCCTCAACCTGCAGGCCGTCAACGACTTTCGGTCCCGTCCAGCCCTTGGGCGACTTGAGAACGATCATTGGCCAGCGCGGACGGGTCGTGTCGTTTTTGTTCCGCGCATTGCGTTGGATTTGCCGGATCTCCTCGATGGCCTTATCCAAAACGGCGGCCATAAGTTGATGCATCTCTTCCGGGTCATCGCCTTCCACAAAGTGGGGCGTCCAGCCGCAGCCCCGGAAGTAGTGCTCCAATTCCTCATGCTCGATGCGGGCCAGCACGGTCGGGTTGCTGATCTTGTAGCCGTTGAGGTGCAGGATCGGCAGCACGGCGCCGTCGGCGATCGGGTTGAGAAACTTGTTGGACTGCCATGCGGTCGCCAACGGACCGGTTTCCGCTTCACCGTCGCCCACGATGCAGGCGACGATGAGACCGGGGTTGTCGAAGGCGGCCCCGAAGGCATGGCTGAGCGAATACCCCAGCTCTCCGCCTTCGTGAATCGACCCCGGCGTCGTCGGCGCAACATGGCTGGAAATCCCGCCGGGGAACGAGAACTGCGTGAACAGCTTCTTGAGCCCGGCCTCATCCTGACTGATGTTCGGATAGACCTCGCTGTAGGCGCCTTCGAGGTACGTATTGCCCACGAGCGCCGGGCCGCCGTGACCGGGACCGGCGATGTAGAACATATCCAGGTCATACTCCTTGATGACCCGGTTCAAATGCACATAGATGAAGTTCTGACCCGGTGTCGTGCCCCAGTGCCCAACCACCAGGGGCTTCACGTGCGACAGCTTCAGCGGCTCTTTCAGCAGCGGATTGTCGTACAGATAAATCTGCCCGACCGAGAGGTAGTTCGCCGCCCTCCAATAGGCGTTCATCAATCGCTGCAGATCGTCCGGCAGCGGCCTGTCCGCTTTATTCATCTTCTCCGTTTCCATGGCGATGTGCTCCTTAACCCCGTTTTTTGCCTTCATGACTATGCTCCTTATCAGACACCTTCTTTGTTTTTATGGTTCCTTCTCACTTCAAATGGGTAACCCAGTTTTAGTGTAGTCAAGTTTCCCCGTGAGCATGTAGATCATGGTCTTGAGGTTCTTGAAGGTTCTGTAGCCCCGCGCCTTCGCCTTGGCCGCCTGGACCAAGCTGTTGAGTCCTTCCAGAATACCGTTGTTGATCTTGCTGTCATACCACCGGAGCACGCCGGCGATAGAGGCGTCGCGGGAATGCCCGCCATATCCGGCCACGCGCTCCGTGCGAGCGCCAGGTGTTCTTTCCGCGTTCACACTATGGGCCCCGAGCTCGCTCATGCGCCTTTGCTCGGAAGCCGTTGCGACGACGACGGGCAGATTCGCGCATTTGCTCCAAGGACCGCGTCGCGCGATCTGCGACAACACGAACTACTGAGTCTAAATCTACTACGGCCTCGCAGGCCTTGCAGCAAATTGCAGTATTTTTTATTGAAACTAGAAGAAGGTCATATGGCCGCTGCGCTCAAAAACTCAAAAACGAGAAAAACCTATGGGCAGTGGAAAAGCCGGAATTGCTGGCAAGAGGTGGGGGCGTAGTACCGAAGCAGCAGCGCCGAAACGTACGTTTACCCGGCCGCGCTCTTCGCCCCTGGCCTATTACTCTTGCCGCTGCAACCCATAACTGCCTTCTTTCCGATCACCGCCGCGTGGCGTCCCGCGACGCTTTGCGACGACGTCCACGATGGCCTCCTCGAGGAGTTCCGAGAGCGGGATGTGCTCATCGACTGCCAGGTGACGTAGACTGTCAATCACGCCCTCCTGAATCCGCACGGAATAAGTTTTTCTCTGAGGGGCCCCTTTTCTCATACATAATTAATACTTTATTGCTGAATTTAATGCAATATTTTTCTTGCAATGAGTATGACTGTATGATATATTACATTATATAATATAACTATATGGGAAAGGAGGTTCAACAACCAGATGGAAGGATCGGATGATACGGGGTGCCGAAATGAGGAGGATTGCGAGCTCTGCAAGCGCGCATGGCGAGGATGCAAAGAAAGATTATGCGTAGTGTGGTACGGGCCTCGCAATCTGCTCGATAGGCAGGACGAAAAACAATGAAAAAGGGATTGCAGGAAACCTGCAACCCCTTGATATCATTAAGCTGGGGGAGAGGGGGTCGAACCCCCATTCACGGAGTCAGAGTCCGTTGTCCTGCCATTGAACGATCCCCCAAAACCTTCGATTCCCGGTTAAAAGAGCGCTTTCACGCGCCCTATCATCCTTTGCATTAAAGAAGTATCAGAATCTCTTCTGCATGTCAACCGTTTTGCAGCCGGATCCGCACGAATTCTGCTTGACATTTGCCCGTATTGCCTTTATTTTTCTTATCATTCGGGAGTGCTGCCGGGAATGATGAGGAAGGCGACATGACGAGAGGGAAAGCGCAGATGTCCGGCGGGGAAGAGCGTGAAGTCCTGCGCCGTTTTATCGCCCTCTTCACGGACAAGGGATGGCTGAACCGGAAACTGAAAATCAGATACCGGGGTGTGGGCTACCGGATCTTCTGCAGTGACACGGAGTTCCTCGTCTATCGGATAAACGATAATGCATGCGTTTCGCCGGGGGTACCCGGTTGGCCCGTCTGCATGGTGAGACAGGATGAGGTCTTTCACGATTCGGAAATGTGCCCGTTCCCGTCGCCGGAACCCGATGCCAGCGACTGGCTCCACTGCATGGCACAAGGGGATTTCGAGGTGATTTGAGGGTTATGAAAAAGACTATTATTATTTCCGGCTCGTTGGCCTATGACAGGATCATGGATTTTCCGGGATACTTTTCCCAACACATCCTGCCTGATAAGATACACGTGTTGAATGTCTGTTTTCAGGTGAACGGGGTGCGGGAGAAATTCGGAGGAACTGCGGGCAACATCGCTTACTCCCTCGCGCTCATGGGTGAGAACCCCCTTATCTCCGCATCCGTGGGCGGCCATGACTACCACCGCTATTTTCTTTGGCTCGAGAAAAACGGCATCTCCACCGAGCAGGTCAGGATCATCGAGGATGAATTTACGGCAAGCGCCTACATCACTACCGACCAGGCCGACAATCAAATCACCGGATTCCACCCGGGGGCCATGAAATATACATCCGGACTCGATTTCGACAGGCTGAACCCGGAGGAGACCTTATGCATCGTCTCTCCGGGCAATCTCGACGATATGATCAACTATCCACGCATATGTAAAGAGCGGGGCATCGACTATATCTTTGACCCGGGACAATCGCTGCCCATGCTGAATGGGGAAGACCTGATCGAGGCCGCCTCAGGGTGCAGGGTCCTGATCTGCAACGATTACGAGCTCGACCTCATCATAAAGAAAACCGGCCTGGTGAAAGAAGCCTTGCTCGAACGGACGGGTACCCTCATCACCACCTTGGGAGACCTCGGCTCAAGGGTCAATACGACACACGGCGAGATAAGTATCCCCCTTGTAAAGGCGAGACAAGTGCTCGACCCTACCGGGGCGGGAGACTCCTATCGGGGCGGGCTGGTGACCGGTCTCGCCCAGGGATTGGAAATCGAACACTGCGCGCGGATGGGCAGTGTCTGTGCCTCCTTTGCCGTTGAGTGCTACGGGACACAGGAATACCGATTCAGCGCCGACGAATTCAACGAAAGGCTAAAAGCGTGCTCCCTGTAGCGACAGTGTCTCGCCACGTCTACCCCACCGGTATAGCGGCCGGAGCGATTTTTGATGCAGAGCGCGAAATCGCGTTCGGCCCGCACCGGAGTGTACTCTTTTGTACATGAGGATGAGGGGCGAACGCGATCACAAAGCTATGCGCAAAAAGCACCCGGCCGCCCCCACCCTACGGATTGTGGCGCTTGTCCGACCTGTAGCAGCTCCCCCTCGTCCGCTTTGCGTACTGCTTCATTTCTGAAACAGCCTCCGTAACCTCTCCAAAGTGAGAAAACGGATGATTTCTGTTGCTGGTGATCCCGATTGAGAGGGACATGAGGGGGAATGATCTCGGGTTGCCTTGCCTGTCGATGGCGACAATACCCCCCGCTTCTTTTTCGTCGCCGTCGTAAAAGGTGGCGATGATCCGATCGAAGGCGGCGACCATCTCGGAAGCGGCCGCGTCTACCAGGTCGGCATCTATGACAAAGATGAAGTCATCCCCTCCGATATGTCCTACAAAGCTCCCGGCCGGCTGCTTGTTCTTGACGATATTCAGGATGAGCCTGCCCGTCATCTTGATCACCTCGTCGCCCCGTGTGAAGCCGTAGTGGTCATTGAATGGCTTGAAGTTGTCGAGATCCCCATAGCCGACGGCAAATACGACGCCTTTGTCGATGAGCTGCTGAATCGTCCTGTTGATCGAGGTATTGCCCGGCAGCCTGGTAAGGGGGTTTACCTCCACCACGCGCTCGGCCCTGAGGACGCAGAGTTGGGCGCGGGCCGAGAGGTCTTTATCCACCTGTGACCGCCAGACATAGTCCTCGATAAAGACCGCATCCCAGCGTGGCGGCGGGATCGATTCATCGATCACCGCAAGCACGGGCAAGTGGGTGAAGATCGGGTCGTTCTTCAGTGTATTGAGTATATTGACCGCGCTTGCATCGTTGACGATGAGATCGATGATGAGAATGTCCGGAATGAGAGAATAGATGTAGTCGAGGCCTGACCCGATGTTGCTGAAGGAAATGATGCGGCACGATCCTTCAAGGAGCTTTTCCGTTATAGCGATCAGCGCGGTATCACGGGAAATGAGCACACCGGTTTTCATTACAGCACCCTAAAACTCCGTTATAACGAAAGGTCCGCGGCCTCTTCCAGCAGATCCTCGGCCTCTCCTAAGATAGACTTGATGTCGGGTTCCGATAGCCCGACCAACTCCCATGAGGAGGGATGCAGCGGTGGAACAGTGGAGTCTCCTGCAAACCCGAACCCCCTGCCGCGGAGAAGGACATCGGCAAAATGCACGATTGCCGTCTCCATGGGCGCCACCTTTGAAAGATGGGGCTTGTGGTGATACTGAATGACATCGATAAGAGGCTTCGGAAACCTCCATTGTTCGGCGACCCAGGCCCCTACAGTTGCGTGGGTCGTTGAAAAATAGCCGGCCTCCACTTCGTATACCGTAAGGTCTTTCTCCCGGGCCTCACCCATTACCTTCTCGTACTCATCGGGGAACTTGAGCACGAGGACGACCTTGCCGATGTCGTGGAGCAGCCCGTGGATTGACGCTTCCTCCGGGTCCTTTAACCCCTTCTTCGCGGCCATAAGGCGCGAAAGGATCGCGCAGCCCATGGAGTGCTCCCAGAGACCGATCATCGTCTGTTGCATCAGGTCGAAGACGGTAACGCCGAAAAGGAGACCCCGTACCACGTTCAGGCCAAGGAGAAGCACGGCCTGGTTTACGGACGAAATCCTTCCCGGAAAGCCATAAATCGGCGAATTTACCATCCTGAGCACCCTGCTGGTCAGTACCGGATCCTGCGAGATGAAGCGGCTGATTTCAGCGAGTGAAACCGTCGGGTCCCCTAGTAGCTCCAGCACATGCTTGGCGACCGCAGGGATCGTGGCAAGCGTCTGAATGCTCTCGATTCTATCTTTCAGGGTTTTCAGATCCATGCGCTTCGTAAAGACCTTCTATATGCTCTCTCAGCAGCTTTTTGAGCACATCCATATGGGGAGCGGTTTCCACGTTCCTGAAGCGCCCCTCGAGCCGGGCCAGCTCCTCGTCGAGAGGAGGAAGCGCTTTGCATGGCCCGTGCACGTGAATCACCTGAACGTCCATCTTCTGTATCTTTTCAACGAGGATCCCCGTAAGCTCGGTATCCGCCCCGATCATCATGAGGCCGTTCTTATTCAGTACCGGACGCTCCAGTTTCATTCCCGGGGTGATATTCTTAGCCGAAATCTTCATGATCTAAGCTTTCCTGAAATTGTTCGATCACCACACCGTGCGGCGGCATGATGGCCGGTCATAGAAGTATAGCATGCTTTGCGTATGCCCGACCAGCAAAACCATGCCGTTGCCGTCCTGGGCATTGCAAAAAACTTCCGTACGTACAGAGTCCTACAAATCCGGCCCATTATAAGATTGTGGGGCAGAATAATCAACGATATTATTTTCCGCCCCGCAGCTATCCCGGTATTTCTGGCCTGAAGATTGCGCAGATATACTTATAGGCGGAATAAAGACTGAAACAGAGCGAAACATAGATGATGACAAGACCGGGCACATAAAATGACCGGCTAAAAAGCACACAGGCTATCCCCACGATCTGAAGCGTTGTCTTCAGCTTTCCCGCAAAGGACGAATAAATGATGATGCCCTCTCCCGCATAAAACGATCTCAGCCCGTTTATTACAAATTCGCGGCTCACCATTACGACCGTGACCCATAGGGGCACAAGCCGGTAACAGGAAAGGGTGATCAGGACAGTCGATATGAGAAGCTTATCCGCGATAGGGTCGAGGTACACGCCGAGTTTCGTCTTCATGCTCATACGACGCGCGATCAGGCCGTCGAGACCGTCGGTAATTCCGGCGATAATAAAGAGAATGCACGAGGCAAAGCGAAGCTGCTCGTTCTGTGTCGATATCAGGTAGAGTATTGCCGGTATGAAAAGTATCCTTACAAGACTTAAGCTGTTCGGAAGCGTCCAAACAGAGGTTGTTTCATCCCGGCTCTTCATTGGGAATCTTTTAGTTTGTCGTAGTAAAGCTTGACCCTTTTGATGTAGCTGATCGTTTCGCTTATGGGAGGGACAGACATGTTCTGTATGACCCTTTGCGGCCCGGCATTATATGCAGCAAGAACAAGCTCAAGATTTCCTTTGAAAAGCTCATGCAGCAGCTTTAGATACCTCGCCCCGGCCTGAATGTTTTCCTCCGGATCGAAGGGGTTGTGGAGCTCCAGGTCGCGGCCCGTATCAGGCATGATCTGCATGAGACCCCGTGCGCCTTTCTGTGAAACCGCCGTGGGGTTCCCGTTCGATTCGGCTAACATCACCGCTTTTACCAGACGATAGTCGAGACCGTTCGCCTCGGAATGGCGTTTGATAAGGTGGTCGTACGTGTTCCTGTCGAGAGCCGAGACGGAAGGGAGCGCAGAGCCGTCTCCGCCACGTTCCCCGATGATGATGTGATACCCTTTGCCGGGCGGCCTGATATTGGTAAGGTGATAGACGCCCCCCGCATCGACATAGCCATAGATAGCCGCGATACCGGAGAGGGGCGCCAGGATCATGACGGCAAGAAGAAAGAGGAGCTTAAGCATACTGCTCTTATTGTCGTCGAATAATCCGTAATTGTCAAGCCTTTTGCCGTTTGGTATAGGTCCTATAGGACTTATACGACCTATAATTAAGAACGAATCGCGGCCGGTCGCCGCCTCCCCCTTTTCCGTTCTTGCCCTGACGCGTTCGCTCGCGGTATTATATGCGGCCAGGAGGATTGCTGCGCATGGCGGGTCTTCTCTACGTCGTTGCCACACCGATAGGGAACCTGAAGGACATAACCCTTCGGGCCATAGAGGTGCTCCGGGAGGTCGATTTCGTTGTTGCCGAGGATCGTCAAAGGGCCCTCAAGCTATTGAGCCATCTCGATATCAGGAAACCGATTACCACGATTAACAGCTATAATGAAAAACATCGGGCCCGGATGATCGTCGGACAACTCGCGGAAGGGGCAAAGGCCGCCCTCATTACCGCCGCCGGTACCCCATGCATCTCGGACCCCGGCGACGTCGTGGTGAGGGCGAGCTGCGACGCAGGCATCGAGGTGCAGGCTGTGCCCGGGCCCTCCGCCGCCCTTGCGGCCCTTTCCATATCGGGCCTGTCCCCCGACAGGTTCCTTTTTTACGGCTTTCTTCCCCAGAAAAAGGGAAAAAAGAAGAAGGTGCTCCGGGAGATCCTTGCAGGCCCTTTCCCGGTGGTAGTATTCGAGTCGCCCCGAAGGATAACGGAAACCCTCGGCGTCATCAAGGAAGAGACACCGGAAAGGCGAGTCGTCATCTGCAGGGAGATCACGAAGCTTTACGAGGAAGTCATACGGGGCCCTATCGAAGAGGTGCTGGAAGAGATCGCAGCACACGAGACGAGGGGCGAATATACGGTTATCGTCGAGGGGAAAGGAAAGCGGACAACGCCTTGAAGGTATAGAGCACAAGGAAAAACGCGAGGTTGAGGAGCACGATCGTCGCCCCTGTGGGCAGATTCATGAGGAAAGAGAGGAAAATGCCGACCCATACGGAAACGACCGCGGTGAACGCGGCAAAGAACAGCGTGCCTCTGAAGCTTTTCGCGATTTGAAAGGCGCTGACCGCGGGGATTATAAGAAGGGCTGAAGTGAGCATTATCCCGACAAGCTTCATGGCGAGGACGACTGTCACCGCCGCCAGCACGGCGAGAAGCGCATTGATGCGGCCCGCGTTGATGCCGGATGTCCGGGCAAACTCCTCATCGAACGACAGGGAGAGGAGTTCGCTGTACCGGAAGACGATGACGGAGAGCACGATCACGGAGAGCACGATGGACACCACCATTTCCCCCCTCGTAATCGACAGTATGTTGCCGAAGAGATAGCTGAAGAGGTCTACATTGAAGCCTGCGGCCAGACCGGCCAGCATCACTCCCCCTGAAACACCGAAGGCGGACACGATCCCGATGGCGGCATCGCTGTACACGCGCGCTCTCTCGGTCAGCTTGAGGATCGCGAGCGAGCTGAGAGCAACAACCGGCACCGAGATGTAGATGGGCTGAACCTTGAGGAGAAGCCCCAGGGCAACACTCCCGAAGGTGACGTGAGCAAGCCCGTCTCCGAGCAGGGAAAGCCGCCTCAGCACAAGGAGCACCCCGAGGTTGGCGCAGAGAAGGGCGATAAAGGAGCCGGCTATCAACGCCCGGAGGACGAATGCATACTCAAAAAACCGGAGCACTTCCATAAGAAAACCTCAAGACCGGACCCCAGGTTGTCCGGGGGAATCACTCGTGTCTGTGGCAGATAAGATGCTGGGCAAAAGAGCCGAAGACCTTTGTCATCTCCGCCGAGAGGCAGAAGTCATCGAACCCCCCGTAAAAGATTATTTCCGTTTCCAGATAGAGAAGTTTTTTTGCATACTTGCCGATGCTGGCCGTATCGTGGGTTACCAAAAGCACCGTGACCTGTCTCTTCTGATTCAGCTCCATGAGGACGTTGAGGAACCTCTCCCTTATTTCCGGATCTACGGCGATGGTCGGCTCGTCAAGGATGAGCAGCTCCGGTTCCTTGATCAGGGCCCTTGCCAGGAGGACCCGCTGTTGCTGCCCCCCCGAAAGCTCGCCTATCAGCTTGTCCCGTAGGTCGGTGATGTCCATCAGGTCAAGCGCCTTCCCCAGGGCATCCCGGCTGTCCCCCTCGGGGATGCCCGCCCTTTTCGGGACAAGTCCGAGCGCCACGATCTCCTGCACTGTGGCGGGGAAAAACCGGCTGAGGGCGGCGTTCTTTTGAGGCAGATACCCTATTTTGCGCCAATCGCGAAAACGCGACGGCGCCTGGCCGAATAGCGAGACCGAGCCGTCAACCGGGGTTTCGAGGCCGAGAATCAGCCGTATGAGGGTGCTCTTGCCGGAGCCGTTCGAGCCCACAAGGCCCACATAATCGCCCGCCTCGATGGAAAAGGAGATATTGCGCAGGACATCCCTGGTCTCATAAGTGAACACCAGGTTCCGGACAGAAACGACTTCTACCGGCATTGAAGGCCCACCCTCAGGTTATCAAGGTCATGCTCCAGAAGGGAAATGAAGGTCACCCCTTTTTGCAGCTCCTCCTTGGTCACGTTATGACCGCCATTGAGCGGGAGCAGTCGAGCGCCCGTCTCTTGCGCGATGGTTTCGGCCATTCTCGGCTGCAGCAGCTCCTCATAGAAGACATATCTTATATTGTGCCGCCTTATCTCTTGAACGATATCCGCCAGATGTCCGGGGCTGGGCTCCGCGTCGGGAGAAAAACCGTATACCGAAACATAACTCAGGTTGTACCTGCGGGCAAGGTAATTGAAGGCGTAGTGGCCGCCGTGCACAAAGAGCCGCGTTTCGCAGGACGCCAGGCCCCTCCTGAACTTTTCATCAAGCTCACGCAGTTTCGCCTTGTAGGCTGCCGCGTTCTTTTCATAGAATGACCTGTTTCCGGGATCCTTCTTGATGAATCCCGCAAGGATGTTCTCGACCATGACCTGCGCATTGCCAAGGTCCAGCCAGATATGGGGATCTACGGACTCTGAGGCTGCCCCGTCGCGCCTTATGGCCGTGTCCTGACCCCGGCCGGGTGGTCCCTGGTTTTCCGATTCTTGCCTGAGCCTTGTGCCCCGGCTTGAGTCGACGACGACCAGATCGCGCCGCAGCGCGCCTTTAATGATTGCCGCGGCCCACGGCTCCATAAAATCGCCCGTGTAGACAAAGATGTCCGCCTTGTGTATCTTCATGACGTCCCCCGGCTTGGGGTCGAAGCTGTGGGGCTCCACGCCGGGGGGGAGGAGCAGGTCGACATCCCCCTTCGGGCCGCACACATTCTTTGCAAAATCGTAGAGGGGAAAAAGCGTCGTCACTACCAGGAGCCGGCCCGCGCGCCCGGCCTGGTCCCCGGAAGGCCGGCACGAGTTGAGGGCAACCGACACAAGGAAGAACAGGCAGGAGAGGAAAACGGCGCCCCTTCTCATTGCCTTCTCCCCTTCTCGCGGCATTCGCGGCAGAGCCCCTGAAGCTGAAGGATATGAGAGAAAAGCGCGCCCTTGATCCGCTGCGCTACTTCCTGTTCGAGGGCCTCCCCGAGACAAAGGCCGATGTCCTCGACCTTACGGCACGAGAGGCAGACAAAGTGATGGTGATGGCCCTTGTTTGCGCAAAGATAATAATAGAGCTGGCGGTTGTCATGGAGGACCCTGGTCACCACACCGCCATTGGCAAGCTCATCCAGGATGCGGTATACCGTGGGAAGACCGACGTTTCTGCCGCGCTCGCTCACCTTCCTCTGCAGCTCCTCGGGGCTCAGGAAGGTCGATTCAGCCGCCATGACTTCGAGAATTACACGTCTCCCCGGGGTCACCTTCAGTTTGAGCCCTCTCAGCAATCCTTCGAAGTCCTGCACGCCGGACACCTCATTAAATAGAAATCATTTCTATTTAAACAGACGATCCGCTCAAAGTCAATCATTGGCTACTGCTTACCCATGCCGATGAGATATACCTCATCGCTGACCGACCTGGAGGCTTTGGGCTTAAAAGTCGTGACCTTCGAAAAGCGCGGCTTGAGCGTGGCTGCCATATCGGCGAAATCCGGGCTGAAGAAAAGCTTGATGAGGAAGTTTCCTCCCCTTCTCAGACCTTCATCCGTGACCCTGAGCACCGCCACATAAAGCTCGTGTATCCGGGCGATGTCGGCCTCCCTGATGCCTGAGAGGTTCGGGGCGATATCGGAGGCAATCACATCGAAGGCGGGGATTTCTACCTCTCCCAGCAGGGCCTGCACATCGACCTCCCGTATATCGGCCTTTTTCAGCACTACATTGGAGGCGGGTACGGGTGTTATGGGCAGGATGTCGAGGCCGACGACCAGGCCGCGAGCGCCCACGAGCGTCGATTCGAGCTGCACCCAGCTCCCTGGCGCCGCCCCCAGGTCGAGTACCCTGTCGCCTTTCTTTATTATGGTGAACCTGTGCTGTATCTCTTCGAGCTTGTACGCGCTCCTCGCCCGGTATCCTTCTTTTTTCGCCTTTTTGTAGAAGGTATCTTTTACTATATAGCGGGCGTGCATGGGCTGTGTAAGGAGACTACCTCCTCATGAGCGAATGGGGATCGATGATGATGCCGTCCTGCGGCCGGTCCGCCCCCTCCGGCTCCTCGAAAGCCTCCTGCACAAACCGCAGAAAAGCCCTTTTCACCGCCGCCGGTTCTCCAAGCTGGGCAAGAAGCCCTTTATAACAATCAAAGTTCTCAAGGCAGTAAAAGAGATAGGCATAATCCTCGAGCATCCGCTTGAAAAGGGGCAGTCTCGCCGCCAGCCTTTCTTCCTCGACGAGCTCGTTCAGGAATGCCTGCCTTCTTTCCTCTATTATATAGGGCGGAAGAACGATGGTGGGATTACGCACGTCGTTCAGCTTTTTCAGGTCTTCCTCCATGCCCGGCCATCCGAGCGAAAAGGGATCGAAGATCGCATCGGCGAAAACGGCCTCGGCTGAAGCCTCAGACGCCGCATCCGCCCCCGGGAGCAGATAGATGTCGTTGGGCCTTCCAACGTCGCTCTTTGTCGCCGGAAGCATACGGTGGAGGCTCGCCGCCTCCTCAGCCTCTTTTCCGGAGAGGCCGGAGGCCTCTTCGATCAAATATCCCGCATAGGCGGCAGAAATGGATGGAAGCACCATAAGCGGAGGCATCCGCAGCAAGAAGTCTTTCAGGAAATCGTCAAGCTCGTCCCTGGATATAGGGAAGCTCTTCAGTTCCTCGAGGCCGTTGGAAAAATGGAGCACCGCCTGGCTCAGGAGGAACTGGTTCTTTTTCATCTCGACAGCGACCAGGACCACCCTTGTCATCTCGGGGTCGTAATTCGACAGGAAAGCGCGTGCCTCCCGGCCGGTCTCCACCTTTCTCAACGCGGACTCTCCCGGCATTCTCGGCTCCTCCACGGGTATGCCTTGTGTTTTCAGCCGGAAAAGCGCCTTTTTAACCAGTTTCTGCAGCGTCTTGTCGACAAGGGACGGATAAAGGAGGCTCAGGAATCTGGCGGCGCCCTCGCTCTTCAGGCTGCCGATGGCATGAATCAGCAATTCCTGCTCTTCCCCGGGCAGACCGAGCACCTGATCGACTGTTTCTCCCGCGGCGGCGCCGTCGGCGATAGACTTGAGGATATCGTCCATGTGTCAATTCTGTCATAAGCCCTCTCCACTTGTCAACGCTTCCGGGTGGCCGGCCGAGAGTATGTTTCGGAAAGAATCGAGGCAGAGTAGAGAGCTGGCTTTTGGCTGGAGCCGCTTCTGATCTTCTGCAGACTCCTCGTCCGCCCTTTCCAGGGACGGCGGTCTTACTGCTTGTCTTGACAAGGACCGTTTTTTTTTCTATAACGTAGTGGCCTTTCCAGATAGGATGAAACAAGACCGTTCTGGACATCCGCCAAGGAGGTGTGAGATGAAAAAAGGGATCGTGCCGTGTGTCCTTTCCGTCGTCTTTTTCTTTGTGGGCGTCTTCTCTTGTTCTGCCGCCGACGTGATCAAGCTGAAGGCCGCCAATTATCTCCCTACCACCCACAAAATGTCGCTCCTCACCGAGAGGTTCTGCCAGGAGATCAAGAAGCGGACAAACGGTCGGGTGGAGATCACCTACTATCCGGGCGGCACGCTCCTGTCGCCGGTGAAGATGTTCAACGGGATCACGACGGGCATTGCAGACATCGGTGTTTCCCATATCCAGTATACCCGGGGGCGCTTCCCGGTGACGGAGGTCTTCGACCTGCCTCTGGGCTTCCCCAGCGGATGGGTCGCGACCCACGTGAGCAGTGATTTCTACGACAAGTTCAAGCCGACCGAGTGGGACGGCGTCCACATGCTCTACATAAACACCTCGGGACCCCTCATCCTTCAGACGATCAGCAAGCCGGTCAGGACGCTCGCCGACCTGAAAGGTCTCAAGATCAGGGGCGCGGGGCGGATGACCGAGACCCTGAAGGCATTAGGGGCAGTCCCCATGCCCCTGGAGATGCCGGACGTCTACGAGGCCTTGAGGCGGGCTGTCCTCGACGGCATCATGGTCGATCTCTCCACGCTGAAGTACTGGAAGTTCGCCGAGGTGGTCAACTACGTCACGCCTACGTGGCAGCTCGGCACAGGCATTACCTTCTACTGCGTGATGAACAAGAACAAATGGAACGCCCTGCCCGCCGATATCCAGAAGATCTTTACCGAGACGGCAGCAGACGCAAAAGAGTGGCAGGCAGCCCTGTGGAATGAGATGGATATAGACGGGAGGGACGTCTTTAAGGCAAAGGGCGGTCAGATCATACCCCTGTCGGAAGCGGAAGCGGCAAAGTGGATAAAGGCCGTCGATCCCGTGATAGGGACCTACAAGAAAGAGATGGTCTCCCAGGGGTTCAAGGCCGCCGATGTGGACAAATGGATCGATTTCATCAAGGGGCGCATCGCGTACTGGAAGGCAGAGGAGCTACAGAGGAAGATCCCCACGCCCTTCTAGACCGCATACGCGGTGCCTTTCAAGGAAGAGGATGGAGGGGCGGACTATTCGCTCATGGAAAGATTTGGAGGGAGGCGGGTATGCGAGCGGGTGAGGCTATGGAAGATGGGGGAAGACAGGTGAAAGCGCGCCTCGAGCACCTGTCGCTCCGTTTCGGTGGGGTCAACGCCCTCACCGACGTGAGTCTCGACATCAGGGACAACGAAATCCTGGCCGTCATCGGACCGAACGGCGCCGGCAAGACGGCCCTGCTCAACTGCCTGAGCGGCTTCTATAAGCCACAAGAGGGTGAGATATACTACGAGGGGCGGACCATTACCCGCATGCGTCCCCACAAGCTGGCCCGACTCGGCATGGCGAGGACCTTTCAGAACATTGCGCTCTACACGGGCCTCAGCACGGAAGATAACCTTATGGCGGCACGGCACGTGCTCATGAGGCAGAGCTTTATCGCCGGTGCCCTCTATTTCGGACCGGCGCGTAAAGAGGAAATCGCGCACCGCCGGATCGTGGAAGAGATCATAGACTTCCTGGAGATAGCGCCGGTGAGAAAGAAGATAGTCGGCCTTCTGCCCTACGGCCTGCGTAAAAGGGTCGAGCTGGGGCGGGCCCTCGCCCTGGAGCCGAAAATCCTCCTTCTTGACGAGCCGATGGCGGGGATGAACCTCGAAGAAAAGGCGGACATCGCGCGATTCATCATCGACGTGTTCGAGGGACAGGGCGCTACCTATCCGGATACCCCGGTCTTGAGGGACGGGATCAGCTCAATTATCCTCGTGGAGCACGATATGGGTGTGGTGATGGAGATGGCGGACAGGATTGCCGTCCTCGATTTCGGCAAGAAGATCGCGGAGGGAACTCCCAGGAAGATCTGTATGGACCAGGAGGTGATCAGCGCCTACCTGGGGAAAGCTCCCGAGGGCGGGTAGGCACTGATGCTGGAAGTCAACAGTATCGACGTTGTGTACGGCCACGTGATTCAGGTGCTGAGAGGCGTATCGCTCGAGGTGGGCGACGGCCGGATCGTGGCGCTCCTCGGCGCGAATGGGGCGGGCAAGACCACCACCCTGAAGGCGGTTTCGGGCATGCTCAAGACGGAAGAGGGGGAGGTCACGGAGGGCTCTATCCTTTTTGACGGCAAAAGGATAGAGCGGCACGAGCCGGAAGATATCGCCGCCATGGGCCTGAGCCAGGCCATGGAGGGGAGAAGGGTCCTCGAGCACCTGAGCGTCGAGGAGAATCTGCTCGTGGGGGCTTACTGCCGCAAAGACAGGGCCGGGATTAAAAGGGACCTGGAAATGGTCTTCGACTACATCCCCAGGGTGGAACCCCTGCGCCGCCGCGTGAGCGGCTACCTGTCGGGCGGCGAGCAGCAGATGCTGGTGATAGGGCGGGCCTTGATGGCGCGGCCGAAGCTCATGCTCCTCGATGAGCCCTCCCTCGGCCTCGCCCCGTTGATGGTGGAGGACATCTTTCGCATCATCCGGAGGATCAACGCCGAGCAAGAGATGTCGATACTGCTCGTTGAACAAAACGCCCGCGCCGCCCTCGGCGTCGCCCATTACGGCTACGTCATGGAAAACGGCCGGGTGGTCTTGAGCGGCCCTGCCGATAGCTTGCGGGATAATGAGGATGTCCGGGAATGCTATTTGGGGCTGTCGGCCGGCGACGCAAGGAAGAGCTACCGCGACATGAAGCACTACCGGCGAAAAAAGAGATGGCTCGCGTGACGAGGGAAGAAGTACTGAGTGACGAGTGAGGAGTTGGGAAGAGCCGATGGACGAGGGAAGGAAGGGCGACACCTGGCCCAAGGTACTCAGGTTTAACTACGAAAAGTACGGGATAAGCCGGAAGGCCATGCGCTACAAGCACTATGGCATCTGGCTGGCCTACACGTGGAAGGATTACTATCTCGACGTCAAGTACCTTACCCTTGGTTTATCGGCCCTCGGCTTCGTGCCGGGGGACACGCTGCTCATTGTCGGGGATAATGCGCCGCAATGGTACGGCGCGGAGTTGGCGGCCCAGGCCGGTCACGGGGCCTCCCTAGGGGTCGATCCCGATCTGACGCCGGCTGAGATCGCCCATATTGCCGAAAGCGGCCGGGCTCGGTTTGCGGTTGTCCAGGATCAGGAGCAGGTAGATAAGCTCCTCGAGGTCAGGAGCCGACTCCCGCGCCTTTTGAAGATCATTTACTGGACCTATAAAGGTTTGGCCCACTATGACGACGATATGCTGATGGGGTACGGGGAGGTGCTCGAACTGGGAAAGAGCTATGAGGCGGAACACCCCGGGCTCTTTGAGAAAAATGTGGAAATAGGCAAGGCAGACGATGTCTGCGCCCTCGTCTGCACGTCGGGGACCACCGGGAGCCCAAGGACGGCCGTCCACACCCACGGGACGATACGGGCGGGCGCCGATCATCTCCTGCGCCTCCACCCATGGAAAGAGCACGACAATGTCGTTCCCCTTCTGCCGCCCGCGTGGATAACGGGCCAGTGGTCCGCCGTCGGCTGCCACCTGCTCTCGGGCTGCACCCTCAACTTCGCGGAGGAGCCGGAGACAGCCCAGCGGGATACCAGGGAGATAGGGCCGACCATCGCGTGGCACGGGGCCCGCCTCTGGGAGCGCCAGGCAGCCGGCCTGCAGGCGCGGATCAGCGACGTCGATGCCCTGACGCGGCTCGTTTTCCGCGTGCTGATGCCGATCGGCTACAGGATGGCCGATCTCAGGCGTGAGGGGAAAGAACCGCACCGGGTCCTCAAACTTCTCTTCACGCTCGCCGATGCCGTGCTCTTCAGACGCATAAGGGCGACCCTGGGTCTGCAAGACGCACGGATCTGCTACAGCACCGGCGCGCTCTTGAGCCCTGAAGCCGCGCGCCTCTATCACACCCTGGGCGTGCCCCTCAAAAGCCTCTATTTTACCACGGAGGGCGGCGTCCTGACGAACGTTGCGGCAAACGGCTTCCCCGGGCAGACCGGCAGTTCCCCTGAAGACGGCTCGGGAGTGAGGATCACTGATGCTGGCGAAATCGTCTCCCGCTCACCAGGCATGTTCGCCGGTTATTACGAGGACCCGCAAGCGACCGCCGCGGCGCTGAAAGACGGGTGGTTCCATAGCGGAGACCGGGGTCTCATCGGTGATGACGGCGCCGTCCATTTTCTCGACCGCACAGGGAGCGTCGTGGCGCTGTCGACGGGCGATACACTGGCCCCCCAGGCTGTGGAGAGCCGTCTCAGGTTCAGCCCCTACATCAGGGACGCCTGGGTCCTGGCAGGTCCGCAATCGGCCTACGCCTCGGCGGTCATCGTCATCGACTACCGTACCGTGAGCAAGTGGGCCGGACAGAGGAGGATCGCCCACCGCACGTGTGCCGAGCTCTGCCAGAGGCCGGAGGTCTACGCCCTCGTCGGACGCGAGATAGACAGGGTAAACAGGAGCCTGCCCCCGGGTGGCAGGGTGAAAAGATACGTGCATCTCCACAGGGAATTCGATCCGGACGAGGGCGAGCTGACGAGGACGGGAAACCTGAGAAGGGCGGTCCTGGAGGAGCGTTACCGGGGGATCATCGACGCGATCTATGCCGGCAAGGCTGAGGCGGCCGTCGTCGACGCGGGTCGCCAGGATGATCGTGTGGAGGCGAGGGAGACACGTGTGGCGATAGCGTCTGCCGGGGAGACCACCTCATGACCTTCTTTGCCCAATTAGTGGTGACCGGTTTTGCTCTCGGTATGATGTATGCCCTCGTGGCCATAGGGTTTGTCATCATCCTGAAGTGCTCCAATGCGTTTAACATCGCCCAGGGACACTTCGTGCTCATCGGCGGATATCTCGGCTACACGTTCCTCGTGACGTTCCACCTGCCCTTATGGGCTGCCCTGTTTTTGGCGATGGCGGTGGCCGCCCTCCTCGGCCTCGTCATAGAGCGTCTGGCCCTGCGCCCCCTCGTGGGTCAGTCCGAGCTCGCCCTCATTATGATGACCATAGCCCTGGCGACCGTGCTCGAAGGGCTCGTCACGCTGATATGGGGCGGGGAGTATAAGACCTACCACGGCGTGCTCCCGAGCCTGACCCTGAAAGTCGGCCAAATATCGGTGCCTTCCGAATCGCTTATCGGGCTCATGGTCTCCATGGTCGTGGTGGGCGGCCTCATGGGTCTCTTTCGCTATACGCGGATCGGACTGGCCATGCGGGCCACCGCCGAGGATCTGCAGGTAGTGCGGAGTCTCGGTATCAGGGCGACCACCGTCTATGCCGTCTCATGGGTTATCGCTTCCATCGTCGGCGTGGTGGGCGGCATCCTTCTGGGGGGTGTATCGGGCGTGATGATACCGCTCGCCGAGATCGGCTTGAAGGCGTTTGCCGTCGTCTTGCTCGGAGGGGCGGACTCGATCGGCGGAGCCATTGTCGCGGGCATCATACTGGGTATTCTGGAGAACGTGGCCGCCGGCTATCTGGACCCGCTCCTGCCCGGGGGCGGCTTTGCCCAGATATTCCCCTTCGTCGTGATGATCATCGTGCTCATCTTCAGGCCCTACGGACTATTCGGCCTGAAAAGGATAGAAAGGATCTAAAAGCATATGGGACGGGGTACCTTTCAGGAAAACTACGGTCAGGACATGGCCATCTTCCGCACGAAGCAGGAGTGGGGGACGCTGCTCGCCTTCCTCATCCTCCTCTTCATTTGCCCCCTGTTCCTGGGCGACAGGGTCCTCACCATCATGACCATGATCGGCATTGCCGCCATCAGCGTGCTCGGGCTCAATATACTCACCGGGTACTGCGGCCAGATATCCATAGGCCACGTGGGCTTCATGGCAGTAGGCGCCTACACATCGGCTATCCTCACGGCCACGCTTGGCTGGCCCTTCCTGGCGGCGCTCCCGGCCGCAGGCCTCGCGGCAGGACTCGCGGGTCTGCTCTTCGGCCTGCCTTCCCTGAAGATCAGGGGCTTCTACCTGATCATGGCCACCATAGCGGCCCATTTCATCATCATCTGGTCGGTCCTCCAGTTCAGGGGCCTCACGGGCGGCCCGGACGGCATGCCGGTACCCAAACCGCAGATAGGCTTCCTGGTCTTCAATTCGAAGGCGAGCTACTATTATCTGGTGATGGTAATCGCCTGCCTGGCCGCGTACGGGGCGGTCAACATCACGAGGACCAGGGCGGGCAGGGCCTTTGTCGCCATCAGGGATAACGACCTCGCGGCCGAGGTCATGGGCGTCAACCTGTGGACCTACAAGCTCCAGGCATTTTTTATCGGCTGCGTCTATGCGGGCGTTGCCGGTTCTTTGCTGGTTCACTACTACGGGTTCGCCAGCGTCGATGAGTTTCCCTTCATGGATTCCGTCTGGTATCTGGGGATGCTCATCGTCGGGGGAATGGGGAGTATTGCGGGCGCTATCCTCGGCGCCGTCTCCCTCAAACTCCTCGACGAGCTCGTGACCATCATGGGACCCGTCCTCTCCGCGGCCGTTGCGGCCCAGGCTGCCGCCTCTCTGGCCCTGGTGACCAGGGGACTGGTAATCATCCTCTTCCTCATCTTTGAGCCGAGGGGCCTCGCCCACCTGTGGCGAATTATCGAGGCATATTACCGCCTGTGGCCTTTCTCTCGCGAGGAAGCGGAGTGAAAGAAGTGAGATCAAAAAAGGAGGAGCATATGACAAGGATCGGATTCGGTCTGGTAGTGTGCGTACTGATGATTTTGGTGGGATTGTTGCTTGTTCCTATGGACGCGGGGGCGAAGACCGTCTACATCGGCGGCACCATGTCCCTCACGGGACCCTATGCCGAGGATTCGGCGGCAATCCTGGCTGCCTTTCAGGACTACGTGAAATACGTGAATGAGACGAAGCGCATGGCGCCGTGGCGGAAGGAGACGTGGCCGGCAGACATCACCGTGGAGCTCTTGTGGCGCGACGACGAGCTGAAGCCGGCCAAGGCGCTTTCCATCTACGAGGAGCTCAAGGCCAAAGGCATGCTTGTTTACAGGATATCGGGCTCGCCCATCGCGCTCGCCCTGAAAGACAGGTTAAAACAGGATGGCTTCGGCGCCACGAGCATGGCGACCGGACCTTACCTGCTGACGCCGCCCGGGACCATCTTCACTTATTACCCCATTTATACGGATGACCTTGCGGCCGTCGCCGATTGGTACAAGGCGAAGTGGAAGGAGTCGAGAAAACCGAGGGTGGCTTATCTCACCTCGGATAACGCCATGGGGAGGTCGATAGAGATACCAGAGATGGAGGCGTACCTGAAGAAGGAGGGGTATGACTTCGCTGGCACCCAGTACGTGCCGCTCATCCCTACCTCCCCGCCGACCACCCAGCTCATGTGGCTCAAGGAGAAAGGAGTCGATCTCGCCTTCGGCATCATGGTAAACCCCGGTTCGCAGCCGACGGTAAAAGAGATGGTGAGGCTGGGCATGGGGCCCTATCAGCCCTACAAGATGACGTTCGCCTGTGGCACGCCGAGCCACCTCCCCGTCTTCGCGGCGGCCATGGGCACGCTGGGCGACGGTTTCGTGGTTGCCGGCGGCTTCCCCCCGTGGGACGAGCTTGTTCCCGGTGTGAAGTTCATGACCGAGGCACAGAAGAAGTACCATCCGGACAAATGGGCGGCCCATTCTCAGTATATGGGGGGCATGCTTGAGGCTATGATCCAGCTAGAGGCGATAAGGCTTGCGATGGAAAAAACGCCTCTTGAGAAGCTGAAACCTGCCGACGTGCTGCAGAACGGTTTCTACAAAATCGCGAACCTCGACACGGGCGGCATCAGCAGTACTCCCATCACCTACGGCCCGGCGAAGATAGAGGGCGTCGACGCCGTCCGCGTCGACCAGTTGCAGAAGGGCAAGGTGGTGAAGCAGGGCGTCTATCCGTGCCGCCACCTTTACAAGCATTAGGCGCGGGAAGAGCCGAGGGACGAGGGAAGAAAGAATGAAGGAGCGGTCTGAGATAACATGAAAACCTATGTGCGAGGTCCCAGGGGAAAGGAAGTCGTGATCGGGGGTGGCCTGCCCACGGTCCTTCTCGGAGAGCGGATCAATCCCTTCGCCAAGGGTCCGGTCAAGGAGGGCATGGTAGCGGGCAATATGGAACCCATCCGAAGGGAGGCACTCAGCCAGGTCGAGGCAGGCGCCGATATCCTGATCGTGAGCGTCGCTGCCTTCGGCATCGACGAGGTCCGGGTCCTGCCCCTGGCGATGGAGGCCGTCATGGACGTAGTCGACGTACCGCTGTGCATCGAGAGCAGGAATCCGGAAGCCCTGGAAAAGGCACTGCGCCTCGGCTGCGGGAAACCGATTGTCAGCTCCGTCACAGGCGAGAGCCGAGTGCTTGAAGCCCTGCTGCCCCTCGTAAAGGCGCATGGCACGGCCCTTGTGGCACTGGCTTCCGATGCCTCGGGCATCCCCAGGGAACCGGCCGGCAGGATGGAGGTCGTCAGGCGCATCCTCGAGCAGACGGACGCCGCGGGGATCCCCCGGGAGGATATCCTCGTCGACTGCGTCGCGGAAGCGAGTGCAGTGAACGATAAGGCCGTCGCGGTGACCCTCGGGAGCATGGAACTGGTGCAGGCTGAGTGGGGGCTCAACGTCGTGCTGGGGGCAAGCAACGTCTCCTTCGGGCTCCCCGACAGGACGACCGTCAATGCGGCTTTCCTCGCCCTCGCGATAAAGGCGGGCCTCAACGCAGCCATTGTCAACCCCGCAGCCATGTTGCCATACGCCGTGGCGGCTGACCTGCTCGTGGGGCGCGATCCCAGGGCGAGGCGGTTTACGACATACTACAGAAAGCGAAAGGCGAGAGAGCAGCGGGGTCAACCTTGACAGAGGATAACCCCGAAAGAGAGAAATGCCTTGATAAGTCTTAGCGATGACGGATGAGACCTCCCGCATCCTCTTTGCCCCTTCCTCGAAGGAGGCGACAGGAGCGGAAGGGACAACAATCCTTGAAGCGGCCAGGGAGGCAGGCGTCTATATAGACGCCCCGTGCAGCGGCAAGGGTCTCTGCGGCGGATGCAGGGTACGCGTCATGGAAGGCGAGGCAGAAGCCCCCTCAGAGCAGGAATCCGGCCTGCTAAGACCCGGCGACGGGGAGCTCGGGTACAGGCTGGCCTGCATGGCCCGTATCAGGGGCGATATGACCGTCTTCGTGCCGCAGGAGAGCGTCCTCGGCCAGGGGGAAAAGCCCTTTACCGGGCGGTCGGGGGTGATCGACCCCGTTGTGAGGGGCTATCGCATCGACCTTGCGGAAGGGGATGGCGACCAGGCGCGTGTCGAGCGCGTCGCCCGGCTCATGGCACAGCAGTACGACATCCGCGACCTTATCACTGACGTGACGGTCCTTAAGGACCTCGGAAGGACGGGGGGAGACCTCGAAGGAAGGGTGACCGTCCTCGTCCGGACGGGGAAGGAGATCATCGGGGTCCTGCCCGGATGGGATGCAAGGTACCTCGGCCTTGCCCTCGATATCGGCACCACGACGATAGCGGCCTACGTGGGTGATTTGAGGGACGGGCAGCTCATCGCGACGGGCTCCGCCACCAATCCCCAGGTGCTTTTCGGGTCCGACATCATGTCGCGCATCTCTTACTCATCTCGCCATCCCGACGGCGCTCGCAGGATGCAGACGGCCCTCATCGCCTCTATCGACGCGCTGGTGCGCCGTATGGCAGAGAGCAGGGGCTTCGATGCTCACGAGATCGTGGACGCGACGGTCGTCGGCAACACGGTGATGCACCACATCTTTCTCGGTATACCGCCCGACCGCCTCGGCCTGTGGCCCTTCATGCCTACCCTGCGGCAGTCCCTGGACGTGTTGGCGCGCGACCTCGGGATCGGCCTCGGCCGCGCCTCTTACCTGCACATCCTCCCCCTGGAAGCAGGTTTTGTGGGGGCCGACAATGTAGGCGTCCTCCTCTCGGACGAGCCGCATAGGCGGGCGGAGATCTCGCTGATCATGGACCTCGGTACGAATGGGGAGATCGTCCTCGGAAACAGAGAGCGTCTTCTCTGCTGTTCCTGCGCTACCGGCCCGGCCCTTGAAGGGGCCCACATATCGAGTGGGATGAGGGCGATAGAGGGCGCCATAGAGAAAGTGCGGATAGACGCGGCCACCTTTGAAGTCGATTATGCCGTGGTCGGAAAAGAGGGCTGGGCGCGTGATCACGGGGCCGGCCTTGAGCCGGCGGGTCTCTGCGGCTCCGGCATCATCGATGCCGTCGCCCATCTCTACACCACGGGACTGATAGGGGAGGACGGCGCCTTTTCTCAAGACCGGCGCACCGCGAGGCTGAGAAAGGGGGAGGCGGGCATGATGGAGTTCGTCGTGGCCTGGAGGGCTGAAACGCGAACGGGGCGCGACATCGTCCTGACCCAGAAAGACATCAGAGAGGTCCAGCTCGCGAAGGCGGCCCTCTACGCGGGATGCAGGGTCCTGATGGACCGCCTGAAAGTGGCCTCGATCTCCCGGATGGTTATTGCCGGGGCCTTCGGCATGCACATAGACAAGGCGAGCGCCCTCACCCTGGGTCTTTTTCCCCCATGCGACCCCGCAGCCATCGCCATGGTGGGCAACGCGGCGGGCCATGGCGCCTACCTGGCCCTCATGGACAAGGAAAAACGGAAAGAGGCGGACAGGGTCGCGCCTTTCGTGACCCACGTCGAGCTGGCCCGTGAGGAGGCGTTCCAGAGGGAGTTCATGAACGGCCTCTCCATACCCTTTAAGAGATCCTGACGGTTCGGCTCTTCCGAACTCGTCCCTCGCCTCTCACGTAGCCGCCGGCGTCCCCTCTATGGTATACTATGCGGCAGCCCATGAGAACGGACATCACCGCCCGCCTGAAGCGGATCATCCTTATCATCGTCGCCATTATCCTCGTCGGGACCGTGGGATACAAGCTGGTCGGGGTGGAGAAGACCTCCTGGCTCGACGCCCTGTACATGACGGCGATCACCATTACCACGGTCGGCTACCAGGACGTCGTCGGGGCCGGCAGCACCACGACGGGAAAGGTTTTTACCATTACCTACCTCTTTCTCAGCGTGGGCACGATCTTTTACCTGTTCACGGCCCTCGCGTCGTACATGGTCGAGGGCGAGGTGCGCAGGGTTTTCCGGAGGAGAAGCATGGAAAAGCGCATCGAAAAGATGAAGGGCCATTATATCGTCTGCGGCATCGGCATGGTGGGCCTCTATATCGTCCACGAGCTACACGAAACGAAAAGGCCGCAGATAGCCATCGATTCCAACGCGGTCCAGCTCGACCTCCTGAAAAGCCGCAACATCGACGTACCCATGCTCCTGGGGGACGCGACCGAGAACGAGCTGCTCGAAAAGGCGATGGTGAGAGAAGCCAAAGGCCTTTTCGCCACGACGAACTCGGACAACGACAACATCGTCATCGCCCTGACCGCCAAGCAACTGAACCCTTCCCTACGGGTGGTGTGCAGGTGCAATGACACGAAGAATATCGACAAGATAAAGCGGGCCGGCGCCGATACGGTCGTGGCCCTCAACTATATCGGGGGTTTGCGGATGGCCGCCGAGATGACAAGGCCCCATGCGACCGATTTCCTGGAATCGATGCTCCGCGACAAGGAACAGGCGATGCGGGTGGAAGAGGTGGTCATGCCCGCCGGGTCCCAGTACGTGGGGCAAAAGGTCGAGGCGCTGGAGCTTCCGAGCATGGGGAACATCCTGCTCCTCGCGGTGAGAAACGGTCACGGCGAATGGACATACAACCCGCCCGCGAGCTTGTTGCTGGAGCAAGGTATGCACCTCATCGTGCTCGCCACGCCGGAAGAAAGGCGGCTGCTTCAGTACACGGTGAAATCAGCACCCGACGCGCAGGAGCAAGCCTTGACACGGAGCGAGGTCGAATGATAAAGACAATGTTGAATGGCGGGGCAGAAGCTGTGAAAAAATTGGCCAGGTGTCGTTTCCCGTCATTCCGGCGGAAGCCGGAATCCAGTAACCTCAGGAAGTTACGAACAGCCTGGACCCCTGTTTTCACCGGGGTGACAGCCAAGATGGGATTATTTCACAGCTTCGCGCCCGCTTGCGGGTCGCTTGAATGTTGAATGAAAAGAGAAGCCGGGATAGAAGTGCGCCTTTTTACCGGCGGGGAATCTCAGTGAAAGAAAGGGAAAGAAAATGAAGATAGCAATATCAGGCAAGGGAGGCGTGGGAAAAACAACGCTGGCAGGCGTGATGGCGCGCGTGCTCGCGAGCCGCGGCCACAAGGTGCTCGCTATCGACGCCGACCCCGACGCGAACCTCGCAAGCGCCGTCGGCATCTCTCAGGAGGAGCTAAAAAACCTCAAGCCTCTGGCCAAAATGAGGGAGTTGATAGAGGAGCGGACGGGTGCGACCAAGGGTGGTTATGGCGCGTATTTCAAGCTGAACCCCCAGGTCGAGGACCTTCCCGACCGGTTTTCTCTCAACAAGGACGGCGTGAAGCTGATGGTCCTCGGCACCATCCCCCAGGGTGGAGGGGGTTGTTTCTGTCCGGAAAACGTCGTCCTGAAGAGCCTGCTCGCCCACGTGTTCATCGAGAGGGCGGAGTACCTCATCGTCGATATGGAGGCGGGCCTGGAGCACCTCGGGCGCGGGACAACGGCATATATGGACGCCCTGATCGTCGTGGTGGAGCCGGGCCGGCGCAGCTTCCAAACGGCGCGCCAGGTAAAGGAGCTGGCAGGCGACCTTGGGATAAAACGGGTCTATGCGGTGGTGAACAAGGTGACCGGCGACGCCGACATTGCCATGGTCCGGGAGCACCTGTCCGAAATTCCCCTCCTCGGCGTTATGAGCTATAACGAGAAAGTCATGGAGGCGGACAAGACGGGCGTCTCTCCCTATGATATCGACCCGACGATCGGGATTGAGGTAGAGGAGATCATCGCAGCGCTTGAGAAAGAAGCGTAGATGAGGCGGGTCCTCTCATATCTGAACCTGGTATGCGCCACCCTGTTCCTCGCCGGCGTCGCCTTCGCAATCGCGCCGTTCGACCCGAAAGGCGAGCGGGTGCACCGGATCGCAGCCCTATGGGCGCGGACCCTGCTTTGGGCAGCGGGTATCTCCGTTTCCGTTGAAGGTGGGGAGCATATCGCGGCGCCCCCCTATCTTTTCATGTCGAACCACCAGAGCGCCCTCGACATTTCCGTGCTCCTCTCTCACCTGCCGGTTCCGTTCAAGTTCGTCGCAAAACGGGAGCTTTTTCGCATACCCGTCTTTGGCCGGGCCATGAAGAAGGCGGGCTACATCAATATCGACAGGGAAAACCCGCGGGAGGCCCTGAAGGCCATCGAAGATGCGGTGGCCAGGATCAAAGGCGGGACCTCCGTGCTCATCTTCCCCGAGGGGACGAGGAGTGCGGACGGAAACCTCCTCCCCTTCATGAAGGGCGCTTTCTCCCTCGCCACGCGCGCGGGCGTGCCCGTCGTACCCGTTGCGGTGATTGGGACGAACCCCCTGCAGCCGCCCGGATGCGCCGTGGCAGCGCAGAAGGGGCGCGTGACCGTCCGGATGGGAAAACCTATACCGATGGAGGGAAAAGGTTTATCCTATAAGGCCGGGCTGATGGAAGAGGTCCGTGCCGCAATCGAGAGGCTGATGCAATGTCCGACGCGCTGAAGAAAGAGATCATCGGTATCGCCCTGCTCGGCCTCTTTCTTTTTATTTTTGTCAGCCTGCTCTCGTACCACCCCTTCGACCCGTCGCCCAACAGCGCCACATCCGACACCGTGATGAACTTTTGCGGCAGGGCCGGTTCTTACACCGCGGACTTCCTCGTCCAGTACTTCGGCTTCATGAGCTACGTGCTGGCCGGCTTCATCCTCTTCTTCTCCGTGATCTCCTTACGGAAGAAGACCGTCAGCCATCTGGATCTGCTCGGCGCCGGTTTCGTCCTCTTCTTTTTCTCTTTATCGGCGCTCCTTCAGATAACGATAGGGCGGATACAGATGAAGGCCGTGGTCATCCCTTTCTCCGGCCTCACCGGGGTGCTCCTCGAGCGGGGGCTCATCCACGCGCTCAGCTACTTCGGGAGCCTCCTCCTCTCCGTCGTGCTCTTTGTCATATCCCTTTTTCTCATCGTCCAGGCGCCGCTCCTCTCGATTGCCGGCGCCATTGCCGGCTCGCGTCTCTCCAGAAGGCGGGACGCGCACGTCCCAAAACCCGCCAGGGTTGTGGAGGAGAGAGGGGAAGAGAAGGAAAAAGAGCGGAAAGAGAAGAAGGTGGTGCAGGAGTCGTTCGATTTTCTGAAAGAGATCGGCCCCTATAAGCTGCCGCCCGTTTCATTGCTCGACCCTGTTGAAAAGAGGGAGATCAAGATCGATAAAGAGAGCGCCCAGCTCAACGCGCGGATACTCGAAAAGAAGCTCAAGGATTACGGGATAGACGGCAAAGTCGTCGAGGTCAGGCCGGGGCCCGTGATCACCATGTACGAGTTCGAGCCGGCGCCGGGCGTCAAGGTGAGCCGCATCGCAAACCTGTCGGACGACCTGGCCATGGCGCTCTCCGCCGTCTCCATCAGGATCATCGCCCCCATCCCCGGCAAGGCGGTGGTGGGCATCGAGATACCGAACAAGATCCGGCAGACGGTCTATCTCCGCGAGATCATCGAATCGGGTCCCTTCGCCGAGTCGAGGAACCTGCTCACCCTTTCCCTGGGGAAGAACATAGCAGGGGAGCCTTTTGTGGCCGACCTAGCCAAGATGCCGCACCTTCTGGTCGCCGGCTCCACCGGTTCGGGAAAGAGCGTCTCCCTTAACACCATGATATGCAGCATCCTCTTCAAAGCGACCCCCATGAACGTCCGCTTCATGATGATCGACCTGAAGATGCTCGAGCTCTCCTTTTACGAAGGCATACCCCATCTGCTGCTTCCCGTGATGACCAACGCCAAGAGCGCCAAGACCGCCCTGCGGTGGCTCATCGACGAGATGGAGCGGCGGTACCAGATAATGGCCGAGAAGAGCGTGCGGAACATCGAAAAATACAACCAGAAGATGGCGAAGGAAGAGGGCGAAAGCATCCCCTATATCGTCGTGGTGATCGACGAGCTGGCGGACCTGATGATGGTCTCGTCGAGGGAAGTGGAGGAGTATATCGCGAGGCTGGCCCAGATGGCGCGCGCCTCCGGCATACACCTGATCCTCGCGACCCAGCGGCCCTCCGTCGACGTGCTCACGGGCATCATCAAGGCCAATTTCCCTGCCCGCGTCTCCTTCCAGGTCACCTCCAAAGTGGATTCCCGCACCATCCTCGACATGAACGGCGCGGAGAGCCTCCTGGGCGCCGGGGATATGCTCCTCATGAGCCCGGGCCTCGGCAGGATCCAGCGCATACACGGACCGTTCGTGTCGGAAGGAGAGATCAAGAGGATCGTCGAATTCCTGAAAAACCAGGGCATCCCCGAGTACAACGAGGAGATACTGGAGGAGCCGCAAGAAGCGGAAGAAGGCGAAGAAATGAACGACGAAAAGTACGAAGAGGCCGTCAGGTTCGTCTCCGAGAAGGGCGAGGCCTCCATCAGCATGATACAAAGGCGGTTCAGGATAGGGTATAACCGCTCCGCGAGGATGGTGGAGAGGATGGAGAGGGAAGGCCTGGTCGGTCCGTCGACGGGCATCAAGCCGAGGGAAGTGCTGAGAAAAAAGGAGTAAGGATGGACGAGTTCGGAAGAGCCGGATGCATGGGCGCGACGCTGACGCTCGCGGTCCTCGCGCTTGTGGGACTTGCGGGCGCGGCCCGGGCGGAGACCCTCGATGCCCTGAAAAAGACTTACGCGGAGATCACCACCGTAGAGGCCCACTTTCACCAGAGTATCCTCATAAAGGCGCTGAAACGGGAGAGGGAGATGGAAGGAGACTTCTTCTATAAACGGTCGAAGGGCTTCCTCTGGAGATACACGGCCCCGAAGGAAAAGGTCTTTCTCTATGACGGCGCAGCGATGTGGCAGGCGGAGGAAGGCACGTCTTTCGTGACGAGGGAGCGGGTCGACAGGGGGCGCATGGAAGGCAGTTTCCTCGACCTCGTCGACGACGTGACGCGGCTCGACGCGCTCTTTACGCTCGTCCGGTCGACCAGGGAGGGGGAGCTGGAGGTCCTCGATCTTGCGCCGAAGAAGGAAGGCACCCTGCAGGAGGCCCGCATCGGGGTGGACAGCCGCTCTCTTATCACTCGCGTCGAGATCACCGAGATCACAGGCAACGTCAACGTGATCGACTTCTCGAAGATAGTGGTGAACAAGCCCGTGCCCGACAACCTCTTTGTCTTCAAGCCGGGCAAGAGGGAGATCATAGAATCCGGCAGGAAAGAATAAGGAAGAATAAGACCCATAGGACGTATAAGACTTATTAAATACGTCCTATGGGTCTTATAAGTCCTATTATTAGGGGCATTACCCATGGCTTTGCACAAGGACCAGGCAATCATCCTCTCCTCCAGGGTATTCGGCGAATCGGACAAGATCCTCCGCTTTCTGACGCTCCGTTCGGGAAAGCTTACCGGTATCGCCAAAGGGGGCAAGAAGAGCCAGAAGAGGTTTATGAATACCCTGGAGCTTTTCAACCATATCGACATCGAGTATTTCGAGAAGTCGGAGAAGGGCATGGTGCGCATCGACAACGCAGACCTCAGGGAAGCCAACAGCGGCATCGAGTCGAGCTTCAGGCGTATGTGCATCGCGAGCTTTTTTGCCGAGTTCGTCGACAGACTGACCAGGGAGAAGGAGCCCCACGCCGACCTCTTCGAGGTGCTCAAAGAGGCGCTCGACAAGGTCAAATATGTTGAATTTACCTATTTCGATATACTATATTATCAACTTGGGCTGCTTCACTGCCTTGGCTACATGCCCAATTTCACCACCTGTGTGCAATGCGGAAAGGACGTCAGCAACGATTCCCCGACCTCCTTTTCCCACGAGAGGGGGGGAGTCGTCTGCGGCGCATGCGCCTCGTCGGTCCCCCACAGGAGATACCCCGAGGGCCTCCTTTCCCGGCTCGCCGATCCCGCAGCCCTGAAGGGAACCGATAGCGCCGCCTACGGGCGACCCAGCCGGGAGCTGATGGAGGCTTTCATGCATTTTCACCTGAATGTGGAGTTCAAGTCGTACAGGCTGCTCAAAAGCGCCATAGGATAGCGTCATGTACTTCCAGGACCTGATCATGGAGCTGCAAAAATTCTGGGCGGGCCGGGGGTGCGTGATACGGCAGCCCTACGACATGGAAGTGGGGGCGGGCACCTTCCACCCGGCCACGTTCCTCAAGGTCCTCGGCCCCGAGTCCTGGAATGCCGCCTATGTGCAGCCGTCGAGGAGGCCCACCGACGGCCGGTACGGCGAGAACCCGAACAGGCTTCAGCATTACTACCAGTTCCAGGTGATCATGAAGCCTTCGCCCCTCGATATCCAGGACATGTATCTGGCGAGCCTCGTGAGCCTCGGCATCGATCCCGCGTACCACGACATACGGTTCGTGGAAGACGACTGGGAATCGCCCACGCTGGGCGCATGGGGGCTCGGCTGGGAGGTGTGGCTCGACGGCATGGAGATCACCCAGTTCACCTACTTTCAGCAGGTGGGAGGGATCGACCTTTCCCCCATCAGCGTCGAGATCACTTACGGCATCGAGCGGATAGCCATGTATTTACAGGACGTGGACAATGTCTACCGCATCAAGTGGAACGACTCGGTCCTCTACGGGGACATCTACCTGGAGCCGGAGCGGGAATACTCGGTCTACAACTTCGAGGAGGCGGACGCCGCCATGCTGCGCCGGCTTTTCGACAGCTTTGAAGCGGAAGGGGAGCGGCTGCTCAAGGAAAGGGAGCTTGTCTATCCCGCCTACGATTTCTGCCTGAAATGCTCCCATGCCTTTAATATCCTCGACGCAAGGGGGGCCTTGAGCGTGGCCGAGCGGACCAACTATATCGCCCGCGTCAGGAACCTCGCCAAGATGTCGGCTGAGCTGTATGTGAAAAAGCAAGACCAGAGCACAGTTTCATGAGAAGCGAGATACGAACATGAATCACCCAACAGGGTCTTTCTTTGAGGGGGCGACGCTAGCCCCAGTAATTGGGGCAGGCGGCCAATGAAACCTTTCCTGCTTGAGATAGGCTGCGAGGAGCTGCCCAGCCGCTTCATCGGGCCCGCAAAGGACGGCCTCGCAAAGGCGCTCAAAGAGGGCCTGGCTGCCCTGCGCATCGGCTATGGGCACTCTCACATCAGGGTCTACGGCACGCCCAGGCGCCTAGCCGTGCTCATCGACGACGTGGAGGAAAAGCAGCAGGAGAGCGTGACGATAAAATTCGGTCCCCCTGCCGACCGCGCCTTTGACGGGCAGGGCAAGCCGCTGCCCCCGGCACTGGGGTTCGCCCGGGCGCAAAACGTCGACGTCGGCGAGCTGAAGGTCCGGCGGAAAGAGGCGGCCGACCTCATCTGTGTGGAAAAGATCGAAAAAGGCGGCCCCACTGTGGAAGTGCTCGCCGGTTTTCTTCCCGACGCCATCGCCCGCATCCCCTTCCGGAAGAAAATGCGCTGGGGACGGTCCACGTTCGAATTCGGCAGGCCCGTCCACTGGATCGTCGCCCTCTTCGGCGACGAGGTGATCCATTTCAACGCCGCAGGGGGGGTATCGAGCGGGAACGCATCGATTGGGCACCGCTTCCTGTCGGCCGGCCGTGTCGTTATTACGGACATCCCCCGCTACCTGGAGGAGATGAGGGCAGCCTACGTCATCGTGGACGACGCGGAGCGGATGCAGGTGATGAAGGCAGCGATACACGCCATCGAGGCAAAGACCGGCGCGACCGCCATCGCGGACGCGGACCTCCTTGAAGAGATTTGCTACATCACGGAATATCCCCACGGCCTCATGGGCGCTTTTGACGCAGCCTACCTGGAGCTGCCCCGGGCCGTGCTCGTCAACGTCATGAAAGGGCATCAGCGCTACATCCCGCTGGAGAGGGAGGACGGCGCCCTCGCCGCTGCCTTCATCTTCTTTGCCAACACCCTTCCGGCCGATCCCGCCCAGGTAATAAGGGGGAACGAAAAGGTGCTCAGGGCCCGCCTCGCCGACGCCCGGTTCTTTTTCGACGAGGACAAAAAGACAAGGCTTCCCGCGTTGTATGAGAAGCTCGAAGCCGTCATGTTCCACAAACGGCTGGGGAGCCTGAAGGATAAGGCGGGGCGGGTAGCCGCCCTGGCCGCCTTTTTCGCACCTGCCCTCGGGGTGACCGACCGGGCAAAAGTCGTGAGGGCGGCAATGCTGATCAAGGCCGACCTCCTCACCCACATGGTGGGGGAGTTCCCTGAGCTTCAGGGGACAATGGGCAGGATCTACGCCGGGTATCAGGGTGAGGACGCAGACGTC
>Ga0187864_10000670_pt1 | contig 36731 bp, 32 predicted proteins | sample June2016WEW_11_4_FD_132985 | JGI IMG/M metagenome (GOLD analysis project Ga0187864, IMG submission 132985) | Peatland microbial communities from SPRUCE experiment site at the Marcell Experimental Forest, Minnesota, USA - June2016WEW_11_40 | ecosystem: Environmental > Terrestrial > Soil >...
ACATTGGCGAACCGAACGATGTCGCTTATGCCATCGTTTACTTGGCATCAGACGAGAGCAAATACATGACCGGCGCCGAACTTGTCATAGACGGGGGCTTTACGGCCATGTAATGCGACGGGATTGTCAGTAAGTTTTGATGAAAATGTTTCGGCAAAACCTACATCTTTCTAAGGAGGTAACGTATGAGACTGGAAGGAAAAGTAGCACTCATCACCGGAGGGGGTACGGGCATAGGGGCTGCGATCGCCGAACGTTTTGTCGCCGAGGGGGCTAGAATCTGCATCACCGGCCGCCGTCAGGAACCGCTGGATAAGGTAGCGCGGGCACTTCCCTCAGGGAAGGTAGTAACATGTTCCGGAGATACGTCGAAAGATGAAGACGTGGCGCGGATGGTAACGACTACCATAGCGTTTGGAGGCAAAATCGACGTTCTAGTGAACAATGCGGGCATAAGTGCAAACGGTCCCGTCGGGGAGGCTGACCGCGCAATGTGGCGAAAAGTGATCGAAGTGAATCTCACCGGTCCTTTTCTCCTCATGCAGGAGACAATACCACACATGATTAAGAACGGCGCAGGCTCGATCATAAACATCGCTTCCCTTGGCGGAATGCGTTGCCTGCCCAATATGCCTGCCTACTGCGCCTCGAAGGCAGGCCTCATCATGCTTACCCAGCAGGCTGCACTCGATTACGGGCCTCAAAAGATCAGGTGTAACGCGGTGTGCCCCGGCGCCGTCAGAACATCGATGGTTGAAAAGGAATTTGGTGAGATCGGAAAAATGCTCGGTTACGACGTGGACACCTATTTTTCCATGATATCCGAGGCAATGCCCCTTAAGCGGTTCGCCAGGCCCGATGAGATTGGCGGCGTCTGCACGTTCCTGGCGAGTGATGACTCGTCATTCATGACAGGAGCCGCACTCCTGATCGACGCCGGAACCGCTATCGTCGATGCTCTGGGAGGAGCCATAATGGCATCGATCAAAAGAGGGGGTAATCAACAGTGAGATATGAAGAACAACTGCAGCGAGGGCCGGACACCGGTTGACTCCGGATGCTGTCCTTGGCAAGGGGGCACTGCAATTAACCGTGCGAAAGTCCTCATATTCCAATAGAGTTCGTGAGGGATGAGCATTGTCGGCCAAAGCCGAGGCAGGCAAATCAACGCTCTTCCATGTGATCCGCGGATGGGACGCTAAGGGAGCTGTCATGGCCTTAACCCGGTCTATGGCACGGGAATCAGGCGACTTCAATATTAGGGTCAGCACCATTGCCCCCGGCTTTACCCATTCGGAAGGCGGAGATCAGTTCGACCGAAGCAAGGCATTGCCCTTACCGCCCCTTGATGAGCTGGAGCTTGTTTCGGAAATCGTTTATGAATTCATAAGAAATATTGTGTTGCAAAGGTTGTCCTTTGAAACAATAATGAGATGAAATAGAAAGGCTTGCAGGGGGTTACCACGGCATGAATAAAATCGAGTTTGTCGACCAGACCATACGGGATGCGCAACAGAGTCTCTGGGGTTTTATGATGAGGACCGATCATATGATCCCGATCGCGGAAATGATGGACAAAGTCGGGTACAAAGCCATCACGACCGTGGGCAGCCAGGCGTTTACCGTGCAGGTGCGCACTCTCAATGAAGACCCCTGGGAGAGGATCCGGGTGCTTTCCAGGCTCATCACAAGAACACCTCTCCGCGGCTCCTATCAGATAGGAAGTCTTTCTTCCTTCGATCTGAGTACCCCGCGCGATATCATCACCCTGTGGATAAAGCGGTCGGTCGCCAATGGGATAAGAAGCTTCTGGATCTGCGATTACCAGACCGATATGGAGAAATTCGTGTACTTCGCGCGCATAGCCAAGAACGAGGGGGCCGAAGTCGTGCCTGCCCTGATGTATACCTCGAGCCCTGCCCACGACAAAGAGCACTGGGCGCGAAAGACCAGGCTGCTCGCGGAGGCGAAGGATTGTGTGGACCGGATCATGATAGAGGATGCGTCAGGAGTGATTACGCCGGAACAGACCAGGGAGCTGGTAACTACCGTTCAGAAAAACTGCAACGGGCTGCCCCTCGAATTCCATTCCCATTGCAATTCCGGGCTTGCTCCTCTGTGCTATCTGGAGGCTATCCGGTCGGGTGTGAGGACCGTGCACACGGCTGTGGCGCCGCTGGCCAACGGCACCTCCCTCCCGTCTACGGAAAGCATCGTAAGAAATGCCCGTCGCCTGGGCTATTCCTCGGACTTAGATGAGGAGGCCCTCGCGGCCGTGTCGGCCCATTTCAGAAACATTGCCGAAAAAGAGGGGCTGCCTACGGGAGTGCCCATGGAGTATGATCTCTTTCATTTCGCGCATCAGGTACCCGGCGGCATGATGACAAACCTGAAACGGCAGCTCGGGGAAGTAGGGATGGGAGACCGGCTGGACGAGATCCTGGAGGAGACCGTGCTGGTCCGAAAGGAGTTCGGCTACCCCGTGATGGCGACCCCCTATTCACAAATCGTAGGCGCCCAGGCCATGGAGAACGTGGTCTCCGGCGAGCGGTACGGGCGGGTAACCGATGAGGCCGTGAAGTACGTCCTGGGGTACTATGGGGAGCCGGCCGCGCCCATAGACAAACACGTCGTGGACAGGATAATGAGCTTGCCTCAGGCAGAGAAATTGCGGAACTGGAAGCCGGTGGGATACGATAAGTCCGTCGAAGAGCTGCGCCGGGAGATCGGGCCGGAACTCTCGGACGACGAGCTCCTGCTCAGGATACTTATCCCGGGCGGCCATGTGAAGCCCGGCGAGCCCCGGAAGACGGCGCCTCGGCCCGCGGTCAAGGCAGGGGCGCCCAAGGCCGCCCACGCCGACTTCCCCACGGAATTCAGCGTGGATGTCGATGGAGAAGTATTCAGCGTGCGAATATCACCCGTGTGGGACGGGGCTGAAAAGAGCGTGGAGGCAGAGAGACCGCAAGGCCCGAAAAAGCCGAAGGAGTTGCCCCCCGGCGCCGTGCTCTGCGGGATGGCGGGGCTGGTGCTTTCCTTCGAGGTAAAGGTGGGCGATCTGGTAAAGGGGGGCGATCTGGTGGCAATGATCGAGGCAATGAAAATGAGGCGGCATGTCAACTGCCCCCATGGCGGGGTGGTGAAGGAGATCTGCGCCCTGGAAGGCGAGATGGTCAACCCGGACGATCTCTTGATGGTGGTGGCCTGACATGGTCAGGAAAATCCTCATAGCCAATCGCGGTGAAATAGCCATCCGTATCATGCGTGCCTGCCGGGAAATGGGGGTCGCTTCCGTTGCCGTATACTCCGAGGCGGACAAGGAGGCGCTATTTGCCAAATACGCTGATGAGGCGTATTTCATCGGCCCGGCGCCGGCGACCCAGAGCTATCTCAACATCCAAAAAGTGATCGACGCGGCAAAAGAGAGCGGCGCCGATGCCATTCATCCCGGTTACGGCTTCCTTGCGGAGAACCCAAAATTCGCCAGGGCCTGCGAGCAAGAGGGAATGAAATTCATCGGACCATCGAGCAGGGTGCTTGAGCTCATGGGAGACAAGGTAACCGCGCGGCGTGAAATGATAAAGGCGGGCGTCCCCGTGGTGCCGGGCACGGATGAATGTGTCGCGCGCTTTCAGCAGGCAAGGGGCATTGCCAAAGAGATCGGATACCCGGTGATCATCAAGCCCTCCGGCGGCGGAGGGGGAATCGGCATGACCATTGTGGCGAATGAAGGGGAATTGGCGAGTGCCCTTGAGTCCACGCAGGCGATTGCCACAACCACTTTCGGCCTCGGTGATGTCTACATGGAAAAATACCTCTCGGACCCCCGCCACATAGAGTTTCAGATACTGGCAGACTCAAAGGGGAATGTGATCCACCTGGGGGAGCGGGAATGCTCCATCCAGCGGAGACATCAGAAGTTGATCGAGGAATCCCCCTCGCCGGCGCTTACTCCCCGGCTCCGCGGCAAAATGGGAAAGGTTGCGGCGAACGCCGCCAGGTGGGTGGGCTACGAAGGGGCAGGAACGGTAGAGTTCCTCTTCTCCCATGGGCGGTTCTACTTCCTCGAGGTGAACGCCCGGGTCCAGGTGGAGCACCCGGTAACGGAGATGGTGACAGGGGTCGATATCGTAAAAGAGCAGATACGGATAGCATCGGGACTCCCCCTCGGCGTGAAACAAGAAGAAGTGCGTATGAACGGGAGCGCCATCGAATGCCGTATCAATGCCGAGGACCCTCTGAACGATTTCGTGCCCACGCCGGGCAGGATCAAGAGCTATCAAACGCCTGGCGGGACGGGAATCCGGGTGGACAGCGGTGTCTATGCCTCGTACACGATACCGCCCTTCTACGACCCGATGATATCGAAGCTCATCGCCTGGGGCAGGGACCGGGATGAAGCGATCGCGAGAATGCGGCGGGCCCTCTACGAATATATTATCGGCGGGATCACGAGCAATATCCCGTTCCACAAAGCGGTCATGGAAAACCCGCGTTTTGTGAAGGGCGAGCTGGGGACCCATTTCATCGATAAAGAGACCACCCTCCTCGCTGATATGAAGAGGATCATGGAGCGCGAGAAACCGCTGGCGGAAAGGCTATCCCGGGTACTTGAGGAGAAAAGGAGGATAGCGGCCATTTCTGCCATAGCTGCCGTAGCGGGAATGCATCATCGAGGGGGTTAAGCCGTCATGTCCAAATCGATTGTGATCCTGGGGACGCTGGATACCAAAGGCGAGCACCTCCACCTGTTGAAGAAGAAGATCGAGCAGCGAGGACACCGGGGTCTGATCCTGGACTTGAGCATGGGTTCCGTTCCCTCATATCCGGCCGACATCCCGGCGGCAGAGGTCGCCCTGGCGGCAGGACACCGCATCGAGGAGCTTGTGGCGGCGCGAGACAGGTCCGCCTCCGCTGACGTCATGATAGCCGGTGCGCAGGTGAAAATGGCGGAGCTTCTGTCGAAGAAGCAGATAGACGGAATAGTGGCGATGGGCGGTGCTTCCATGGCCCTCATAGCCTCCCGGGTCATGGCGAGACTGCCCTTCGGCATCCCCAAAGTGATTGCCACGCCTGCTGCGATGCCCACCTACATAGCAGAATGGTTTGGGGCCCTGGACGTGGTGGTCATGCAGGTCATCATGGAGTTTGCCGGTATGAATAATCTCATCACCGCGGTGATCGACCAGGTGGGCGGGGCCATCTCAGGCATGGTCGAGGAAGCCTCCGACCACAGGTCGCTCAAGCTCCCCTATCCCTCCATTGCCATTACCCAGATAGGGTTTAATGAGGAGTGCGCGGTCCGGGTAAAAAAACTCCTCGAAGAGAAGGGCTACAACGTCTACCCATTCCATGCGAACGGCATAAGCGACAGGAGCATGGAGCGGCTGATCAGCCAGGGGTTCCTGGACGGCCTCATAGATATCGTGCCTGCCGGGCTCATCGAGGAGCTTTTCCAGGGGAACAGGGCAGCAGGCATGGAGAGGCTCGATGCCCCTATCGCCAGGGGGATCCCCCTGGTACTCGCCCCTTCCACGCTTAACGTCACCGGCGCAGGCCCGACGCGGAGGATGAAAGAGCGCTTCATCAACCGGCCGCGCATACAGATCGATGAGATACGCTACATGACCCGGTACTCGCCGGACGAAATGAGGCAGGGAGCGCGATTGTACGCAGAAAAGCTCAATCGTGCCAGGGGGCCTGTGAAATTTCTCGTCCCCCTGCGGGGATGGTCCTCGGTTGACAAGCCCGGAAGCATCTTGTACAATCCGGAAGAGGACCGTCTATTTTTTGAGGAACTGAAAGCTCATTTGACAACCGGGATTCCCATAGAGGAGGTTGACTGCAATCTGGAAGACCCCGAATTTGCCCGGGCACTGGTCGAGAGCTTCGACAAAATGTTCAAGGAGGCATGTGCGAAGGCGAACCAGCGTGTAAACGCTGATTAAGGATAAAGAAAGGGGGCAACATGTCGGAGAAATGGGCTTACTGGCTGGAAGAGTTGGGCAAGGAGCAGAATGAGCTGGTGGGCAAAAAATGCGCTCACCTGGGCGAGATCGCAAAAATAGGCCTGCCGGTCCCCCGCGGTTTTGCGCTTTCCGTACACGCATACACCCATTTCATGAACGAGACCGGCGCGACGCGGGAGATCGCCGCGATGATCGAGGCATCCCCGGTGACGCCCGAAGATATCGACGGCCTGAACAGACTCAGTCTCTCCATCCGCCGGGCCGTGGAGTCGAAGCAGATTCCCCGGGAGTTGGAGTCTACGATCCTCTCACACTATGACGGCCTTTGCCAAAAGTGCGGCCGCGGCGACGTGGCGGTTTCCACCCGTTCGGCAGGAGCGGTAAGCCACCCCGGTCAATACGAAACGTATCTCAACGTGAAAGGGAGGGTCGATGTCCTCGAAAAAGTGAGAAGAGTGTGGGCCAGTACCTTCAACGCGCGCTCGGTGGCCTATCGCCTTCGAAAAAGTCTGCCGGTGGCGAGCGGGCCCATCGGTGTGGCAGTACTGGAGATGGTCCAGGCGCGGTCTGCAGGCATTGCCTTCAGCGTCGATCCCAATACAGGCGACGAAACGCGGATGATCGTCGAGGCGAACTGGGGCCTGGGAGAAAGCGTCGTGAGCGGGGAGCTGACGCCCGATAGATGGGTGCTCGACAAAGAGACTCTGGCAATACGGGAAAATGTGCTGGGAAAAAAGGAGAAAACCACCTGCTTCATGGAGGCGGGAGTGGCTGAGCTGGAGACGCCGCCTGAAAAAAGCTGCGCCTTTTGCTGCAGCGAAGAGGAACTGGCAGAAATTGGAAGGCTTACCAAGGAGCTGGAGAAGCATTTTGGCGTGCCCCAGGACATAGAATGGGCCGTCGCCGAGGACCGGCCTTTTCCTAACGTGGTGCTGCTGCAGGCACGGCAGGCGGTTGTCGTAAAGAAAACTGCGAGCGACGCGGTGGTGGACCTGATGCTCGGCATGCTAAGGCGCTGACGGGCGGTGATCGCGGACGTGTGCCCAATCGCAAAGGGGGAGGGCCCCTGGTTTTTGGGATGTGCACTATCGGGGAATAAAAAAAGGAATAAAAGGGGGGTAAGATGCTGAAAGATGCGTATGACCTGAGCTTTTACGAATTTGACGAGGAAAAAGACCCGAAGGAGTACGGGGTGCTCCTGTGCGATGTGGTGCACGGAAGGCCGCCCATGAAGCCGGCGTACATCGGCATAGGCTGGTATTGGTACTATCACGGCATCCGCTACGCAGCAGGAAACCTGAGCCTGCCCACCACGCACGGCTGGGACTCGCGCTTTGTCAACGGCTACCCGTATATTACGGCCATCAAGACAACAGAGGAAGAGGCGAGGGCGAGGGAGCCCGTCTTCAGGGAGAAGATCAAGCCCTTTCTTGAGAATTTTGACGGTGTCTGGGACCCTTTGAAAGCCGATCTGCTCGCGACGTACAAGGCTGCAAGAGAGTCACGGGGGCTCAAGGAGTGGGATGATATAAAGAAGCTGAGCAACCACGAGCTCCTTTCTTTCTTCCTCGACTTCGTCTTTGTCATAAACCGCAAGGAAGGGGAGACCCATTTCTACATGCTCATGGCCGCCTATTATATAAGCGGCCTTTTCCAAGAGATGTGGCGCACCATGTTCGGTGTGGAGCCGGGCATAGACCCGGCATTTCACAGGCTCATGTCAGGCTTCGAGGCATCGGATATTATCTTCACCCGCGACCTTTGGCAGCTTGGACGGAAAGCGGTCGAGGCAGGTCTCGAGGACCTTTTTAAAAAGAACGAGGACGCGGACGTGCTCGAGGCACTGAAGGCGAGCGACGCAGGCAGGAAGTGGTCGGACACTTACCACGAGTACCTCCTGGAGCATGGGTGGAGGGCCGACCGCATGCACGCATACGATTACCCGACATGGCTTGAGAAACCGAGCATAGGCATAGCCCGGATAAAGTTCATGATGTCGGAACCCGTGTTCCCTTTCGACGTTAACCGTGAGCGTGTCAACAGGGAAAGACAGGAAGGCGAGAAGGAAATCCTCGCGAAAATACCCGAGGCACAGAGAGCCGCCTTCGGCCTTCTCATGAAGGCTGCACAGAAAGCGGGTTACTGGAGCGAGGACCACGGCTACTACTGCGACCTTTACGTGGGGGCCATGGGCCGGTGGCTCCTCTCCGAGTTCGGCAGACGCTTCGCGCAAGCCGGATGCATCGACGACGCCGAGGATATCCACTACCTGCATCCGAACGAAGTGCGGAAGGCCGCGATACCGATGGGAAGAATCAATCTGCGCCCCTACGTGGAGCGCCGAAAAAAACTGCATAAAGAGTACCTTGACATGGAACCGGCCCCGTTCTTCGGAGACATCAGCCTGGCGCAATCGGTACTGAGAAGCGATCCGACCCTTTCCGTTTCCACCCAGCTTCCCATTGTGAGGGAGGAGCTGAAAGCCGACCTGTACGGCGCAGCCGGCGCCCCCGGGTTCGTTGAAGGCATAGCCCGGGTCATCCTGAGCTTCGATCAACTCTCGCAGTTGCAGCCCGGGGAGATACTGGTCGCGCCGGGCACATCGGCGTCGTGGACGGTCGTTTTCAGCGTCATCAAGGGGCTTGTCACCGATGGCGGGGGTGCCCTTTCCCATCCGGTGATCATGGCGAGAGAGTTCGGAATCCCTTGTGTATCAGGCTGCGTCGAAGGGACGCGGAAAATCAAGACCGGCCAGAAAATACGGGTCGACGGCGACCGGGGAGTGGTGTTCATTCTGGACAAGTAGGGCCTTGTTGCGGGCGGGAAATGGATGGTGAGAATTGCCCTGATTCGCCGCGTGGTATCTATTGATGGAAGACGTTGACCGATGGGAGGAGAAATGGCGGGAATTACGTCGATAGGGGCCTATATCCCCATGTATCGGCTGAGCGGAGAAGAGATAGGTAACATGTGGCGAGCAAAGGGGACCACAGGGGGCAAGGCCGTAGCCGGCTACGACGAGGACAGCGTCACGATGGCCGTAGCCGCGGCCCTGGACTGTATGAAGGCGAGCGACAAAGGGCCGGATGCACTCTATTTTGCCACTACCACGGCCCCCTATAAGGAGAAACAGCATGCGGCCGTGATAGCCGGCGTCATCGATCTGGACAGGAGGTGCCACACGGCCGATTTTACCAATTCGCTGAGGGCCGGGACCACAGCAATGAAATCGGCCGTGGATGCGGTGAAGAGCGGCTCGGCCGGGCGAGTGCTGCTGGCTGCCTCGGACTGCCGCATGGGGGCTCCCGGAGGAAGATTCGAGCAAATCCTCGGAGACGGTGCGGCGGCGATCATGATCGGCTCAGCGGGCGTTATTGCGGATATTCAAGGGAGTTACTCCCTCTTCAACGACTTTACGGACGAATGGAGAACCGGCAATGATGCCTTTGTCCGGTCAGGGGAAGGCCGGTTTGTAGACGAGGCCGGCTATGTGCCCACCATGGAGGAAGCCATTTCAGGGGTGTTGAAGTCGTGTTCGCTCAAGCCGGGAGATTGCTCCAAAGTCGTCTTCGCGGCATCCGACAGCAGACGCCATGCCCACCTCGCCAAAAGCCTGGGCTTTGACAAAGCTCAGGTCCAGGATCACTTATTAGCGGACATAGGCCACACCGGGACACCCGCGGCCCTCATGATGCTCGTGGCCGCCCTGGAGGAGGCAGCGCCCGGGGACACGATTCTCTTTGCGAACTATGGCGACGGCGCCGACGCTTTCGTATTTCGTGTTACCGAAGAGATAGGCAGGATCCGCGGCAAGCCACGCATGGGAGACAGGTTGGCAAAAAAGAGGTCGATAGGTTACGGGACCTATCTCAGGTGGCGCGACCTCCTTCCCTTCGAGGCGTCAAGCCTCCCGGAGAGGGCTGAGCCTTCATTGGCCGCCCGATGGAGGGAGGGGAGAACGGTTTCGGCCCTCTATGGGGTAAAATGCAGAAAATGCGGGACTCCGCAGCTACACCCCATCGGTCAAAGGATACGGGTGTGCGTGGCCTGTCAGTCGAAAGATGAGTTTGATGCCTACAAGTTTTCCGACAAGACGGGGAAACTCTTTACTTATGCGATAGACCACCTACAGCCCACGAAGAACCCTCCCGGCCTTAATGGTGTTGTTGATTTCGACGGAGGCGGCAGGCTTATCTGTGAACTGACCGACTACGACCTGGACAAAGTCGCAATAGGCATGCCGGTGGCGATGACGTTCAGGAAGCTCTCCCAGGGCAAAGGGATAGTCAATTATTTCTGGAAAGCGACGCCCCTCACGCAACAAGGCCGCGAATAACCAACGGGAGGAATTGGATGGAGAGCATCCGCGATAAGGTAGCCATAGTAGGCATGGGTTGTACTAAATTTGGCGAAAGATGGGATATGGGCGTGGAGGACCTTCTTGTTGAAGCGGCCTATGAGGCATTTCAGGATGCGGGGATAGAGCCGAAGGAGATACAAGCAGCATGGCTCGGCACGGTCTTTTCGGGCATGACTGCCCTTACCATGTCTCCCCTCGGGCTCCAGTACATCCCGATGACGCGGGTCGAAAACATGTGCGCCACGGGCACTGAGGCGCTCAGGGCCGCGAGTTATGCGGTAGCCGCGGGCATATGCGATGTCGCCCTGGCCATAGGGGTGGAGAAGCTCAAAGATTCGGGGCAGACAGGGGTAAAAGGTCCGGCCATCATCGGCGACAATCCTGACGGTACCTCGAGCATCGGCTCCGGCTACAGCGCGCCGGCATCCTTTGCGTATCTGGGAACAAGGTATTTCCATCAGTATAATCTGGACCCCGATGAAGGGAAGAGGCTTCTTGCCGAAATTGCGGTGAAAAACCACTACAACGGCAGCCTGAACCCCAAAGCGCATTTTCAAAACAGGTTGACGGTGGAACAAGTGGTAAAGGCGCCTATCGTGGCCTGGCCTCTCGGCCTGTTCGATTGCTGCGGGGTGAGCGACGGCGCAGCCGCCGCCATAGTGACCCGGGCGGACATGGCGAAAAACTTCAGGGCCGATCCGGTCTATCTCAAGGGGTTGGCCGTCACCGTAGGGGCTCGCCAGGGATCCATGAGGCAGGACTACGATTATGTTCACATAGAAGAGAATGTCCTCGCTGCCAGGCGCGTGTACGCGGAGGCAGGGATCAGCGACCCGAGAAAGGAGATCAGTCTTGCCGAGGTGCACGACTGTTTTACCTGTCACGAATTGATCCTCTATGAGGATTTGGGATTCAGCCCGAGAGGGCGGGCGAAAGAGGACATAGATGCCGGAACCTTCACGCTGGCGGGTGAGCTGCCGATAAACACCGACGGCGGATTAAAGTGCTTCGGCCATCCCCTCGGGGCCAGTGGCCTCAGGATGATGTATGAGGTGTATAAGCAGCTTCAGGGCAAGGCAGGCCCGCGTCAGGTGAAGAACCCCCGACTGGGGTTGACCCACAATTTGGGAGGAAATGCAGGAAACGGCATTGCGAGCTGCGTGGTCGTGGGTAGCGAAAGATCGCGGTAATGCGAAAGCCTTCGCGTAGGTACGATGAAAAGAAGGAGGACGGAACCATATGGACCTGGATAAGCTGAAAGCCAAGGTGAATCCGGCGTCGACGGCCTTTATCATCATCGATATGCAGAAAGACTATTGCTGCGAGGGGGGGACCTTTCATCGAAGGGGCCTTGACATAGAACCGGCTCAGAAACTTGCCGGCCGGCTCAACCTGTTCCTCGAGAAGGCCCGCAGGGCCCTGAAATACATCGTGCACTTAAAAATGACCAAGGCGTCCGACCTGTCATCTCCGGTGTCGGCGGAGCTTTACGCGCGGCTCGGCATTGAGAGAAAGTATGACCCGGCCTACGCAGAGTTCTACGGGGTCGTCCCGCAGGAGGGGGACACGGTCATCGCCAAGTATAAATATTCTGGGTTTGTGGCGACATACCTGGACCTGTTCCTTCGTTCGAAGGGCGTGTTGACCTTGATCATCACCGGGGTTGCCACGAACGTCTGCATTGAGTCGACGGCCAGAGACGGCTTCATGCGGGATTACTTCATAGTGGTGCCGTCGGATCTGACCGAAGGGACGTGCGCCGAGGCGAAAAAGTGGTCGCTCTCCACTATCGATACGTATTTCGGCCAGGTGGTCGATTCGGAGAGCTTGCTCCGGTGCTGGAATAGTACGTGAAAAGAGGCGCACGATGCGACAGACCTTCGCCTTACGAGAGGGCTTGAAGGGCCCGGGGCATAACGGTGGAAGGCTGAGAAAATAAAGGGGCGACATCAACGAATCAGGTGAGGCAACCATGAAACGGCGCATAACCCTTACGATTGACGGCACGAAGGTAAGCGGCCCTCCGGGGATGACCATCCTGGAGGCGGCAGAAAAGGCGGGCATCGAGATCCCCAGGCTCTGCTTTGAGGCGGACATAACACCCTCCGGCAACTGCCGGATCTGCGTAGTAGAAGTAGAGGGCTCCCGGACCCTGGTGGGCTCCTGCCACACGCCCATTGCGGAGGGCATGATTATCCGGAGCCGCTCTGCAAGGGTAACGGAGGCCCGGCAGGCAACGATAGAGCTCCTTCTTGCAGGGCATACGGGTTCCTGCGTGACCGATACGGAGGCGCGGGAGTGCAGGCTCCACATGCTCGCATCCGATCTTGAGGCAGGCCCTCCCCGATTTCAGGTAAAGCGCCGCCGCCTCTACGGCCCGGAAAAGAGTCCCTATATCCTCCGGGATATGTCTCGCTGCATCCTCTGCAGGAAGTGTATCCGCGCGTGCGCCGAGATTGCCGGACAGCATCTCTACAGCATGGCCTATCGGGGCTTTGCCTCGAAAGTGGTGGTGGACTACGATATACCCCTCAACAAAGAGGCATGCAAGGACTGCGGTATCTGCATCGACTACTGCCCCACGAGCGCCCTCATGTGGCCGGAAGGCGTAAAAAAGAGAGAAGGTGCCGCAAGAAAGCTCAAGGCCGGGCCCGCACCGGGCGATGGCAGCCGCCAAAAGCTCCTCGACTTCCTCAAGGTCAGGCAGAGAACGGAAGGTTTTCTCTCGGCGGCGTCCATGAGCGAGATCGCCTCCGACCTCGGCCTTCCCGAGAGCGAGGTTTACGGGGTGGCGAGCTTCTACGCCTTCCTCTCCACCGGACGCCTGGGCACGCACGTGATCAGGATCTGCAAGAGCCTTCCCTGCTACCTGAAGAACGCCCCCACGATCATCGAGGCCGTTGTCCGGACCATCGGCATTACCCCGGGCCACACCACCCCCGACAACAGGTTCTCCTTTGAGCTCACCAACTGTATCGGGGCATGTGATGAGGCCCCTGCCATGCTTATCGACGATACCGTTTACGGGAACCTTAACCCGGCGCGGGTCGCCGATATCCTGAAGTCCTATCGAGAGATGGAGGGGAGGGTGTCGTGACAGAGAGCATCGTTCTGAGGCACTGTAAGGCAACTGACCCGACGGATATCGCCTTCTTCGTGAAGCGTGGAGGCTTTCAGGCGTTGACGAAGGCCAGGGAGATGGGTCCTGAAAAGATCATCGCCGAGATAAAGGCCTCGAACCTCCGGGGCCGCGGAGGGGCCGGATTCCCGTGCGGCGCCAAATGGGAGCTCGCAGATAAGAGCCCGGGCAATGAGAAGTATGTTATCTGTAATGCCGATGAGGGCGAGGTGGGAACCTTCAAGGACCGTTACATCATCCGGCATGACCCCTTTACCCTCCTTGAGGGCATAGGCATCGCGGCCTTCGCCATAGGGGCAAAGAGGGCCTATATCTATCTCAGGGCGGAATACCGCTCCCTCCTCGGCGACCTGAAGGATGCCATCGATCAGGCCGCCGCGAAAGGGTTCGTCGACCTCCCTGTGGAGATACGGGAAGGCGCGGGGGCTTACGTCTGCGGCGAGGAATCGGCCCTCATGAACTCCATGGAAGGCAGAAGGGGGGAAGCCAGGTTCCGTCCACCCTTTCCCCCCACGAGGGGGCTCTTCGGCAAACCCACCATCATCAACAACGTGGAGACCTTCATGAACATCGCCCCTATCATCGCGAAAGGGGCCGCCTGGTTCTCAAGGCTGGGCACCCCGAAGAGTACGGGTACCAAGGTCTTCTCCGTGAGCGGCGACGTGGAGAGACCCGGTGTCTACGAGGTAGTGATGGGAAGCAGTCTCTCGGATGTGCTTACCCTCGCGGGGGCGAAACAGGTGAAGATGGTCCAGATCGGCGGCGCCACCGGCGGCATCGTTCCTTCCTCCATGGTAGAGACGCCCCTCTCCTATGAGACGGTGCTTGGGTCAGGGGCAATTACGGTGTTGGACACCACGAGGGATGTGATCGACTTTGTGTACAGGACCATGGAGTTTCTGAACGAGGAGTCCTGCGGGCTTTGCACCCCCTGCCGGGAGGGCACCGAGGTGATGATGGAGATCTTCACCAGGCTCGTTCACGGAGAAGGGGTGGCAGAGGACATCTCGACATTGGAGAGGCTTTCCAGGCTCATGATGCAGTCCTCCCTCTGCGGCCTCGGTCAGGCAGCCCCCATCCCGGTGCTCGACACCTTGAAGTATTTCAGGAACGACTACGAGAACCGGATCAGACAGTCCGTATTCTTGAGGACCTTGAGATAAGGAGGAAACATGACGATGCCATCCTATCCGTGTCCTTACTGCGCGGCGCCTTTCGGCAGCTTTGAGGCGCTCAAGGCACATGTCGTTGCCGAGCACGGCGCGGAGCCGCTGCCGAAACCCCATGGACTCATTGCCCTCATCGTGAACGGCGAGCGTCACGAGCAGACGGTCGAGCCGAATACCACCCTCTATACCCTCATCCACGACAGGATGGGGCTGACGGGGGTCAAGATGTTCTGCGACAGGGGGGCGTGCGGCTCCTGTACCGTCATCATGGACGGAAGGCCCGTGCTCTCGTGCATGACCCTGGCCATCGAGTGCGACGGCAAAACCATAGAAACGATCGAGGGGGTTGCGGCGGCAAAGCATCCCCTCATCGAGACCTACGTGAAGCACCACTGCATGCAGTGCGGCTACTGTACCCCTGGCTTCGTGGTGACCGCAAAGGCACTGCTCGACAGGAACCCGGACCCCACGGAAGAGGAGATACGGGAGGCCCTTTCTGGCAACCTCTGCCGCTGCGGCACCTATCCCCAGCACCCCAGGGCAGTGAGCGAGGCGGCCACGCTTCTGAAAGGGAGGACGCCATGAAGAAGGATGACAGGGGAAAGATCATAGCCCCGGAACATACCGTGAGGGCCGATAAATACCCCCTCGACGACTATACTGCCGTGGGGCGGCGGGTGCGCCGCAAGGACGGGTATGAAAAGGCGAGCGGCTACGCCGTCTATACCTCGGATATTCAGATCCCCGGTATGCTCTATCAGAGGATCCTCGCCTGTCCCTACCCGAACGCGGTCATAAGAACCATTGATACTACCGGGGCCGAGGCGCTGCCCGGTGTACGGGCCGTGCTGCGATGGGATGATCCCGAGCTCCCCCCGAAAGCCGACATGAGCGGCCACTTCGGCCAGGCAGGCCAGCCCCATGAGCCTGTCCTCGACAGATGCGGTTACTGGCAAGGTATGCCCATGGGCGTTGCCGTTGCCGCCGATACGGAAGAGATCGCCGGGGAGGCGTTGAAGCTCGTCGGGATAGAATGGGAAGCACGCGCCTTCAACCTCGACCCGGTGGAGGCGTTGAAACCGGGCGCCCCTCTCACCAACCCCGAGTCCTACCCCGAGGGTAACTTCATCCTCCCCTTCATGCACGAGAAGAAGGTCACCCACGGTGACCCTGACAAGGGCTTCAGGGAGGCAGAGCAGACCATCGAATTCGGGATGAGGCGTGATCAGGACACGTGGGTCGGGCCGGAGCGTCCCTGCGGCGTCTTCAGGTGGAACGGGGAATACCCTGAGGTCTGGCTCAAACACCAGCGCCCGCACCTCGCGAAGCGCCAGTTGGCGCAGTTCTTCAAGCTCGGTGTGAGCCAGGTGACGGTCCATTGTCCCTACCAGGGCGGGAGCTTCGGGGGCTGGTCGCAGATGGCGCTGAACATGCAGCCCAACATAATCGCGGGCATCCTCTCGAAAAGAACAGGCAGGCCCGTCAAGTGGCAGTTCAGCCGAAGAGAGGACTTCTGCGGGGCCGGTATGGATAACGCGAGATACCGGGTGAATGTGGGGTTCAAGCATAACGGGGAGATTACCGCCCTCCATGCAACGTCCTGGTTCACCAGGGAAGGTCTCTCCCACACGGATCACTTCGTGGAGAACTCCAAGGTCATCAACATCATTCAGGAGTCGAACGGCGCCATCTGCAACATATTCACCGGATGGGCCATCCGCTGCGAACAGAACATGAACTGCTACTGCTTCTCGGCCGTGATGAACCATGTGGCCGAGGCATTGAAGATGGACCCCACCGAGCTTGCCCTCATCAACGACGGGTGCGAGGGCCACGCCATGGCCGATATCGCGGAATGGAAAAGGAAACGGGGGTTTAAGAACAGAGACAGCCTCAGAGAGTGTATAGAGGCGGGAAAGAAGGCCATGGACTGGGATGCCAAATGGCACCTGCCCGGAACGGGAAAACTCCCGAGCGGCAGGATGCACGGCCTCGGCATGAGCTGGGCTCACGAGTGGGGTGATTCGGGGGGCTCCGCGGCCATCGGCATCAGGATCGAACGCGACGACGGCACGGCCCGCGTCCTGGGTTTGCGCTGCGATAACGGTGTCTGCGCCGAGACGGCCTACTGCCAGATCGCCGCCGATGAGCTGGGCTTCCGCTATGAAGACGTGCAGTACCGCCCCTTTGAAGAGGCCGGCTTCACGCCGATGACGCCGGACTCGTCCACGAACCTGGTTGTTAACGGCTGGGCCATCAGGAATGCGGCCCGCCAGCTCAGGCAGAAGGTCCTTGAAGTAGCGACCTCCCCCAGGATCACCGAACGGCCCGAGATGGGCTACGTACCCCCTTTCGAAGGCTATAAGCCCGAGGACCTCGACATTAAGGAGAGCAAGGTCTTTGTCAGGAAAGATCCCTCGAAAAGCATCACCATGGCCGAACTCGTGCGGCCCTCCTTCTTCATGGGAAAAATGGACGTGGGCTCCACGGAGCCCCTCTTCGCGTGGGGATGGCAGAACCAGCAGGGCGCCTACGACATCAACGGGCCTCCGGGACCGAGACCCATATTCGTGCGGCAGGCCCACTTCGTCGAGGTGGAAGTCGATCCCGAGACAGGGGGGATCGAGGTGACCAGGGTGACCAACGCCAATGACGTGGGCAAGGCCGTCAACCCCGATGCGGTGGAAGGTCAGCAATACGGTGGCTCCGTCATGGGCGTGAGCCGGGTGCGCACCGAGGAGGTCGTCTACTGTCCGGCCACCGGGGTAGTCTTGAACGGCAACCTCATCGACTATAAGATCAACACCATGCTCGACTGCGGCCCTATCGACACTATTATCGTGGAGACCGGCATGGGTTACGGTCCCTACGGATCGGTCGGTATCGGTGAGGATGTGGCAAGCGTGGTGCCTTTCGCGTTCTATGCGGCAGTGCACAATGCCATCGGCACATGGGTCGATCTGCCCGCCACACCCGATAAGGTGCTGAAGGCGTTAGGGAAGGTACAGGAGGAGAGATGAAGAACTTTGGCCACGTGAACGCCGCGACACTCGACGAGGCGGTTTCCGCCTTGAGACGATACGGGAAGAGGGCGGCCATCATCGCCGGGGGCACGGACCTGCTCGGGCGGATGAAGGATGAGGTACTCTCCACCTATCCCGAGGCCCTCATCAACATAAAGACGATCCCCGGTCTCGACTTTATCACGTATGACGGCGGCACGCTCTCCATCGGGGCCCTCACTCGGCTTGCGGACATCGCCACGAACGACGCCGTCAGAAACGGGCATGCTGCCCTTGCGGAAGCCGCCCACAGGACGGCCTCCACCCATCTTCGGGAGATGGGCACCATCGGGGGCAACATCTGCCAGGACATCCGGTGCTGGTACTACCGGAACCCCCAAAACCGCTTCCCCTGCCTTCGGAAGGGTGGGGGAAGGTGCTATGCCATCGATGGGGACAACCGCTATCACTCCATCTTCGGAGGCAGTGTGGAAAAAGGGTGCTACGCGGTCCACCCGAGCGATACGGCCCCTGCCCTCGTTGCCCTGGATGCGAGCATCAGGACAACCGGGAGAGCCATCAAGGCAGAAGACTTCTTCCAGGTGTCGGCAGGGAAAACGACGGTCCTCGATGACGACGAGATCGTCAGCCGGATCGACCTTCCCCCTGCTGTGGGCAGGAGCGCCTTCGTCAAGTTCGCCCTCCGAAAAACCATCGATTTTCCCATCGTCAACTGCGCCGCCGTAATAGGCCTGTCAAGGGGGAAGGTCAGCTCCGCGAGGATCTGTCTCAATGCCGTCCACGTGAAGCCCTACCGGGCCGTGAAGGCGGAAGAGGCGATTATCGGTAAGACGATAAACGAGGCCAACGCCGAATCCGCTGCCGCTGCCGCCCTGGCAGATGCGAAGCCTATGTCCCATAACGCCTATATGGTCCCTGTTGCAAAGGCCATGGTGAAGAGGGCGCTTCTGGGATGCAGATAGTCCAAAAAAAGGAGGTATCATATGGCGCTCAAAGTGTTGATGGCCCCTCTTCGGTATGTGCAAGGTCCGGACGCCCTCCTGCAGATGGGGGAGCAGCTCCTGGTGCTCGGCATCAAGAACCCTTTAATCCTGGCCTCTCCCAGTGCGAAGAAGGCTGTGGGATCCACGATCGGCAAGGGGCTCGATGCCGTGGGCATCAGCTACGGCTTCATCGATTTCGGCGGCCACTGCACCTGGAAAGAGATAGAGCGGGTCAAGGATGCCTGTCTCCAGGGAAACCATGACGCGATCATCAGTTGCGGCGGCGGCAAGACCCTCGACACGGGCCGCTGTGCAGCCACCGGCCCTGCCATGAACGTGGAGAAGACGCCTCCCCAGGTCTTCCCCCGGTTCGGCGCCGGGGTGGCCTGCATCAACGTCCCCACCGTGGCAGCCACCGACGCCTCCACCTCTGCCGTTTCTCTCGTCTATACCGAGAAAGGCACACTGGAGGCGACCATGGTCTTCCCCACAAATCCCACCATGGTTCTTGTGGATACCGCCGTCATTGCCAAATCCCCTGTCCGGTTGCTCGTGGCCGGCATGGGAGACGCCCTGGCCACATTTTTTGAAGCTGATATGACGTATAGAACCTCCAGCATCTCGGTTCAGACCCGTGCTCAGAGTACCCGCACCGCCCAGGCATTGGCCAGGCTCTGCTTCGATATTCTCATGGATTACGGGGTACAGGCCAAGGCCGAAGCCGAAGCACAGGTCCCGGGTCCCGGCATCGAGGCGGTAGCCGAGGCGAACGTGCTCCTCAGCGGGCTCGGCTTTGAGAGCGGTGGCCTCTGCGCGTGCCACGCGGTAGGACACGCCTTCCTCCACATCCCGGAATACTTTAAAGGAGCACCCCCTTTTCACGGGGAGCTTGTGGCCTTCGGCACGTTGAACCAGTTGGTCATGGAAAGCAGAAAGCCTGATTTTCTCGATAAGATCTTCGGCTTCTGCAAGGCCGTGGGTCTGCCGACGACGTTTGCCGAACTGACGCTCGCGAACCTGACCGACGAAGCCCTTGAGACCGTTGCCCTCGTTGCTTCCCGGGACATCCTCATGCAGTCGATGACCGGGGCGCGGAGGGAGCGTGACGAGCAAGGGAGGTTCTACGATCACCTGGAGATCGTCAATGCCTTGAAAGCTACCGATGCGTATGGCCGGGCCTTTGGAGGTCGAAACCGGTGCACGTAGCCGTCAGGCTTTTTGGAAATCTGGGCCATTATTTGCCTGAGGGCGGGAACAGGTTTTCTTTCATGAAGTCACTGGAGGACGGCACAACCGTGCAGGAAATGCTGAGCAGCCTCAGCCTGCCGAAGGAGTTACCCGTCATCGTCATCGTGAACGGCAGGCGCGTTGAGGCCGAGTGCGTCCTGAAGGACGGAGACGAGGTAAACGTGCTTCGACCGTCAGGAGGCGGATGACGCAACCCGATTCAAGATAACGATGCACTATCCTTCCCCGTGGGTCACCTCACGAGGTTCGAAAAGACGAACACCGTCCAGTACGGTGAGAGCATCAGCACGATAATGGAAATGATGTAGGCGGGTATGTACCAGAGCCCACCCCTGAATACTGTGCCCAGGGGTATGTCCTTCGCCATACCGGCAACGACATAGCAGCAAATCCCAATGGGCGGCATTATGGAGCCCATGGTGGTGACGATGGTAATGACCTGGCCGAACCAGATCGGGTCGTAGCCCATGGCCATGACGATGGGGTAGAAGATAGGCAGGGAAACGAGCAGAAAGGCGAGGGCGTCCATGACGCAGCCGCCGATGATGTAGCAGATGAGGATTATCCACAAGAGCATCCAGTTCGGAAGGGCCAGGCCGCTGATCCAGCCCGCGGCTTCAAAGGGGAGCCGGGTAAGGGCGAGAAAGCGGGAGAAGACGACTGCGCCCGCCACGATCATGAAGACGAGGCAGGAGATCCGGAGCGTATCGACAACGGACTTGATGAAATTATCCCAGGAGAGTTTCCGCCTGATCAGACAGATGACGAGACCAAGGGAACAAGCCGCCGCGGCCGCTTCCGTGGCCGTTACCACGCCCGTGAAAAGGGCATACATGATGATGGCAAAGAGAATAAGGATGTCGATGATGTCCGGCAGGGCCTTGAAGCGCTCTTTCCACCCGCTCTTTTCTCCCGCGGGTCCCCAATCGGGATGGCGCCAGCAGATGTAAATGACCGTGGCGGCGATAAGCACCGTAAGGATGGCGCTGGGCATGATGTTGCCGAAGAAGAGCTTCCCGATGGACTGGCCCGTATAGAGCCCGTAAACAACGAGCACAATGCTGGGAGGTATGAGGACGCCCAGGGTAGCGCCCGCTGCCACCGAGCCTGCATTAAGCTGGGGGTGGTAACCGTATTTTCTCATGGCGGGGATCGCCACCTGGCTCATGGTTGCTGCCGTTGCCGTGTTGCTCCCGCTGATGGCGGAGAAGGCTGCGCAGGCCATGATGGTCGTAATGGCCAATCCTCCCCGATAGTGGCCGAACCACTTGTACGTGGCGTGATAGAGGCCGTCGTTATATCCCGCATAGTGCACAAACTCTCCGACGAGGATGAACATGGGGATCACCGTGAGGCCGTAGCTGGAGAAGATGTTCCACATGTCGGTCCCGATCATTCCGAAGGCAGCCGTGAAATTCGTGACGTAGGCTACCCCGAGGAACCCCACAATGGCCATGGTGAAGGCCGCGGGGATCCGGAACAGGAACAGGACAGCGAACATGATAACAATGCCATAAACGCCGACGATCGGTCCATTCATACCCTGTCCCCCTCGTGGAACATCGTTTTCACAAAATCGACAAGTCCTGTGAACGCAAGCGCGGCAAACCCCAGGGCCACGCAGAAAACGAAGGGGTAGTAAATGACTTTCAAGGTCTCCGAGACCTCATGGGATTCCACCAGCTTCATGGCGTACACGTAGACCTGCCACGCCACGACCCCGAAGAAGACCATGAGAACGAGGTGGACTACCCGGTCGAGCATATTCGCCAGGGCCGGTGGGAATTTTTCGGACAGGATGTCGACGACGATATTGCTCTTCGTCTGCTGCGTGTACCCGAGGGCAAGGGCAATGACGCAGGCCCCGAGGAAGGAAACGATCTCATAGGTTCCCCTGAAGGGAATATGCACCATTCGCAGGACCACGTTCCCTGTGGCGAGGACCATCAGTCCTAGAACGGAAATGGCGCCGAGGACCATGAGAAAGTAATTGAGAAACTTGTTAAGTGCTTCAAGGTGCTTCATTACGAGCCTCCCGAGCTTGTCGTTTGCAAGTATACGGTATACCGGGTAAGGATCGTAAAAAGACGGGCCGGATAGAGTCGCATCCGACCCGTCTTTCCCTTACTTGCCCGCGAACTGCTTTTCGTACTGTTCTTTCAATTTCATCACGTCGTTGATCACCTGCTGACCCTGTACGCCCTGGGCGGTTACCCGCTTTACATACTCGTCGAACATGGGCTTGAGGATCTTCGGGATCTCCGTCCTGTCAGCGGCGGGAAGCTGGAAGACCTGGTGGTTGTACTTCTGTTTCGACCACTCCAGGGCCTCCTTTACGTGGTCATCCACGTACCTGCCCGTCCATTCGGCCTGTTCCCTGCTCAAATCATCGAGCACCTTTTTCACGTCGGCCGGCATGGCATTCCATTTATCCTTGTTCATGACTACGGCAAAGGTGACCACGAAGAGGTTTGCGTCTGTCGCATACTGGCAGTAGGCGGCGTAGTTGAGATCCTGGAGCACCTCCATGGAGGAGACGACGCCCTTTACCACGCCTTTCTGAAGCGCCTCAGGCGTCTCTGACTGGGGCATGGCGATGGGGATCCCACCGAGGCGCTTTACCGCCTCTGCGCCCGTTCCCGAGACCCGGAGCTCCATCCCTTTCAGGTCTTTAAGGGACCTCACCGGCTTTATGGTCATGAAGTCGGCCGGAGGACAGGTGAAGAGCGTGAGGAGCTTCACCTTCTCGAACTCCTTCGGATGCTTGCCGATGAGGTCAAAGAGGGCCAGGCTTGCTGCTTTGGCACTGGTAAACCCCACGGGGAGGTCGACCGCCTCGGAAACAGGGAAGCGGCCCGGCTGGTAGCTCATGGCAAAGTTGCCGATATCGGCCGTGCCGGTGATGACCCCGTCGAAGATATTCTTTGCGGGAAGCAGAGTGCCGCCCGGGAAGGTCTGGACCTTTACTTTCCCGTTCGTCCTCTTTTCCACCTCTTTCACCCACCTCTCCATCTGCACGCAGGGAAATGTGGTTGAGGGCGGAAAGTTCGCGTAAGTCAGCGTGATCTTAGACTGACTTCGGGCTGCCCCGGGTAAACCGAGATTGACGCAGAACAGCAGCATAAAAGCCGTGAACAGGACTAGATAACCCTTTCGCATGATAATCCCCCTTTTTTTGTGCGTCCAGCCTATTTTACGGGACCTCACAACCTTTTTTCCCGATTGGCTCATCCCTCGTGCGGGTCTCGCTCCTCCTCCGACCGGCTCGCATCGAACTCCCCGTACAGGAGTTCCGTGAGCACGCCGCCCAGTTCCTGCGGCTTCTGTACGAAGGCGTAGCGGTTCCCAAAAAGAAACCTCGGCTTTTTGTCGATCAGCTTTGCCCCTTTGCCCCTCAGTTCTTCCATTGCCGCGTCGAGATTATCCACCTTGTAGGATATGAGAAAAAACCCTTCGCCTTTCTTCTCTATGAACCTCGCAACGTCGCTTTCCGGGCTCGTCGCTTCCATGAACTCCACGGCCACTTCCCCGATATAGTACCGCGCGACCTTTATGTGCTCCGACTCGGCCACGTAGTCTAAGGCAGGAAGCAGGTCGAAATTGTCGCGGTAAATCCGCTTCGTCTTCTCCAGGTCACGTACCACGAAGCATATATGATCTATCTTCTCGATGTGCATCCCGTGTTACCTCACATATTTCTCGTTGACGTAGGCCATGGCCTCATCTATCGCGGCCGCCGCTGTCTCCAGATCCTGTTCGGTGTGTCTGTAGCTGATATACCCGTGATGGTGCGGGTGTAAAAAGATGCCCCTGCGGATGAGCTGCGTGTAAAAGTCATCCCGCCTGGCCCTGTAGGTATTGGCTTGATCCTTTTTGAAGGTGATGTAAAACATCGGCGCCACGCCGGTCAGCTCGGCCCCGGCGTCATACTTGTCGATGATAGCCCGGACTCTTTTCAGAAAACGGCCGCCTTTTTCCCATATGTTGTTAAGCACATGGTCGCGTTCCAGGATCTCGATGGTCTTGAGGGCAGCGATATAACCGTCACTGTTCGGAAAGAAGGTAGAAGATATGAAAAGCTTCTCTGCCGCGGCTTTCATCACTTCAGCTTTTCCGGTCACCGCGCTTATGGCATAGCCGTTGGCCATGCTTTTTCCCAGGACCGACACGTCGGGGGTGACTCCATAGAGCGCTTGCGCACCACCCATACTGAGTCTGAAATTCGTCCGGACTTCATCGAAGATCAGCACGGCGCCGTACCGCGTCGCGATGTCTCTTACGCCTTCGAGGAAGCCCGGCAGAGGCTCTTCCATCTTCCTGTGGTTGGGATGGCCAAAGGGAGTCATGATGACGGCGGCTGTCCGGTCGCCATGTTTTGCCATCAAGTCTTCGAGCTGACCGAGATTGTTATAGTGGAATTCATAGACATCTTCGTAGAGCTTCTCAGGGATGCCCCCCTTCATCTCAACGGACCAGTCATGCCAGCCGTGGTAGCCGCAGCGCATCACCTTGATCCGGTTCGTGTGCGCCCTCGCGATGCGGATGCTCGCCGTGGTGCCGTCGGAACCGGTTTTCAGGAAGATGGTCAGTTCCGAAGAGGGGACGAGTTCGGACAGTTTTTGCGCGAGCCGGTTCTGATACGGCTGGGTCAGGGTGAAGCAGAAGCCTTTGTCCCGTATCTGCCTGATCACCGCGTCATCAACTTCTTCTTCTCTATAGCCCAGGATTATCGGCCCATAGCCGCAGAGGAAATCGATATACTCATTGCCGTCAACGTCGATTAAATGCGCGCCCTTGCCGGATTCAAGAAAGATCGGATACTCTCCTGCGATAAAATCGCTCGGTTTTCTGGCGCCGAGGACTCCGCCGGGAACCAATTTTTTTGCCTCTTCAAAAAGCTCCAGGCTCCTCGTTATGTTCAGTCTTTCAATGTTCTTCACGAAAAGAACCTCCTCCGACAGGCTCCAAAAGCCGGCCTCGGCATCCGATCCGGTCCCCGTCCGGTCAGGGGCTTAAGGTCGAAGCATCGACGCTATACTCTCCGTTTGATGAATTTTTGCGCCTCTTTGCAGCAATGCCGCAAGGAATTTTCCCGGGTCGATGCAGCCCTCCGGGGCTACCACCCCCTTCACCGTCACCTCGCCCGCCTGAAGCATGAGGGCCGCTATCGAGGCGGGAAGCCCTGTTCCCGGCGCCATCCTGCCGACTATGTCAGCCGTGTAGGTCACCTGTTTTCCTCCCCTCTCCCCCTTGACGATCACTTTCAAGCCTGACGCGAGAGGTCCCTTATCCCTGTTATCGGGAATCGTACCCCAGAGCTGCAACGTCAGATCGTAGGGTACCACGTTCGCCCCCTTCACCGATAGCGGCGCCTTGCTCAGAAAACCTGTCTCTTTCTGCTCCCTGATGAGCCGGTCCACCCATGAGGGTATCAGCGCGCCTTTGATCACGACCTTTCTGACCCCTTTTATATAGCGCGGTATGGTGAGCGGCTGAGGATGCCCCACGTAGCGCACCTGACAGGTACCGAGAGGTTCGAGGAATTCTACGGTCTCCTCGCCGGTGCCGCCCTCCACGTATTCGAGCTTGCCGTCCAGGTACTGGGGGATCTTGCCTGTGGTCATGTGCAGGCTGTGGTCCCAGGCAGCGCCCGCGAGTTCGGCGATGCTCACCACCCAGAACAGGGCGATCTCGTCGACACGGTCCAGTTGGTCCGCATACCATTTAACTATAACGTTGTTTGTCCCCGGGTCGGATCCCATCCCCGTCAGGACGGTTATCCCCGCCTCTCCGGCGGCGCTGTCGATGTCGGAAGCAAAGAGGCGCTCCGCCGCCTCGTAGTCGTCGCAGATATCGATGTAGTTCACCCGCGCCTCAACGGCCGCCCCTGCTACTGCCACGGCTGTCTTGTAGAACGGCCCGGCGCAGTTGATGACCACGTCCGCATTCCTGATGGCGCCCACCATGCCGGCGTGATCGTTTACGTCGATTCGAGCGAGCGATATCTTTTCACTGGCCCGCAGCTTTTCCTGCACCCTGCCCGGGTCCGTGTTGATATCGCCAAGAATGACTTTCTCGATCTGCTCCTGCTTGATGAGGTCCCTGGCGACCCCCTGACCCATACCCCCTGTTCCGCCTATTACCAGTGCCCGCATGCTCCCATACCCCCCGGTTTTTTTTTGATGCGAAGCCCGCTTTCAGGCCTTCTTCTTTTTTTCTTCCAGGGCCTTGACTATCTTATCCGGCGTTATGGGGTACTCCTTGATAGGCGCCCCTATGGCATTACAGATGGCCGACACGTACGCCTGGGCAGCCGACATGGCGACCGACATGCCCGCCTCCTTCGCTCCATACGGCCCCGTGGGGTCGTTGCTTTCGACGATGATCGAATTGATCTTCGGCATATCGGGAGCGAGAGGGAGTCGATATTCGAGCTGCGCGGGGTTGAGGAGCCTTCCTCCGTCCCAGAGGTGATACTCCGTGAGCATGCCTCCCTGGCCGCCCATGGTGAAACCGCCCTCGAATTGTCCCTCGATCACTTTGGGGTTCAGGGCGAACCCCACGTCCTGCGAGGCCCATGCCTCCAGCACGTCCACCAGGCCGGTCTCGGGGTCGACCTTCACCTCTACCATGGTCGTACCGAAGGAGAAGGTTTCGCTCAACTGCCCGAAAGGATTCTCTACCCATTCACGCCTAGGGTCGACCTTGGGCCAGTAGGAGCCCTCGCCGGCTATCGACTGCCCCTTGCTCAGGGCCATCCTGATGACCCGCCCAACGGGTATCGACCTCTCGGGCTCCCCCTTCACGAAGATCCGCCTGTCCCGTGCCGTAAGCTCTCCTGGCTTTGCCTCAAGCGCCCGGGCGGCGACCTGAAAGAGCTTCTCCTTCGCGTCGATCGCCGCGAGCCTTACCGCGTTGCCGCCGATAAACGTCTCGCACATGGAATAAGAGCCCGGGTCGCTCGGCGTCACCTCGGTGTCCGCCGTGATGATCTGGATGTCCTCAGGCAGGAGGCCAAGTTCTTCGGCGGCGATCTGGACGATCATGTTCTCGTTGCCCTGCCCGTTGTCGACCACCCCGGAGATAACGGTTGCGCCCCCGTCCTCGTTGAACTTGATAAAAGCGGTGGAACCCCCCCTTATGCCCATGGGGAACCCCGTCTGGACGGAGTTGCACCCTATGCCGATGCCGTGGAAGGGCGGCAGTTTGCCCCATTTCTCCTTCCATCCTGCCTGCTCGGCCGTCTTCTCGATCGTTTCCGTCATGCCGCAGCTCGGCACGAGAGACCGGGTAGGCGTGTAATCGCCCGCCTGCCGCGCGTTCCTGAGCCTCATCGTGACGGGATCGATGCCGAGCTCACTCCCGATCAGGTCGAGCTGCAGGTCGATGCCGCAGGCAAACGCCCGGCCGTGGGTCCTGAACATGCCCCTGATGGGCTTGTTGGTGAAGACGCGGTAACCGTTGTAGCGGACGTTCTCCATGCGGTACGCCTGCTCCATGCAGAGGAAAGGCACGCTCGTGGCGATAGGTCCCGTGCTCGAATAGGCGCCCCCATCCATGTGGCACGTGATGTCCCTCGAGAGCACCCGTCCTTCCCGGTCCACGCCGGTCTTGATGGTCGTGGTCATGGAGTGGGCCTGACGCGTCGCGATGCTGTTTTCTTCTCTGGTATAGGTGATCTTCACCGGCTGGCGCGCCTTCCTCGCGAGGAGGGCGCAGATCACATCCGCGGGCGAGATCTCCGAGCGTCCCCCGAAGGCCCCTCCGATGGTGATCTTCCTCACCCTCACCTTGTTAAGGGGCATTTTGAGCAAGTTCGAGAGCGGTTTTGCCTTCAGGTGGGGCCCGGCGTTGGGCATCCAGATATCGAGGTTGCCCGAGTTGTCGAACTGCGCGACCACCGCGTACGGCTCGGTCTGGAAGTAGGACTCCTCGGGTGCGCTGAACGTATCCTCCCTCACATAGTATGATGCGGCGAAGCCCTTGCCCACGTCGCCCACGTCGATCTTCACGTGGACGTTTATGTTGCCGGGGTTGTGCTCGTGGATGAGCACCGCGCCGGGCTTCATGGCCTCATCGATGGTGAAGACGGCGGGCAGCTCCTCGTACTCTACGGTAATGAGGTCGAGGGCTGCTGCTGCCGTGTCCTCGTCAACGGCGGCCACGGCCGCAACCTCCTCGCCTATGAAGCGCACCTTGTCGGAGGGGAGGAATGCCTGGTCCTGGGTGTAGCGGAAGACACCCCATTTCTCACCCGTACTGTCCCCGGACGTGACGACCGCCCTCACACCGGGGAGCCGCTCCGCTCCCGATGTGTCGACGCGGAGGATCCGCGCATGGGCGTGGGGCGACCTCTTGACCTTGGCGACGAGCATACGGGGCAGGGAGAGATCGGCGGTGAAGAGCGCTTCACCGGTTGCCTTTGCGCTCGTATCCACCCGCTTCGTGCTTTTTCCGACAACAGACAGCTCTTTCATCCGCTCTTTCTCCCTCCGGCCGAGGCAGCCTTTACCGCGTCGACTATCTTTGCATAGCCCGTGCACCGGCATATGTTTCCGGAGAGGGCGCGGCGTATCTCTTCCTCCGTGGGCTCCGGAGTGGCGTCAAGCAGTGCCTTGGCGGTGAGTATCATGCCGGGGGTGCAGAAACCGCACTGAATCGCATGGTGCTCCACGAATGCCTCCTGGAGCGGGTGTAGTTTCCCCCCTGCCGCCAGACCCTCGATGGTGGTGATCTCCCTGCCCTCCGCCTCTATGGCCAAAAGCAGGCACGAGCGGACCGGGGCCCCGTCGAGGAGGACCGTGCAACTGCCGCACGCGCCCTCACCGCAGCTCTCTTTTGCCCCTGTAAGGTGCAGGTCTTCCCTCAATACCTCGAGGAGCGTCCTGTGGGGATAGGTGAGAAGGTCGTATGCCTCTCCGTTGACCCGGAGCGTCACCCTGTGCTTCTCCATCACGCACCTGCCTTCCGGAGGCTGAGGAGGGCGCCCTCGATCGCCCGTTTTGTAAAGACTTTCACCATCTTCCTCCTGTATGAGCCGGGAAGGGCGAGGTTGTCGATCGGCCGTGACGCGGAAAACGCGCTTTCCGCGGCCTTTTCAACGTCCGCTTCCGCCGGTCTTTTCCCCACGAGAAACGCGGCCGCCCCTTCCACGACCGTGGGCGCGGGACCCACTGCCCCGACCACCACACGGGCCCGGTCGATCACCCCCTCCTTCGACAGGGAGAGGAAGACAGATGAGGAGACGAGGGGGTATTCGAGACCGCTTCGGAGCCTGAGCTTCTGATAGGAAGAGCCGTAGGCCCCTTTAGGGATGGGCACGATGATATCGGTGAGGATCTCGTCATCCCCTATCGTCAGCGGGTGTCTCCCGTTCCGGGAGAAGAGGTCCAAAACAGGGATGGTCCTCGCTAAACCTGCCTTCTTGAGCACGACCCTCGCATCAAAGGCGATGAGCGACGGCGCCAGGTCGCCCTGATAGACGCTGAAGCAGCGAGTTCCGCCTTTCAGGGCGGCGCAGCTCTTACCCCCCTGTTTCAGGCAGGGCGGGGCTGCCTTCCGGACCAGCTCAGACTGGTTGTAGTAGAGGCACCTGGTGTTTTGCAGGAGATTGCCCCCAACGGTTGCGACGTTCCGGATCGGAGGGGCGGCCACAAGACCGGCCGACTCGGCAATGGCGGCAGCGAACCCTGCGATGTCCGGAGATTCGACGATCTCCCGCAAGGTGGTGGCAGCCGAGATAAGGAAATGCCCCTTTTTTCTCTTTATCCCCCTCAGGTCCGAAACTCCCTTCAGGGTCATCGCGTACTGCGGGCTGAGGAGCCTCTGCCTCAAACGGTTTATTATATCCGTCCCCCCCGCGATTATCTTTACCCGCCCCTTGTACCGGTCCAGGATCTCCAGCGCCTCCTTCGTGCTCCGGGGCGAGAGACATTGAAAGAGGGGCAATCTCATCTTTTCCTTCCTCCTGTTTTCCCGACCTTTCTCGCTTCCAAAAGTGCTTGACAAACAAATGGCGCTTTCACTATACTGGACAGATGATAGTATACAGTATACCGCATGCCATTATAATAGTACAAACAATAAAGTTTTTGTGTCAACCGAAAAATAGGGCAAGTGAAATTTTTAACGGCCGGTTGGGGAAAAGGGCGGACAAACTCTTCCGAGGAGGACGTGATGGACGTTTTCAGAAATATGACGATACTCTCCCTTGAGCAGGCGACCGTGCTTCCTTATTTGAGCTACCGCCTCGCGATGGACGGGATGCGGGTGATCAGGCTCGAGCACCCGGTCTACGGCGACCCGAACCGGATGATTGGCGAGAACCGGCTCGGCGAGGAACGGATGAACACCTATTTTCTGGCGATAAACTCGGGCAAGAAGGCGATCACCCTTAACCTGGGATCACCGGAGGGGCAGGCGCTTCTCAAAGAAATGATCGTCACGATGAAGGTCGATATATTCGCCACCAACCAGCTTCCGCGGAACTACGAGAAGCTGGGCGTAGACTACGACACCCTGAAGACGGTCAAAGAGGATCTCATCTGGGTGGGCCTTACGGGGTTCGGACCTGAGAGCAACGAGCCGGCGTACGACCCGATCCTCCAGGCGAGGAGCGGACTCATGGAGCTGACGGGGAACGCGGGTGAGGACCCCCAGGTTGTCGGCATCCCCCTTCCCGACATGGGGACAAGCGAGCACGCTTATGGACTTGTGATGAAGGCCCTCTGCAAACGGGCGCTCACCGGGCAGGGTGAGAGAATCGATGTGTCCATGTTCATGTCGACTACCTCCTGGCTCACCGTCGCCACCACGCTGACAAAATCCTTCGGCAACAAGATCACCCGGCGGGGAAACACGCACGAATTCTTCGCGCCTGTTTCCGTCTATGAGACCAGGGACGGGTACGTCTACATTGCGGTAGGCAACGACCGGCAGTGGGTCTCTTTTACCCAACTGCCCGGTTTCGAAAAACTTGCCAGGCCCGAATACGAGAAGAACAGGGGCAGGATCCTCGACGTGGCGAACCTCAACAGGCAGATCACTACATGCACAAAAACACGGACCACGGATGAGATGATCGATCTGTGCAACAAGGCGACGATCGCCATATCGAGGGTCAATACCGTTGAAGAGGTGCTGGAGGACCCTTACGTGTCGGCGTCGCTGCTCACCGCCATAGACCCTGTGACGACGACGCAGATATGGATGGCGCCGCCGCCCTACATGACATCATTCCTCAAAGAGAGCGGCCGGCGGATGACCTTTCCCCCACGGTTCGGGGAGCATAACCGCGAGATATACGGCGACGTCCTCGGCTACTCAGAGGAGCAGATCGAGGGGCTCAAGACGAAACAGGTGATCTAAAGAGGAAGTGCGGCCTTGACCGATATGGGGCTTGCATAAGGAGGGGGTTAATGGATTTCGCGCTTACGGAGGAACAGGAGTTCTTCAAGAAGATGATCACCGACACGGTCGACCGCATGATCGTGCCCAAGGCCCGGGAAATCGACGAGAAGGACGAGTTCCCGTGGGCGCTCTGGCGGGAGTTCAGCTCCCTCGGTTACCTGGGGCTCCGGTACCCGGAGGAGATAGGGGGCATGAACGCGGACCCGGTGACGGCGATGATCTTCTACGAGCAGATAACGAGGGGATCGGTGGGGTTTGCCCAGAGCGTGATCATGAACATCCTCATGGGCACCTATTTCATCTACCGCTTCGGCTCCGACGAGATGAAGAAGCGCTGCCTCTACCCCGCCATGAAGGGCGAGAAGGTCTGCACCATGTGTTTTACCGAGGACCAATCGGGGTCCGACCTTTCGGCCACGAGGACAACCGCGCGGAAGGACGGCAAGGAATGGGTGATAAACGGGACCAAGATGTGGATCACGAACGGTCCTATTGCCGATGTGGCCACCGTCCTCGCCACGACCGATCTCTCTCTGGGCGCCAAGGGCCTCAATTTTTTCCTCGTCGAGAAGGGGACCCCGGGTTTTTCCGCCGGACAGGTGCTCGGCAAGCTGGGCTGCAGGGGGACCATCACGGGGGAGCTGGTCTTCGACAACGTGAGACTACCCGAGGAGAACCTCCTGGGAAAAGAGCTGAACAAGGGGGTTGAGTATCTGGGCGAGGTACTGGACGAGGTGCGGGTGATGACGGGCGCCATGGCACTCGGGATCGCCCAGGCGGCCTTCGAGGAGGGGCTCGAATATGCGCGAAAGCGTGTCGCCTTCGGGAAGCCTATAGGCACGTACCAGCTCATCAGGGCCAAGTTTGCCGATATGGCCACCGAGATGGAGGCGAGCAGGCTCATGGTCTACTACAGCGCGTGGCGGATCAGGGAGAACCTGTCGTGCCGCAAAGAGGCGGCCATGGCAAAGATGTACGCCACGGAGACGTGCTGCAGGGTCGTTGACGAGGTGACGCGCATATGGGGAGCCAACGGTTTTGCCCACGAGTATAACCCCCAGCGCCACTTCAGGGACGCGCGCTTCCTGCTCTATGGCGGCGGCACCCACGAGATCATAAAGGATCTGCTGGGCAGGATGATTATAGGAAAGCTGTAACGGGGAGGCGCCCGCGACGGACGAGCGTCGTTGGGCACTGCCGGCACTGAAGACGGGAGGGACAGCAGGTGGGGACTGAAGGGGCAGCAGGCAAGATCGAAAACCCGCTCAAAGGGATAAGGGTAGTGGGCAAAACACGTCCCATCGGGGAAATGGCGTATGTCTCTTTAAAAGGGGCGATCGTGAGAGGGGACCTTCATCCCGGACAGAGGCTCGTGGAAAGCGCATTATCCGCCCAGATGGGGATCAGCAGGATACCCGTGAGAGAGGCAATCAAGAAGCTTGAGCAGGACGGTCTCATCGAAAAGCTGGAAAAGGGAGGCTTTATCGTAAAAAATCCCTCCAGGAAGGAGATAGAGGAGACCTTCGGCATACGGGCGTGTATCGAGAGCTATGCGGCGGCCCTCGCCACCGGGCACATGGATGCACCGACGATTGACAGGCTGGAGAACGTCCTGAGGCTGTACAGGGATGCGCTGGAGCGGCGCGACATAGCCAAAATGACTCAGTTGAACAACCAGCTCGACGAGATCATTTTCAGCACATCAGGGAGTAGAAAGCTCTATGCCCTTATAGCAAATTTCCGCGATTTTATCTCCCGGTACAGGAAAGTGCTCCTCACCTGTATGGAGTATGCGGCAATTTCTCTCTCCGAGCACGAAGAGATCGTGCAGGCGATGAAGGAAGGGGACGTGGAAGGGGTTGAGAAGCTCGTGAGGAAGCACCTGCTGCGGGGAAGAGACATTCTCATAAAGGATATGGAATCGGGAAGGCACATGTGAAGGCTTTTTCCGGTTCGTCAATGGTATACGGTATACTGAATAGCTAAAGCAAGATTCGGGAGGAGACCTTGGAGAATCAAAAAAGCATAAGGGTGTTGATAGCCAAGCCGGGTCTCGACGGCCATGACAGGGGGGCCAAGGTGGTGGCCCACGCGCTCAAAGAGGCAGGCATGGAAGTGATCTATACGGGCCTCCATAGGACCGTCGATCAGATCGTGAGGATTGCTGTCCAGGAGGATGTGGATATCATAGGACTTTCGATCATGAGCGGCGCCCACATCCCAATCGTCGAAAAGCTGATGAAAAAAGTGGGCGAGGAAGGGATAGGAGAGAAGATGGTGATCGTGGGAGGCGTGATCCCGAGCCAGGATGTGAGCCGGCTCAAGGCGCTCGGCGTGTCGGGCGTTTTTCCCGGCGGCGCCGGCTTTTCTGAGATCGTGGCTTTCATCAACGAGCGCATGGGACGGGCCTAGGAGGGACAATGGGAGTTGCAAAATATACGAAGGATCAGAAAGGCCGGATCACGGACGTGCTGCTCCAGTCCGGCATCCACGTGAAACCGGTCTACGGACCCGTTGACCTTGAGCGGATCGGTCTGGCCTACGAGCGGGACCTCGGTGATCCCGGCGAGTACCCCTTTACGAGGGGCATTCACCCGCAGGGTTACAGAAGCAGGGCCTGGACCACGAGACAATACACGGGCTTCGGCACGCCCTCTGAAACGAACGAGCGGTTCAAGCTGATGATCGCCCACGGACAGACGGGGCTAAACGTCGCCTTCGATCTCCCCACGCAGATGGGGTACGACTCGGATGACCCCATGTCCGAAGGTGAAGTGGGGCGGGTGGGAATGGCGGTCGATTCGCTCAGGGATCTAGAGGCAGCCTTCAAGGATATCGACCTCGAAAAGATAGGATCGGGCCTCACCATCAATGCGGTCGCCTCGATTATGCTCGCCATGTACCAGGCGATGGCCGAGAAGCTCGGCTACAGCCCGAAGGTAATTTCGGCAACCCCCCAGAACGATATCCTCAAAGAGATGATAGGCAGGGGCGCGTGGATTTTTCCCGTTGAGCCCGCGGTAAAGCTGATCGGGGACACCATCGAGTACTCCATGGACGTCCTTCCCCGGACGAACCCGGTGAGCGTCTGCGGCTACCACATCAGGGAATCGGGAGCGACACCCGCGCAGGAGATTGCCTGCGCCATCCTTATCGCCAATGCCTATATCGACAACGTCCTGGCGAGGGGCTTCGACGTAGACGCCTTCGTCGGCCGGTTTTCCTTCAATCTCAACGTCTTCGGCAATATCTGGGAGCAGGTGGCGAAGTTCAGGGCGGCCCGTAAGCTCTGGGCAAGAAACCTGAAGGAGAAATACGGCGTCAAGAAAGAGTCGAACATGCACCTGAGGGGCCTCTTCGGCGGAGGGGGATACGGCCTCACAAAGGCGCAGCCCGAGAACAACATCATGCGCGGCGCTTACTACGCCCTTGCTGCTGCCCTCTCCGGGGCCCAGACCATCGCCCTGTGCAGCTACGATGAGGCCTACACGATCCCCACTCCCCATTCCGCCATTATATCGCTGCGCACGCTGCAGCTTCTCATGGACGAGATCGGTCTGAGGGATACCGTCGATCCTTTGGCGGGCAGCTACTTTATCGAGACGCTGACCAAGGAGATGGAACAGAAGATCGAAGAGGAGATGGAGCGGATAGAGCGGGTGGGCGGCATCGTGCAGGCGGTGGCAACCGGCTACGTCCAAAGGCTCGTGGCCGCGCAGGCGTACGAGTTCGAAAAGGGCATCCAGTCGGGCGAGCTTCTCAAGGTGGGGGTCAACATCTATACCGAAGGGGAATCGAAAGACGTGGAGCTCCACCCGTACAATGGGGAATCGGCTGCGATGCAGATTGAAGGACTCAAACAGGTGAGGCGGGAACGGCATAACCGGGAGGTCGTGAAGAGCCTCAATGAACTCGAAACGGCGACCCGGGAGGGCAAGAACGTGATGCCCTTTCTCGTGGACTGCTGCAGGGCCTATGCGACGATCGGGGAAATGACGGCCATTTTCAGAAATATTTATGGAGAGTTCGATGAGCCGAGCCTGTTTTAGAAGGTGGACGGCCACACCGATGCCATAGGGGGGTTGATATGGGGAAGACCTTTATCCCCGTGCAGAAGACACGGGCGGAGTTAGCTGCTTTTCAGCTCGAAAGACTCAAGTGGACCGTACACCACACATATCACGGCTCGCCCCATTACCGCCGGAGGTTCGAGGAGGCACACGTGACGCCGGATACGATAAGGACCCTCGATGACCTGAAGCTCCTGCCTTTTACGACGGCCGACGACCTGAGGGCCGGGTACCCCTTCCCGCTTCTGAGTGTGCCCCTGGACGACGTAGTGAGGATACACGCATCGAGCGGCACGACGGGAAAACGAAAAGTCCTCGCCTATACGGCCAAGGACATAGACGACTGGGCGCACTTCTTTGCCCGCTGCTACGAGATGGCCGGCATGAGCTCGTCGGACCGCGTCCAGATCTGTGTCGGCTACGGCCTTTGGACCGCGGGCGCGGGCTTCCAGAACGGGTGCGAGCGCTTCGGCGCCATGGCGATACCCATCGGTCCGGGGAATCTCGACATGCAGTGTGATCTCCTCGCCGATTTCGGCGCCACCGTCCTGTGCTGCACCGCCTCCATGGGGCTCCTCATGGCGGAGGAGGTGGAGAAGAGGGGGATCAGGGAGAAGATCAATCTCAAGAAGGTGATATTCGGGTCGGAGCGGTCGAGCGACGCCATGAGGGCCAGGATCAGGGAGCTCCTCGGCGTGGAGCACATATTCGATATTCCGGGGATGACCGAGCTCTACGGCCCCGGCACCGGCCTCGACTGCGTCTATCACCAGGGTATCCACTATTGGGCGGATTACTACATAGTGGAATTCCTCGACCCCGACACGCTTCAGCCCGTGCCCGAGGGCGAGATCGGCGAGATGGTCGTGACGACGCTCCGGAAAGAGGCGGCGCCGCTGGTCAGATACCGGACGAGGGACCTCACGAGGGCGATCCCCGGCACGTGCGCGTGCGGCTCCATCCTGCCGCGCCACGACCGGTTCCTCGGACGCTCGGACGATATGTTCATTTTCAGGGCGGTCAACGTCTACCCGGGCCAGATCGACCACGTGCTCTCGGCCATCCCCGGCATAGGGAGTGAGTACCAGGTCCACCTGACGCGGGGCAAGGACGGCAAAGACTACATGGTCGTAAAGGCGGAAAGGGGCAAGGAATGCCGGGCCGGCGATGACGCGCGGTGCAAGAAGCTCATCGAAGGCGAGGTGAAAAAACAGATCATGGTAAGCTGCGAAGCCGATATCTGCTGCTACGGAGAGCTGCCGCGCTCCGAGAGGAAGACGAAAAGGGTGTTCGACAAGAGAGACGAGTAAAGCCGGTGAACAGGAGCCGCGAAGGGTGACCCATCTTTTTTGAGGGGGAGG
>Ga0187864_10000671_pt1 | contig 36592 bp, 31 predicted proteins | sample June2016WEW_11_4_FD_132985 | JGI IMG/M metagenome (GOLD analysis project Ga0187864, IMG submission 132985) | Peatland microbial communities from SPRUCE experiment site at the Marcell Experimental Forest, Minnesota, USA - June2016WEW_11_40 | ecosystem: Environmental > Terrestrial > Soil >...
CAACGTTTCCGTCTTCCACGATGTGTCCGGAACTCCGGTTCGAATGAAGATCGGCGACGTCTCCGTGGTTCCAGTTTCCGGTTTCAAAACGCTGGGTGAAGTGGCCATGCTGAATGGCACGGTCATCGTCACCGCGAAGGATGGTGCGTTGCGCGTCGACGAGGGCAACGGCAAGGTGGTGAATGTTGCCAAAGGGAAGACATTGACGGTGACTCCGCAGATGAAGGCGCCGCAAGGCGGTGGATCAGCGGGGCGTTGCTGCGGTGGCAGCGCAGGCGTTTGGCCCATCGTGGCTGCGGCCGCCGCAGGCACGGCAGCGGTGTTGGCAGGGGTAGCAGTGTCCCGCGCAGGGAACGCAAACACCAATGCGACTGATGCGGCTTCGGCAGCGGCAGCGGCGGCGGCAGCGGCAGCAGCGGCAACTTCCACGGCGGCGGCGGCTGAGTCAGCAGCTTCGGCAGCGGCCGCGGCGTCGAACGCGGTAGGTTGCGCATTGAACGTAATTGCGAACCAGGAAGGCGAGCCGAGTCCCTACACGCCTCCGGCCGGAGCGAGTTGCCCGTAGCCGCTCTGGTCCGTACTGGCGCAATGCATTCTGGATTATGCCTTTCACAGACCCAATAGGGCCTGGAGAGAAACCTCATTGTATGGGCTCCAGAAGGCAGTGGATTTTGAAATCTTGATGAGCTATAATCCACCCGCTGTAAATATCGTTTGCGCGTCTAAGATCGTCCGCAGCGAACGCGACGTTGCGGAAGGAACTACCATTCTTGCACTAGGGTAGGTGACGAATGGATGCTCTTGCTGATGGCCTATCTCGAATTATAGCCAGTTCTATTCCACGCCGCAAGGCGCTACGGCTGGCCGTGAACATGGTAGGTGGGGGCATCTTAGCCTACTTGGGTTTAGGGAGGACTTCGCGTGCTCTCGCGCAGGATTCACTGCCGTGTGGACGCGGCATGGTCCGATGCGGCAGGATGTGCTGCGACCCGTCTGAGACGTGCTGCGGCGAAATGGAAATTTGCCTCCCGCCTAAGCTCGCAGCGTCTGTGAGTTGCTGCGGTAGGGGGCTTTGCTGGAAGCCTACCCAACAGTGCTGCACCGACCACTGCTGTCACAAGACGGATACCTGCTGTGGCACTCAATGTTGCTCGCCCGGCCACGCTTGCTGCCACGGCCAGTGTTGCGCTCCAAGCGCGGTCTGCTGCGGCTCCCATTGCTGCGCCCCAGGCCAGGTATGCTGTAACGGTACGTGCTATGCACGGCGTCCGTCTCCAAACGAACCTTGCCTTCCATCATAAAGATCGAAAGGTCGAGCAAAAACGTGTGACACATTCGAGGAAGCCAAGCCCGGCTTGGAATCGTAACTGCGCCAATCGAAAGCCTACGAAGTCGTTCAACATCTCATGGAGGCCTCCGGCGCATTCATCGACCAGGATTTCTTTTCCGGTTCACCAAATCAGAACGCCCCCCCCATCGACCCGTCCCCTTAGTCCGATTCCACAATTGGCAAATCCGGAACGCTCTATTCCCGGCCGACTACGGTCGGGGAAGGCCAAGCCACCATTATCCCGTTGTCCAACCTGGGAGGGAAGACCACCGGCGACTCCTGCGGAGCCGGAACTCCAACATCACTCCGGAGGAGCGAAAGTGTGTGCGCCGCAATCTCGCTGTTTTCCGCATGACCGTTAATCGCCGAGTAGACGTTCGCCTCACTGCCACAGGCCAAACGTCACACCGCTACTTCCCCTATAACTCCGACCACCTGAATGTGCTGCTGCGTGAACCGAAGCTTGGTTCGACGAAATGAAGACGTGTGGCTTCGCCGGGGCCATCTTGTGCGCCCCGGCGAGCACGGTTTCTGAAGTTGAACAGTGTGAGCTGGGTGGACGGTTACTTACTCATTTGGATGAAAAACCAGGGGCACCCTAAACCGTTCTACAGCCTTGCCCAACATTTAAGCCCGAAAAAACAGCGACACGAAAGGGCGCACGCCTCAAGCACTCACTGCGCGCGCCCTTCAAGGCTCTTCGGGTCCCAACTTGCCATTCCAAATCTACTTGAGAAGTTGCTTCAAGTCTGTCGCAGTGTACGGGTAGTATTGCGTCGACCTCTTCCCCGTGGTGCTCAGAACGATGTCCACGCGGCGATTGTTCGCCAGTACAAACCTTGGGAGCCGGCGGCGCACGTTTTTACGGTCTTGATCCGTAAGGTTGGGAATCTGTTCGAGTAACTGCTTCACGGTCGCGGAATCCATCTGTTCGCTCTTTCCGAAAGCCTTTGTCTCGATGTTCCCGCCGGTGAGTCCTTGTGATACCAGGAAGCTCCTGACGCGGTCAGCACGGCGCTGTGAAAGCGCCATATTGTATTTTACCGATCCGCGCCGATCCGCCCGGCCCTCCAGGATCAGGTGGGCATCGGGGAGAAGCGAATTATATTGTTTAAAGATGTCCGCAAGTTGCTGCAAGACTTGTTCCTGGCTTGAAACCAAGCCGCCTTCCGGCCGGTTCTTGGTGGGGAGGTTGGTTGCGAAGTAGATGCTGTTGCCAGGAAGCTTGGCCGCGAGAACTTCCGCCTGCGCTTCTCGCCCCGACTCAATCGACCCCACAATGTGCACGCTGGCGGTCTTGGTGTCTGAGCCGCCGCAAGCATTTGAGGAGTGCAATGTGTAGGTGACTGTCTCGTCAACGGGCCCCACGTCCGACTTGGTGGGCGTGAGCTGAACTGTGCGAGTGCCACTGGGCGACACGGATCCGAGTGGATCCAGCGTGGCGCTGCTAGCCGCAGGCGCGTTCCAGGTGAGCGTGGCGCTGCCTTGCTCGTCGACCTTGTCTCCGACTTTGTGGTAACGCACCTGAGACGGTTCCACGCTCAGTGTGCTCTGAATGTTCGCATTCACGTTCACCGAGGTGTCGTTGGTCACAATGCCGCCCGGCCCGGTGGCCGTCAGCTTGTAGTCGGTCGTCTGGTTGGGTTGCACCGATTGTTGACCGGAGGCGGCCACCGCTCCGATCCCGCTGATTTCGACCTTGGGAGCGTCCGTCGTAGACCAATTGAGTTGCGTCGAGGCCCCGCAGTCAATCGTCGAGGAAGCAGCCGACATCTGCGCCGTCGGCTTGGCCACCGCGATGGTCACGGCCGCACCCACTGCCTGGAAGCGTGGCAGAGCGCCCAGGGTTTTCCCCGCCGCGAAGTCGCCGTTGGTTTTCCCTCCCGGATTGGCAAGTGGAATAATAGTTGCCTGGCCTTCCCCGACCGTGATCGGCCCGGAATAGAGCGTCCCTGAGCAGCAGCCCAGTACCGTGAGTTGATAGTCGCCAGGTGGCACCAGCAGGCGCCGCTTCCCGCCCTTGGTCTCACCCACGTCGCCCACCAAATAGTCCGGCGTAGTTCCGTTCAAGAGCACTGCGCCGCCTGCCCCGCCCTTCAGCTCGATCCGTCCCCAAGGGCCGGGGGTTGTCCCGGGAATCTGCTCCAGCGTCACCGACAGGGTTGTGGTTTTCCCGCTCTCTGCCGTGAATTTGGCGCTATAGGGCTTGTATCCGTAGTTGTAAACAGCCAGCGTATGCTCGCCTGGGTCGGCCCAGATGACCCCGCTTCCCGGCCCGACCGGAATACCATCCACAAAAACGTACGCTTCCTTAGGGGCTACCTTCAGTTTCAGATGTGCACATTTGGCCAGGAGAGGCGTGGCTCCCAGCAGTAAAACCGTAAGGGACAAAACAAAGACCGTAAGCATTTGACGCAATGTTCGCATAGGGTTTCCTCTCTTGAGTTTGTCCTACTGACCCTACTTCGTCTTCGGAGTTCGTCCTACCCACCCTGCTCGACTTGATCGAAGGGGATTAACCACGTTCATTATCTCACTTTTCTTTCCTGTAAATCAAGAAATTCTGTGCGCGAAAACCACCCTCCGGCAGCCGGATCGGGGTTACAGAACCGCGGCGCCCTCGGGCGGACGAGGCGGCCCGAAGCGTTACCTCAATACGGCCATTTCCAATCGCGGATCTCCGGCATGTCGTCGCCGTAACGCCCGATGTATTGTTTGTGCTCGATGAGCTTGTTGCGTAGAAGCTGCCTGAAGTGGGCGCCCCAGCGCTGCAGCCTCGGCGCGCGGTCGACGACATCGCCGGCCTGCGCAGGCAGTGATCGGTAACCGAAAGCAGGGTGTTCGCATCAAGAGGCAGATAGACCCGGACGATATCCGCTTTCTTATTCACCACGTGATCAATGAATCCCGGGTCCTGATGGCTGAAGCCGTTGTGGTCCTGCCGCCCGACGTGCGACGTGAGCAGGTAATTCAAGGAAGCAATGGGCCGCCAGGGGATGTGCCGCGTCACTTTGAGCCATTTGGCATGTTGGTTGAACATCGAGTCAATGATGTGGATGAAAGCCTCATAGCAAGAAAACAAGCCGTGGCGTCCCGTGAGCAGATATCCTTCCAGCCAGCCTTGGCACAGGTGTTCGCTGAGCACCTCCATCACCCGCCCGTCCGGAGAAAGATGGTCGTCCGTAGGTAATACCTCTTCCATGAAGACCTTATCGGTTACTTCCAGCAGGGCGCCCGGACGGTTTGACACTGTCTCGTCCGGCCCCATGACGCGGAAGTTTTTCGACTCGGCATTCAGTTTCATTACATCGCGCAGCATTCCGCCCATGATGCGCGTAGCTTCGGCGACAGCGTCTCCCGGCTTGGGCACTTTGACGGCATAATCGCGAAGGTCGGGCATCACCAAGTCCTTCAGCAGCGTCCCTCCGTTAGCATGAGGACTGGCCCCCATGCGGCGTCCGCCCTTGGGCGCCAGCTCCGCCGGCTCCGCTTTCAGTTTCCCGTTTTCGTCGAAGAGTTCTTCGGGCTTGTAGCTCCTCATCCACTCTTCCAGCATTCTCAAAAAGATAGATCTGCCCGACCGACAGGCAGTTTGCTGCCCGCCAATAGGCGTTCATCCTTTGCAGTTCGTCGTGGGTGAGCACGTCGGCAGCGGGAACGGCTTTCGGAGACTTGGCGCTTTCTGGATTCATATGCCCTCAGGACTCCTTCCCCAAGTTTGGTAAGAAAGCCCTCAATCGAGAATTGCCCAAGCGTTCTGCCCTCGCTATTGGTGCATCGTTGGGCAGAGGCACTGAGCTACACGGAACTCTGCAAGTTCCGCCGGTCCTCGCCGCCCTAACGCTGATCATGCTCGGCCCAATTCGTCAATTGCGCGAGCAGCGGGCTGACAACGCCTTCCCTGGCCCAGGTGCGACAAAGCGAGCCCATGGGGCCTTTGAGAGCCGGCAAGGGGTCGGCTCCCGGGGTCATCGCCGCCACCTCCTGGCGGAGCCAATCCAAAAGCTCACTTAGGCTCTGAAACCTGTTGCTCGCGATTGCTTCCCGGAGTCGAGGTATCGTGTGCTGTTCGAATTCCAATTTCTGCTCAAGGTAAACGATATCGGGTAGGAGCAAACCCGCGTCCTCCAAGCGCAATCCGATGCACGACAACAGCTCGTTGTATACCAGCTTGCCTTTGGCCTCTGCTCTGGCTCGCGTCTCATGCAGCAGTTCCAGGCCCGTTCTCATTGGCGGATTCGAGCCAGGCAACAGCTGACAGTAGAATTTCAACTTCGGCTCCGTTCCCGAGGGGCGCACGGTTATGATCAGGTCCGAGGTAAAGAACTGTATGACATTTCGTGGGAGCATATCGGTCTTGCTGACGAACGGGCCGAACACCTCCTGGTCGTGGTGATCGACGATGCGCGTCACCTCTTGCCCCGCCAACGCCTCTGGAGGGGAGTCCCTCAGGGATTTCATAATGTGGTCGCGTTTGGATTCGCCTTCAGCCCCAGCCATCAGGATGGAGCGGCTAATATCGGCGTAGGGTCCGAGCTCTTGTAGAATCTGCAAGTAATAATCGAGCAGGGTTCGCCCTTCTCTGCGTAGCCTCTGATAAAGGGCAGCCAGATACATGCACGCGGGGGTCGAATCCTTGTCCCGAATGCTCGGGACAACCATAACACCGTGACTTTCTTCCGCCGCGAGCACAAGTTGCTCGACGGAGCAGCAAATACCCCGGTAACACCCCTCCCGCTGTAACTGTTTGAGCACGTTCGCGATGTACTTGAAACCGACGAGGAGATCGTCAATCAGCCATGAATCTCCAGCCTTCTCGACGATCGGCCTGAGGATTTTAGTTGTGACCAAGGTTTCAATCACTAGCCCCCGACGCTGCGGCCCTTTGGGGTCGAGCATCAGGAAATAGCAGAGAATCGTCGCGATCTGATTGCCATCAAAGTGATACCAGGAACCGTCGGCGAGCCTGGCTTCTAAACCCACCCGGTCCGCATCGGGGTCGCTGCACAGAACAATCCCTGATTTTTGGGCCTCGGCAAATTTCTTGGCAGGCTCGGTGGCCTCAGGTACCTCGGGGTTGGGGATTCTAAACGGGATGACGGAGAAGGTTCCATCCGGATACTGGTCTTTCGGCACAAAGATCGGAAATCCCAATTCCCTCAGGACAGCACCCGCTGACGAATCCCCCGAACCGCAGAGTGGCGTGTATACAATGGGATCGTCGGACTCCGGAGCGTAGGTTCCGTTGTAAAGCCTCGTGTAGGTCAGAACGTACTCCTTCTCGGACGCTGGGGGTATAGCCCGAATCTTGCCTTCCTGCAAGGCCTGATTAAAGGGCATCATCGTCGTATCTTGGAAGGCGTCCATAGCATCGGTAAGCTCCTGGTCCTTGGGGGCGACCGGCTGGCTCCCGTACTCGTCATATACTTTTATGCCATTATCGTCGGGAGGATTGTGAGACGCGGAGAGATTGATTCCTCCCGCCGAGCCTAACTTTCCGATGAGGAAGGAGAGTTCGGGCGTGCTGACCACCGCGTGTTCAGCTTCCGGCTGCTCGAGGTAAACGATAAAGCCGTTTGCAGCATAGATCTGGCATGCTAGTTTGGCCAGCGATCGCGAGGAAACCCCCAGGAGGGGATGCCGCTCAGCAAGGAAGTCGTATACCTTGCGGAGATCGTTGAAGACGCGCACATCATTCGCCACCACCACTGCAAGGTCCTTTCGCTCCGGAAAAGCGTTGCGCAGATACTTGCAGTGGCCCTGGACTGTCAAGGCGATCATGGTGGGGTTCACTCGGTTGGGGCCATAGCCAACGGGCCCCCGTCGCCCTCCCGTTCCAAACGGCAATTCTTGCCGGAAGGATTCGAACAGTAAAGGGAGATGCTCCTCCGAGAAATGCTTTGCCAATTCCTCCGGGTAAGCGAAGGGCACAGAGCCGGACATCCAGCGCTGAAGCCGCTCCGCGGCGGCCCGCCCCGGCTCCTTATACCTGTTAGCCAGCAGACCGCTCACTATCTCCAGCGCTCTAGAAATAGCCATCTTCTCTCCCATATTCATGACGATTGGACTTTCCGACACCAATTCGCAGCAGTTGCGGCCGGAGAGACGAAATGTGTGTTGCCCCGACATCGGCTGCTTGCATGGGCTATCCTCCGCGAACACGCACATAGCGAGCAAGGGCACGTAGAACTTTGGGATGGCCGACCATCAGCGCTGGTGGAACTTGAGTGACCCTCGCGAAGATCTCCCCAAGCTGCATGTCAGTTCCGGCAGTCAGATTACGAACCTCCAGCCCATTGGCGAGTGCCAGGGCAAGACCGGCCGCCACATCCCATATCCGGTACCGGGTGAGAATGACGGCGGCAGGATCGAGCGTCCTGTCCGCGAGGAGCACAAGATGGGCCACTGTGGAGCCGAGGGCTCGAATCTTCCCCGGGTAGCCAGCCAGATCTAGTTGCTGATGGGCGTCCGAGCCTAGGTAAGTGAAACTGTCTTCAATGCGCCAATCCATCCGCATCGGCGGCGACATTTCATGCTTCGAGATCCGCACGGAGTTGCCACGGCGGGTAATCCGATGTCGAATTGCCACTTGGTTTTCGAATGACGCAACACACCATTTCGCTAGCCCTGGGAGATGCATTATTGTCAAGAGTGGCAGATGGCTCTCATCGATTACCGCTAAGGAGATTCCGAAGTAGTTCAATCCGCGGGCGAAAGGCCCCGTGCCGTCTATAGGGTCGACAATAATCCTGCATTGAGGCTTGAACGCCCTGGCCCAGCTTCGAGGATCTTCCTCCCCTATGAATGCGTATTCCGGGAAGATCCGTCTCATCTTTGCTTCTATAAGCTTCTGGGTCCTAAGATCGAGTGCGGTGACAAACGTCCCGTCCTTTTTCAGCATCCAGGAGACCTTGGCTTGGCCTCTAAGGAGAAGAACCCCAGCACGGTATACAACGGCACTGACGGCTTCTATCTGGGAAGTTTCGATTTTCACGTTCTTCAATCTCGAAGCACCGTTCAAAATGACACCACCCTGGATCGCCAAGTCGATACCAGATCGTCACTATGTGGAAGTCAGGGTGTAGCCGCCGCTGTGCCTCAAGCCAAATAAGTTTAACACCCAAGAGCGATACGATCTAGTAATAATGTGTTGAGGTTCTAGGGCTTGGCAGGTACACACCGACGATACGCTGCCAAAGTCCCGTCAGCAAACTTCGCCTCCACCGCGGAAGGCTCACGCCTGCAGGAGGCTGACCCTCCGTGTTCACGCACGAGTTGACGCCCCGTCCACCGATGCTGAATGAGAGCGGCAGGGTAGAGTCAGTGGAATCAAACTCGATAGACACGCACGCGATCCATCAGGCGATTCGCAGTGTCGCGGTCAGGGACATCTACAACTTTGTAGAGGACGCCGCCGGGCAAGCGGTGACCTTCAAGAGCGGCTACGAAATCAGGGAAATGAGCCTGTACAACCAGAGGCAAGTCCCCCGTCCGTCGCTTGAGTTCAGCGAGCACCGAGAAGGCCGTGGGGATGTCCTTGTCGTCGCCCAAAAAAACGGCCTTAAGGCCGCGCAGGGATGACACAGCCTCGAGCAGATGCCGACCGTTGCCGTGAATGTGTAACGCGCCGCCGTCAAATGCGGCGAAGATCCGCTCCACCGGTTCTCTCCCCCAGCGCTCGAAATAGTCGACGGTCGTCATATGAAAGGGATCGACGCTTTCGGAAATAATCCGTCCCGGTATCCATTGGACCATATTGCTGCACGTCCCGCCCTCGAGCAGGGGGATTTCATTAAAGAAAGTCTGCTGTACATCCAGATTAAGCTGATACGCGAAATCCACCGCCTGCCGAACGTAATCCGGATGGTCGAGCAGCTCAAGATAGGTTCGCGTGCCTCCAAAGAGCTCGAAGACGAAATTAAGGCTATCGATGAGGATGAAATGGCTGATGCCGAATTTGCACTCCGCGGCGCCACGAAAGCAGCGCAACTCGCGGAGATAGAAGCGATAGACATCCCTGTTGTGGTCAATAGAGAGTTTCTCGAGCTGGGACCAGTCCTTGAAGATCGGCGGGACCATGGAAGAGATCCAGCCGTTTTCGGGGTGAGCCATGAAGCGCACTTCGCCGCCCACCATTCCGCCGTAGAGGCCTTGATCGAGTTCGCTCAAGTAGGCTGCCGCAACTGAGTCGTCGAGGAGGGTGGCGCGTTCCGCCAAGAGGCTATCCCAAAAAGCGGCGCGCTCTCCGAGGTCGGGACATGGAGTGGGCCCCGCGGGATAACGCTCTGCAAACCGGCGCAGCGCCTGGGTGGGAATTTCCATGCAGGCCAAAATACGGTCCTGCAACCGGTCTTCGCAAAGTCCGCGCAGCCGTTCGAGCCGCTCCCAGCCACCCGAACAGTAACGCAACGGAAAGTCCATGCTGTTCCTACACTTTCCAATAGACGACGTACCGTTCACCTAGCAGCTTGTAAAACGGGATCAGGCTGACCTGCCCGCTACCTGCCGTAACGCGAAAGCTCCCGGGCTGGTTTGCGACCGGCTCCACCCAACCTAGTGGTCCCTTCGATTTGGAGTTGATGTTGGGAACTGGCGCCGGATCGCCGGAGGGGGTTGGGTCGTGGCCCAAGTAGATCTCGGGCTGAGTCAGGTTCTCGCTTCCCAGCCGGCCCGCCAGCACTAGCGGTCCATACATCACGGCTTGCAGCGTCGGATCGCCGGCCAGCGCTTCGACGTGCAGCCCCATGGGTAGGCTGACCTCCACTTGGTCGCCATCCTTCCAGGTTCGGGCCAAGGTCAGATAGCTGCTCGGGCTCGCAAACTCGGGCAGAGCTTCGCCGTTCAAACTGATCTTTCCGCCGCGTGTTACCCAATAAGGGATACGGACGTTCAACTCCATCTCCACCGGCTTCGCCGTGTGAACCACCAGGCGTGTCTTTCCGTCCTCTGGAAAGTTGGTCTCCTGTACCCAACGGACGCCTTTTTCAGGCCAGTTCACCTCGGAAGCGATGAACAAGTTGACAAACAACCCATGCTCGTCGTGAAAGTAAATCGTGTCGCCAAATTTGGCGAACTCCTCCACGCCCGTACCTGTGCAGCACCAGAAAGAATCAAAGGGCGAGTGGAACGATTTCCAGTAGCCGCTGCCACCCAGTGGCAGGAAGTAACTCTTCAGCCCGTCGGCATCCTGCGTTCCAAGGCGGCTGTTAAAGAGGGTGCGTTCATAGTAGTCCATGGCCCGAGGGTCAGCGGTCCAGCCAAAGATGTGCCGGGTCAATTTCAGCATGTTATAACCGCAGCAACACTCCTCTGTGGTCTTGCCGAGTTCGCCCGCCAACTCGCCGGGGTCGGTGCGCCAATGTTCTCCGTTGCTCGTGCCACCCGTGCAATAGGCGCGCGCGCCGGTGATTTCCTGCCAAAAGAAGGAAGAGATTTCGTGGAAGCGAGGTTCGCCGGAGAGTTCATAACGCCGCGCGGCGGCAATCATCTTCGGGATGTTCGTATTGGCGTGCAGGCCTTTCAATTCATCCCGGTGCGCCGCCAGGGGATCGAATACTTTCTTGTGATAAAAGCGGTCACCCACCTCGAGGTAGTGGGAGTTGCCAGTTAAGGCGTAGAGGTTGTAGAGCGATTCCATGGTGCCGCCGAACTCCGTGTTCATCACTTGTTGCATCTGCTCGTCGCTGAGCGGTTCGACCCAGCGTCCGATCCAGCCGGCCAGGCCTTCGGCTACTTCGAGGGCCTGTTGATTCCCGCAGTGAACGTACATATCGAGAAGGCCTGCCAGTATTTTGTGCAACGTGTAAAAGGGAGCCCACACAGGTTTGCCATTTCGCAGGCGATCGAAAAACTCCCTCGGAAACGCGCTCAGGTAACCGCCTCCAAGCGCCTGCTGGCAGCGCGCCAGTTGCTCCACCAAGCCGATGCCCCGAGCCTTTAATTCATCGTCGCCGGCGCTGGCATACATCAGGGCGCAGGCTGAAAGATAATGGCCGCCCGCGAAGTGCCCTCGCAGTTCGCAATCAGGCTTTTCCCATCCGCCTAAAGGCGTGGCTGAAGAGGGCAGCCCGGCATTCAGTCGAAAGGTGTGCAACAGCCTGTCCTGGGGCAGTGACATCAGATAGCGACGATTGGCTTCCATGCCGTCCAGGAATGGACCACCTCTCAGCCGAACTTGCGAGGTCGGAAAAGGCTTGACCTTCCAGGCGCTCTTTTCCAGGCTCAGCACGCGCGCCTCCCGGCCGGCGCTTTCAGACATAGTAGTGCGAGGAATGCCGCCCGAACCCGGATTTGGTACGAGCACTGCTCCTGTCAGGGCCGTCGCGGTCGCTGACACAAACTGCCTGCGAGTCATTCCATGGTCAAGTTCCATCACTGCACCTCCAGAAGACTTCTTTTGCTCATTACGACATAATGTCCTATGAGATTCGAGCGGACCCCATCAAACTGGGCGCCGCACCACATGCCGGTCCTTTGTTTTCATAGACATTCCCGGTTCGTTCGTTCAAAAACAGCAAACGGCGCCCTGACGGTTCCCGTTCATCAGAGCCGGGTGGTCACCGGCGTCAGGGCGCGACCCCTGGCCCGCGTTCGAGTGCGGCTTCGGGTGGTTCCCGCGGGCCGCGACGTACAACCCACCGTTCTCTTAGCATTCTAGCCTATGGAGTTGAGGTTGTCAAGAGACAGAAAGTACGTTTTGCTTCCCTTCCACTGCCGACTTATAATGGTAATTTTGGGCTGCACCTCAGAGCGCCGGCTGTAAGCGGGGCGAGCAGGGCAGGCATTCCATCAGGGGCCACACGCATGGCTACAGGCCGCAACCAAACGGGCAGGAGTATGGCGCCGTCCGCTGCCGCGAGCGGTGGAGGCGCTTTAGGCGTCGACACAGCCGGGATGCAGGGTGATGCGCCTCTGCCAACGGCGAGTGCGGAATCAGGTCAGCTTTCCAGGAACGGCGAAGCGGATTCCATTATCGTGCGTGGAGCGCGGGTCCATAATTTGAGGAATATCGACTGCTCCATACCCCACAACCGGCTGACGGTGGTGACGGGTCTTTCCGGCTCGGGCAAATCCAGTCTGGCTTTTGACACGCTTTATGCCGAGGGGCAGCGTCGTTACATCGAGTCTCTCTCCGCCTACGCTCGCCAGTTCCTGGAACGCATGGAGAAGCCGGACGTTGACGAAGTGGTGGGGATCGCTCCACCCGTGGCGATCCGCCAGAAGAACACCACTCGTAATCCTCGCTCGACAGTGGCCACCGCCACTGAAATCTACGATTATCTTCGGCTCTTGTTTGCGCGCGTCGGCACCACCACCTGCTACCAATGCGGCCAAGTAGTGCGCCGAGACCATGTGGATGATATCGCCGACCAGGTCTGCGCGATGGAAGCCGGCCGGCGCTTTTACGTTCTCTTCCAAGTGAATTCGGGCGGGTCTTCGGCCGCATCGGAACCGGCGGTCCGTCATCCGGAGCGCAGCGATGCATCGCCGCCGTCCCTCTCTGGCCCCGGGGGCTCCGCCGAACTGCGGAGATCCTCCGCTGCGTTCAGGATGACAGGAGCGCGCCTTCCGGCTCACCCACCGACACCGCCGCAGGAAGCACTCAAGCCACGATTGTTTGCGCTTCGCCAACATGGGTTCAACCGGCTTTACCAGGATGGGCATGTGTTCGAATTCTCAACCCCGGAGTCGCTGCTCGAGGTCGATTTCTCTGCGCCCGTCTACGTTCTGGTGGACCGGTTGGCATTGGCGGCAGAGGTCCGCCAGCGGTTGATTGATTCCGTCGAGCTTTGCTTCCGCGAAGCCGGCGAGGCGGTGCTGGAGTTCCTCCCCGCGGAGTCCGGTTCCGTAGGGGCACTCCGTGACGGGCCCGTACAGGAGGACAATTCCGTAGGGGTACGCCATGGCGTGCCCGTACCGCCGGAGCGGCTGGTGTTCAGCGGGCGGTTTGAGTGCAAACGGTGCAAGATCACGTTTCAAGCGCCTGAGCCAAGCCTCTTTTCGTTCAACAATCCTTACGGCGCTTGTCCACGCTGTCAGGGTTTCGGCAACACGATCGATTTCGATATGAACTTGGTTATTCCGGACAAGAACAAGACGCTGGCCGGAGGCGCCATAGATCCCTGGACGAAGCCGCGTTACCGTGTGCTTTATAACGACATGAAGCGTGCGGCGCGGGCCAAAGGGATTCCTCTGGATGTTCCTTACTTCCGCCTGGCTGCGGAAGAGCGGTTGTGGCTGCTCGAGGCGACGATAGTTTTCCGGGCATTCGCGGGTTTTTCGATTATCTCGAAAGGAAGAAGTACAAGCTGCACGTGCGCGTGTTCCTCAGCCGATATCGCGGATACACGCTTTGCCCGGAATGCCAGGGGGGCCGGCTGCGGCGCGAAGCCTTGCACGTTCTTCTGGGCGGAAAGAACATTACAGATGTCTGCCGCATGTCGATTCAGGAAGCCTATCCCTTCTTCAACGAACTCCAGCTATCTGCGGAGCAGCAGACGGTAGCTGACAAGGTGCTCGAGGAAATCCGCTCGCGTTTGAAATTCCTCTACAAGGTCGGTTTGGAATACTTGACGCTCGACCGCCTGGCGTCCACCCTGTCAGGCGGCGAGTCGCAGCGAATTCAGTTGGCCACCGCGCTCGGTTCTAACCTGGTAGGCGCGCTCTATGTGCTCGACGAACCCTCCATTGGGCTGCATCCCCGTGATACCGGCAGGCTCATTGAAATCCTGAAGACCTTGCGCGACCTCGGCAATACGGTCTTGGTGGTCGAGCACGATCCGGAGATGATGCGCGAGTCGGACAAGATTCTGGACCTGGGACCGGGGGCAGGAGAGCAGGGCGGCCGCCTGGTGTACGAAGGCGATTTGGCTGGCCTCCTGGCCGACCCTCACTCGCTCACCGGCCGTTATCTGTCCGGCGGCCTCGAGATCCCCTTGCCAGCGGAACGCCGCAAACCCGGAAAGGCCTGGCTGCGCATTCGTGGCGCGCGCGAACACAACCTGAAATCGATCGACGTGGATATTCCGTTGGGGCTCATGGTGTGTGTGAGCGGCGTTTCGGGTTCCGGGAAGTCCACACTGGTGCATGACGTTCTTTATAACTCCCTACTTTCACGCCGCGGGGTGCCCGCCCCGCGCGCCCAGTACGAGCGGATCGAAGGCGATCAGCAAGTGGCGGAGGTTGTGCTCGTGGACCAGTCGCCGTTGGGCCGGACGCCTCGTTCCAACCCCGTCACCTATATCAAGGCCTTCGACGCCATTCGGGAAGTGTTTGCCGCGACGCCTGAGGCCCGCAAGCGCGGCTATTCACCTGGATATTTCTCCTTCAATATTCCCGGGGGCCGATGTGAGACCTGCCAGGGGGATGGCACCGTCACGCTGGAGATGCAATTCCTGGCTGATGTTGAACTGGTTTGCGAGGAATGTGGCGGGCGCCGTTATAAACCGAGCGTTCTGGATGTGCGTTATAAGGGAAAAAATATTAATGAAGTATTGCATATGACGGTGAAGGAGGCCCTGAGCTTCTTTGCCGGCCTGCCCAAAATAACCCAGAAGATCCGGATACTGGACGAGGTCGGGCTCGGCTACTTGCGCTTGGGGCAGTCCGCCACCACGCTTTCGGGGGGCGAGGCCCAGCGCGTGCGCCTGGCAGCACACCTGGCCCATCAGGCGGTCGAAAACATGCTCTTCATTTTTGACGAACCGACCACGGGTTTGCACTTCGACGATATCAGTAAGTTGCTGTCCGCGTTTCGCAGGCTGAACGACGCCGGTTCAAGCGTGCTCATCATCGAGCACAACATGGACGTCCTGAAGACCGCTGACTGGATCATCGACTTGGGGCCCGAGGGCGGTGATTCGGGCGGTTACGTAGTGGTGGCTGGACCTCCCGAAAGCCTGGTCAAGAATCCGCTGTCTTTCACCGGGAAGTTCCTGGCCAAATACCTGCGAAACCACAAGGGGGCGAAGGAGTAATGCGCGCAAATCTCCGGCCTGCGGCCCCGGGAGAGGTCTGTTCACTTCGTTCTGACACTTGGTCCCCCGGGAACGATTCCGGTGATGTTCGGCCCCGCGGGAGAGGGCGGTATTGGGAAGAGGCCCGCATCGTTTTTTGTCTTTGCTGTATTCTGCTGGCGCCGGCGACGGCCAAGGAAGGCCTGCTCCAAAGCCGCGATGCTGACGTACCCACGCTTCTGCACACTGCCCAAGACGCCCTCGGGAAGAACGACTTTACCGCCGCGGCGGACGCTCTGAAACAAGTGGTTGCAGCCCAACCCACTTTAACCGCGGCCTGGTTCAACTTAGGCTATGCCTACACCGGACTGCACCAGCAGGAGGAAGCTGTCGCGGCGTACCGCAAGGCCGTGGAGCTTGACCCCAACCTTTTTGAAGCCCGCCTGAACCTGGGGATCCTGCTGATGCAGATGAATAATCCCCAGGCTGCTTTGGGACACTTGGAAAAGGCCGCGACTCTTAAACCGGATCATGTCCGCGCCCAGTTGTACTATGGCAGGGCGCTGGCCTTGACTGGCCAAGGGGAGCGCGCCGAAAAACAGTACCAGACGGTGTTGCGACTCGACCCCAAGCTGGCCGCGGCGCAGTACGACTTGGGTCAACTCTACCTGCAGCAGAAGCGCTACCCGGAGGCGCTCGGGTCTTTTCAAAGGGCTTCTGATCTGGACCCCGCGCTCTCCCAAGCTCAATTGGGTATGGCCCTGGCCGCGGAGGGACTGAAGGACAAGGACAATGCGGGCACTCATTTCGAGCATTACCTTGTCGCCCATCCTGAGGATCTTGATACCCGATTTCATTTGGCGCGCTTGTACCTCGAGCAAGGCAAGAACGCTCAAGCGTACGAGGACCTCGTAACAGTCTACCGTGCCAAGCCGGACACTGCCGGTCTGGTCGCCGCTCTGGGAGATGTCTGCGCTCTTCTGAAGAAGTATTCGGACTCTGAGAAGTTTTATCGCCAGGCGCTGCTCTCGGCTCCAGCGGACGCCGACCTGCACAGAGCTTTGGGACAAACCTTGCTGGAGGAGGACAATCTGACGGAGGCAGAAGCTGAATTTCGAACGGCCTTGAAGGGCAATCCGAGGAGTCGTGAAGCGGCGGAAGGGCTGGCCTCCAGTCTCTATTTGCAGAAGCGTTATCAAGAGGCTATCCCTCTGCTGGAAGCCCTGGTGCGTGCGCCCAATCCTCCTCCCATGCTCTTTTTCGCGCTCGCCTCCTCTTACGACAATCTGCACGTCGTTCAGAAGGCCCTTGACAACTACGAGCGGTTTCTCCAGCTATCGAAGGGTCAAAGCCCTGACCACGAGTGGCAGGCCACGCAGCGCGTCAAGCTACTCCGACACCAGTTGCAGAAATAGCTATAATACAGGTATGGTTTGGCGGACGCTTCTCGTGATCGGATTGCTGCTCGCCGGGACGCCGGTCGCCCTCGCCGGCGCACCATCAGGCCCCTCTTCGGATACCGAAGAGCGCCTGCTGGCGCGGATTCAAAAAGAAACCGATCCTGTAAAGAAATCCAAGTGCATAACTCGTTTGGCGCGGATCAAGCTGCAGCAGGCCATTGAAGCCTACGAGCATGGGAATATCCAGCAGGGCGTACAGTTCGCCCAAGTCTACCTGGGCAGGGTTAAAGATTCGTGGCAACTGCTCAAGAACTGCGGGCGCAATGCCGCGCGTGATGTTCGCGGGTTCAGGGAGCTGGACATCGAATTGCGGGAAGACGCTCGACTCATCGATGACCTGAAACGCCGAGTGTCCTACTTTGACCGTGGCCCCATCGAGCAGACGGGGAAAGAACTTGAGGTCGTGCATGCTGAAGTTATGCAGGCGCTGTTTCCTGCGGCGCGAGCGCTGGAGGCCACAAAACCTGCGGGCAAGACGGATTGAAATCTTCGCCGGAGGTATTCTGTTTCGACTGTGGCGCCGACCTTCAGGCCGGCAAATGCCAGCCTGAACGGGCTAAGAGATAACTGCCTCTGCTGTCATTCCGAATGACAGGAGAGGAGGTCTTGACTGTGAAAACACCTCTCATGCTGGTTATGGCGTTCTTCATGCTGGCAACCGCTCCGGCAACCACGGCCCTGGCGCAAAAGCCGGACTACGTGTCCGATCAAGAAGAAGAGAAGATTCGTGATGCCCAGGACCCTTCCGAGCGCATCGAAGTCTACCTTGTCCTGACCCAAAGCCGTCTGGATCGAATCGCGTCGTTTCGCAGCAAGCCGATGGATCCTCAGTACGACAACGGCGCTTATATCGACCACTTACTGGACGAGTACATTTCGCTTTCAGACGATTTGAAGAACTGGATCCAAGATCAATACGATCGCAGGGGCGACATGCGCAAAGGACTACGGAAGGCTTTGGAAGCGGGTCCTAAACAGCTCGAGGACTTGCGTCGAATTCACGATGCGCCCGATGCCTACGCCGCCGATTACGCCAAGTCCCTGCGCGACGCCAGGGACAATTTCACCGATACTCTGGACGGCGCCACAAAAGCTCTCGGCGATCAGATCAAGACTTTTGGAGAAATCAGAGAGAACGAGAAAGCGGATGCCAAGGCGGAAAAGGAGCGGACGAAGGAAGAGAAGAAACGATCCAAAGAAGAGGAAAGACTGCGCAAGAAGCAGCAGAAGCAAAACCCGGCTGATGTGGACGAAAACTAAGCACTCAGCGGCCAGCCCTTAGCTATAAGCGCAAGCTCTGGCTTCCTGCGCGTTGACGGTTTAAATCTGAAAGCTGAGAGCAGAGAGCTGAGAGCTGAAGGCTTGTATGCCCCCTGAACAATTGCCGCTGCCGCTGGCCATTCCGGTCGAGCCCGTCGTGCCGTTCCAACGGGTCTTCAAGCGGCTACGCCTGGGTGTGGCGATTTCCGGTTTGCGAGTTGAATTTCGCCCCTTTGCAGGTCTGCGCAGCACGATCTGTTTACGGAAGGACCAATTGGAGGTTTGCCTTTCCGACGTCTTACAGGATGCACCGCCGCTGGTGCTGGAAGCGCTGGCTGAAATCCTGCTCTGCAAAGTCTATCGCCGGCGCGCTTCTCGCGAGGCGCGCGAGTGCTATTTGGCCTACGTTCTCCGCCCCGGAGTTCGCCATCGTATTGACCAGGCACGGCGCCAACGGGGCAACAAACGCCTGCTGCCCCCCCGTGGCCGCTGGCACAACCTGGAAGAGATATTTCAGCGCTTGAACCAGCAGTTCTTCAAGGGCGAACTCTCCGTAAGTCGGCTAGGCTGGAGCTTGCAGAAGTCACGGAGTACGCTTGGCCATTACGACGCCGGGCATGGCATGATCGTCATCAACCGAGCGCTGGACTCTCCGCAGGCTCCCGTCCACCTCGTCGAATACCTGGTGTTTCATGAGATGCTTCACATGCGGTTCCCGGTGGAGCGCAACGGTCACCGGCGCGTGGTGCATTCGCGCGAATTTCGCAAGGCGGAGCGGGAGTTTCCCAAATTCGAGGAGGCTCGAAAGAGCTTGAAGCAGTTCCGCCCCTGAGCCGACGATTCCCCTCCTTTACCAGCTTGTAGTCGGACGGCTTGCCGTCCCCTCATGAGCGGGGTAGGGCAAGCCCTGCCCCTACACGTTTCATAGCAGTCGCTCATGCCCGTCCGCTGACGGGCGCCCGGAAACCATGAAAATCGCCCGGCAGCGGACGGAGGTGGCGCGGGCGTCCCGCCCGCGGTCGCGGGAGCGTCCCGCTCCCGCGCTCGGGCAGGATGCCCGCGCGACAGCGGGCGGGACGCCCGCACCACGATTTTCAGAGCAGCGAAGGATGGCGTTCGTTCACCATGTCCGGTCACCACTCTTGCAACTTGTCGCAGGCCGATGGAAAATAGCAGCCCTTGCTTGAACTCCAAGGAGGGCTGGTTGATGCGAACGCGAATGACAGTTGTGCTTATCACATTTCTGGTAGCAGGTTTGTCTATGGCCTCGCCCAGAGCGAGTCTTGGTTCGGAGACACTCTCCGTGACCTCTCCGGATGGCAGCCTCAAGGCTGAATTTGAACTGAAAGCCAACCCGCAACCGTATCTGCCCGGTGTGCGAGCCTATTATCGAGTTTCGTACAAGGGGATCCCGGTTCTTAAAGACTCGCCCCTCGGATTGGATTTTGTGGGATCGCGGCCCATGGATCGAGATTTTGAAATTACAGGCTCGGATCGACAATCGCACAGCGAAACTTGGGAAGACGCCTTCAATGTGCGACGGCGGGTACCTGACCATTACAACCAACTCACGATTCATTTGCGGGAGCGCCAGGCACCGAGTCGCCAATTTGACCTGATCTTCAGGGCTTTCAACGAGGGCGTGGCTTTCCGCTACTTCCTTCCGGAACAGGCGGCCCTCGGGAAGTTCGTGCTGGCGGCGGAGAATACCGGCTTCTATTTCGCCAAGGACTCCTCCGCATTTGCGCTCAATATGGGGAAATTCAACACGCCCAACGAAGGTGAATACCGGCACATCGGCCTCGATGAGATCAAACCTTCCTCGATTATCAACTTACCTTTGTTAGTCCATATTCCCGGCGGCCCCTGGGTGGGCGTGCTGGAGGCTGACCTGACGGATTATTCCGGAATGTATGTGGGCGGCGTTGCGGGCGTGGAGAATGCCCTGGTCAGCAGACTCTCGCCTACACGCGAGAGGATGGACCAGGCGGTGATCGGCTCCACGCCCAAAAGCACACCTTGGAGGGTTCTCTTGATCAACTCGCGGCCGGGTGCGCTGATTGAGAGTAACTACCTCATTCTCGATTTGAGCGCCCCTCAACGAATCGACACTTCCTGGATCGAGCCCGGCAAGTCCGCATGGGATTGGTGGTCAGGGAGCTTTGCCAAAAACGTGGATTTCAAGCCCGGCATGAATACGCCGACGATGAAGCACTACATTGACTTCGCGGCGGAGCACCACCTGGAATACATGCTGGTCGATGCGGGTTGGTATCCGGCCGACGATTACACGCACGCCCTCGACATTCTCCATCACGTCCCGGAAGTGGATATTCCCGACATCATTGCCTACGGCAAACAGAAGGGCGTGAAGGTCCTGCTCTGGTTGTACTGGAGCGCTCTGGACAAACAGATGGACGAGGCGATGGCGCTCTACGAGAAATGGGGAGCGGCGGGAATCAAGGTCGATTTCATGGACCACGACGACCAGGAGATGGTGCACTTCTACGAGCGCTGCGTGCGCAAGGCCGCAGAGCATCATCTCGTGGTGGATTTCCACGGCGCCTACAAGCCTACCGGCTTGCGACGGACTTATCCCAATCTTCTCACTCGCGAAGGCGTGATGGGCATGGAATACAACAAGTGGAGCGAGCGCGTCACGCCGGAGCACGACGTGACAATCCCCTTTACGCGCATGCTCGCCGGGCCGATGGACTTCACTCCCGGAGCCTTTAACAACGCGGCACGCGGCCATTTCGTGGCGCGCAACCTCGAGCCCATGTCGCAGGGCACGCGCGCTCACCAACTGGCCATGTATGTCGTTTACCAGAGCCCGCTGGTTATGCTGGCCGATTATCCCGAGGCCTATGACCACAACCCCGGGATGGAGTTCGTGGATAAAGTCCCGACCGTCTGGGATGATACAAAGGTCTTAAACGGCGTACCGGCGGAATACATCACCGTCGCCCGCCAACATGGCGACGCGTGGTATCTGGGAAGCATGACCAACTGGGATGCTCGAGACCTGGAGCTGCCCCTGAATTTCCTGGGTAGATCAGAGTACGGAGCCCAGATTTTCTCGGACGGTCCCGACGCGGATACGGTGGGCACAAGTCTGGCGATCAGCAGCAAGCGCGTTAAGGCCGGCGACAAACTCAACGTCCACCTGGCGCCGGGCGGTGGAGTAGCGGTAATTTTCACGCCGCAACCCTAATCCACGCGCGTCGCTTTGGAGTCCGGTAGAGCTGTAACGCTCTACTCTGCTGGGGGCTTTTCCGCCACCAGACGTTCAACGCGCAGGGTGCGTTCCGGATGCCAGTCGGAGCTTGTGTCCACATCCTCGAAATGCAGGATGCGCCAGGCGAGGAAGTACTTCAACAACTCATTCTGCTTTCCAGCATTGTTGTTTTCATAGACGAAAATACCGTTTGGCCGCAACGCGCGGGCGAAACGGCCGGCATCTTCAGGCCGGATCCGGCGGACGTAAGTCATGACGATCAGGTCCCACTGCGCCGTCCCCAGATCGAAATCCGACTCATCCACCACCAGAGTTCGCAGGTGCAGGCCCAGCTTGGTTGCTCGTTCCCGCGCCTGACGAACACCTTCCTCCGAGGGATCAAAGCCCGTAACGTCCCAGCCTTGTTGCGCCAGGAAGATGCTGTTTCGGCCCTGGCCCATGCCGATGTCAAGCGCCGTGCCGGGCCGGCGGCCCTTGATGGAGTTCACCAGTAATTCGGTGGGGTGGTGAACAAAGATGGCCTGGCCGGTGCTATAAACTTTGTTCCAGTAACTGTTGTCGTCTTGCTGTCCCCAGCCCGCGCCACCGCACGCGAAGAGAACCGTCATGAGGAGCTGGCGCCGTGTGCTCAACATGCTGTAATTCTATCACCTCGTCCCGGTGGGTGAAACTCGACGGCCTCTCTCTAACACCTGCGCTGTCATTCTGAGCGAAGCGAAGCATCTCGGCAGTTTGCACTTTCCCGCCATACTGGAACTACGGCCCGGATTGCTTGGTTCGACAAGGCGCGGGTCACGAAGACAGATGCCGCTTAGCTCTGCCGCCCGCGTCCGTAGAGCACGCACCCCGGCTTTTCACCCGTATGCCGCCCCTGGTCGATTACCACTACGCCGTTCACAATGACGTAGGGAATCCCGAATGGATATAACAGGGGATTCTGAAAGGTGGCTTTATCGGCAACCATCTTTGGGTCGAAGACCGTGATATCCGCCGCCAGGCCTGGCCGGAGCAGCCCTCGATTCATAAGACCGGAGATTTGAGCAGGGAATGAAGTCATCTTGCGAATGGCGTCGGGGAGTGTCAGGACTTTTTTCTCTCGAACGTAGACCGCTAGCACGCGAGGAAAGGTGCCATAGAACCGCGGGTGCGGCTTCCCAATAAAAGCCATTTCCGGGCTGACTGCACTCCCATCCGAGCCGATTCCCAGCCAGGGTTGTTTGATGGCGAGTTCGACATCGGGCTCGCTCATGCTGAAGTAAACGGCTTCCGCTGAGCCACCTTCGGATACCAGCAGATCGCACAGAGCATCCAGAGGATCCTTGCCCATTTTCTTTGCCACTTCATCCAGGCGCTGGCCTTCGTACCGTTTATTCTCGGGTTTCTGGAGCGACGCCACGAGCACACCATGCCAACCGCCTACGCTCTTGACCTGATCGGATTCCCAGCCCGGCAAGCCTCGGGCGATGGCCTGACGAATCTCCGCTCGAACTTTGGGATCTTTCAACCGCGCCACCACCTGCTCCGAGGCGCCTTCGAGATACTTGGGTGGAATGCACATTTCAAGCCCTGTCATCGAGGCGATGTAGGGATATTGGTCCACGGTGATGTCCACACCTCGATCGCGCGCCGCCTGAACCTCGCTGACCTGCTGGGCCATTTGCCCCCAGTTGGATTGGCCGTCGATCTTGAAATGCAGGATGTGCACGGGCAGGCGGGCTTTCTCACCGATTTCGATGGCCTCGTCGATAGCTCGTCTCCAGTGCTCGCCTTCGCCGCGCATATGACTGGTATAAATGCCGCCATAGCGCGCCGCAACTTCGGCGAGCGAGATCAGTTCCGCCGTACTCGCAAAGGAGTTGGGGGGATAGATCAAGCCGGAGGAGAGACCGAGGGCGCCTTCGCGCATGGCTTGATCAACCAAGGCCTTCATCCTTTCCATTTCCTCGGGGCCGGGGGCTCTGTTCACGTTCCCCATCACGTCCATGCGCACTTGGCCACTCCCGACGTAGGAGGCGATGTTGACGGAACTCCCTTGCCGTGCCACGCGCGCCAGGTACTCACCTAGGGTCGTCCAGTCTCGCGTGAGGCCATAGCGAGACATCTCTTTGTCAAACTCCGGTATGGCGGCGCCAAGGATGGGGCCTGCGGATTCTGACTCGCCCAGGATTTCGGTTGTCACCCCTTGCCGGATTTTGCTCTCCGCTTTACCGTCCACCAGAAGTGTGTAGTCGGAATGACTGTGCAGGTCGATAAAACCAGGACAAATGATTAGTCCGCCGGCGTCAATCACGCGCTGCGCCGCCGCATTTGGCAAGCGGCCCACGGCGGCGATCTTTCCATCCTTCACGGCGACTGAGCCCTCGAACCATGGACTCCCGCTGCCATCGAGAATGTGGCCGTTAATGATCAGGAGGTCGTACCCGGCCTCTGCGGCCACGTGTCGCAAGCCCAGCAAGCCGGCTGATGCCATCAGAATGCAGAGGGCCAATGCTCTCGCCATCCGACTGCGCTTCAAGTCTCTGGTACGCGAATTTGTCATACCCACCTCTTTGCGGCCTTCGAGACAAGTCCCAACACAGAGGCCACAGAGATACCGGAGAGGATACCTGTGCTCTTCTCCGTGAACTCTGTGCTCTCTGCGGTGAGCTTTTCAAATCATACCGGTAGGCAGGAATAAGGTCTATACTGACCTTGGAGGGTTTCCCCGCCCATGGCCTATTGTCCAAGCTGCTACACGGAATACGTGGAAGGCACAAAAACCTGCGAAGATTGCGGTGCACCGCTCTTGCCAGGCTCGCCTCCCCAGGTGCCGAGTGCAGGCTCCGCTGACTCCAAGCTTGTGGCCGCGCGTGTCTTTACTGGTGCGACAGCCTTGATGGACGTCGAGATGGCCAAGAACATCTTGCAGGACCAAGGCATTCCGTCAGTCGTGTCGGGTGAGTTTTCGTCGGAACTGTTGCCGGTGTTGGATGTGCCGCTGCTGGTTCGGGAAGAGGATGCCGAACGCGCAGCCCGCATTCTCCGGGATTATTTCGACGCGGAGGCGGAGAGCCAGGAATCCGCGGAATGAATTGAAGCAGCACGCAGAAGGGAGCTAAGGGGCGGCTGCGAAAGAACTAAGAGTTTTGTCCAGTTGCGGCCACGGCGCGCTGACCACCGTTCAGCTTCAACCGGTCACGGAGCGCCATGCGACGAATCCCCTTCTGCAACGATTTCCCTTTGCAGGCGGGCGATCGCTTTATGAATGTCTTTGGCTTCTCGCGCGTCTTTGGCGGAAGGAAGCTCGTCCAGATATTTCTGATACGCGTCCAGTGACTTCTTCCATTGCCCCATTTTTTCGTAGACTATTCCTAGCTCCCGGAATGCGGGCGCGTAATGCGGGTCGGTTTTCAACGCTTCCTGAAATCGGCTCAGCGCCGCTTGGTATTTTCGCCGCCTAAGGTAAAAATCCCCAATCTCCACCGCCTTCGACGCTGAATCCGACGGCAAAACCCGCACCGGATCATCTTTTGGGGTGCCAGGCTTTGTAGGCTGCTGTTGTGCGAAAACGATCGCCCCACTCGTGCCAAGCAGGAGGAATAACAACAAATTTACCCAAACTCTCCTTCGCATGAAACCAATTCTCACCCTTCTACACGCGGAGTGTCAATACAGCGGCGCCGAGTGACAAGGCGATCTGCCTCCGCGCGACTTGTGACTTTGAGAAAGCTACGTCCTGGCAGATAATAACCTCTGGAGATTCAGTGAATCCTTCGCTCCTCGAAAAAGCCGAAGCCCTGCCCGCCCAGCCGGGGGTATATATATTCAAAGATGACTCGGGTCGGCCCATTTATGTTGGCAAAGCAAAGTCGCTGCGCCACCGGGTGCGGAGCTACTTCCAAGAGTCGCGTCCCAGAGATGAAAAGCGGGACCGAATGCTGGACATGGCCGAGGACCTCGAGACTATCCTGGTGGACAACGAACGGGAGTCCATAGCGCTGGAGAACAACCTCATCAAGCAGTTTAAACCACGCTATAACATTCTGCTTCGTGACGATAAATCTTACCCTTTCATTAAACTTACGCTGCAGGAACGGTTCCCCCGCGTTTACGTTACACGCAGGCTTAAGAAGAACGGCTCACTTTATTACGGCCCATATTTTCCGGCCAACTTGGCTTACCGTATTGTGGATTTTATTCACCGTCACTTCCTTGTCCCCTCGTGCACCGTGGATCTGACGCGCTTCCATCCCCGCCCCTGCCTTCAATATCACATCCATCGCTGTCTCGGTCCTTGCGTGGAGAGCTTGACTACGCCGGAGCGCTACGCGGAGGCGGTGCGGGACGTTCGCATGCTGCTCGAGGGTCGCGAGAGCGATCTGGTCCGCAGTCTACACGCACGCATGGCAGAGGCGTCGGAGAGGCTTTACTTTGAAGACGCCGCGCGTTACCGCGACCAGATCACCACCGTCGAGGAACTTCGCGAGCGCCAGAAAATGGCGGCCTGGTCAGGCCAAGAGGCTGACATCCTCGGATTCCACCAGGAGGGTCCGCTGGTGGCGGTGAATCTATTTCACCTGCGCGGCGGGCGCGTTCTGGATCGGCGGGAATTCTTCTGGGAGGACCTCGAGGGCTTCCATGCCGGCGAGTTCTTCTCTTCGCTTCTCAAGCAAGTCTATCTCGACCAACAGTATCTTCCCGGCGAGATCCACGTGCCGGTGGATTTCGAAGACCGCGAACTCCTCGAAGAGTCGCTGGCCGAGCGGCGAGGACACCCGGTGAAGATTCTGACCCCACAAGGGGGGCGGAAACGCGCCATGCTGGAGTTGGTCGCCCGGAACGCGCGCCACTCGTTCGAAAGGCGTTTTAGAATTCTGAAGCCCAAAGCCCGCGAGGTGTTGGAGAGCCTGGCAGAGGCTCTCGACCTGCCCCAGCCGCCCAACCGCATCGAGGCCTTCGATGTCTCCCACATTCAAGGCTCGGATATTGTCGCCTCGATGGTGGTTTGGGAAGGGAATGGCATGAAGAAGTCGGACTACCGCAAGTTCATCGTCAAGACGGTCCCCCACAACGATGACTTCGCCAGCATGAGAGAAGTGGTGGGACGCCGCTACAAAAGACTGCAAGAGGAAAATAAGAAACTGCCGGAACTGATTCTTATCGACGGAGGAATCGGCCAACTCCACGCGGCCGCAAAGGCTTTGGAGAACCTGGGAATCATTAACCAGCCTTTAGCGAGTATCGCCAAGCGCGAGGAAATCCTCTATCTCCTGGGACGTGAAGATGATCCGGTGGTTCTCGATCATCACTCTCCGGCCCTCCATTTGGTCCAGCAAATCCGCGACGAGGCGCACCGGTTTGCAGTGACCTTCCACCGGGCGCGGCGCGGAAAACGCGAAATGGCGAGCGAATTACTGGAAATAACTGGGATCGGAGAAAAGAGTGCCAGCAAGCTGCTCTCCCATTTTGGCAGCCTAGGCGCGCTGCAGAGTCTGTCGACAGAGGAACTCGGTCAAGTGGTAAACTCGACACAGGCACAGCGGATTGTGGAGCATTTTAGCAAGCTGTCGAAGACGGGTTGACCGTACATTCCGTCAGCGGCACTCAGAAAGCACGAGAACGACTCATTTTCCCTAACAAATGGGAAGAGGGACGGATCGCTTGTTGGCAACGACCGCTCCCTACTCCTCCTCTATGGGATGGGGATCATCTGCGAATAAGTGATCCTCATCCGTCTGTTAATAAGCCGTCTGGCCGGTCTATTTATAACTAACACTAAACACTTAGCTTTTTTACTTGCTTGACGCAAGCCTAGGTGCTACATTGAGTCTCGGAACGCGGAGGTGAGTTATGGCTCGATGCAACATGGCAACAGGAATCGGGTGTTTTCTTGTCGGGATTGGCGTCGGCGGAGCGGTGGCCCTGCTCCTCGCGCCCAAGACCGGCGAGCAGACACGGAAACTGATTGCCAAGAAGGCCGAGCAAGGCAAAGCGTACGTGACTTCGAGAAGTCGGGAACTCAAGGACCAAGCTGAAGAGTTAGTCGGGAAGGGCAAGGGTCTGGTGAACAAACAGCGGGAGCGGCTTGCTGAGGCACTTGATTCCGGCAAGGAAGCCGCTCGGAACGTGCTTTCCACAGTATGAAGCGGAGGTAGCCTATGAGCGATGAAAGTAGTGGTGCAACGAATCTGGGGTTTTTTCTTGCGGGTGTGGGTATAGGGGCAATCGCCGCCCTGCTACTTGCTCCCAAATCTGGAAAAGAGGCTCGCGAGTATATTGCCGGAAAAGCCGAAGAGGGCCGGGACTACGTTAAGGCCAAGACGGACGACTTGCGCCGCCAGGCGGAAGACGCTGTGGAGAAAGGCAAAGACCTTGTAACCAAGCAGAAGGAACTTCTCTCAGCAGCGTTGGAAGCGGGCAAACAAGCCTACCAGGAAGAAAAAGCCAAGGCCAAGTAAGAGTCGGGCCGCAGAAGGACTGGTGAGCGAACCATGGAGCAAAACACAGGGCTGACCATCGCGCTCATCCTTGTCGCCTTGGCAGTCCTGATCCAGGCGGGGATGACAGTCGCGATCTTTCTGGCGCTGCGGAAAATTCCCGGCCAACTCGAAGCTGTCCGCCTAGACTTCAAGCAGCGGTTTGACCCGCTCGCGCAATCGGTCACGGAAATCCTGGTCAATGCCCGCGAACCTTTGCGGACGATCACCGCGAACTTGGCCGACATCAGCAAGATACTCCGCGAGCGGACCAGCGACGTGGATAGGCTGGTGGCGGAGCTTGTGGACAAGTCACGCTCGCAGGTTATTCGCATGGACCGGATGGTTTCCGATCTCGTCGAAAAGATCGAAACCACCTCGGAAACCGTGCAGCGCGGGGTGCTGGCGCCCGTTCAGGAAGTTTCAGCCGTCATCAAAGGCATGCAGGCGGGTCTGGAGTTCCTGTTCTCGCGCCGGCGATCAACCAGCGTCAGCGAGGCAGCACAGGACGAGCAGCTTTTCATTTAAGGCGCCACACGGTAATCCAGAGGGACGCATAGCCATGCGCCCCTGCACGATCCGCAATATCAATAAGGCAGATCCCTGCCCCGGCGACGGGGGTCTTGGCGCGCTCCCGACATTCGAAGAGGCATTCTCACGCAGCCTTGCGCCTGAAGGCAGAGAACTGATACCCCGCAACGGTCGCCCAACTTATTCGAGAACACGATCAATCCACCCGCCACCGACCACTTCGTCACCGTCGTAGAAAACTGCCGCTTGCCCGGGAGTGATGGCCCGCTGAGGTTGGTGGAACGTGATCGAAGCCTCGTGGGCTCCATGCGCTTCCACTTGGGCTGGGGCGCCGGGATGATTATGGCGAATCTTGACGTGGGCCTCGAGCGCCTCGCCCTCCGCGACCAGTCGAATCCAGTTGACGTCGCGAACCACAAACTTGCGGCGAAACAGCTCCGGCTCAGGCCCGACGATAACTCGGTTCTTTTCCGGCTCGAGTTGCACGACATAAAGCGGTGAGCCCACGGCCACTCCCAAACCCTTCCTCTGACCCACGGTGAAATGGTGAACCCCACGGTGCTCGGCGAGCACCTGCCCCTCAGTTGAGACGACTTCACCTGGGCGTGCCACCGGCTTCCTGCCTTGTTCCTCAAGATAGGCGTCGATGAAGTCGCGGTAATTACCCGAAGGAACGAAGCAGATCTCCTGGCTTTCGGGCTTCTCAGCTATGGGCAACCGCTTGGCGCGGGCGATCGAGCGCACTTGCTCTTTGCGGAGTTCGCCGAGCGGGAACAGGGCCCGTTCGAGCTGCTCTTGGGTGAGCCCAAAGAGGAAGTAGGCCTGGTCCTTGCTCCGGTCCACCCCGCGCAGCAGTTGAATGCGGCCTGTCGTTTCGCCGTGCCGGAGGCGCGCGTAATGGCCGGTGGCAATGCGCTCCGCGCCGATCTGGCGCGCGAGGGCGATGAACCGCTCGAACTTGATCTCCGTGTTGCAAAGGCTGCACGGAATGGGGGTTTCTCCGGCCTGATAACGCTCCACAAACGGCCGCACCACCGTCGCTTCGAACGCCCGTTCAAGGTTGATGACGTAGTGCGGGATACCCAGGCACTCCGCCACAGCTCGGGCGTCGTAGACATCGTCCAGCGAGCAGCAGCGGCCGCTGGCGTGACCCGACGGGTTCAGCACGCCTTCCTGGCCCTGCAAGCTCGGCAAACGGCGCTGGTTCCACAACTGCATCGTCAGCCCGACCACCGAGTCAGGCTGGGTGCGCACAGCGGGGACCTTGGCATCCGAGTTTTTTTCGACCAGCAAGGCGGCAGCAGTGGAACTGTCCACGCCTCCGCTCATCGCGACAGCGATTGTCATGACAAGAAAACCGGAGTTCGAAACTCGAAATTGGAAATTGGAAACTGGAAACTTGAAAATGGGAAGGTGAATCCAAAATCCAAAATCCAGAATTGCCCTAACCCCTGGCTCCTACGGGTTTGTAGCGGGGCGACACCGCACGGAGCCGCTCGACGACGGCGGGAAGAGCAGCGAGCGTGGCGTCGACATCTTCGGCGGTAGTGTAACGGCCCAGGCTGAACCGGATGCTCGTCCGCGCCTGCTCCGGCGTACAGCCGATAGCGGAGAGAACGTGCGACGGCTCGACCGACCCGGAGGAACATGCCGCCCCAGTGGAGCATGCAAAGCCTTTCAAATCCATGGCGATGACGAAGCCTTCGCCTTCGACGCATTCGAAGCAAAGGTTGCTGGTGTTGGGGAGCCGCCGCTGTGGATCGCCGTTTACGGCGACTTGCGGGACCAATTCGAGTACGCCTCGCTCCAGGCGATCGCGCAAGGCCGCCACACGCTGCCCATATTCGTCAAGGTGAGCCCAGGCCAGTTCCGCCGCCATTCCCAGTCCGACGATTCCCGGCACGTTTTCAGTACCGGGACGGCGGTCGCGCTCGTGATGGCCTCCGTAAAGAAGCGGCCTGAGGGTAGTGCCCCTGCGAATGTACATCGCACCCACGCCCTTCGGGCCGTTCAACTTGTGCGCGGAAAGGGAAAGCAGGTCGACGCCCAGCTTCTCGATATCGATGGGAATCTTGCCCACTGACTGAACCGCGTCGGTGTGGAAATAGATATCGCGCTCGCGGGCAATGGCCCCAATATCTTCCAGCGGCTGGATCGTGCCGATTTCGTTGTTCGCGTGCATGATGGAAATCAGCACGGTCTCAGGCCGAATGGCGCTTCGTACGGCCGCCGGGTCGACCACGCCGCCTGCACCCACACCGAGGTAAGTCACACCGACACCCTGCTTTTCAAGCGCCTGCGCCGTGTTGAGGACCGCGTGGTGTTCAATGCTCGTGGTGATAATGTGCGGGTTTGCCACACGGGCTGCCTGGACGATGCCGAAGATCGCAGCATTGTCCGCCTCTGTTCCCCCGCTTGTAAAAATCACTTCGCCAGGCCGCGCATTCAGCAGCTTTGCGACCTGCTGGCGAGCCTTCTCGACGGCGTTCTTGGCCCGTTGCCCAAACCAATGGATCGAAGAGGCGTTGCCATAATCCTCGAGCAGGTAAGGCTTCATCGCCTCAAAGACTTCCGGCGCCAGCGGCGTCGTTGCGTTGTTGTCCAGATAGACTCTTCTCAACATTTCTACGCTACTTCGAACTAATGTCACTCTGAGGCCCCGTTCTCCGTGCCGAAGAATCTCCGCGGTTCGTTTGCGCTCCCAACCTCAATTCCAGCAAGCCATGGCGCGCCGGAAGGATTAACCCTGACAATTCAGGTTAGCCGACCGCCCCAGTGAAGTCAAACGCCGCAGAAATTAGTAAGTCATCAAGCCACGCCCATCAAGCGACGAATTCCTTTCGCGTGTCACGGCTTATTCATGAGCTCGTTTTCCACCGCTTCCGGGTTTCTCCCAATGACCGTCACGCAGGTGCGCACGGCGCTTTCTGGATGCCTGCGCCAGTCGCTCGTCTCAGCGATACCTGCGGTTTTGGAGCACGGCTTTGACCTCGTCATGATTGCCCAGGAAAGAGACGAACAAGTCGGACGGCCGGTCCTGAAAGTTGAAGCGCAACGAAGCATTGCCACGGCACTCGAAAATCTTGTCGCCCAATTTACGAATCCCCAAGCCGCTGTGCAGATGCGGGCGGCCAAAGGTCTCGGGTAACTCGCACAGCGCTAACAGGCACTCAGCCCGTTCGTTCTTCGGCAGGCTCTGTAGGCGTCGTAACACTGCGGGGTCAATAGACAGAAGCTTACTCAAGCAGGTTCCTCAGTTGCTCGGTGGTGACGGTCACCAATTTCCCCGACCGCTTGAGCCGGCGATAGCGTTTATCGGTGGCCGCCGCAAACGCCGTAATTTGCTCTGGCGTCGCCGCGTATTCGCGTTGCGCATAATCGGTGGATTCCACGTCGACCCTGCGCAGAGCAATGATTTCGGCCCCGCGGACAATCCCGATGTCCTGTCCGCGGGCCGCAGCGTCGAGCCAGCGGCTCAGATTCTTCTTTGCATCCGTTATCGTAAGAGTCTTCATAGAGCCTTTATACGGTCTGTACAGCGATTTGTCAATCCCCTCCCCGCCAGTCAAGTTACCCCGCCCCTTAGGATCACAGCCCGCTGGCGCAGACCCCGAAGTACAGTGGCCTGATGCGGCAGCCGGCCTGCGCAGTTCTTCCTGCAGACTCCTGAAGCCTGACCCTGTGCTTTGCGCCGATGGCGGCTTTGGCGGTAGTATTGCCATGGCGCAACGCTGGTGAGCAACCAACCCACATTCGATGTTGGGCACCGAGGAGAGGGTAAAGTCTCGCCCCAACTGCAATGCATCTTATCCCTCATTGGGTTTACTTCTGTCGCCGCGCAGATTGTTCTGATGCGCGAGTTGATCGTGGTCTTTTACGGCAACGAGATTTCTCTCGGCATCATACTCGCGTGCTGGCTGCTTTGGACGGCCATTGGCTCGAGCTTGTCAGGCCGGGTTTCAGGGCGCTGGCGCGATTCGCGGAAAGTTGTGGCCAGTCTGGAAACCCTGCTCGGCGGAGTATTCCCGCTGACCGTTTTTGCGGTACGCGCCAGCCGGCCCATGCTGGAATCCGTCCCTGGAGAAATCCTGGGCCCGGCGCCGATGTTCCTCACTTCCTTGATAACACTCAGTCTCTTCTGCCTGCTCTCGGGGAGCCTGTTTGCTGCGGGCAGCAGGCTGTGCAGCGAGGAAACGCGCAGCTCAACGGCCTCCGCGGCGAGTTCGGTTTACCTGTTCGAGGCTGCGGGATCGGGCTTGGGAGGAATACTGGCAAGCCTGATTTTGATCCGCCATTTCACCTCCTTCGAAATGGCCGCCTGCGTGGCCCTGCTCAACCTGCTGGCCGCGGCATGGATCGGCGTGCACACGCCGGTCTATCGCCGTACCCTGCTGGCGCTGCTTCTCGTTGCTGCCCTCTTCATCCCGCGCGCCGCGCGCCGGCTCGAGGCCCAATCGCTGGCGCTGCTGTGGCGCGGCTTCAGCCTCGTGGAATCCCGGAATTCTGTCTATGGCAATCTGGCGCTGGTGGGGACAAGCGAAAGCCACAGCCTTTTCGAGAACGGGTTGAGGATACTCACCGTGCCGGACCCCTCAGCGGCCGAAGAGGCAGCACACTTTGCACTTCTCGAACACGCCGCTCCCCACTCGCTGCTGCTGATTGGCGGAGGAATCAACGGCAGCCTGGCGCAAGCTCTGCAATACTCCAGCCTCGAACGGGTCGACTACGTCGAATTGGACCCTGCCATCCTGGGCGTCGCCGAGCGCCACTTTGCTCAAGCCTGGACGCCTGTGCGCAGCGATCCTCGCGTGTTCGTTCACCCCATGGATGGCCGGTTGTTCCTCAAGACCAGCAAAACCAAGTTCGACGTCATCATCATCAACTTGCCTGACCCCTTTACCGCCCAACTGAACCGCTTTTACACCCAGGAGTTTTTCCGCGAGGCCGCGGAGAAGCTCAACCCCGGCGGGGTTCTGTCCTTTCAGGTGACCGGGGCGGAGAATTACATCAGCCAGGATCTTGCGGACCTCTTGAGGTGCCTCGCAAAGACGCTGCGCTCGGTATTCCCACAAGTGGTTGCCATTCCAGGAGAGACGATTCACTTTCTGGTTTCAAATCGAGGGGGCACACTTACCCGAGATGCCTCTCGATTGATGACCCGGCTGCACGAGCGCCGCATCCACACGCAGTATTTTCGCGAGTATTACGTTCCCTTCCAGATGTCGCCGGATCGCATGCAGGATCTCGATCGGCAGATCGAGCCAACGGCCGCCACCCCCATTAACCGGGACTTCTCTCCCATTGCCTACTATTTCGACGTGGCCCTATGGAGTTCGCGATTTCACTCGCGCTGGCGCGATTTACTGGAATGGCTGGCGGCTCTGAGATTCGGCGCGGCCGCGGTCGCCGCGTTTCTTGGCCTGTTGATCCTAACGGTCGCGTCGGGGCTGTGCGAACGCCTCGGCGTGGCGCGGCATGGCGGCAGCGGCGATGGCACGCCGCCTCGTGATCGTGATGTAGGAAGACTGCCGCACGCCTATCGCGCCACGCTGGGGTTCTGTGTGGCGGCGATGGGGTTCACGCTGCTTGGCCTCGAAGTTCTCCTCCTGCTCGGGTTTCAAGCCCTCTACGGATACGTTTACCAGCAACTGGCCATTCTGGTAGCTCTCTTCATGGTGGGGATGGCGGGCGGAGCATGGTTGGCCCTAAGGGAAACAAGGGCGCGTAGGGGCGGTTCGCGAACCGCCCGTACGACCGTGGGTGCTGGGGGATATCAGCGCCCACGTCCTGACCAACCACCCCCCAACCCCGTCCTTAGCCAAGGAAGGGAATACGGGATGCTCGCACTGCTGCAACTTCTGGCGGCGGCAGCGCCTCTTCTCCTCTACGCGTTGTTCGTTCTGCTGGCGAGCGTCAAAAGTCTGCGGGCGCTTCTCACCCTCAACCCCATGGTTTTCCCCATGCTGGCTCTGATGGCCGGTCTGATGGGCGGATTCCAGTTCCCCTTAGCGAGCCGCCTTTACTTCTCCGCGTCACCACCCCTCATGCGCCTCCTCAGCGAGGAGGGGAACAAGGCTTCGCCAGCGAGTGCTCAGGAGTTGGGCAACCCTGGAATACTCTATGGACTCGATCTGCTTGGGGCGTGCCTGGGAGCGGTGGCGCTGAGCGCCTACCTGCTCCCGGTTTATGGCTTTTTGCGAGCCGCCATTCTCATGGCCGTGGTGAACCTGGGGCCGGCGGCGCTTGCAATCCTGGCGGCTTTTGAGCTGAGGGCTCATCAATCGCGGGCGCTTTAGGATTGTGCGGCTCGCCAAATACCAGGGCCGTAAACATGAACAGGTCGGCGTCGTCATCTTTCCAGGCCTGCTGGGGCAGGCCCGCCTTGACGCACACCTGTTCCAGGAATGTCTTCCGATCCCAGCCTTCTTCCGTGGGCACCTGGGGAAGCAGCACGCCCTCATTCTCTCCCTTGCGGATCAGCAAGCCATGTTGGCCTACATGAATCTGGTTGATGTCTTCGACTTTGCGCAGCGGGGAAAGCACCGAGATCTCGTACTCCAGCAGCGGCAGTTCGTCGGAATTGACGGGGCGGAAGCGCCGGTCCTCGAGAGCCGCGAAGGCGGCCACATCCCGGACCGTTTCGGCAAGGGGTTTAACCGGGGACATATAGCCAATACAGCCGCGCAAATCTCCGTGCTCCTTCAAGGTCACGAAGGCGCCACGCGCATCACGGAGCGCTTCCGGCTCATTGTCGGGTACGGGCAGGATCTTCTTCTCCCGCACCGCGACTTCCACGGACTGGCGGGCAATTCTCAGCAACTCCTCTTTTTCGGCGGGGGTGAGGGAGAACTCCGCGTTCTTGTGGCCGTGCTTCTTGTTCTCCTTCTCATTGTCAGCCGTGATCGCCAGGGCTCCGTAACCGACCACGCGGCTCTTGTCTCCCGTAACGTCGCCCGAATTGGCGTATTTGAGGAGTCGCGCGTGATGGGCGCCCAAGTGCTCCGCTGCAATCATGGCTGCGATGATGGGCCCGCCGCCGCAAGGACCGTTCCAGAGGTTCCGCTCGAGGTTTTGGGAGAGAGTCAGGTAATCCCAATCCTGGATGGTCTTCAAGATCTGGTGGTCCATCCGCTCTGCGTCATCGTAAGTGTGGTAATGGGACAGATCGGAGCTGACCAGGATGAGCGTGTTGGTGCCTTGTACGGCTTTGGCGAGAGCGATCCCCAGGGCGCGGCAGTTGTCGTAACTGATGTCGCCCATCACGATGGGCACCATCTTGAACTGTCCCAGCACGCGCTGAAGGAACGGCAGTTGATCCTCGAGAGCGTGCTCGCCGTACTGTTGGCCTCGCACATTCACCGGGCCGTGTCCGCGGTCCGAGATTTTGATTGACGAGCTCAGCTTGACGAGCCGGGCGGCAAAGTCGTGGTCCACCGGAACGTCGCCCAACGGCGTATGGTAAGCGTCTCCGTCGTAGATGGAGGAGAAGGGAAACGACTCGTAATGCGACGGGGCGAGCACTACCACTCGGTCGTAGCTCCGTCCTTTAAGCTGGACATAGGAGTAAGCTGCCACGCCGCCGGAGAATTGGTAGCCCGCGTGAGGACAGATCAGCGCCACCAGGCTGCCGTCCAGTTTCTGGGGCGAAGCCTGCGCGAGAAAACCGTCGATCATCTTTCCCAATTCGTTCGGGTCGGCAGGGTAGAAGCCTCCCGCTACAAGCGCCGGCCTGATCTTCTGCTCCGCGCTCATGCCAATACTCTTCAGGCCGATCACGAACAATGCGACGGGGATAAGTAGGGCAAATAACAATACAGTTAATTGGATCTTCATATCAGGACCTTCGGCGAGGACTCTCGGGTTTGCGGCTTACAAGTCTACACCCGAATGGCCTGGCAGGTGTCAGGATTCAGGTGCGCGGGGCCGGGGCGCAAGGCGCTGGTCCAGACATATTGTCGGCCTGCGAGACGGGCCGTGCATGTCCTCTGTGGCCTTCCGACGCTCATCGCGGTTGGGCATGGAATCTATGTAGCCCCCCGTGACCCCTCTGGTTGGATTATTTCCGCAGGCGAATTCGACCAGAATTGCGCGTTTTGCGCCGATTTTGGGGTCTAATCTTAGCTGCGTTTTGAGTTCGTTTTGAGTTCGTTTTCGAAAGGTCTCGTTTGTTTTCAATAACATACTGGCTTCGATCGTACTAAAATACATGTAATTGGCGGCTCCCCTCCTTCTGACGGCCTGCCGGGGGAATTGCCCTACTTAGTCTCGCCGCCTAACCACTGACAGTTTGTCGGCGGCCGAGTTTGACAACGCTTATAGGCTATCACGGCCTGAGAGGCTTGTCAAGCGAAAAACGCTACCGG
>Ga0187864_10000674_pt1 | contig 36482 bp, 35 predicted proteins | sample June2016WEW_11_4_FD_132985 | JGI IMG/M metagenome (GOLD analysis project Ga0187864, IMG submission 132985) | Peatland microbial communities from SPRUCE experiment site at the Marcell Experimental Forest, Minnesota, USA - June2016WEW_11_40 | ecosystem: Environmental > Terrestrial > Soil >...
GTGACCCAGGGAGCCGGTGGCCACTTCGATACCGGGCACACAACGCGGCGCGGGGTGCTCGGCCAGCCGCCCTCCGTCGCGCGCATACTCCTCGAGTACGTCCTCGGGGAAGAACCCACGTTCAGCCAAGACCGCGTAGAGCGCCATGCACCCATGCCCTTTGCTCAGGATGAAGCGGTCGCGCGCCTCGTCCTGCGGAGCGGCAGGATCGATGCGAAGAACCTTGCAGTACAGGGCTGCCAATACATCGGCGCAGGAGAGCGCCGAGGCCACGTGCGGCGTCTTGCCGGCATGTGCCATGCGCACGATCTTCGCGCGGATGGCTTGTGCTCGCGTCTCGACCGAATCAGCTTCGCCCATATTTCTCCGCCACCATCACGTACACTGCGCAGCCCAGTGCATTCACCACGGGCAGGCGCTCCACCAACGGCTCCAGCCGTTTCATCAGTCTCGCCAGGATGTCAGGGCAGAACATCGGCACAAAACCCGCAAACTGGCAGGATACTACCGCTCCCCCCGCGTCCGAGAGCCACCGGCCCACGCGGCGTGGCGTGTACGATCTCTCGCGGTGCTCGCGGTGGTATTTCGAAACTCGCTCGATCACCTTTAACCCCAGGTTGTTCCCGTTGGGCTCGTGGACCACCACACGCGAAGCCACGCGGAGCGCTTCCCGAACCATCTGCTCGGGCGCGTCGGCGTGATGCAGGATGCTTTGCAGTAAAACCACATCGAACGCGCCGTCCCGGAAAGGGAGTCGATGAGCATCTGCCACCAGGAACCGCACCGGGCGTTGACCCAGCTTGCCTGCCGCGACGTGTACCGCGGTCTCAGCCGCATCCAGCGCCACCAAACCGCACGGCCGCCCAAGGTCCCAGATCCGGGCCGTATAGAATCCATCGCCACAGCCGACATCCAGGACCGAGCGGCCGGCGAACGCGGCCGTCTGGGCAACCACGTCCGTCGATCGCTGTGTGGCCAGCCGACTGCTAAGCCTCGCACCGGTCGTATATCCGTATCCGGCATTAGCCCCGGCGTCCCGAATGAACGGCTCTACGCTCTCGCGAAGCACTTGTTCTTACCCTCTCACCCTGGCCAAAATCCCAAGATTTCCTGCTCGCATCGGCACAATCCAGCCCTTGCATGGGGACCGCCTCAGAGCGGGCAGAAGTTTCGACTTCAACCATGCGGGCATCGGTGCCATCTTACACCAGTACGCCAGCGGATACGCATTCCGTACAGTAAATACCCGCAGGATTTCGAAGCCGTTCTTCGCAAGAATCCGCACCACGGTTTTCTTGTCGTACAGAATAAGTGTGTTCGATGTCGATAATCGGACTGCGCTCACCCAGGAAGCGGTTCGTCCAGGCTCCCGCATCGTGATGGATGAATAGTACCAGACCTCCCGGGGCCAAAAGTTCCCTGCAGGTCCGCAAGACTTCATTCGGGCGCGTTAGATGATCGAAAACCTGGAATCCGCAAATGAGACTAAACCAGCCCGGCGGGTACAATCCCGCCTGAAACAGCTCGTTCTTTATGCGTGCTCGTAGTGTGGGGGCGCCGCCGCGACCGCCTGGCAACTGGGCTCAATTCCGTATACCTCGGCGAATCCGAGTTCCAGCGCTTTCTGTAGGAAGAACCCGTTGCCGCAGCCGATCTCTAACATCCTGGTCCGTTCCTTGAGCAGCGGCAAACTCTCGCTTACATACTGGGCATAGGTGAGACGCGCGCAAACGGATTCATCCTCATAATCGAAGCTGCTGCCGCGGTATAAGCGGGCGAGTTCCTCCTCCGGCAGCACTGGGTCCGAGCGGATCAGCCCGCACTTGCGGCATCGGACTATGCGGTAATGTACCCGGTCCGGCTGCCGCCGGGCTGAAAATCGTCCATAGGTGGCTGCCTCCGCTCCCAATCGAGCGGGGTACAACTCGCGGTCCTAGGCGTCGCTCTTGCAGATGGCGCATTGGGTGTGGATCATTGCGACCCGGCCGGATTGCTCCGAAACCATTCCGTGGTCCTCTCGATCCCCTCAGCCAAGCCGATCTTTGGCGCCCATTTCAACACCCGCCTTACCTTGCTCGGATCAGCCACCCAGGTATCTGTGTCCCAGATGCGTGCCGCCATGCTTCCCCAACGTACCTTGACTTTTGCCCCGGTCGCGCGCAGCACAGCATTCACTACATCTCGCAGCGTCGATTGCACGCCGGTCCCGATGTTGAAGGTCTCTCCGCATTGCAGGCTCAATTGACCGAGCTGCAGGCAGGCTTCCAAAACGTCGTCCACATGGATGAAGTCGCGCGCGGTGTCGGGCGAGACCATTTCCAGATCTTTCCCTTCCAGGCATCGCCGAATGACGGTGGGAACCAGTCGCGAGGGGGCTTCATACGGGCCATAGACGGAGAATAGCCGGAATGTGTTGACGGGGCGGCGGTCGGCCCGCGCCATGTGTTGGCACACGAGCGTTTGGGCGCACTTCGCCACGGCGTAATAACTGTTTGGCTCCGGCAGGTCTGTCTCGCGCATCGCGTGCAATTTGGCGCCGTACTCGGACGAACTGCCGGTGTTCACGAAGACCTTGTAGTTCACCTCTGCGCAGGCCTTCAGCAGGTTCCAGGTCCCGAATATGTCGGTCAGAATAATCTGGTCTGCGTTGGTCTGGTCGGGATACGCTCCGTGCACGGCGAGATGGTAGACTACGCTCGGTTGGATGGCGAGCACGAGGTCGCGGAGGCGCTCGGCAGCCGTGAGGTCACCCGTGTGCAGATGCACTTTTTGCTCGATGCCGCGCAGCCGCCACAAATCCGCGCCTTCGCGCACCAAGGCATGTACTTCACATCCGATCCCGGCCAACTTCCGCACGAGTGACGCCCCGACAAAGCCGGTCGCTCCCGTCACCAAGAATCGCTGGTCCAGAAGATTCATCTCACCCTCGTGCCGTATCCGTTGGCCGGTTCCGCGTGCCTAGGTCAAGGCCCTTCACCGGAAGACCTCTCATTTCTCCTCCTCTTGATAGTCAGGCTCGGTATTGATGGCCCAGATGTCGTGGTGGGCTCCCAGGATATTGCGAGCCGCGCACAGGGCAGTCACCATGGAATGGTCCTGGTTGTTGTATTTGTGAAGCCCATTCCGGCCCACCAGTTGCAAATTGGAGAAATTGCTCCCAAGGTAATCGCGGATGCGACGCAACTGCCCGTCCCAGCCCGGATCGTACATCGGGTACGCCTTGGGCATGCGCACCACCGTACCGTCCTGAATCTCATCCGGCTGCGCTAAGCCCAGCTTCACGACCTCACACCGCGCAAGCCCCAGCAGGTCTCCATCCGGGCTCGACCACAGATCGTCATTCTCAAAAACGAAATACTCCATTCCCAAGCATGTTTTCCCTGCGTCGGGCACCATCGCCGGCGACCAGTTCTTGAAGTTCTGAATGCGACCCACTCTGACCCCGGCCTCATGAATATAAATCCAATTATCGGGGACGACATCCTTACGATTGATAATCAGGCTGACGATCAGAAAATCCCGGTAGCGGAGGCTATTCGCTGCCCGGCAGACTTCTTCCGGCGGAAGCGGGTCGAGGGCGTTGATCAATTCGCGAATCGGCATGGAGCTGATGACATCTGGTCCCGTAAAACTCTCTTCACCGTTTGCACCACGGGTAATCACGTGGGTCACCGCGCCCTTGTTGTGGCCAATGCGGACCACGCGCCGCTCGGTCAGGACCCGGGTCCCCGCTTGGGTCAAGCGTTCGGTGAGCGTTTCCCACATTTGTCCGGGTCCGCGCACGGGGTAGTGAAACCGGGTCATCAGAGTCTTTGCGGTCGATTTTTTCCTCGGCCGGAGAGCGTTTCGGACAGCCGCGACCAAAGAGAGACCCCGAATGCGCTGAGCGGCCCACTCCGCAGAAATGGAGGTGCAAGGTACGCCCCAGACCTTCTCGGTGTAGGTCTTGAAAAAGATCTCGTAGAGACGGCGACCGAAGCGGTTGCAGACCCACTGCTCGAGGTTTTCCTCCCGGGGGATGGGCCGGAGTTGTGCACGGAGGTAGCTGGCGGCGATTCGGACGCTTTCAATCAACCCGAGCCCGAAGAGCGCGTTTTTCACTTCCAAGGGATAGGAAAAGAATTTCTTGCGGTAATAGATGCGGGAGAGACGTGGACGGAGCAGGAACTTGTCACCCAGGATCTCTGTCCAAATCTGGTTGACTTCGTCCCATTTGGTGAAGAAGCGGTGTCCGCCGATATCGAACAGGTAGCCTTTATAATTGACGGTGCGCGCGATGCCGCCCACCGTCGAGTCGGCCTCGAGCACCACCGCAGGAACTCCATGCTTGGACAGTTCGTAGGCCGCCGTCAACCCGGCGGGGCCTGCCCCGATGATGACCACGGACTTGTCCCTGCTGGGATTCATCACGACTCCCGGCCACGTGGATGGGCCGCCGGTTCTGATTGCCTGTTGCCTTCCGGCTTCATTTCGGCACAATTGCCCCTCGCCGGGGTGGGTGACTTTTCACAGGGGTACGGCGATGTCCTCGGAACGGCGATGGCGACCACCACCGCTGCAATAGAAGTGCAAGACTCAATAAGCAACATTGTCCCGCTTCGATACTGGACACTCGAAAAGAGAAATCCGGATGATCGAAAACCGAGTCCCCGATTCCCCGGCTCCAACTCGTGTATCTAAGTGTTCCACAGAACGCAGTTCGAGTGCCACAGAAGAAACTCTGGCCACCCGCCGCGGCGGACTTCTTAATGTTCTCTGCCCCGCGGCAAAGACGGGGAACAAAGGTCCCTTGGAAAACGCCAAAGAATCGACCGGCCCTGTCATTCCGAGCCCAGCGAGGAATCCTAGCTCGTCTCTTTTCAAGGAGATAAATGCAGGTCCTGGGCTTGGCATAACAGCCTGGATTCTCTCAGGTTCAGAGCGCCTCCGTGTTCTCTGTATTGAGGCTCTGACGGTACAGAGGACGACGAGGAATCGCCAGACTCCAAAGGAAAACATGACCCGGGGGGGCGAGTGCCATAATGTCATCTGGAAGCGGCAATTCTACCGCCCAGAGCAGTCACCTTTTGGTTTAAAGAGTCCTAGCCATCTGTCCACATTTGATGACACTCTAGACCCGGGCTGGACACGCGACCACTCTCCCCGCCCCGCGTTTCGGCACAAATGGCATAAATCCTCGCGTCGCGCCTTAGGAAAATGCCACTAAGTCGTTTGGCACTTTATGTGCTCAAAGTGGGATGACGGTTGATCTATATCGCCGTAGCAACACTACCAAAAAATGGAGGGGAATAACCAAATGAAGAATTTGCTGACGAGACTGTGGAAGGAAGAGGAAGGCCAGGACTTGACGGAATACGGTCTTCTCTTGTTGTTCATTGCACTGGTTTCCATCGCCGTCGTTACGGGCCTGGGATCCGTTGTACATAACGTCTTCAGCAACGCGTCTTCCAGCTTGTCTTAATGCGCGAGGTGAGTGCTTTGCCGGCTCTCGCCAGCGTGTGAGTCCCTGGTCAGGATGAGGGGCTTTCCCCGCTCACAGGCCAGGGAGAACCCCTGCGCAGTTCACATGCGGAAACAAAGGTGCGCGAACGAGGCACGCGCACCTGAGGTGATTGGTGTAAGTGCTCCCTCAGAGTGGTGCAGATCGTAGGTGCCTGTCCTGGTCGGGATCACAAACTACCAATTGAGAGTCGTGGCAGGAGGAAGCTATGGCGCTGCGGGAGAAGTAGTGCAGTTGCCGTAGTAAGGAGGGCGCATTCGAGGGGCAAGGGGGATGTCTGTCAACTAAGCAGCAGCCCACGTTGCCGGAGCTTCAGTTGTATCCAGAGGCTCCCTATTGCGCACTTTGGTTAGAGTAAGAAAATGACAATTCAAGGGGGAGGGGAGAAATGAGAAAGGGACTTTTGCGCCTGTGGCGTGAAGAGGAAGGCCAGGATCTCACGGAATACGGTTTGCTGTTGTTGTTTATTGCAATGCTTTCCATCGCTGTGGTTCAGGGCCTCGGGTCAATTATTGAGAACGTGTTCAGCAACGCATCGACCAGCATCTCGTAACAGTCTGAACCTTGGCTCGCCTAGCCCGCCCTCGTCACCCCTGGCCGCGAGGCGGGTTTGTTTCCCTTGAGTGGCTGGCGAATACGGCGCCTTGAGCGCATAGAGCAGGGTGCCGGATGGAGCAGAGGCGTACACTTGCGCAAGAACGCTGAAACAGGTCGTTGCGCCGGTTGGGGGGATGGTTCAACAGCTCCATTTTCGCCAGCGCTTCGAGGGGCTCTTTGGAAGTCAGCGTTCCCGGAAGGAGTTTGACGGGAGCGTAATTTTGTGTCTTGAGAGATAACGGAAATTACATTGGCATTTCCTCAAACACGACGGAAAATCGCATGGCCCGAGTTCGTACCTTGCCCGGACGAGACGGAATCCCCACAGGTTAGCCAAGAGTGAAGATGCATAGCGCCGCGTGGAACCTTTCCTTCACAGTTTTGCTCACAAGCATGGCTTTGTTGCTTGCCATGTTGGCCGGATGGCTGGATTGGCGATCACGCCGCATTCCCAACTGGCTCACGGTTCCAGCCTTGGGTGGGGGCCTCGTGGCCAACACCGTGGCCTGGGGATGGCTGGGGACAAAAGCGGCGCTTGAGGGGGCGGGGTTGGGGCTCGCCCTGTTGTTACCTTTTGTGTTGTTGCGCGGCTTGGGTGCAGGTGATTGGAAGCTGATGGGAGCCCTGGGAGCGTGGGTCGGGCCAAGCCGCCTTGTCGTGGTGCTCCTGGGAACGGTGTTTATAGCGGGCGCGATGGCCATATTCCAGATGGTTCGTTACGGGCGAGTGAGGGAAACCCTCAAACACGTCGTCGTTCTCTTCGGAATCCTGGCCACGTTTGGCGTGTGGGGACAGCGCCAGAACCTCACACTCGACAATCCGGCGCTGATGAAGTTGCCTTTTGGTGTGGCCGCGGCGGCTTCCACGGTTCTATTCTTTGGCACGCTATCTGCTCTCACGATTCTTCACTCGTTGAGGTAAAGCTGCGAACCTCAAAATCGCAGGTTCGCCCTACAGACCGGAAAGAGGAAATTACAGACCACCGTCACAAGGTGAATGATGGACCAGAAACGATTGTTTGTCGGATTATTAGTGGCTCTGGTTTTTGGCTTGGTGGCCGCACGCTACGTCTATGTTCAGCTTCGCAACGCGAGAATGGCTGCAGGCAAGGTGGCCGTGGTGACCGGCCGCATTGTGGTGGCGGCAAAGCCTCTCGCCTTGGGCGAGCGTATGACCACCGCGGACTTACGCGAGATTCCCTGGCCTGACGCCTCGAGGCCCACGGGGTCATTTGGGCGCGTCGAAGATTGCCTGGATCGCGCTTTGATCACGCCGGTAGTGGAAAACGAACTCATGCTTGAGGACAAATTGGCGCCCAAGGAGGCTGGGGGAGGTCTTTCGGTCGCAATACCCCAGGGCACTCGGGCCATTTCCGTGCGCGTGGATGACGTGGTTGCAGTGGCCGGCTTCGTCGTGCCGGGGACCATGGTGGATGTACTCGTGACCGGCAGTTCGTCGGGCGGCGATAGCGTTACACGCACCATTCTCCAGGACCTGCGGGTGCTGGCGGTGGGCCAGAAGTCGGAAGCCGACCGGGAAGGCAAGCCGCAAACTTACACGGTGGTGACGTTGCTGGTGAACCCCGAAGAAGCGGAAAAGGTGACCATGGCGAGCACCGAGGGGAAGATCCACTTGGCATTGCGCAACACCATCGACACCAAAGAAGTAAGCCCTCCGGCGGTGAGCCGCGCTAGCCTCTTCGCAGGTGCGCCACCCCCTCACCCCGAGGCGGCGCACAAGGTTCGCCCTCAGGCTCCTCCGGCACCCAAGCCTCCGGAGCCTTACGTCATTGACGTCATTCGCGGTGACAAAAAAGAGACACAGAGCTTTGCAGGTCAACAGGTACATCAATAGGCGGCGGCACATGAGAAGCGTGAAGACCAGCAAGGGACATTACGGATTATTCCTAGGCATTGCTTTGCCGATCATGTTGATAGGCGCGGTATTGCGGGCTCAGCAAGCTCCGCAGACCCCGCCGGCGCAGGCGCCACAGGCGCCCGGCGAAGCCGAGACTCTGCACGTATTGGTGGGACGGTCGCTGGTGATAACCTCTCCGGCGCGTATCAAGCGCATCTCGGTGGCGGACCCTACCATTGTCGATGCCTTGGCGGTGAGTCCCAACCAGATTCTGCTTAACGGCAAGGCACCGGGGGCAGTCTCTCTGGTGTTGTGGGATGAGACCGGACAGAGCCAGGAATTCGATATCAACGTCGACCTCGACATTCGCGGTTTGGCCGATCAATTCCGCGAGGCCTTCCCCGACCAGCCCGTGAAATTGGAAGTTCAGAAGGACGTCGTGGTGCTCTCGGGACCGGTGTCTTCCAGGGCGGTGGCGGACAAGATGCTGGAGATGGCGAAAGTGGCGTCGTCCAAGGCGGTGAGCCTTCTTGCCGTCCCGCCTCCCGTTGCGCCTGGCGAGGTCCTCCTTCAGGTAAAGTTCGCGGAAGTGGACCGCTCCGCGCTGAGCCAACTGGGCGCCAACCTCTTGTTTCCGACCGGGAAGACCATAGGTCAGGTTGGCACGGGGCAGTTTGGCCCGGCGACGCTCTCTGGAGGGATCCTGCCCACGCCTGGGGCCGGCACCGCAGTTTCCACGTCTTCCGGCGCCACGACATTCACCTCGGCTGGGTTCCAGTTGAGCAATCTGCTCAACATCTTCTTGTACAACCCGCAACTGAACATAGCCACCGTCATCGAGGCGCTTCAACAACGCAACCTGCTCGAGATTCTGGCAGAGCCGAACCTTCTGACCGAAAGCGGCAAGGAAGCGAGCTTTATATCCGGCGGAGAGTTCCCATTTCCGGTCGTCCAGGGTGGCGGCGCCGGGACCCTGCCGACTGTTACCATTCAGTTCAGGGAGTTCGGCGTGCGGCTTTATTTCACACCCATTCTGACGCCGGAAGGTACTATTCACCTCAAGGTGCGGCCGGAAGTGAGCTCGCTCGATTATTCCAATGCGCTTACAATCTCCGGCTTCACGATTCCGGCCCTCTCCACGCGGCGCGTAGAATCCGAAATGGAACTGCGCGATGGGCAGAGTTTCGCCATCGCAGGGTTGGTGGACAATCGGGTGACCCAGATCGCGAGCAAGATCCCGGGTCTGGGGGACATCCCGATCCTGGGCAAATTCTTCCAGAGCCGCTCGCTTCAGAAGTCGCGCACCGAGCTGCTCGTCCTGGTCACGCCACGGATCGTCAAGCCGTTGCAGTCCAACCAGGTGCCGGCGCCTCCTTATTACCCCGTTCCGTTCATGGCGCCGATAACGGGGGAGAAACCCGCGTCGCCGGCAAGCGGGCAGATGACGCCGCGGAAGTAAGGGGCGTTGCGAGCTTCGGAAGCTACTTCGAGGTATATGGGATGTTGACAGCATCGGTCGCCAGCATCGTACCCAAGAATGGGAGTTACTTGCGTGCGTGCCTGGAACAAACCGGATTGGTGAAGTCAATCGCCGAATGGGGGATCGACCCCGCGAAGCATCCGGTGCCGGGAGAAGTGGTGCCCGATGTGGTGATTATCGACCTCACACGGGAAATGGAGCCCTGTTTCGAGTTCTCGGCTCACTTGCGTAAGCTGCGTCCGTCGGTGTGCCTGGTAGGTTATTCTCCCGTACAGAATCCCAGCCCCGGCTTGCTGATTCAAGCCATGCGCAGCGGCATGCAGGAGTTCCTGAGCCATCCCATTGAGGCGAGTTGGCTGCGCGAAATCCTGCAACGCTACATTCAGCAGCGCGGTCCGGAAGTGGCGCCGGAGGTGGTCGAGAAAGCGATCGTGGTGTTGGGCGGCAAGGGCGGGGTCGGAACGACTACCGTCGCGGTTAATCTGGCCGTTCAGCTTGCGGCCATTGCCGGGAAGCGCTCGCTTTTGATCGACCTTGCCCGCCCTCTGGGTCTCGTATCGCTTTTGCTGGATCTGCAACCGCGCTTCTCAATTCGTGCTGCCATCGAAAACCTGGAACGCCTGGACAGCTATCTCCTCGCCGGTCTTCTGACACGCCACAAGAGCGGCCTGGAAGTTCTGGGGGGGGTCACGGATCCTGACGAGTGGCAGCATATTCCCGTTCCCGCACTGCCCAGGGTAGTGAATGTCGCCCAAAACTGTTGCGACTTCCTGGTCGTCGACATGGGCACGGTGTACTCCTCCGAGTGGAGTCCCATGTTACATCTCGCGCGCTCGGTGCTGGTGGTGACGCAGGCAGACGTCCCCGGCCTTTGGGCGCTGGAGCGGCACCTGTCCGCGTTGGCGTCTTACGGTCTCGATCCGGCGCGCATTCAGATCATCATCAATCGCTGGCACAAGCCGGATGAAGAGGCGTTGAAGGCTTTCGAGAAAAAGGCCAAGCGGTCGATTTTTGCGCGCATTCCCAACGACTTCCGTCGCGTCAGCATGGCAGTAAACCTGGGCGCGCCCTTGTCGTGGGACCACAATGATCCTCTGGTGTCGAGATTTCGCCAAATGGCCTGCCAGTTGGTTGGCGTCACTCTCCAGGCAGAGAAAAAAAGCGGTTCGATTTTCGACTTTCTTAGTTCCATTTCGGCGAGGTGAATGAGCTGTGGCATCCACATTTGGGGTAAAGTCCGACTTCAACACCGTCAAGCTTGCCATCCACCGCAAGCTGATCCAGCGCATGGATATGGATCACGTGGTGCAACTTGGCCGGGAAGGCGTGCGGAAGGAAGTTACCGAGATCGTCGAGAAACTGGCCGCCGAAGAAAACACCCCCATGACTTTCCAGGAGAGGGAGCGGCTCTCCCTGGAAGTACTCGACGAAGTCTTTGGCTTGGGGCCCCTCGAGCCCTTGCTGCATGACCACACCATCTCGGACATTCTGGTGAACACCTTCAACAGCGTCTATATCGAACGTAACGGACTTCTCGAGAGGACGACCGTTCAGTTTCGCGACGACGCCCACCTGATGTCCATCATCGACCGGATCATTTCTGCAGTGGGACGGCGCGTGGACGAATCGTCGCCGATGGTCGACGCCCGGCTCCAGGATGGCTCCCGCGTCAACGCGATCATTCCTCCGCTTGCCATCGACGGGCCTATCCTCTCCATCCGCCGTTTCGGGAGGGATCCTCTGACTGCCGACGAGCTTCTGCAAAACCGCACCTTAACCGCTCCCATGCTGGAGCTTCTGCGCGGCTGCGTGTACGGCCGGATGAATATATTGATTTCGGGCGGTACGGGCGCCGGCAAAACCACTCTGCTGAATGTCCTCTCCTCGTTCATCTCGAACCGCGAGCGCATCATCACCATCGAGGACGCGGCTGAATTGCAATTACACCAGGAGCACGTCGTGCGGCTGGAGACGCGGCCTCCCAACGTGGAAGGGAAAGGGGCCGTCCGGCAGCGTCAGTTGGTAATCAACTCTTTGCGCATGCGCCCCGACCGCATCGTGGTCGGCGAGGTGCGTGGCGACGAAGCTTTGGACATGTTGCAGGCCATGAATACGGGCCACGACGGATCGTTGACGACCATCCACGCGAACGCTCCGCGCGATGCCCTGACTCGACTGGAAACCATGGTGGCGATGGCCAACCTGAACATTCCCGAGAGCGCCATCCGTCGCCAGGTGGCTTCGGCGTTGGACATGATTATCCAGGTGTCGCGCATGAGCGACGGCACGCGCAAACTGATCAACATCTCGGAAGTCGTGGGCATGGAAGGTGACGTCGTCACCATGCAGGACATCTTCGAGTTTAGAAAGACGGGCATCGGAGAGAAGGGCGAGGTGTTGGGAGAGTTCTTGCCCTCCGGTATCCGTCCCAGGTTGTCGGAACGCTTGCTTGCCGCGGGAATCCGTCTGCCGGCGGGAATATTCGAACGTCCCGGTTATTGAGGGACCCATCATGGAAATAGCGCTCGCACTTTTGACTTTTGGAATTGTCGCCCTGGTCTTGCTTTTGGGCTTTGGGTTGGCGGGCGGGGGGGGTAAGAACGTCATTCCCCGCCGCCTGGAAGCTATCGAGAGGGGGGTGGGCCGCTCCGGTTCGGGCGCTCCTCAATTGACGCTGCTTCGCGACGAAGTCATGAGCGGTGTTCCGAGGCTGAATCGCATGCTCCTGCGTGCGGCCTGGGCGGGGCGGTTGCGGAAGTTTACGGCCCAGGCCGGGCTGGACATCCTGCCTGGCAGGCTCATCTTGTTGACTTTGATTTTGGGCGTGGGCCCGTACGTTATCCTCCCGTACTTTTATCCCAACCTGATTCTCGCCATCATCGCGGGCGTGGTTGGCGCTTCACTTCCCATTCTCTTTGTCGCGTACAAACGCACAGCTCGCATAAGGGCCTTTGAGAAGAATTTTCCCGAGGCAGTCGACCTGCTGGGCCGCGCCGTCCGGGCCGGGCATGCGTTTACGACCGGCATGGAGATGGTTGCGACGGAGTTGCCCGAGCCAGTGGCGGGAGAGTTCAAGCTCGTTTTCGACGAGCAGAGCTTTGGCCTGCCCATGAGAGATGCCTTGACGAACTTCGCTGAGCGAATGCCCATTGTTGACGTTCGGTTTTTCGTTACCGCGCTGCTTATTCACAAAGAAACCGGGGGCAATCTCGCGGCGATCCTGGATGACCTGGCAGGCGTAATCCGCGACCGCTTCCGGCTGCTGCGTGATGTCAGGACCCGAACTGCCCAGGGGCGATTAACGGCCGGCATCCTCATCGCTTTGCCCCCGGCGTTCATCTTGATCATGCGGACGATCAATCCCGATTACGTGACGCCGCTCTTTACCGACGTGATCGGTCAATACATGCTCGGAGGGGCTATCCTCTTGCAGATCGTGGGCTCGATCGTGCTTTGGAGGATCGTGAATATTAAGGTGTAAGGTTGGGGGGAAGACAAGAATATGATCTGGGCGACGAGTGGCGTGGCGTTTGCTGCGGTGGTGCTGATTGTGCTGGCCGTGGCATATGGTTTTTCCGGGGCAAGCCTGCCCGCTGCCGAGCGCCTGACCCGCCTCTGGCAGCCTCCTTCCGCGGATAAACGGCTGGGGTTCCGGGACAAGCAGAAGCAGAAGGTCCAGCAGATGCTCGGCGACGTGGGCAGGCTGGTTCCGACTTCGAGCAAGCGGTTGCCGCACACTCAACGCCTGATGGCGCGGGCGGGCTTTCGCCGTCCGGAATCGATCATGGCCATGCAGGGCGTGAAGGTGCTTCTGCCCGTGGGGCTCGTGGCCTTGGTTTATTTCACGGGGCTGTACCATCAGTCCCCGGTCTTCCTCCTGGCCGTCGCCGCCATTGGGGGATACCTGCTTCCCGAGTTCTGGCTGACGGCACGCGTGCGCAGCCGGCAACAACGACTCCGCTTGTCGTTGCCGGATTGCCTCGATCTGCTGGTCGTGTGCGTCGAGGCCGGCCTGGCTTTGGACCAGTCCTTCATGCGCGTGACCCAGGAACTGCGCATCGTGCATCGGGAGCTCTGCGAGGAGCTTGATCTGGTCAACGCCGAGATTCGCATTGGGCGGACTCGACTGGAAGCTTTGCGCGAACTGGGCGACCGGACGGGCGTGGATGATATCAAGTCGCTGGTGGCGATGCTGATTCAGACGGATCGTTTCGGCACGAGCGTTGCTCAGTCGCTCCGCGTGCACTCCGACGAGCTGCGCACCAAGCGGCGCCAGCGCGCCGAAGAAATGGCCGCCAAGGCGACCGTGAAGATGATTCCGCCGCTGGTGTTCTTCGTATTCCCGGCGTTGTTCGTGGTGATTCTCGGTCCGGCAGTCGTTAGCTTGTATCGGCATTTTATGTGATCTTGAAAGTAAGACCCGGCGATCGCGGCCGGAAGCAACATGAAAGCGCGAAATCAAACTATAAAAGGGAGTAAACGATGGACGTATCCACGATTCGAATTATCGCCGGCATCGCCGCGGTAATAATTTTGTTCGTTATTATTTGGAGGCGCCGGAAGAAGGCCTCCGAGTAGTAAATCCGAGTGACTTCCCAACGAAAGGCGCAGGTCCTGAATGTGAGCGCGGCGGCAGGCCATCATGGCGATTCAACAGCCAAACCGTTTTTATGTTTATAACACGACACGCGAGACCTTTGTCGCCACAGAGGCCAAGTTGGCCGACGGGTATTTCAGCCGGCTCGTCGGCTTGTTGGGCAAGACCCGACGCTGGGCGCGCCCGGGCCAGGGATTATGGATTGTGCCCTCGCACGGTGTGCACACGATCGGAATGCTGTTCGCTATCGATCTGGTCTTTCTCGACCGCGACGGGCGAGTCGTTTACACTGAGGAGTATGTGCGTCCTTTCCGCATCTCGAGGGTGACTCTCAAGGCCCAGAGCGTGCTCGAGCTTCCCCCTTACACCGTCTTCCGAAGTGGGACCCAAGTTGGTGACCGGCTGGAGATCGGGCAAGTGGATGGGCGGCCGGGCGTCACGATGGACGACCGGGCGCCTGCGCGGTGACTGACGCTCTAAGTCGAGACAGCCGGTCGAAAGGCGGTGGAGCGTGCCTCACCGGTGGTTCCTGAGGCACGGCCGAGGGGCCGCGAGAGAGCGGAAGCGGGAAGTCACGCTGGATTGGCAAGTTTCGAGTTCTCGAACGGGTGAGAGGGAGAGGGCGGGCTGGGCGGCAAGCGCTGTCCTCGGTGGCTTGTGAGGCGCCGCAGGCTTGGCTTGGGAGATCGGTCGTCTGAAGAGGAAATCATGGGTGGAGCGCAATTCCAACGCGATCGTGAACCTTCGTCGGAGACGTTCGGCAGCGAATCGAGGCCGGAAGGTCAAGAATCCGAAACTCTGCGAACCCGGATCGCGGGCGAATTGAGAAGCGTAGACCGAATGCAGCGCGTCGCTCGGCCCTTAGCCTTGATCGTCTTCACGCTGCTGGGGCTGCTCGCGGTATTGCAGCTCTATTCCTGGTCGCGGGTGGAACAGTTGAGCGCCTTGAGCCAGCGCCGCGAGGAGCGAGTAGCTGCCGCCCTAGCCTCCATGCAGGAAACGATCGACAAACAAAGGGTGATTTTGGATGAGGCCACTCAGCACTCGGCATCCCCGGGTCACAGTCACAAGAAGGCCGATCTCGAGGCGAGAGAAACCTCGGAACCCGCGCCTCCCGTCGCCGTTCGGGAGCTTCCGAAGCCCGGTAAGACCAGCCGAGAGCCTCAACCCGCGGCGCATAAGGCCGCGCCACACCCTGCGGACCTCCGGCCCGCTCCCGAGCCGCAGACCGCGGCCCAGCCGACGCCGGACTCTCAGCAGAACGTGCAGCCGGCGCGCCAGAGCACCAAGATTGAATTCCAGTCTACCGCCTCCAACCGGCTGGATCTATCCGCCGACCGGACGGACGCGGCGATGCCAAGCGGCCAAGGCGCATCCGCTCGTCGGAATGGCGAGGCCGGACAGGACGATCAGCATGGCGTCGCGGAGCCCTCGGGCATGAGAGTGACTCAGGCTGACACGGTCATCGCTCGCGATCACAACGAGATCGAACGGCTGCGCAAACTCGGCAGGCGGGACTACGTCGAGTTTACGCTGGTTCGAGCCGGCAATCGCCAGGAGGTCGCGCCCGACATCAAGCTGGAATTGAAAAGGGTGGATTCAAAAAGGTTGCGTTGCGCCGTCAACATCTATGCCGAGGATTACGAGTATCCGACCGATTTGGGCATCAACGAGCCCGTGGTGTTTCCGGTCCGGGCGATGTGGGAATCGGTGGAACTGGTGATCAACAAAGTGGGGAAGGACACAGTGGGAGGCTACCTGACGGCGCGGAAGGGCGTGTTGGCGGCACGCTGAAGATCGAGGCTCACAATGCCTCGCGGCCTAGGCTCGATCCCGCGCGGGCAAGACGGGTGAAGAATGACGACCTCTGGAAACCGAATATTCTTCTTTCCCCTCGCTCTGCTGATTGTTGGGTTGGTGGTTCTTTACCCGGTTCTGCATTTGCCGTCTCTGAGCCAGCTATTCCAACCAACTCCCAAGGCCGCGAGTGAGAAGACGTCCGTCAAAATCTGGGCGAACCAGCGATCGGGACTCTATTATTGCCCAGGCAGCAAGCTTTACGGGAAGCTCACGCCCGGCACTTACATGTCCCAGTCCGAGGCGATACAGAATGGATATCAGCCGGGCGCGAATCAAGCGTGCCGGTAGTTGGAGTGGGGAGAGTTCGAGCCGCGCCGCGGCCCAGGTCCGGTGCTGAGCCGGGCAAGACCAGCGATCGCCGGCAATCAGCAAAACCGGGTTTACGGGGAAGCAGGGTGCACGCATGGCGAGTGAAGTTGTAGTCAATAAGGCGATGGCGGGTGGGGAGGCGGCCACGGCAAGCCAGGTCATCGAGTTGCCGCTCACGATAAAAGACCTGGGGATCAGGAAAAGCCTTGTGCAGAATATCGCCCTCAAGATCCTGTATTTGCAGGGTGAGCTGCTCCTGGTCCACTTGGCCGAGCAAATGCGGGTCAGTTTGTCGGTGGTCACCGAGATCTTCGAGCTGCTCCGCAAGGAGCAACTGCTGGAAGTGAAAGGAATGGTCGGAGGGGTCCAGCGAGTCACCACCACCACCCTGGGCAATTCTCGGGCCCACGAGTTGCTGAACCTCAGCCACTACGCAGGCCCCGTTCCCGTATCTCTCGACGACTATACGCGACAGGTTCGAGCCCAGAGCATCCGCAACATGAGCTTTCACACGACGGATGTGGAGAAAGAGTTCGCTCACCTTGTCCTTCACCCGACTACCCTGAACCAGCTCGGCACGGCGATCATGTCCGGCCGTTCAATGGTGCTGCACGGGCCCCCCGGGGTAGGGAAGACGGTCGTCGCAGAGACCATTGCCGGAATGTATCGGGACTATGTGTGGATTCCTTATGCGGTGGAGGCCGGCAACCAAATCGTGACGGTGTTTGACTCCAACCTGCACGACGCCAGCCTGGAACGCGTCGAGGAGCAAACCGACCGGAGATGGGTCCGCTGCCGGAGGCCGCGAATCTTCGCCGGCGGGGATTTGCGGGTCGAGATGTTGGATTTGCAGTTCAATCCCGTCGGCAGGTACCATTCCGCCTCCTTGCAGATGAAGGCGAATAACGGAGTTCTGGTCGTCGATGATTTCGGCCGGCAGCAGACGCGCTCGGAAGATCTCCTGAACCGGTGGTTGGTCCCGCTCGAGCACGACATCGACTTCCTCAACCTGTTTGGCGGAGGAAGATTGTTCGTGCCTTTTGATGTGTTTGTCGTGTTCGCGACCAGCCTGGATCCCATTAAGTTGGCGGATGAGGCCTTTCTGAGGCGCGTCCATACCAAGGCAAGATTGAACTACGCCTCGGTGCCGGAATTTCATGAGATCTTCCGGCGAGCGTGCATCGAATCCGGTCTGACCTACGACGCGGCGGTTGTGGATGGGCTTGTCACCTTGCTGGAGAAGAGCGGGCGGCCGCTCCGGCCCTGCGACCCCGGTGAAATTGTTCAGCAAATTCGCTGGGCAGCGGGATACGAGGGCAAACCGCCGTGCCTTGATTCACCCTCGGTGGAGCAAGCATGCCGGAACTACTTTTTCTCGGCATAGCAGCCCGGCATGACCCGTAGGGGCAACCCTTGTGGTTGCCCTGGGCGGCCACGAGGGCCGCCCCTATAAGCCGTCTTAAGATTACTTGTACTTGCAGTCGGTCGGAGCCCAAGAAGCGGAGAGTTATATGCGAGATCGACCATGGCCTTCCAGGCCCTTCAAACTAAGGAATGTGGGTATCGTGGGTTGGTGCCTCCTCGCGGCCGCCCTAGTACAACCATCCAGGCAATTCGGCGCCCCCCTTGACGGCAGTGCCGATCGCACGACGCAAACGGCGCCCAAGATTGCGAGCCAGAGGCCGTCCAAGGCCCAGCAGGCGCGCGCGGTCGCGGCGTACGGCAAGCTTCCCCTCAGCTTTGAAGCCAATCAGGGGCAGACCAACAGCCGGGTGCGATTCCTTTCCCGCGGCAGCGGCTACCTGCTCTATTTGACGCCGGACGCGGCCGTGCTCGCTCTCGAATCCGAGCGGCCCCAGCTTTCGGGGCGGACCTCCAAGCTTCCGCAGCCGGGTCGTGAAATTGCCAAGCCCAAGCCGCCCGCCGTGCTCCGTATGCAGCTCGTAGGCGGCAACGCCCAGGCCGGCATGGTGGGCACAGACCTGTTGCCGGGTAAGAGCAACTACTTTCTCAGCAACGACCCTTCCCAGTGGCACACCAACGTACCGAACTATCGCAGAGTGGCCGAGCACGCCGTTTATCCTGGAATCGACCTTGTTTATTACGGTACCCAGAGCCAGCTCGAATACGACTTTGTGGTTGCGCCCGGCGCTGACCCCCATGCGATCCGCTTGGCCGTTCAAGGCGCAAAGGAGCTGCGGATCGACGCGCAAGGCAACTTGATCGCGACCGTCGGGAAAGGTGAGGTGTCTTTCCAGAGACCGGTTGCTTACCAGGAAGATTCTGATGGGACCCGGCAGCCCGTCGCTGCGCGGTACGCGATCAAGGGCGGCCGCAATGTGGAGTTTAAAGTCGGCAAGCACGATCCCAGCCGGTCGCTGGTTATCGACCCGACCCTGGCGTATTCAACGTACGTCGGGGGGAGCCTTATTGACGGCGCTAACGGCATCGCCGTGGCGCCAGACGACTCGGCATTTATCACGGGAGAGACTTTCTCTGGCAACTTTCCAGTCGTCGACGCTCGTTTCCCTACGAATGGGGCGGCGAGTGAGGTTGCGTTCGTATCCAAGGTCAGCCCGGACGGTTCGGCACTTCTCTATTCGACCTATCTAGGATGCAACGTTACCATCGGTTACGGTATCGCCGTGGATTCCTTGGGCGAGGCCTACGTGACCGGCACGACGGACTGTCCGAACTTCCCAGTGACGGAGGGTGTGCCCGACGGGCTGTGCGGCGCCGACAAGGCATGTGGCGCGACGTGGAATCCGCAGGGATTCATTGTCTATAACGGTTGGGTTACCAAGTTGAATGTCGAGGGAGCCGCGCTCGTCTACTCGCTTTATTTGGGGTACTATGCACAGTGCGCGGGCCGAGCGATTGCGGTGGACGAGGCTCAGAATGCCTATGTGACCGGCGACATTGGCCCGAACATAATGGAAACGGTTCCGCTTGTCGCGCCCGAAACGCCCCCGCCGTTATGGTGCAATTATAACGGCTTCCAGCCCTTCATCGGAGGCAGCGGCGGGAATCCCTATGGCGGCTTCACCACGGACGCTTTTCTCGTAAAGATCGACTCGACCGCCTCGGACTTCCTTTATTGCAGCTACATCGGTGGAACAGAGGAAGATGTAGGATATGGCGTTGCGGTTGACACCGCGGCCGATGCCTACGTTACAGGTGTTGCCTACTCTCCAGATTTTCCAACCGGCGGCGGCGCTCTTCAGACCACCTATGGAGGAGCAGGGGATGCTTTCCTGACCAAGGTCAACACGAATGCTAGCGGCGCCTCCTCGCTGGTTTTCTCCACCTATTTGGGCGGCAGCGGGCTTGACCAAGGCAACGGCGTGGCTGTTGATGCCAGCGGCAACGCTTACGTCGCCGGGATCACCACCTCCAGGGCCAGCACCTTGCTGTTCACTCAGCCTCCCGGGGCTTTTCAGGCGGACTGCACCTTGGATACGCTCAAGGTGTGCGAGGGCGATGCGTTCGTTGCGAAATTCGCCCTTAGCGGCACGCCGGCTCTGAGTTATTTCACTTACCTGGGAGGCAGCCTGGCGGATTCTGCCAATGGCATTGCCCTGGACTCGAGCGACAATGCCTACGTCACAGGGTCCACGACTTCCACCGACTTTCCGATCGCCGGCAACGTGTTCCAAACGACCTACGGAGGCGGCAACGCCGATGCTTTTATTACGGAGCTGAATCCTACGGGTTCCGATCTGGTCTACTCGACTTATCTGGGCGGAAGTGGGACGGACACCGGGAACGGCATCGGAGTCAACCCGTCTGATACCGCTTCTTGCTCGACGGTGCCCACGGGGTCGGCTTGCAGCGCCTATGTGGCCGGCCAAACCTGTTCGTTCGACTTCCCGCTTGCCAATCCGCTCCAGCCGAACTACGGCGGCAACTGCGACGCCTTCGTCAGTAAAGCCAGTTTCCTGGTAGGTATCGCTCTCAATCCTGCAGGCCTCTTATTCCCCACCGAAAGCTTGGGGACGACGAGCCAAGCGCAGACGGTCACGCTTACCAACGGCGATAGCACACTGACGATCAACAGCATTACTCTCACCGGTGCTGCCGCAGGCGACTTCGCCGAAACCAACAATTGCCCGGCAACCATGCCGCCGGGAGCCCAGTGCACGATCAGTGTGACCTTTACTCCCGCGGCGCTGGGCATTCGAAAAGCCTCGATCGAAATCAGCGATAGCGCGCCGGGCAGCCCGCAATACATCAGCCTGACGGGCAGCACTTCGACGGTCGGTATCACGCCGGCCTCAGTGGCGTTTGGAAGTCAGGCGGTTGGCGTCGCGAGCGCCGCTCAAGCCGTTACCATTACGAACGTAGGCAACGCCGTGTTGACGATTTCGGCGGTGGCCACCAGCGGCCCCTTCACCCAGACGAATGACTGCACCGCCGCGCCGCTCCAGCCGACGGCCAATTGCGTGGTCAACGTGGCGTTCGCGCCCATCGCGCCCGGTCCCGATATCGGCGCTCTGACCATCACCGACAGCGCTCCGGGCAGCCCGCAGGTGGTGTTGCTGACCGGCACCGGAGTCGCCGCGCCTGTGGCCAGCCTCTCGACTACTACACTCACGTTTGCAAGTACCACGGTCGCAGCCACCAGCCCCGCGCAGACAATCACGATAACGAATACAGGCGGCGCTGGACTTACCATTTCCAATGTCGCCGTCACCGGGAATTTTGCTCAGACGAACAATTGCCCAACCAGTCTCGCTGGAGGGGCAAAGTGCAGCGTCAGTGTGACGTTCACTCCCACCGCGCCCGGTAATCTTTATGGTACGGTAGCTATCACCGACAACGCTGCTAACAGCCCGCAGACCATTACGCTCTCCGGCGTGGGCGTCGGCGGCACCCCCGACTTCCGGGTTTCTGTCTCCCCGCCGGCGGCTTCCGTCACCGCCGGAGGTACAGCTAATTACACGATTACGGTGACGCCGCTGTCTGGGTTCAATTCCCAGGTCACCCTCGGTTGCAGTGGAGTTCCGCGAGATGCTACTTGCTTGGCTTCGGCTACCAGTTTGACCCCCGATGGAACGAATCCGATCTCGGCTCAGATTTCGATACGAACCACGGCTCGTACCCTGGCGCCGCCACGGTCGGGGCCGAATCTGAACCTGCCTCGTCTGATGACGCAATTCAGGCCCATATGGTTCGTGTGGTTACTAGCACTTTTGACTCTGCTGGCAAGTCAGGCGATGGCGCGCCGGCGCGGGTTGCTGTTGCGCTTGGCATTGGTTATGGGCCTGGTGCTCCTCTGGGCCGCCTGCGGCAATGGTGGATCTCAGACTAACGTCGGCGACGGAACTCCGGCGGGCAGTTACCAGCTCACGCTCTCCGGAACGGCCGGATCTCCGGCAATCTCGCATTCGACGACCGTAACCTTGTCGGTACAGTGACGGCTGGCGGGCCGGCGCTCGCCGGGTGGCACAGGCGCTCCAGCCTGTGCCACCATCGTCTAGACCGCCCGGTGGACCGGCACATACACATGGAGGAAGTGATGATGCAGAAGGCTGGATTATTGTTCGCCCTGGTTCTTTTCTTCTCTGTCGCTGCAGCCGCGCAGGAAACGCCCAAGGTCGAGCTCTTTGTCGGCTATTCGCACCTTTTCTCTAACCTGAACAATAGCCTTAACAATCCGAGCTACAACTTGAACGGAGTGCATGTCTCTGCCGCCGAGAACGTAAACAGTTGGTTTGGCGGCGTTCTCGACTTCAGCTCCGTCTCCGGCTCGAATGCCGGCCTTAACGTCAACGCGCAGACTATCATGTACGGACCTCGTATCGCCTACCGAAAGAGTAGTTTCGTCACACCGTCCGTTCACGCTTTGTTCGGGGGCATCCGGGGAAGCCGAGGCTTTGACGGGATCTCGGAAGCAAACTGGCGTTTCGCCATGGGACTTGGCGGGGAGATCGATCTCAGAATAAACGACAAGGTGGCGTTTCGGCTTGTCCAGGTCGATTACATACCAACTCACTTCGTGGATGTGCGGCAGGATAATGTCCGGGTTTCGGTAGGGTTCGTATTCCGGTTTCCTCGTTGGTAGGAGCTCGTTTTGAGAAGCCGACGGGCGGAATTCCGCCATTATCATAAGAGAGATTTGGAGGCCTGTGGAGCAGGAGGGACCGCAAATCCTGGCCCGCAAGAGCCCAACTCACCGCTCGTTCAGCGAAGGGCTGGCGGCGATTTGGGAGACGGATACCCCATTCCAGGCGCTTGGCCTCCACGGCTCGCAGCCCTGGCCGAAGTACCACCGCTCCGTCCCCGGCATTTTATTGTCTTCTCTCCTGCATTTCTCCGTCATCTTCTTACTGGTTCGCCTTCCCATTGCCAAGCTGTTGGTTAAACCTGATGCTCCAGAGGTGCACCACACGGAGCACTTGGTGTACATGCTCCAGCCCCTGAGTTTCAAGGACCGCCTGCCTACCTTGAAACCGCCCGGATCAGGCGGAAAACCGGGGCGGGGAAGCCGCCCGGAGCGCCCCCCGGCGCGTGGCGGCCAGGCTTTCCACCCCACTCTCACCATCATTTCGAATCCGCCGCATCCCGATAACGACCGCCAGACGATCATTCAGGCTTCTTCGCCACCTGCGCTGAAGATCCCGAAAGAGATTCGCCTGCCCAACATTTTGATCGGCAACTTGCCTCCGCCCCCACCCCGTCCCGCTCCCCCCCCGCGCAAGCCGATTGAGACGCATGTTGTCGTGCCGCCTCGCTCCACTGTGGCGCCGCCTTCTGCTCCCGTGCTGGCTCTCGTGCCTCCACGCAACCCCTTGCCGAACCCTTCGATGCCTGTGCCTCTGCCTGCGGCTCCTGCGGCGCCCGCACCGCCGGAACCCGCTCCCCAACCCACTCCGCAACCTGCTGCGGCTACCCAGGCTACTGAAAAGGCTGACGCAAGAACCCTCGCAGAGCTGGATACGCGGAAAACTTCTGCCGCAAATGCGGGACTACTCAGTCTCAGCGTTGAGCCCTCGCCACCGACGGACTCTGTGACTCTTCCCCCGGGCAATCGCCAGGGAGCGTTTTCCATCTCGCCGCAGGGAGGCAAACCCGGCTCGCCAGGCGGGGTTTCGGGTGGGGATCCGCTTGGAGGCGGCGCGGGCGGGAATGGGCCGGCCGGCGATTCAAGCACGGGTGTTGGTTCTGGAGATAAAGGCGGCGGGGGAGCAGGTTCTTCGGGACCCGGTATTGGACCGAATGTCAGTATCACGGGATCATCCTCCGAAAACGCGGACGCGCTTTTGCCCTCCTTCTTCAGCGCCGCTGCGGTCTACCCCGTGGCTCATCCCGGCATTCCGCGTCCGATGATGGTGGTCACCACCGGACCGACAGGCGGAGGCGGCCTCCGTATTTACGGTGTGTTGAAGGGCAAGAAGATCTATACGGTCTATCTTCCCATGCCCGAAAAGAACTGGATTCTCCAGTACTGCGCGCACGATAGCTCGGGCGCCGGCCAGGAGCCCGAACACCTTCGCGTGGATGTCAAGCTTGAGGTCCCCGTCGCCCCCCCCTCATCAATAGAACAGTTTGACTTCCGCCGCCCTCCCGTCCCGCAATCTGAGCCGAAAAAGAATGAAACGATCATCCTGCAAGGTATAATCCAGGAAGATGGCTCGATCGCCGAGCTGAAGCTCTACAAAGGTGTTGGTGGAGTTGTCGATCAGGCCGCACTGGCGGCCTTCGGTCGTTGGAAGTTCAGGCCTGCCCGGCGCGACAGCAAGCCGATTGCGATTGAAATCCTGGTGGGAATCCCGATCGTCTTGCCGGCGAAATAAGGACGACTTCTATGCCAATCCTGCGGCGCCAACAGCCATGGGCCAAAGGTGCCCTGGCTCTCGCCGCGCTTCTAATTCTTCCGGCAGCCGGTTGCAAGCGTGCGCCTGCATCTCCATCGCGCCCCATCGCCAAAGGTGAACAATCCCACTCAGAAGCCGCGGCGGCACACGACGCGGCGCGTGCCCCCGTTCAGGTGCCCGTCCAAGCGCCGCGCTTCGCCGTTCAGGTCGCGGCATTCGATGACCGGCCAAGCGCTGAGGCCTTGGCCTCCCGGCTCTCCGACCACTTCGGTCTTCAGACGTTGGTCGCTCCGGTGGAATCGAACGGCGTAACCCTTTACCGGGTTCGACTGTTGGTTGGAAGCAAGGATGAGGCGGACAAGCTGGCGGAGACGTTCCAGCATACCGAGAACCTCAAAGTCTGGATTGTTCCCCTGTAAGGGCGGCTCTTCGGGTTGACCTCAGTCAGACTACATGTCTTAACCATAATGCACTTCACCGGCGTTAAGGGTTGCGGCTCGAAGTCTTCAGCGGCATCAACTCTCCCGCGGCGCGCCGCAAGCGTCGCATGCAGTTCTCCCACTCTCCTTCGAAACACTGCGGTTTGCGGCAGTCGAATTCGCAAAGCCCATCCCCGGCAGGAACTTCTCGCGAGATTTGTCCCAACAGCCAACGCCAGACGGTTCGAAAACGCTTCATGCAGCCACCTCGACACGATTCAGGTTGTCGATGATATCGGAAACACTTTCCTCATGTCTGCGCCAAACCAAGAGACAGCGGGCCGTCCTCCGGTTTATGGATCGGCAATCAATCGCTGAAACATAAGGTCATTCTGTTGCTTATCCTTACTCTAACAATATCACAGCACCACGGTTCGGAAGTCAAGGAAATTTGCACGCACCGTGCTTCTTGCCCTGATTTACAGACACGCTTAGCCTTACCAAGCTCCTGCCGGCCGGCTGAACTTTCTCACCACTAAGAGAGGCATGGACCTGGCCTCAGCAGCTAACCCGGACGCTACTGGGGTTATTCCGAAGACACTTGCTCGCATTTCCTTCCGGGCGTAGCCTAAAGTCCGAGGGATTGCCATGGACGCGCTTAACAAGCCTGGGGAGAGCAGGCCCCGAGTTCTCATCGTCGACGACGAGGCAGGAATCTGCTTGCTGCTGAATGAGTTGCTCAACGACGCAGGGTACCAGTGCCAGACTGCGTCGAGCGGTGAGCAAGCGCTCGAGATCCTGCGGCAACAGGAATTCGCTGCCCTCATCTCCGATCTGCGAATGCCGGGCATGTCCGGTCTGGCGCTGCTGGAAGCTGCGCGAGCCCAGCATCCTAAGATGATCTTGCTGTTGGCAACCGGCGTTGGTGATGTGCAGACGGGCATCGAAGCGGCGAAGCATTGCGCGCACGCCTACCTGGTTAAACCCTTCCGCCTCGACGTGGTGGTGGCAACCCTCCGGCGCGCGCTCGAGAATAAGCCCACGTAACGAGGCCCTCCTGCGCTCCGCCCGCTGCTCTCCGCAACCGAGACATCACTTGAGCAAAGCAAAAACGCAGAAGTGATTCAGGCCGTCAGGATACATGGCCTTGAAGGCGGCGCCCCGGGATTCGGCGCGCTGCAAGGCGGGCACGACTGCCGCTTTGGCTTGGGGAAGAAGCTGGGAACGATCCATGGCGATTGTCCCGTTCCAGCACTTCATTGCCGTCTCCTGATCCTTGACAGGGAAGAAGACGTCTTTGGACGGGTCGAATTTCTCGTGCCCGCCGGGGCGCGGAAACCCGCATTGATAAAGCGCGGGCGGCATCTTGTCGATGATGCTTACGATGGTGCTGATCACCCGCGGCGGTAGGTCCAGCGTGATTGGAACACCGCCATAGGCCGCGATGTCCACCGCCCGGCAAACAACCTCGCCGCTCTTCTGTATTTCCCCGTGCATGGACTGGTTGTACCGGTAAAGGCTCAAGACTGTCAAACGGCCTCCGTCCAGCACGGCGATCAGAAACTTCAGCAGTTCCTCGGAATATTGAACCGCCTTGCCGTTGATCTGTTCGCCTTCGTAAACCGCCAGGAAGTTGCGCTTGTCGGACACATTAATGAAGCTCAGCTTGCCCTGCTGAATGGCTTGATAGATCTGGGTCATGGACGTCAATTTGATGGCCGTGTCCATTTCAATGACCGTGACCTCGATCCAGTCCCACACGATTCCGGCACGGCTGACCGCTTCCACTCGCAGGCGGCCCAGACTGTTCCCGCGCAGCTTGAATTGCTGAATCGTCCAGTCGCGAAAGGAATTGAGAGGGTCCGCGAAGCTGGCGATCGCAGGGTTTGACACCCGAATGTCGAGGTACCTTCCCGGCTCTTCCTGCGCGCCCCAGAGCCCCAGCGTCATTGTTTCGCCAAGAGGTAGAAATACATTCTGCCTCGAAATCCTTACGTCCGGTGGCTTGAAGAATTGCGCCATCGCATCAGCCTCTGCTCTTGGTAGGCTCGCCCCATGCGACGCCCTACGATGTCGAATGTCACCCCGCCATGATGTGGATGATCCTGCCTGTAAGTGAAAATACTCAGGCCCTCTGCCGTTGTCAAGCCCCTTCAATGACTTTTCCCAAGACGGAGGCTAGGTTAGTAGCCTTTACTCAGCCTCGCAGAGGGCCTGGATTCGGCTCCTGAGGCCGGCAAAGCCCATCCTCCGCACGAGCCCGGCAGTCGTTGGCCCCATCGTCAAGAAGCGGGTCACCATGCCCAGGCGTAGGCCTCGACGCGCGGGTCGGCGCCGGCGCTGAGCACTCCCGACTTTTTGTCCATAATGATCCCCGCGTTCGAACCCAGCGACCACGGGCCCGCCACCCGCAGCTTGTGCCCACGCGCCACGAGCGCCTGCTGCGTGGCCTCGGGGATGCGCGCCTCGACGGAAGCAGCGCCCGGTTCCATGGTGTGGGGAAACACCGAGGACGGAAAACTCGAGGTCGACCAGCGCGGCGATTCGATGGCCTGCTGGATGTTCATGCCGAAGTCGATGACGTTGATGAGCGTCTGGATGGTGCGCATCACCTGGTCGTCGCCGCCCGGGCTTCCCAGGATTCCAAACGGCTCGCCGTCCTTCATGATGAGGGTGCTTTGCAAGGTGCTGCGCGGCCGCTTGCCCGGTTCGAGGGCGTTCGCTTCGCCTCTCACCAGCGAGTAGTAATCGCCGCGGCAGTTGAAGAGGATGCCCGTGCCGCCCATCACGACGCCCGTCCCCATGCTGCTGTGCAGGCTCGGCTCAAAACTCACCATGTTGCGATCCTTGTCCACGACGCCGATGTAGCTCGTGTCGCCCTCGTAATCGGCGTTGCCCTCCCGAACCACCACGGCCTGCCGCTTCGCGGCGGGGGCATCGCTCATATACTTTTCCGGCGAACCCGGCCGCAATTCGAGCGAGGCCGCATTCATGGCGATGAGCTTTCTTCGATCTGCCGCGTATTCCTTGGAGAGCAGCCCGGCATAAGGAATCTTGATGTAGTCCATGTCGCCGAGATACTTCTCGCGGTCCGCCATGGCCAGTTTCATAGCCTCGATTTTGACGTGGAGGAAGTCGGGGCTGTTGAGGCCCATCGCCCTCAGGTCATAGCCTTCCAGGATATTTAGGGCAAAGAGTTCCGTAGGCCCCTGGCTGGCCGAAGGGTTCTTGTAGATCTGATAGCCGCGGTAGTTGATGGAGACCGGGTTCTCGACCTCTGCCGTGTATTCGGCGAAGTCCTGGTAACGGAAAAGTCCGCCGTTCGCTTCGGAAAAGGCCGCGAATTCGCGCGCGATGTCGCCTTTGTAAAAGCGGTCTCGGGCCGCCTTGAGCGCCTCGTGCCGGCCCTTTGCCTGGGCGGCTCTTTCGGCTTCAACCAGCTTCTCCAGGGTTCGGGCGAGATCGGGATTCCTGAATATCTCGCCGGGTTTGGGCGGTTCGCCATTCGGCAGATAGATCTTCACGGTGCTCGGATATTTAAGGATCTTCTTGGTGACGGCAATCGCATGGGCGCGGCCCTCGCTGATGGGGAACCCGTCTCGCGCCAGCTCGATCGCCGGTTGGAGCACCTGCTCGAAGCTCATCGTGCCCCAACGGTCCAGCAGGATATACCACGCGTCAACGACGCCCGGAATTCCGCCGGAGAGCAGGCCGTCGCTGTCGGGGATCTTGCCGCCGTTGTTCTTCTCGTACCAGTCAATCGTGGCGAGCTTGGGGGCGCGCGGCTCGGCGTTAATGGAGAGCACCTTCTTCCGGCTGGCTAGATAAACCAGAAGCACAGCGTCCGAGCCGACGCCGTTGAAAGGGAAGTCCGTCACCGCCAGCGCCGCCTGGCCGCCCACCGCCGCGTCAAAAGCGTTTCCGCCTTCTGCCAGAATGCGCCTGGCCGCCTCCGTGGCTTGGGGCATCATTGAGGAGATCGCCGCCGTTCGTCCCCGAATAACCGGACGCATGGAATGGGTCGGCGTCGCCGGACCTTCCTGGGCCAAGGCAAACGGCGCGATGCCGAAGCCGAGAATTAATGCACAAAAGCCGAGTACCACTTGTGAAGCTGTCATCGGAACCTTCTTTGGACGAGAATGACCTGCCATCTCAATCACCGGCCCGGGGCGGGGACCTTTTTTCCGTGGACGGAAAACCTTCCAACGCTGTCATTCTGAGCGAAGCGAAGAATCTCGCTCCGATCCTCTCATTCTCGCTTCATCACGGACCAGAGCGAGATTCTTCGCTTCGCTCAGAATGACAGCGCTTTTTCAAAGCAGCGAGGAATCCCAGTCGGCGACTAGCCGACTGCTTGTCGCTATTTCCGACCCTCCAGCCTTGGTCCGTTTTGCGCAAACTGGCCTGTTGTTGCTCCTTTTGCGCTCTAATTTGTGCAAATATGCGCTCAAAACGCGCATAATTTGCAGCTTTCAAAAAGGTGACTTCCTTTGTTTTCAAGTACTTCTTAGCTTCGTTCCCACGATTTTTGTATTTCCATGCAATTCGCTCTTTCCCCATTCGCCGGGCCCATTCCGTTCACTTGAGCGTCGTGGCAGCCCCGGCGCGCGTCTGCGACAAACTGTCCCCCATTCGACCACAGTTATAGGCTATCAGAAGGCCGGCGGCTTGTCAAGCGAAAAATGCGAAACAGCCCCAGGGGGGACTCAGTTTAGGAGACTCCGTCGAGCAGCGAGGCGGGGTCCAGCGCGGTAACGAGATCGTAGCGCTTGAAGTCGGCGCAGCCGGCTGTGCAGAATTTAGACCCTTAGCGAGCCACGGAACGCCCTACCGCTATAGAAACAGGGCGCAGTGTTATGATACACGAAGACATGACCGAAGCGGCAATCAGCAAAGAGGGCGCCGCCGAGTTTTCTAATATCAGGGGGTGTTTTCAACCAGCTCTGCGTCTTCGTATCGAAATTTCCAAGTTTCTGCAACTCCCGATATTGTTCCTCAGTTAATGGCTCAATGCCCATGGCCGCTGCCATATCAATAACGTTACCTCCCGGATGCAACCCTTGCTTTTCTCTTTTCTCCTGCCCTTCACGGTCATAACAAGCCTTTCTGCGGCCTCTAGGAGTTTCCGCTGAGCAATCATAAAAAATGTAATCGCCCGTCTTTCTATCATGACCAACAACATCCGGTTCGCCGCCAGTTCTTTCCATTTCTTTGAGTGGCCATAGTTTTTCAGTATTAGCTTCCAGCTTTGCTTGTACGTTAGCCCATTCAAGACCCTTATGGCGGTTCATGTTTTTCTCAAAACGGGCTTTCAATGCTCTGAGCAGTTTTTCACGTTGTTCTGGTGACAACTCCTTCTTATTGCTATTCATGTTGTTCATACTTTTTTTGGTTTGGAGCTGGTACGTCAAGCCAGCCGTGTTCCTGTAACCTTATATCCACCGAACGGCCATTTCCATTCGGAGGAAGGGCTTTTGCCGTCGGGACTGAATTTGCCCTTCACGAAGTTGTCCGAACCCTTATGGCCGAACCAAACCGTGAGGGTGTCGCCCGCGAATTCGTAAACATAATCACGCGTCAGGCCATCAAGCGAGCTATAAATCAGGATTTCCATTTTGGCTCCTGGATTGGGCTAGCATACCACAATCCCCCACGTCTTGATCCTCCGCCGGGTGCTGACGTGCCCTTTTTTGGCATGTCTGCGCTCCTGTGGATTGGGAGAGGCTCATACATCAGGACAAAGAGCGTCCTGACGTATGATGCGCCACCCCAAGCCACGCGCCTGTTGCGCGTCACACCCTCACACCTTTTCCCCTCAGGTCAATCTGAACTTGACGCGCCAGGGTTACCGGCATACTATGTGCTGGCAGGAATAAAGGCGACACCGGAAAACCCGGCTGAGTGTTTCTCCCCCCCTTTGGGCCAAATTCAATAACGGGCGGCCGATCTACTTTGATGGAGGCTTCGGATGAGGCAAGTCAAGAGTATCGTGTGTTTTGGGCTCCTGTTTCTCTTCGTGGGAATCACGACGAGTCCCGCCCTCGGGGATGAGGACAAGAATCAAGCCAACTGGGACAGGCTGAAACAACTGTCGGCGGGCCAGGAAATTCAATTCGTGCAGAACGACGCCAAGTCCAGTCGGAGTAACTTCCGCAGCGTAACTGACGAGGCGATTGTCGTGAGTACGGCGGCCGGCGAGCAAACTATAGCTCGGCAAAGTATCGTCCGGGTTTCGTCCAAAGGCAAAGGGCACCGCATGAGGAATGCGCTGATCGGCGCTGGAGTCGGGGCGGGCGCCGGCTTGGGGATTGGCGCGGCGGCGGATCACCACAAAGCTTGTACCGGATTCTGCGTCAACGTTCTGCCCAACGGAGGCAAAGAGATAGGTACTCCGCTGGGTGCGATTGCGGGCGCCATTATCGGTGCGGTGGTTCCCACGGGCGGTTGGCACGTCATCTATCGTGCTCGCTAAAGAGGGGGAAAGGTGAATGAGGCACAGATGCCCAAGAAGAAACTGACTATGCCGAGATTCACGTCGGAAGCGGAAGACGCCAAGTAGCATCAGCACCACCGCCCGGCGCTCGAGCGGGCCGCAGAGCTTCGCCAGCCGCGAACTCTAATTCTCCAGCGCCTCTCGGGTAATCTCCGCCCCCAGGCGGCGCAGCCTACGTTCCAGATCGCTGTGGCCGCGTTCAATCTGATAAACGTTTTCAACCACCGTCTCGCCTTGAGCAACCAGTCCGGCAAGCACAAAAGCCATTCCCGCGCGAAGATCCGGAGCCGCGACTCGCGAGCCGCGCAGGGTTTCAACGCCTTCGACGTCCGCGAGGTTTCTGGCTTTTCTCGAGATCTTTGCTCCCAGCGCGACGAGCCCGTCAATCTGGGTGAATCGGTCCTCGAAGACACTCTCCCGTATGGGGCTGATGCCCTCGGCAACCGAGGCGAGCGCCATAATGCCAGGTTGGAAGTCCGTGGAGAAGCCAGGATACGGCCAACTCACCACATTCACCGGCTTCAACTTTTCCGGGCCACGGACGCGCACCAGCGGCCCATCGGCCGTGATGCGGACACCCATCTGCTGTAACTTGGCCACCAGGATTCGCATTTCATCCAAATGGGCGCCGACCAACTCGACGTCCCCTCGGGTGATGGCCGCGGCCATCATCATCGGTCCGGCGTCCAAGCGATCGGCCATGACGGCGTATTCGACGGGGCGCAGTTCTCGAATGCCTTCAATCCTAATTGTGCTGGTCCCCAGCCCATGGAGCTTGGCGCCCATGTGCACGAGGAAATTCCCAAAGTCGGCGACCTCGGGTTCACAAGCGGCGTTTTCGATGATCGTTTCACCGGAGGCCAGGCAGCCGGCCATGATGAGGTTCTCGGTGCTGGTTTGGCTGGGCATGTCGAGGTAGGTGATGTTGCCGGTCAGGGTCTCCGCTTGGATCGTCAATTGATCGTTGTTTCCCTCCACCGCAGCCCCCAAACGCTTGAAGCCGTTGTAGTGATAATCCAGCCTGCGAATGCCCAAAGCACATCCCCCGACGCCCCGCAGCTCAACCTTTCCGAGCCTGTGCAGGGAGACAGGCAGGAACAGGATCGAGGCACGGGACCGCGTGGTCAGATGAGGATCGAGTACGTGATTGGATACCGACGAGGCATCAATCACCGCCACGCGTTCGCCTTGGTCGTAGGTTACTTTTGCCCCGACGGACTCCGCCAGCGCAAGTTGAATGTAAACGTCATTCAGGGGAGGCACATTGCGTAATATGGTCTGGCCCTTCTTGACCAGAAGCGCGGCGGCGATCATCGGCAGGACGGCGTTCTTTGCGCCTTGCACGACGATGGTTCCATCCAGGACCTTTCCACCTCGGATGACATACCTCGCCGGCCGCGTGCTTTTTGAAATTGTCTCCGGGATGGGTGTGATCAGCGCCATGACTCAATCTCTCCAGATAACGACTTCTTCTTCAAGTTCCAGCCCATAAGCCTTAAGAACTCGCTCGCGGACGAGATCCATCAGCTTCAGGATATCCGCCGCCGTAGCGTGGTCGCGATTCACAATGAAATTCGCGTGCCGTTCGGACACCACCGCCCCGCCGAGCCACGTTCCGTTCAATCCGAGTGAGGCAATCGTCCTGCCCGCGGAATGTCCGGGGGGATTCTTGAACATGCAGCCCGCGCTTTCTTCCTGAAGGGGCTGCGCGGCGCGGCGTTTCCGGTTGTACTCTTTAACTCGCTCCAGGACCTCGGACTGGGGGCGGTCCAGCAACTCGAGGGTGACGGAAAGCACGAGATCGTGGGAAGAAAGATTGGTGTGCCGATACTTGAACCCCACCTGCTCGGCTTTCACGGTCTCGACCTGCCGAGTGTCGCCTTGGAAGAGCGTGACGGCGCGCACCACGCCGGCCATCTCGGTGCCGTAGGCTCCCGCATTCATGCGCAGGGCTCCGCCCAACGTCCCCGGCACGCCAACCAGGCCTTCCATCCCGCCCAGATTCCGCTTCGCGCAGGCAAGCACTGCGGTGCCTAAGCTTGTCGCCGCCGGGACGACGACGCGGTTCTCTGCAAATTCTATCGGCTCACCCCGCGCCAGGTGCAGCAGGACGTCCGGAACTCCTTCGTCAGCCACCAGCAGGTTCGACCCGCCGCCCAAGATCCGCCACGGCACATCCTGCGCTTCCAGATACGCCACAAGCTCCGGTACGCGGCGGGTGTCATGCACCCGGAGGATGTCAGCCGGGCCGCCCACGCCCAGAGAAGTGTGCCGGCTCAGGGGTTCCCCAGGGAGCCACTCCGCACCCCACGCCGCAAACCGCTCCGCAACTCCGCCTTCCCGCGCCAAGAGCGACATCAGTTTTGATCAGAACTACCCTTTCCGGCAATTTACGCTTTCGAAACAGGGCATCTCCTGCGGGGAAGTTGCGCCACCGCTGCCGCAAGCTCGCCGAACCGCTACTGGATGGCTTTCCAGGCCGCGGCGGCCGCCGGGAAAGTGCCCTGGCCCAGCTCGCGCTGCAGGGTGTCTCCGTCCATGCGGATCGGCTGGTTCGGGGCCGAGCCTTTCACCCAAAGATCAGCGTAATTCGATATGGAGTCCACTTGTGCCTGCTCAACTGCGTCCATGTCGAGCTTTGCCAGGTAGGTGAACTCGTCCGCGCTCATGGAGTCCGGGGCGCTCCAAACATTCCCCTTCCTGACCGGGCTGATCAGCGGACTCATGCGGACCACCCGGCTGTCCGCGGCGGGATTCTCGAGGCCCCTTCCGCTGCCCGTCATGACATGAGCGAGAAAGGTAGCGATGTCCGGCGGGTCGTCGAGAATCGCGGACGCCAATTTGCGCAGATCGGTGACCACTTGGGGCGTGTCGGCCTGCTGCACGTAGAGAGAAGACTCCTCGCCCGGCTGCGGCCAGGGAAGCGCCACCGAGGCCGTGCCAATACTGAGCACCGCGAGGTTCAAGGGATTCTGGCCTTTTACAATCGCCTCCGTGACTCCCGCCACCACAGGATTGTTGCAGCCGGAGATTGCACCGTCCCAGTAGCGTCCCGGCCGGTCCGGGAAAGCGGCGGGTCTGTCGAAATAGTTCACCGGCGCGTTCGTTGAGGCGTGAATCGCTTCCGCCAGCGAAACCTCTGTTGTCTCGCCGGTCCCCCATTCCGGCCCGCTGGCGGGGGAGGAGCGGAAGAATGCGGCCCGGTTGCGGTCATAGTCAAATGCAATGATAAGCAGGTGCACGTCCGCGTCCGAACCGGGGCGGCGTATTCCTTCTGCGGCGCGAGTCAGCGCCGCGGTGCCTTTTTCAGGAAACGCGCTCTCCAATGCCGAAAGCTTGTTTTCCGCGCTGTACTTGGGCCCGAACCCCGTTAAATCGTGCAGGACCGTGTCCCCGAAAGAGCGCGTTGGGGAGAATACGGATTCCCGCTGGGCTTGGTCCTCAAACAGATTGAGCAGGTCACGAAGCGGGAGACCCTCGACTAATCCCCCCAGCACGATGCTTCCGCCCGAGTTCGCCGCCACCAGGTCGAATTCCTGCAGCACGCTTCGGCCCGTCGCGGTTTCCCCGTAAAGAGCCATCAGCGCTTTGATCTGAATCAGCGCCCAGGTGCCGCCGCCGTCAAGAGAGAGTATGCGATAACTCACTGAGACCTCCTTCCACCAGCATCGGATATTGCAAGATGTCCAGAACCGCGCGTCGCGATGTTTAATTCACAGGCTCGCAAGGAACGGTATCGAAGTGCATCGCCACTGGCCGCGGAGCATCGATTCCCGTTACCCGCGATGAGGAGTTTTCTTTGTGAACCCAACCCACGATTTTAACAGAAACCGACTCGCGTGGCGCCGAGCCATGCTGTCGAGATCTGACGGCCGCCTACTGAGTGATGCGAAGGGTCCATTTCGATTGGAGCGGCATGGATTGATTCACGCCGAGCGGCCAGGCGATCCTCCCTCCTCCCAACGGAACGCACATCGACGCCTTTCAGATTTTTCGCATACAATACGGGTTTACAAGGAGGACTATGCAGAAGGTCGGCGACATTCGCATGGTGGCGAGGTATCCTGTCAAGTCCATGCGAGGTGACGCCTACGCTTCCCTTCCTCTGACCCTCCAGGGCTTCGAAGAGGATCGCCGGTTTGCATTTGTGCAAGCTGAGTCGCGAAGCGATTTCCCCTGGCTCACGGCGCGGCAGATGCCGGAACTTGTCCGTTGGCAGACTTCGGTCGAGAAGCCGGGTACGCCGGACGTCGCCGTGACGGTCACCACGCCAAGCGGCGAACGGTGGCCGGTGGCGAGCCTCGAGCTTCGGCAGGCCATCGAGAAACGCTTCGGAAAGCCGGTCTTCCTGCTAAGAGACAAACGTGGCTCGTTCGATGTCGCAAACGTCTCCCTCATCAGCGAGCAGACTGTCCAGCGCATTGCCGAGGAATCGCAAACCGAGGCTAACCCGTGGCGCTTTCGGCCAAACCTGCTTGTGGACCTCGAGGGTGGTGCGGCCTTCGATGAGTTGAAGTGGGTTGGCCGAGTTTTGCGCCTGGGCGACAAGGCGCGCATCGCCGTGATCAAGGTAGACCAGCGCTGCGTCATAACCACGCTCGACCCCACCACCAGCGAACCGTCGCCCCAAATCCTGAAATGTATCGTTGAACAGCACAACAAGTGCGCCGGAGTTTACGCAACCGTGCTCACGCCCGGGGAAGTACGCACGGGTGACGGCATCAATCTCGAAGACTGAATGGGATTATCGAATCGCCCTCGAAGCCGTTTTTCTCCGTGGAGCTGCGGGGATGCTTCGCTTCGCTCAGCATGACAGCTTACGCGCGGCTCAGCCGCTGTTCCCGATCAGCAGTAGGCCCTTGCTTCAGGGCGGGGGGCTTGGCGCGGGATGGTTTGCTCTGCGGGTTCTTTACGCCAGCAGGCGAGCAAAAGAACGGTTCCGGTGGGGCTCACATGAATGTAAAAGATACTGTCTCCGGCTTCCAGGTCATAGAAGTTCTTGCGGCGAGGGTCGGCAGCCGCGATCACCCCTGCCACCAGCGCGTTGCGCAGCGCTTCAACCACTTCAGACGGGCAACGCCGAAGATTATCAATCCGAAATGAATCGTTCATCCTGAGGATCATGGTTCCCTCCGTTTGCCGGAAACGCGGCACTCTAACCCTTATTACGTTGGGAGGGGCGGAAATGTTGCACAACTTTGTAAGTCATTTTACCAAGACCATGCCGGAGAGGCCCCATAATCCGGCCCCATAGGAACGGGCGCATCGTCTTAGGAATTCCCGCTCGTGGTGCACGCATTGATTCTTACCTTTGCCTGTCGCAAGTCGACGGGTGCGCTTTTGCGGCGTGCGGGTGAGAAAAGCCAAGTCAGGCATATGTAGCGCTATCGCGGGAAGTTCATGCGGCGCAGGAGGTCCTGGAAGCGCGGGTTGGAGCGCAGGAAGTCGAACTCGGGAGCGCCCTTTCCATAGGAGAGGAGGTCATTTTGTTCCTGATACAATCGTTCGTGGCAAGCTCGGTTCAACCAATGCAGCGTTTTCTCCCTATCCTTA
>Ga0187864_10000675_pt1 | contig 36465 bp, 36 predicted proteins | sample June2016WEW_11_4_FD_132985 | JGI IMG/M metagenome (GOLD analysis project Ga0187864, IMG submission 132985) | Peatland microbial communities from SPRUCE experiment site at the Marcell Experimental Forest, Minnesota, USA - June2016WEW_11_40 | ecosystem: Environmental > Terrestrial > Soil >...
GGCGCAGGCCTGCTCGCGGCTGAAGCGCCGTTCCACCTCGAGCAATGTCCTCGGGTAATCCTCGCTCACAGCCCCGGACACTACATCTTGCGTTCGGTGGCGTCAAGTAAATACCCCCATCAGATTATTTTCTGCCATTGACCACCGTGGCAGTCGAGATTCGAAATCTCGAACAGATAACGCGACCGGACGCATCCCCAAGCGCGAAAAATACTGGTATCTACTGGCGATAGCGCAGTAGTATTCCCACAGAATGGTTCGCGGCAGGGGCCGTAAGCAGATCTCGCACGTTGACCCGTTTTGCAAGAAGAGCCGGAGGCCAGGGTGCGCCCGCTTTTTGATCGCCATGTGATTGACAACACATACACCTGTGATGAGAAGGGATGGACAGTGTGCGCCCCGCTTCGATAAACTCCGCGCCATTGTGAGTTCTAAGGTGTTTTACCGAGCGGTTGACTAATGGATAAGCCGCATTAGAATAGTGCGTGCAATCCACAGTCAGACCTGATCCACGGCGGGAGTAGGTAGCGGCTCGCCCGCTCCTCGGTTATTTCCCGTGCTGTCGCGAGCGCGAGATTTAAAAGACGCTTCACCCTCGTCTCGGACGGATCACACGAAAGAAACTAAGGATTGAAAGGAGCAGGCTTATGGCACTCACCAGGCGCTGTTTTGTCCTCGCTGCGCTAGCAACGCCAACTTCGGCAATGCTCAGTCGCTACGCCCTGGCAGCACCCTCGCAGAATCTCAAGATTTCCCACCAGTTTCCAGCGAGCACGGGCGCGGAGGGCGATTTCCGCGATCGCATCTGCCACAAGTTCGCCACAGAGGTCCAAAAACGAACCAACGGCGCACTCACCGCTACTGTCTACCCGGGCTCGTCGCTGATGAAGACGAATGCGCAGCTGAATGCCGTGCGTAAGGGCGCGCTCGACATGTCGCTTTTCCCGATTTCCTACGCGGGCGGCGAGATCCCGGAGCTGAACATCGGGTTGATGCCGGGAATAGTGACTTCTTACGAGCAGGGGATGTCGTGGAAGAATGCCGAGGCCGGCAAGCTGCTCTCACAAGTGCTATATGAGAAAGGTGTGCTGTTCGTGAGCTGGATATGGCAGGCCGGGGGCGTTGCCAGCCGCAACAAGGCGATTGTCGAACCGGAGGACTCCAAAGGACTTAAGGTACGGGGTGGGAGCCGCGAGATGGACATGGTCCTGAAAGCGGCCGGAGCGTCGGTAGTTTCCCTGCCGTCGAACGAGATCTATCAATCGGTGCAAAGCGGTGCGCTCGATGCGGCAATGACTTCATCGACCAGCCTGATCTCCTTTCGCCTTGAGGAAGTCGCCAAACACCTCACCACCGGCCGCGGCAAAGCCTATTGGTTTATGCTGGAACCGCTGCTGATCTCGCGCGAAGTGTTCGAAAAACTGCCGAAGGATATGCAGACGATTGTGATGTCGGTCGGGGCCGAGATGGAGAAGTTCGGGACGGAATCGGCCAAGGCCGATGACCAGGCCGTTGCCAAGGTTTATCAGAAGGCCGGAGGCAAGGTCTATGATCTCTCCGCGGCAACCGTAAAGAAATGGCAGGCGATAGCCCGGGATACGGCTTGGAAGGATTTCGCCGGAAGGAGCGAACGCTGCGCCCGTCTGCTCCAAGCGGCGGAGAAGATACTATGAGTGAAGGATCAGGGGATGAACCTGCTATTGGAGAACCTCAAAGCAGTGCCGGGACGGCAACCATCATTACGCCGTCGACTGTCGCCGTGAGGGAGGCGGAGAAGACAGGTGCGCTGGCAGCGATCACGCGAGTTCTTGACCGTGTGAACCAAGGCATCATGATAATCGCGGGGATAGCCCTGCTCGGCGCAGCCCTCGTTCTCACCTACGGCGTGATTACCCGCTATTTCCTGAAAGTGTCAACCGACTGGCAGGATGAAGCTTCGGTATTCCTGATTGTCGGCTCAATTTTCATGTGCGGCGCCTATGTGCAGTCCCAACGCGGGCACGTAGGCATCGAGGCGCTTGCGTCCATTTTGCCTGAAAGCGTCAATCGGATTCGGAAAGTATTCATTGACATAGCCTCGTTTGCGTTCTGTGCCTTCTTTTCCTGGAAGTCGTGGGAAATGTTCCATGAAGCATTTTCGGGAGGGTATAGGACTGAGTCGACCTGGGCTCCGCCGCTATGGATTCCCTACGGGCTTCTTGCTTTGGGGATGGCGAACCTGTCGTTGCAACTGCTGGTGCAGGTTGCCGCGCATTTTACACGGAAGAGGCAATCCCCATGACCGAGGGAACCATTGGTATTCTGTACGGTGTTGTCACACTGGTCGTAATGTTCTCGGGCATGCCGATTGCCTTTTCACTGGGCGCGGTTGCTGTCGTCTTCATGTACTTCTTCATGCCGGGTGCGGCGCTCGATACCATCACGCAGAACGTTTATGAGGAGATGGCGAGCATCACACTGCTCTCAATCCCGCTTTTCATCTTGAAGGGTGCTGCCATCGGGAAATCCAGGGCCGGAGCCGATCTGTATTTGGCGCTGCATGCCTGGATGCACAAAATTCCAGGCGGGCTCGGGATCGCAAACGTCTTCGCCTGCGCGCTGTTCGCGGCGATGGCGGGGTCGAGCCCGGCAACCTGCTCGGCCATCGGCAGTGCAGGAATTCCCGAGATGCGGCGGCGCGGGTACTCCGGCAGTTTCGCGGCAGGGATTATCGCTGCCGGCGGCACTCTTGGCATCCTGCTGCCCCCTTCGATCACGATGATCCTGTACGCCGTTGCCGCGGAACAGTCGCTTGGCCGATTGTTTCTGGCCGGCATCGGTCCGGGGCTGCTGCTGGTGACGCTGTTCTCGATCTACGCCGCCTGGAAGTACAAGAGGGAGTACAAGGCCGCTCGCGCGTTGTACGAACGCGGTGGCGAGAAGTCCGCCTATCTCGATGAGACGATCTACACCTTCGCCGACAAGACCAAGATGCTGGTGAGGGTGTTGCCATTCGTGATCCTGCTCACGGGCGTCATGGTGGCCCTCTACGGCGGCTATGCCACCCCGTCGGAAACGGCCGGATTGGGCGCGGTTCTGGCGCTTGTCCTGATTGCCGTCGTGTACAGGGTTTGGCGCCCGAAGGACTCGAAGATCATTTATATGAGCACCCTGAAGGAATCGACCATGCTGATGTTTATCATCGGCATGTCGCTCCTCTATTCGTATGTGATGAGCTACCTCCACATAAGCCAGTCAGCGGCGGAGTGGATCGTAGCCATGGAGCTCTCGAGGTGGGTGCTGCTCGCGGTAATTCTGGTCTTTGTTGTCGTGCTCGGTTTCTTTTTGCCGCCGGTTTCAATCATCTTGATGACAGCGCCTATCATTCTGCCTCCTCTGAAGGTGGCAGGTTTTGATCTGGTTTGGTTTGGCGTGGTCATGACTGTCGTGATGGAGATGGGGCTTATACACCCGCCGGTCGGGCTAAACATTTTTGTCATCAAAAACGTTGCGCCGGACATTCCGCTGAAAGATGTTATCTGGGGCACGGTGCCTTTTGTCGCGCTGATGGCATTTGCCGTCGTGTTGCTCTGCGTCTTCCCAGGGATCGCTATCTGGTTCCCCGACCTGATCCGGGGAGTTGCCGCCAAGTGACGATCGGAAGCCGACTTCAACAAGTTCGGCATGCGCAATAAGAAAATCGTGGAGCAGCACTTCTCCGGCTGGCAGCCGATGAGAACAGAGCGAGGAAAAGTAAAAGTAATGGACGAAAAAGCAATGAACGCGCCCGCCAGCAGCCCATGTGCCTTAGGGGGTCTGCGGGTACTCGATTTAACGCGTGTTCTCGCCGGCCCGTTGTGCACCATGATTCTCGGCGACATGGGAGCCGAGGTGCTGAAAGTGGAGCAGCCGGGCCGCGGCGATGATACCCGGGCTTGGGGACCGCCGTTCCAGGGCACGGAAGCGGCTTACTACCTGGGCGTCAACCGCAACAAGCGCGGCATTACCCTGAATCTGAAGGAGACGCGCGGGCAGGCCATCCTGCGCGAATTCATCAAGAAGTCCGACGTGGTGATCGAGAACTTCAAGTTCGGCACCATGGCGGGGTGGGGCTGCGGTCCCGACTTCATGCGCCAGCAAGCGCCGCAGGTGATTCACTGTACCATTACAGGCTACAGCTCGCGCGGCCCCAAGCACACGTTCCCCGGTTACGATTTCCTGCTGCAAGCCGAAAGCGGGCTGATGAGCATCACCGGTGAGACAGACGGCGAGGCTATGAAGATGGGAGTTGCCATCGTCGATCTGTGCACCGGCATGTACGCCGCCATCGCCATCCTCGGAGCGCTCAATGCCCGCAACCGCGGATTTCCCGGGCAACAGGTCGAGGTTTCGCTCTATACCACCGCGCTTTCGCTGCTGGCCAATGTCGGGTCAAATGCGTTGATCTCGGGCAAGCCGGCGGGGCGCTATGGAAACGGTCATCCGAACATCGTTCCGTACCGTTCGTACCGCTGCAGCGATGCCGACATTGCCCTGACGGTAGGCAACGACGGTCAGTTCACGCAGTTTGCGGCGGCAGTGGGGCATCCGGAATGGGCCACCGACCCGCGCTTCACGCGCAACCGCGACCGGGTGGTAAACCGCGCCGCCATCGATGCCCTAGTCGAGGAGACGCTGGCCCGCCGCCCGGCAGACGAGTGGATCAAGACCCTGACGGCGGTGGGCGTGCCCTGCACCCGCATCAATACCGTGCTAGAGGCGCTGGCGGCTCCGCAGACCGCGGCCACCGACATGGTCATCGATATCGAACACCCGACCGCAGGTCTGTTTCGTTCCCTCGGCATCCCCATGTCGTTTTCCTGCACGCCTGGGGTCGTCCGTTATCCGCCACCGGTGCTGGGCGAGCATACGGACGCGGTGCTAAAAGAAGTGCTCGGATTGGACGAGGAGGAGATTCAGAGGCTGCGCGCCGACCGGATCATCTGAGGGACACCGCTTCACCGCTCAGGCTCCGAACCGGCGCGAAGGGTGCCGGATGAACGGCTAACCGTGATACGAATCACAGACTCAACACCGCATTAGGTATGTACTGAGAAGTCAAAATCGAAAGTTTGGTTGAAATAGGACGGCAGGTGTCACTCCGGGGAAGACCTCAGGGGAGTGAAGGGGGCCAAACCGCAGTGCAAGATTGTGTAGTGGCGTATTCCTCTCCGGCAAGACCGTGATATTCGTCTTTCGACCCAAACCTTCCATCAGGGCTTTCAGCAACGCCGGCGTCAACGCCTGTGCGGGCCCCGGTGTCGACTGGTAGACTGATGGTCCGATTTCATGAGGAATCTCAAGCAACAGGGAGCTGGAACCGATGGATAAGCGCGTAGCCAACGCCGATGCGGCGATTGAGAAACTGTTTGATGGGGCGACAATTCTAGTTGGCGGATTCGGGGCTTGCGGTAATCCCGAAAACCTCATTGCCGCCGTCCTCCGCAAGGGCACGAAGAATCTTACGACCGTGTCGAACAACGCGGGCATGGTGGAGTTCGGCCTGGGCTTGCTGCTGAAGTCGCGCCAGATTCGGAAGATGATCTGCAGCTATCCCGGCGAGAACAAATTTGCCGAGCAGCAGGTGTTGAACCACGAGATCGAGATCGAGCTCAATCCGCAGGGAACCCTGGTCGAGCGGATGCGGGCCGGCGGGGCGGGGATTCCGGCCTTCTATACCCCGACTGGTGTGGGCACGGTGATCGCGGAAGGAAAAGAAGTTCGCGAGTTCAACGGACAGAAGTATCTTCTGGAGCCCTGCCTGCGCGGAGATTTTGCTTTCATCAAGGCGTGGAAAGGCGACCGTTGGGGAAACCTTGTCTTTCGGAAGACCGCGCGGAACTTTAACCCGGTGATGGCAACGGCGGCGGATTACGTGATTGCGGAAGTGGAAGAGTTGGTCGAGCTGGGGTCGCTCGATCCCGATAGCATTCATACGCCGGGAATTTTCGTCAACGCTATTTTCCAGGGAGCGAAGTACGAAAAGCCGATCGAAAAGAGGATCGTGCGCAAGCGCGCGTAACGCGCAGCCGCGTGGAGGGGAGAACATGGCAGAACCGAAGATGGCACAAGCTGAAAATATCAAGGAAAAGATTGCCCGTCGCGTCGCACAGGAGATGCGCGATGGCTTTTACGCGAACCTCGGTGTCGGCACACCCACCCTGGTCGCCAACTATATTCCCGCGGGAATGGAAGTTGTCCTGGAAGCGGAGAACGGCATGCTTGGGATCGGGCCCTCACCTTTTGAGGGTGAAGAAGATCCGGACCTGATCAACGCCGGCAAAGAGACCGTTACCGAGCTTCCTGGATCGAGCTATTTTTCAAGCGCGGACTCGTTTGGCATGATCCGAGGCGGTCATGTGGACCTGACCGTGCTGGGCGCGATGGAGGTCGATGAGAAAGGCAACCTTGCGAATTGGACCGTTCCCGGCAAGAAGCTGATGGGGATGGGCGGAGCGATGGACCTGGTTGCCGGCGCCAAGCGCGTCATCATCGCGATGGAACATACGAACAAGGATGGGCGGCCTAAAATCCGTAAGACCTGCACTCTGCCTCTCACCGGTCTCGAAGTCGTGGACATGATCGTAACCGAGCTGGCGGTCATCGAAGTCACGCCCAAGGGGCTGGTGCTGCGCGAGGTGGCGCCGGGCGTCACTCCGGAGGCGGTGCAGAAAGTCACCGAGGCGAAATTGCGGGTCGCCGAAGATTTGAAAACCATATCGATCTGAGGCTCTCGGAAGAGATCCCAACAACCGTGGGGGAATTAACGCTTGGCGCAGGGGGAATTGGCAGGCGCCGACACGCGACCCCATGTCCGGATGAAATGGTTCAGTCATCCTGGAGCGAGGGAAACACACCGTAGGCGCTGGATCCAAATCTAAATCTTACTAAGACAGAGGGGTCATCATGGCAATTAAAGAAGGTTGGGCAGGCCGGTACTACGAAGATTTCGAGGTCGGAGATGTTTATCGTCATCGACTAGGCCGCACGGTAACCGCTACCGACAATATTTGGTTTACGTTGCTCACACAGAATAGCAATCCCGTTCACTTCGACCATGCCACAGCGGCGAAAACGGCGTTCGGACGGCCGATAGTTGTTTCTACGCTCACACTCGCGTTAGTGACAGGCCAGTCGGTCAGCGACATCTCTCTAAATTCCATGACGAACTTAGGCTGGGATGAAGTGCGCCTGCCTAATCCTTTGTTCGAGGGCGAAACCGTTTATTCGCAGAGTGAAGTCCTCGAGAAGCGAGACTCGAAATCCAAGCCCAATGTGGGTATCGTAACCTTCAAGACTACGGGTTTCACACAAGACGGGAAAGTGGTTATCGAATTCAAGCGAATTGTCATGGTCTACAGGCGGGGGCAAATGCCCGAGGCGCTTCGTGGCCCCCAGATCGGACCAAAAGAAAAGGGAGGAAAGTAATGGGCTCATCACCGAAGATTGCAGTCGTCACCGGAGCCGGTAGCGGGATCGGCAAGTGCGTCGCTATTGCTCTCGCTCAGAATGGGTACTCACTGGTTCTTGCCGGCCGACGCCTGGAGCGCTTGGAACCGACCGCGCTTGAAGTGAAGCAGGCCAATGCTCAAGTGCTCGTCGTACCTACGAACGTCACCGATCCTGCCTCCGTGGCTGAGCTTTTTGCGAAAACAAAAGACACTTTCGGCCGACTCGACTTGCTGTTCAATAACGCCGGCTATGGCGGCCGCGGCGTGCTGCTCGAGGACTTAACGATCGAACAATGGAAGGCTGTGATCGATACGAACCTAACCGGCACGCTTCTCTGTACGCAGCAAGCATTCAAAATCATGAAGGACCAGGAGCCGCGCGGCGGGCGCATCATCAACAACGGCTCGGTTGGGGCGCACAGCCCTCGGCCGAATTCCGCCCCCTATACGGCATCAAAACACGGAATTACCGGTCTCACCAAAGTGACTTCCCTCGACGGCCGAAAGTACGACATCGCCTGCGGTCAAATCGACATTGGAAACGCGGCCACCGAAATGGCAGGAAATATGAGCAAAGGCGTTCCGCAAGCGAACGGCACGAGAGCGGTCGAACCCACGATGGATCCTAATGACGTTGCGCGTGCCGTCGTGTATATGGCGTCTCTCCCTCTCGAAGCCAATGTTCAATTCATGCTTATCATGGCGACCAAGATGCCCTTGATCGGCCGGGGCTAATGGCCAGTGCGTACCTTGGGCTAACTCACGATAAGTCGAATAAGATAAATATGCGGTTTCGCAGGCGATGGGCGAGCGAGTGCTGCTGCCGGCGTTGCGCAAAGCGCCGGCAGACGCAATGATCGTGGCCGATGGCACGAGCTGCCGCCACCAGATTGAGGACGGTGCGGGCCGCGGCGCCCTGCACGTGGCGCGGGTGCCCCTGAGGTCATAGCGGGCTACATCCTTCTTACTTGCCGGTGGAGCACACGCAGGCGGCAAACGCCTTGGCCGTGTGATTTGCTAACGCGCAGACGTACAGCGGCCAGAATGGTTTCAGTTCGGAAGAGCGGTCGCCTGCATAGTAATTGCGAATGTATGCCTGGCTGGCCTCCGTCTTTGCGCCGCGATCGTTCTCGAACTCCGAAATTAGCTCCTTCACCGTCGAAGGCGAGAATTGCGCTTCATAGTAAGTCTGAGCAAAGTCGTACTCTCTGGACCAGGTGGTGGCGATGCCGGTTTGGTTTGAAGCTGCGATTACCTGGTAATTCTGCAGCACTCCGGAGGATCGGTTGACGCGCGCAATGGTGAATGATGGGTTGTTGCCATCAACCGGCGAGACGGAGGGAACCAATTTGATCGCAACGCTGTGCTCGAATAAGGCGTGAGGATCGCTCCCCTTTAAGAGACGTATTTCATCCATGTGGGTGTGCGCGAAGATTCCGAGTCGGATGACGTCGGCGTGCTCGATCAGCAGGTCGGCCAGCTTGTCCGAGGATAGAAACATTTCAGGCACACCGTTCCCGCAGATATTCTTGAACTCTGCAACGGTGGAGTACGGATCGATGCCCGGCGGGATGTGCCCCATGACCCAGACCTTTTGACCCAAGCGCCGCGCCTGTGCCAGTTGTTCATGTAACCAGGTCATTTCCGTGGTGGTCGCAGCGGAGTCGGGCCGGCCGGCGCAGGTGCTGTATCTGGGGGATAGAAAAAGGTCATTGACGACGATGAGGCGCGTGTCACGCATGGGCGCTCCCATCATGAGGCTGTAGTATCCGCCCTTGGCAAACACCTTGAGCGCCTGTTGCCGCTGGGATGGCGGCAGACCCCTGGCTATGATCCTGCCAGTCTGGACCAGAAAGTCGCTTCCGGCATCGAGCCGGTAGTCGTCGCACGCGGTGTCGTTATTGCCAAGGGCCACATAGACGGGCACGCCCGGGAAAGAAGCGCGCAGTTCGCTTATCACAAAGCTCAGAGTCTTCAGGACGAAGGCCTGATAGTCGCGCTGCGTCGATCCGGGAAGCAGTGTCGCGTACCTGCAGGAGAAGGCGTGGGCGATCAGGTCGCCGCTCACCGTGATGAATTTTGCATCGGGTTGCTTGAGCCGCATAGCGTGCAGGCTGGAGTGCAGCAGGGCGTAAGGCGTGTCGACACCGCGTGCATGACAGCTCTGCTGGAGCTCGGCAAAGGCCTGCTGCTGATTGGGCGAAGGCGGAGCCGAGAGGATTGAACTCCACTGGCTCACCGGAGCGCCAACAAGCTGCTGCAACCGGGCGGGATCGTGAAAGGGATCGAAGTGGATGTCGCTGACGAGGAGCGCGGGGAAGGTGCGATCTTCCTTTCCTGCAGCGGCTGCGGAGCGGTGCTGCTGTCCGTCCTTGGAGGAAGCCGACTGCGCTTCGCCACGGCTCGCCAGCGGAGAACCCACGAGAATAAGGAGCCAAAGCCAAAAGGTGATTTGCAGCCCAGAGAACTTGCGAGTGATCAACGGTGCTCCTTTACTGGCCAGTGCTCAGGTACTACGCTTGTGCGTGCCATCATATGAAGGACGGCCCTTCTACTCCGGCGTAGTGCAGGATCATATCCTCATTCACGTCGACCCCGACGCCCGGCTTTTCGCTGGGCAAAATCGTTCCGTCGTTGGCGACACGGATCGGCGGGTCGATCAACTCGTCGCGCAGCGGGTTGTTGAGTGAACAATCCGCCTCAAAATAACCGCCATTCTCAATTGCACTCAAGAACTGAACCGTCGCCGTCATGCTGACTCCCTGGCTCGTATGAGGATGAATTGGCAGCTTGTAGGCCGAGGCCATGGCGGCGATCTTGAGCGCCTCGGTAATGCCGCCGCATTTCGACAGGTCGGGCTGCAGGATGCTGACTGCGCCCTCCTCAATCAGGCGGCTGAATTCGAAGCGCGTGAAGTGATTCTCACCGGCCGCCAGAGGAACCGGAGCAAAACTCTTGGCTTCGCGGTAGAGGCGATAATCATGACCGGGAAAGGGCTCTTCCAACCAGCCGACGTTGCAGGCGGCAAAGGCCGGCATGGCACGACGCGCGTCGGCCAAACTGTAGCCGGTATTAACATCGGTCAGGATATCGATATCGGGGCCGAGTCCGGCACGCACTGCCTCGACGCGGGCGATGTCCGCCGTCACAGTGTCGCCTCCGAGCCTGAGCTTCAGCGCGCGGAAGCCGGCGGCGACGAAGCCTTTGGCTTCCTCGACGAGCGATTCGGGAGGCTGAATGCCCAGCGCGATGCCGCCAGCATAGGCGGGAATCTTGCGGCTGCTTCCTCCCAGTAACTTGTAGAGCGGCCAACCGACCGCCTTGCCGCGAATGTCCCAAAGGGCCATGTCGATACCGCTCATCGCCATGGCGCAGGCCGCCCCCATGCCGTGGCTGCCCAGTTGGAATTTGTAGATCCGTGCCCAGACGCCGTTTACATCGGCAGCATCCATGCCGAGCACCAACTGTTTCAGGGTCGTATTGACCAAGGTGGCGATAGCCAGGTGGGCGCGCCCGTGGTGCGATTCGCCCCAACCAACAAGGCCGCTTTTTGTGGTTACCTTTACGAACACAATGTCACGCTTGACCATCACGCCGATCCCCAGGCGAACGCGGTGCTCCGGCGGAACGGGAACGGTTACGGGGAATGCTTTGATTTCGACGATTTTCATGATGACCTCATAGGATAATGACGCCGTGCCGACGCAAGGCGTAATGAATAACATACCGGTTGCAGGATTTCCAAACCACTTTCAGGTTCAGATTGACGGGGCAGCGGGGCTGGCGCAGAATGGTTAGCCACCATCAATAAGCAATCTTCTCGCCCGGCGTTTGAGCACGTGCGCCGCCCATTCATGAACGATCGATGGGCAAAGGAGACTGAGTGGAAACCCGTCAGACGTCGACCAAGTACTGGATGCTGTTCCTGATCTTCAGCGGAAACGCGATCAACGCGCTCGACCGCTCCAGCCTTGCAGTCGCCAATAGCTTCATTGCCAAAGACCTGAACCTCAGCCTGACGACCATGGGCATGGTGCTGTCGGCGTTCGGATGGGCGTACCTGCTGGGCAATTTGCCCGCGGGGCGGCTGTGCGACCGCTTTGGGGAGAAGAAGGTCTATGGCCTGGGCGCGGCCTTGTGGTCGTTCGCCTCGGCAGCGACCGGACTGGCAAAGGGTCTGGGAACTCTTCTCGTCACCCGCATCTTGATCGGCGTTGGCGAGTCGGCGAACTTCCCGGCAGCCACCAAGGTCATTACCGAGCGCTTCGACAAGTCGCAGCGTGGAATGGCGACCGGCGTCTTCATGTCCGGGCTGCGTGTCGGCTTCGCCGTCTGTCCGGCGTTAATGATCGGGCTGATGCTCGCCTTCGGGTCGAAGGCGCAACCCAACTGGCACGTCGCCTTTTACGTCACCGGATTGGGCAGCCTGCTCTGGGTGGCCCTGTGGTTCCTCACCTACGGCGATAAACCCGGCACCTCGGTCCAGGCAGGGACGGCGGCGGCGGCGAAAGCGCGCATCCCCATCATGGTACTGCTCAGGTACCGGAACACCTGGGCGATGATTTGCGTCAAGTTCTGCCAGGACTACCTCTACTACCTGTTCCTTACCTGGCTGCCGGGATACCTGGTACACGCCCGTCATCTCGATCTGGGCAAAGTGGCGTTTTACGCCACCATGCCGTGGATCGCCGGAATGGTGACCCAGCCGCTGATCGGCATCGTCGCCGACAAGATGATCAACTCCGGCCTGGATGCGACGAAGGTGAAGAAAAGCCTGCTGGTGGCGATGCAGGTGGTCTCTCTGGCGGTAATCTTTGCCGGCTACGCCGAAAGCGCCATCGTCGCCGCCTGGTTGCTGGTGGTCGCCATGGCCGGGGAGTCCGCCTGTGCGGCAATCACCTGGACATTTCCGCAGGACCTCGCGCCCAAGGGCATGTCGGGCACACTGGGCGGAGTTAACAATACCTCCGGTGCCGTGGCTTCCATCGCCGCGCCGGTCATTACCGGATATGTCGCCCAACATTTCGGATTCCAGTTCGCACTGGCCTTCGGAGGCGCAATCACCTGCGTCGGTATCCTCTGCGTCCTCTTCATGATGACGACGCTTCGTCCGCTACCGATCGATACCGCCACCGCCGGCGCAACGGCCAGCTAAACCGGTTCCGCGGAAGGTATATACCGAAAAGGAGCCGGGCATTCAGCCCGGCGGTGATAGTTCCGGATACACCTACTTAGTAATTGCTCTAACTGGATGAAGGAACGAAATTGAACAGGGAGAAAGAGTACCTGAAATGGGCCAGCAGATAGAACGGATCGCGGTAGTCGGGGCCGGCATCATGGGCCATGGCATCGCCCAGATTCTTGCCCAGGCGGGCCACCGGGTCAGCCTGACCGACAGCGTGCCGGCAGTGGTTGAGAACGCGCGCGGTCTCATCGAGAGCAGTATCGAGATGCTCTTGCAGAACGGTTTGATCGCGGAAGCTCAGGCCGCTTCGGCCAAGGCGAATCTCACCTTTGCCGGGAGTCTGGCCGAAGCTGTGGCAGAGGCCGACCTGGTCTTCGAGGTTATCCCCGAAAAGGTCGAGATCAAGCGGCAGATGTTCGAGCAGCTCGACCGCCTGTCGAAGCCGGAGGCGATCTTCGCCAGTAATACCTCGGCCATACCGATCACCACGCTTTCCGGTTTTTCGCAGCGTCCTGAGCGGGTGATCGGAACACACTTCTGGAATCCCCCGCAGCTAATCCCGCTCGTCGAGGTCGTTACCACCGAGCGCACAGCCCAATGCGTGCTGGAAGCGGTGATGCAGTGCCTGACAGCGGCCGGCAAGAAGCCGGTGCACGTCCTCAAGGATGTGCCTGGTTTTCTCGGCAACCGCCTGCAACACGCCATGATGCGCGAAGCCATGCACATGGTGGAGCAGGGCGTAGCCAGCGTCGAAAGCATCGACGCGGCACTCAAGAACAGCTTTGCCCTGCGACTGCTGTTCTCCGGTCTCTTTGAGCAACGCGATCTGAATGGGCTTGATACTCAGCTAGGCTCGGAAGTCACCCTCTTCCCCGATCTTTCCAACATGAAGGAACCGCCGCCGCTGCTGCGGGACAAAGTGGCTGGGGGTGAACTGGGATTGAAAACGGGTAAGGGGTACTACGACTGGACAAACCGTAACCGTGCCGAGATCGTTCAGCGCAAGAATCAACAGCTTGTCAGCCTGCTGAAGTTTCTGCAGTCCAACGGATAGCCAGATTTTTGGAGCGCGTTCCGCGTTCCGCAGGTCGCTGTACGGACGGGTCGTGCAGTCCGCGTACTTACGGCGTATTCTTGGGGCAGAAATGGTGTTTTGTTGCCATTGCGGAAAGCCGGCGGAAGGCGGGCGTTTCTGTGCCGCCTGCGGGAGACCAATTGCGCCGGACGCCGTCGCGGCGGTGACCGTCGAACTCCAACGCCATCGCACACAGATGCGCCTCATGGTGATCGCGCTTGGCGTGGTCTCCGTGGTAACCGCAGGGTTGATCGTCACCTGGGTGATGTACACAGGACGGGTAGTCGGCCGTTCACTCATCGGCGGTGAGACCTTTTTCCCCACGGTACGGCAGCAGCAACCGCTTCCCTCGCAATCTACCACCGCCCAAACTCCGCCCGGTCAGGACAACACTCCTGACACTTCCACCTCGCAGCCGCAGCAGCAACCGCCGCAGGTAATCGTCCCGAGCCGCCCGTCCACGGGCAGCATCGATCCGAAGGCGGTGCAGAACGCGCTAACCACCCTAGCGCCGCAGGGCAAGCAGAAAGACCCATCCCCGCAGCAACCGCCGGCACCAACTGTCGTTGCGACCGACTCCGACCGTTATCCCGGTTCCCAGCCGGTAGAGGTTAAAAATGCAGATCTCCCCGACATCGGTATCCCCGTCGCCGGCGAGGTGTATACCACTGCCGACTCCCTCTCAACTGTTATCAACTACTACACGCAGCGCTATCCCGACGCCGAGGTGCTGGAAATAAGCGGCCAGAAGGTCATTGCAGTCAACCGCCCAGGCGTCACCAAGGTCATTGCCATCGGCACCACCGGCGAGGAGACGCGAATCGCAATTGTTCAGCCGCGCCATTGAAACTCGCCCCAAGCTGGGCCGAGGGTGTGCACGTCTCTGCTTGAGGGTACTCTGGAAGACGGAGTCGCCTATTTGATCACCATCGGAACACCGGCGGGCATCCCAGCTATTACCATCCCAAGGTCTATAACGACCGCGCCGACCAAGGTGACCAAGATTCCAATCTTAGCCAGATCCTTGAAGCTAAAGTAACCATATGCGAACGGCAGCACCAGACTGGGTGACTGGGTCACGAGGATAAAGTGAATAGAAGACGCAAATCCGGCTGTCAGCGTCAAGGCTAGTACTGGTAATCCATGCTGCTGTGCGTAAGCAATAATAAATGGAACATTAACGGAGGCTGTGGTTCCAAAGCTGGAAAAACCTAGGGAATCCACCGCCATCAACAGTGTCACTGCTAGAGGTTGGAAGAAACCCGGCAGTAAGGCCATCGGATGCAGGACTCGCTGTACTGCCCAAGAGGCCAACCCACTCTTGGAGGCAGCGATTCCCACGATGAAGCCACCCACCACCAGCATCACCCCTCCCCACTCGAGGCCCCTGTTGAGGTCGCGCCAGTTGTCGAACACGCCTACCCGTGGCAGGGTAATGCCGCCCAGGATGAGGAGGGAAACAAAGGCGATTGGAAGCTTTGTCAGGTCACTGGTCAACCACAACACAACGGCGGCCAGGAAGACGACAGTGGTGGTCTTTTCTTTGACGGTCCATGGCCCCAGCGCCCTTGATTCGCGTTGCAGGACGTCCCGGCCGTAAGGAAGGTGCTTGATCTCTGGCGGGAATATCCGCAGGATCAGCCACCAGGTAATAGCGGCGATGACCATGCAAATGGGGGTGGCGATCATGGTCCAATAGAGGAAGCTGACGTGCATGTTGGCATTTTTGTTCAGGAAGGCCAAGGTAATGACGTTGGAGCTGACCCCGGCTGGGGTGCATATTCCCCCGATATCGGCGCCAAATATGATCGCCATCATCAACGCTCTGCCGAAGTTGCTGCTTCCCGGTTTGGCGTCGACAGTCTTGAGAAGGCCAAGCACCAAGGGAAGCATCATCGCCACCACGGCTATATCATCGATAAACATGGAAATGACAAAGGATATCCACAGGTAGCCGCCTACTACCAGGGAGGTGTTGGTACCGATAACAGCTAGAAGATAATAGCTAATCCGCTTGCCCAATCCGGAAGCAGAAAGGGCGACCGCGAGCCCCAATACGCCAACCATAAACGGAATCAGGGGATTGCCGAACGAGTCCCTGAGCGCCTCACCCAGAGGTATGATCCGCAGGGCATGCACCATCGCGGGAACCATAAGGGCCGTGATGGGAATGGGTAAAGTTTCCGTTACCCACCACAGGACGGTAGTCACCATTACCGCCATCGCCCTCACAGCCTCAGGCTTCATTCCTGCGGCGGGGGGAAGGAAAATGGATCCCACGAGGATCACAAGACCCACCGCAAAGTACACCAACTTGTAGGATTTGCCCGTTCCCCCGGCTGCTGGAGCCTTGGCTGCAGTCGCTTGTCCAGTCGCTGCCATATGCATTGGTTGTCCCTTGCTCGAATCTCGCATGACCATCTCGTTCGGCGAGTTCAGAATGAGTTCCTTAATACTCTTAATACACAGGGATCGGGCAGCCCTGCCTGCTTGTACTCAGGCGTCATCCAGTGCTTCGCCGGTCAAAATGCACTCGGTGACCCACCATAAAACAAGTGGAATCAAGGGCACCTAAATCGAAACTACTTCTTCGTCTGCGACTCGGCGGGCAAAAGATTCTTCTCCGCCAAGAACCCTGCCAGCAGGTCGCCGGTAGCGGCGATAATCTTGCCGCAGTTGCTCTTTTGTTCCGGCGAGAGGTATTCGTAGATTTGTAATGCCTTGCAGGAGTTGTCGCCGAACCGGGCGACAAAGCGTTCGCCAAACTCGCGTGCATAGGTGTACGCCGGTTCGCGGCTCCCCTCCGGGCCGCTCCGTCCGGTCAGCAGGCTGAGCACCATGATCGATCCGGAGAAGGCACCGCAAAAGCCCGATTTCCCAACTCCGCCGCCGCCAAAACAGGTTGCAATGCGCATGGTTTCGTCACTGAGAGCAAAGGGAAGTTGGTTGCGAAACGCGTGCAGAACCGCTTCGGCGCAGTTGCAGTTCTGCTTGTAGAAATCGCCGGCCGTTGAGCGATCTTTTTGCTCCGAATCCGTCACCTTCCACCCTCCAGGTTGATCTGTTTCTTGATGAGCGTCCGTCTCCCGCGCTACTTTCACCTTCTGCATGCGAACGCCGGCTTTCCGCCAGCAGTTCGGCACGGCACGAGATATGTTGAGCGGCAACCTGTTTCCGAGGTCATTCCACCAGAGAATCGAAGCGGGCTCTAGCACGCGGCAATGCTTGCGGCCCAGTCTGCGGGTTCTTGACCTAGGATACAGTGAATTTCGTGGATCGTATCGTTTGAGCACTTAGGGGTGATGTGCCAATGGTCACAGTGAACTGTGAGCTGATCGCAGCGACGTACGCGCTGGCGGATGGCGCTCAGAAAGTCGGCGTTGGCAGTCTACCCCACGCGGTCTCTACAGGGAGATCCTTCGACGCTAAAACCTGGAGATCATGCACATCCACGTCAATCATGAATTCGGGCGTTCGAATCGCATTGACGGCGAACGGATCGAATTTCTTGCCGGTCGTCGCACCGGATACGGTAACAAAGATCAGTCTCCTCACGGTTGCAGACTCCATGCCGTGTTCTGAATGGCTCGCATCCCCGTGCATGGAATGCCCCGCCATGTGGCCGGAAGGATGGAGTATAAAGTCGGTGATCATGCTGATCGTGTGGTGCTGTTTGTACAATTGCCAGTCGCCCCCGGTATCGCCGATGAGACCTTGCATAACATACTTGGGTGGCATGAAATAAACGAGATAAGATTCGCCGCCATGCAATTTCGACTTGACCTCTTCGAGGTTAAGTATGTCGGCCATCCGATGTTCGAGCATCGGTTCATCTTGGGGCATGATCGGCAGCACAGCCACATTCGACTCCGACCACAAAGGCAAATGCGCTATGGTGTAATCCCGCAGAAGAAAAGCGCCACCGAGGGCAAATGAAGACAGCAACACAAAGAGAACAACCCTGCCGGCCGTGGTGGAAAAGCCAAGTGATTGCTCTATTCTCTTCGGCAAGAACATCCCCGAACTCTCCATGTACTTCTGGTACGGCTCTGGAAATTGCTTGAGCATGCGTCGTTCTTCATCCTTGGCCAGCAGGTAATAAACGAGCACCATCCCAATCCAGAGAACCACAACCAGGAATCTCGGCCACAGAATGGCGAGTCCGACGCCGGAAACGGCGAGACTGAGGTATTGGGGATGCCGGATCACGGAATACAGCGCTTTCAAGGCAGGGCCAGTCTTAAGAAACTTACTGGCGTAAACCTGAAGGGCGCAAACGAGAAACACGACAATCCCCGTTACAAAGAGAACGGAGCCCATAACCCGCAGGAATTGCAGAAATCCGTTAGGCGGCGCGACCAAGTGAACGAAAAAGAAAGAACTTAGCCAACGGGTCGCCGGATACCTGGCCAGCCCGAGAAGAAAGGGGTTAAAGGCCGAATAGAAGAAGCCCGCGAAGGGACTGATCATGATCAGGATTTCCAGACAGATTACGAAGTAAAGCACGATCGCACTACTCAAGATTGTCTTCTTCTGCTGCATTGGAGCACCTCTGGCGAGCGGTAGTCTATGGGCCGACCGGCACGCCACGCCGGTAAACGCGGGGAGCTCCTCATTGGCTTGCAGAATCGGCTTGGCACGACGTGGCCGATTCTGCAAGTCCCGAGAATCCCGTCAGGCTCTACTGTCCCGGGGGACCTGCTTTATTGCCGCCCATCATCCGCGGGCCCCGCATCGGTCCCATGCCTTGCGCGTGCAGCTGTTTCCATTGCTCAAGCGTGAGAATCCGCCGGATCGCCAGTAACATTTTGGCGTGCGACTTCTCCAGGTCGGCGCGTGCCTGAGCTACCTTGTCGATCTGTGCGGTCACTTTTGCCTCGTCCGGATGCTCGGCATCTACCAGCGGTTGCAGAGTAGCTTCTTGCTTTTCGAGCGCGGCGCGAAGATCGATCAACTGCATGCGATGGTCCTGAAAAGTCTTCTCAATCTGCTGTACTTGCGATTCGCTAAGGCCAAGTTTCTTAACCAGCTCGGAATTCTTCCACCACTTGCCACCCATCCCCATCCCCGGCCCGCCATGACCCATCCCGGGACCCGCGCCGTGCCCCATGCCGTGGCCGCCACCTTCCATCATCGGGCAGGGCATTGTCCCCATCTGCGGGTCGTGACCCATACCAGAACCAGGGCCGCCTTGTGCGACCGCGCTCCAGGCGAAGGCCAACATGATTACCACGACCTGTGCTACGTGCTTCTTCATTGCAGTTGCTCCCTTCCAATCAGTGATTAGAACTTTGTCCGGCGCCGGCCGAGAGCGCTGAGTTACGCTCCTCATCTATAAGCACGGCGGGCGCCAGCGCCGCCGGATAGTCACGCTCAATATCACTCTGCACTTGCTGCAGGAGAACGTCGTCGGCCGCATCATCGTTCGCCCGCTGCACAGGTTGAGGCCGTGTCAGCAGAAATGCCGCCGAGACCACCAGTACCATGGCCGCCGTGGCAACCCAGCGAACGTGCGGTACAAAACGAGGACGCGCGAGGCGCTGCCGGACCGCGAGTCTTTGCCTTGCCCAAAAAATCTCGTCGCGCGCTGCGGTGTTGTTGGCCAATTGCCGGCAGGCCGAGATCGCAGTGCGAACGCTATCCGCTTCAGCGCGGCACAGATCGCATGCCTCGATATGCCGCGCGATCTCCTCATTGCCAGTACCGAGAATCAATTCTCCGAATTGCTGTTCGTTCAAATGAGCGTTCATTGGTTCTTCCGCTCCTTTAGGTGCCCTTTGACCGCGCTGACTGCACGAAACAGGTGCGCTTTTACCGTCCCGGGCCGCAGAGACGTGGCCTGTGCAATCTCTTCAATGCTCATCTCTTCCAGGAACCGCAGTACAAACACGGCGCGCTGTTGGTTCGGCAGACTGTCAACCACCGCCGAAACGTGAGCGAGTCTTTCGCGCGCCAACAAACTATGCTCCGGCGAGGCACGCGGGTCGGCCGGCTCAACCCGTTCTTCAGAGCCCACGGACTCGCTGAAGAGGCTGCGCCAGAACTGCCAGCGGCGGCTCTTCACGTGATCCCGCGCGAGATTGATGGCGATGCGCATCAGCCACGTCCGCACGCTGCATTCGCCCCGGAACCGCTTTCGGTGCTCATAGGCCTGCAGAAAGCATTCTTGCGTAAGGTTGTCGGCTGCGTCGGGGTCGCGGAGCATCGCCAGCAACACACGGTAGATGCGCCGCTGCTCGGCCAATACGAGCGCGTCGAAATCTCCAAAGTCCGCAACTGCGCGACCGGCTATCTCTTGCACATCCGCCATTTCCGTTGCTGCGATCTGCTCCATGGCCTTACCGATACAGACGAGTGTTCGGCCCAGAGGTTTACATCCATCGACTATTTATTTCGGTTGTGAAGGTTTTCCAGGTCTTTTAGCGAAAAGCGGCAACCTGCGATTCGACCGCCCCAAATCCAATCGATTCACCACTTGCCATTATCTATTATGAGCCCCGTGCGTCGAAGCCAGGCCGCTCGACCCGCTGTCGCGATTCGGTAAAGCACGGTGAAAGGCGCACCTAACGGAAATCTGCAAATGCAAAACAGGCGCATTGCGGAAAGAAGCAGAAAGACTGGCCTGCGAGCTCCGGCCGTATGACCAAGTGTGATGCGAGTCACAGCTATTCCGGTGCACCAAGGGAGATGATTTCCGCGGCACATGCGGGAACGGCACCGTGCGGCCAACAAGGATGCAAAAGAAGCAATGCCCAAAACCACCGATTCATGCTCGGAATGCGGTCCGCTAAGCTGCTATCGCAAAGACAAGACACCACCAACCTTTTGTTTGACGGAAGCGGCCGACCCACAGGAAGCCGCGGCGGTCGTGGAGCATTTGCAGGGCGATAACCTGGACGCCCGTATGGCTCGCGCTGCCGCGGAAATAGAGGGGATGTATTACTGCAAGGCAACCCGCGCAGAAGAAATCGTTCTGTTCGCGAAGCGCATCGGGGCCAAGCGTATTGGGGTCGCCACCTGTCGCGGCTTGATTCAGGAAGCTCGAACCTTCGTCAAGGTGCTGCGGGCAAAGGGCCTGGAAGCGTTCACGGTCGTCTGCAAGATCGGCTCGGTGGATAAGACCGAAATCGGGGTTCCCGAAGAGGTGAAGATCGAGAAAGGCTCTTACGAGGCGATGTGTAACCCCATCCTTCAAGCGAAGGTGCTCAACGCGCAGAGCACTGAACTGAATGTCCTGGTCGGGCTTTGCGTAGGCCACGACTCGCTGTTCATTAAATATTCCGAAGCACCGGTAACAACCCTCGTAACCAAGGACCGCGTGCTGGCGCACAATCCGGTGGCGGCGCTATATGAAACGCATTCCTATTACCGTCGCCTTCTCGACCCGGAGCAAGATCCGGAAAAGAAGTCATAGCTAACCTTCCGCATAGGCGGTCTAAGACGTCAGTCGCCTAATGGACGAGGAAGGGACATTGGATCTCAAAGAGCTCATCTCCGGTCAAGAGACTGCCAGGATTTTGTCGTTCAGGTACTTGAGGCGGTTGACGTCGGCATCGGCCGTCACCATGTCGCTGACCCCGAGAATCAGCCGTTTGGCGTGACCATACCGGCCCACCAGTTCGTCCACATAACGGCGAAACGATTCATCATCCGTACTGCCCGGACATAGCTGTGTCGCCGGAATGCCGCCCCAGATGGTGATGCGGCCGGCAAAAGCGGCGTGGATATCTTCCAGTTTCACCTGCGTCATAGGATACGGGCAGACAGAGTCAGCCACGTCGAAGCCTGCCTCGAGAAACAAAGAGATCAGTCTCCGGTTTTCTCCATCGGTATGGGTCAGCAGATACTTGCCCCGTGCGTGGAGACGGTTGGCGTGCTCCTTCAGGAAAGGCAGGATATGCTTCCGGAACATCGGAGGCGGCGTGAGCGAATCGTCGTAATTGCCGCCAATGTACACAACTTCGGCGGGAGAATCGATTGCCGTTTGTTGTATCGCCTCAAAAAACGGCGACATCTGCTCGGCGAGGCAAAAAATCTTTTCCGGGTAATCGGCCATCGCGTAATAGAAGTGCTCGGGAAACATCAACTGCTTCATGATGTGATGCATGGGGCCGGCGGAGCCGAGGGTAGCCGCTATGGCAATGCCATGCTCGCCGACCTTCCGCCGCAGTGCCAGGTATCCATCCATCTGCGGCTTCACCTTGATGTGTTCAAAGAGGTACCCCACAGCTTCAAAATCTTCAACCTTGCGGATCGGCGGTTCCGAGACCCATGCCGTAGAGGCTCCGGCGTCCAGCATTTCATCGGTAAAGAGAAACGCGGTTCGCACAATGCCGAGCGGGGTGATGTACTCGACGACCGTTTCAGTCCGGTTTTTCGTTTGCTGCTTTGATATCCGGCGCTCAATGCCGTCGAACTCGAAGTCGTATGTCAGGGTCGATACGTGCATGAGGCCGAGGCCGCGATCGATTCCGCCGGTTACGTCCGTGGTGTAGTCGGGATTGGTTGCGTAAATGCCGGCACCGAGACGTATCGCGATCTCCTCGACGGTTAGCCCGCGCCATTCCTGGGGCATGGTCCCTTTTCGCAGGGCCGCTCGATACCAAAAATCAAGGCGCGGTATCCACGGTACCCGATCTGAAGTTTCGCCCCGGATGGCGGCAAGAGCTCTCTCGCGTTCCGTCATGTCCTTCTCCTTTATCTCCAGCAGAATGCCTTGCACTGCTCCTGCAACCAGAGCAGCAAAGCACCAATCCATAGCGAAACTACTGCGATAACAACAGAAAGTGCCAAGAACTGTCAACGCAAGTAACTACCTCGCAAAGGAAAGGACTCTCACGTGTTGCAGGCCGGCAGCGCGCCATGACTATATTCGGCGAGTTGTGACACCGATCACAACATCAGCGCTGCCAGGTACAGTAGACTTTTGCAACTTTGCCATCCAGCTTTGGCCCAAAGTCGCGGAAAGTTCATAGGATTCGCGCAGCGCCTGTACTTCACTCTAATTAAGAAGTTGCCGCGGCCTGAGGCCACTTGGCCAAATCACAGGAGAAGTTTCCATGAGCAGTTCATCATCAAAAGAAGCGGCTGCACCGACCCACCCGCCTCTGGGCGTGATTTTCTCGGCCACCATCGGCTCGGCACTGGAATGGTACGACTTCTTCCTGTACGGCACGGCAGCGGCGTTGGTGTTCGGACCACTGTTCTTCCCCAAATTCGATCCTCTGGTCGGAACCCTTCTCTCCTTCGCGACCTTCGGCGTCGGCTTCATCGTGCGGCCTTTCGGGGGAATTCTCTTCGGATACTTCGGCGACAAATACGGACGAAAGCCGGTGCTGATGGCGACCCTGCTGCTGGTCGGCGCCGGCACCATGTTGATCGGATGTCTGCCAACCTATAGCTCAATCGGAGTATGGGCGCCAATCCTGCTGGTCTCCATGCGCGTCATTCAGGGTTTCGGAGCTGGCGCCGAATACGGCGGCGCGGTCATCCTGCTCGTTGAATACTCGCCACCCGGAAAACGCGGCTTCTGGGGCAGCTTCGCCCCGCTCGGGGTCTCGATTGGCAATCTGCTCGCCGCAGGTGCGTTCGCGCTGGCCACCAGGCTGCCGAAAGAGCAGTTCATGTCCTGGGGATGGCGGATACCTTTCCTGCTCAGCATGGTGCTGATCCTGGTTGGTATTTACATTCGTTTCCGGGTGCTGGAGACGCCGGTGTTTCGCGAAACGATGGCGCGACGCGCCGGCAAGAAGCAGGAAAACCCTTTGATCGCATCCATCAGGCACCAACCGCGGAGTTTTTTCGTGGTTCTCGGAGCCCGTCTCGCCGAGAATGGATTGGGTTACCTGTTCCCGGTGTTTGGACTCACTTACGTCGTAACTAATCTTCAAGTGCCGAAATCGGTCGCGCTGAACGCTCTTTTCATCGCCTATTTCGTCGAGTTGTTCGCTGTGCCTGCGTTCTCTGCGCTCTCCGACCGCATCGGACGGAGACCGGTTTACATGTTTGGGGCGTTAGCCGGAGTGGCGCTGGCGTTCCCGTTCTTCGTGATGGTGGGCACAAGACAGTTTTTCTGGATCGCCGTCGCCTTCGTCCTGGCACGCGCGGTTGTAATTGCGGCGATGTTCGGCCCACAGGCCGCCTATTTCGCGGAGCTGTTCTCCCCAAGCCGCCGTTTCTCCGGCTTCGCCTTTGCCCGCGAAACTGGCTCCATCCTTGCCGGCGGGCCTGCCCCGTTTGTTGCCACCGCGCTAGTGGCATGGGCTAGCGGCGCATGGTGGCCGGTGGCCTGCTATGTTGTGCTGCTCTCGGGTCTCACCGCCTTCGCTGTCTGGTGCGGCCCCGAAACATATCGCGACGACATTCGCGCCGAAGCCGGAGCGAATAAAGACCAAGCAGCGTTTGCTTCGCCCGGGCAATAGCGAGAGGAAGGTCAATTGCACTGGTAGGCGCTGGTCACGCGCTCCTTGCACAAATTTCCTCCAGAATCTTCCGGCTTGCTTGCAGGGCTGCTTCCTTCTCGCCGTCGGGGGCATAAATCTCTATCGAAGCGTGCCCCGCGAAACCGATCTGGCGCATCGCTTGGATCACCGGTCCGAAATCGATGCTTCCCCGATCGAGTCGCAGATGGTCATCGGCCTTGCCCATATTGGAGTGGAGATGGACATGTTTTAGCCGAGGTCCTGCGGCAAAAACCGCGGCAGCCGGCTCGAAACCTTCGAGAACGGCATGGCCCACATCCAGCGTTAAGCCGACGGCCGGGCTGGCGACACCCTCGGCGAGGCCGACCCAATCCTCGATGCTGCTGAATATGTTCACGGCCCCGTAGCCAACATTTTCCACGCCCAAAGTGATCCCCAGTCGCTCTGCTTCCGGTGCGCATTTGGCAATGGTATCGATGGAATATTTGAGCGCATCCCGCGCCGAGAGCTTGGGATCGGATTTCCAGCCGGAGTGGACAACCATCGTATTTGCGCCGATGGCCGCTGCCAAGCGTATGCCCTGAAGATAGTGGGCGACGACATCTTCGCGATGTCCGGCATTTTCCGATGCCGGATTGATGTCCCAACAAGGCCCGTGCATCGAGTATTCGACACCGTACTTTTTCCCCAGAGCCTTGATCTGAGTTATGTCGGACGGTTGCACGCGGCGATAATCCAGCGACGGTGAATCGGCAAAAATATCGATCGCCAGGAAGCCCATCCCGGCGAGTTTTTCCAACGAAGTCCTGACTGGCTCTTCCAGGTAAAGCAGTGTATTGGCACAAATCTTCATTCTTGTTACCTCGGTACGTTAAAATCCGCGGACCGAACGACGATTTTTCCGGGGTGGATACAGAAGCCTACGTTGTCGCCGGAGCGGATGCTGACGGCGTTGTCGAGGTCGATCACTATCTCTTCACCACCCGACAGGCGTCCTATGCCACGGACTCGCGCCCCCAGGAACAGGATATCCGTGATGTGAACGATGAGGTGCGGTTTCTCATCGGGCGAGGCAACGCGTAAGTCCTCAGGCCGGAAGATGACAACGACTTCGCGGCTGCCGGGGTCGCAAGGGACCGGAAGGGTGGCGAATCCGAGGTTTACGGCCAAGCCGTCGCCGTCGGATGACTCAAGCAGGCCGCGATAGCAATTCGTGCGTCCGATGAACCCGGCAACGAAAGCATTTGCCGGATTGTGGTAGATCTCCCGCGGCGTGTCGCATTGCTGAATCTGACCATCATTCATCACCGCGATCCGGTCTCCAAGGGCCATAGCCTCTGTCAGGTCATGGGTCACGTAAAGGGCCGTGATGCTCAACTCCTTTAACAGCCGAGCCAATTCCACCCGCAAGTTGTCGCGCAGCTTGGCATCAAGGGCCGTGAGAGGCTCGTCCAGGAGCAGGTACTCAGGTTCGATAGCGAGAGCCCGGGCAAACGCCACGCGCTGCTGCTGTCCGCCGGATAGCTGCGCGGGTTTGCGCGCGGCGAGCTCCGTTATGCCCATCATGTTCATCATCGTCGTGACCTGGCTGCCGATCCTCTCCTGCGAAGCCCCGCGCATTTCGAGCCCGAAGGCGATATTCTGGGCCACAGTCATGTTCGCGAACAACGCATAGTTCTGGAACACCATGCCGACGCCCCGTTTTTCCGGCGGCAAGTCGGTCACATCTTTATTGCCAAACAACACTCTGCCAGAGGTAGGTATCTCGAGCCCCGCCGTCATCCGAAGCGTTGTGGTCTTTCCACATCCGGACGGGCCGACCAGCACCATCGTTTCGCCCTTCTCAATCTCAAGGGACACTTCGCGGACGGCATAGACGCTCTTTGCATACTGCTTCGTCAGCCTGTCTATCGTCAGATGCGTCATCAGAACCCTCGTCCCTCTACCTTCTCACTTCCGAGATACTGGATCAGCGCCATCAGCGGCAGGGTGAACAGCAGGAATAGCGTGGTGTAGGCGCTGCCGATTTCAAGCCGCAAAGAGGCATAGGATTCATACAGGCCAACAGGCATCGTCATCGTCAAAGGCGTATACAGGAAAAACGTCAGGTTGAATTCACCCAGCGACATGGTTAACACCATCAGCGACCCGGCAATGATTGCGTCCCGCACATTCGGAACAACCACCCGAATCAGCCGGGTACACCGGCCCGCGCCTAGGCTGGCCGCAGCTTCCTCCATCGCGGCCAGCTTCGCCGTCCGCAGCGCGGCCGTGACGGCACGGAGCATCAGCGGCATGGTGAAAATCACGTGGCCAACCACAATGAACAGCCAACTGCCGGACAAGTAGTTGTGCGTCTGGATGAGCGCCAGAGCGATTGCAATCCCCGGTATCGCCACCGGCACGGAGAGCAGCTCCTCTAATCCGGTGGACCAGCGGGAGTGGCCCTTCGACAACGCGTAGGCGGCGGGAACACCCAGCAGGATGTCGATCATGACGGTTGCCGCCGCGATGATTACGCTGAATTTTATAGTATGGGAATAATTCTCCCAAACATATGCGTACCATCTTAGGGTTAGTCCTTTTTCAAACATCGTCAGTCCCCAATATCCGGAAAACGATCCGATGATCGAGATGAATACCGGCACAATCAGAAAAGCCGATACCAGGACGACGACAAAAAGGACCAAAAAGCGGCCCGGACCCCATCTTCGCACCTGCTTACCCCCTCTCACCGATAGTCCGGTAAGCATAATTGAACAGTAACGTGATCACTCCTAAAGTGATTGCCATTGCGCTGGCCGCTTCGATCTGGAAAGACAGCGTATATTCCGTATACATCAAGACCGGCAGCACGCTGATGTTCTGGGCTAGCGTGAAGGCCGTCCCGAATGCACTCATCGAAGTGGCGAAACATAGAGCTCCGGCCGATACCAGCGCTGGCGACAGGGCCGGCAGGACAACCCGGCGAAAGGTGACGGCCGGTGTGGCGCCGAGGCTGCGAGCGGCTTCTTCGAGCCGCATGTCTAGCTTGTGTACTGAACCGACCATGGTCATGGTGACTTTAGGGATGCTGAAATAGAGATAGGCAAGAAACAGGCCCCCGTTCGTATATGCGATTCGCAGCAATGGCCTGCCGGTGAGTTGAGCGGTCACATTGGGGATAACCCCGGTCCTGCCGAATAGAATAATGATCATGAAGCCAACGACAACGCCGGGGAAAGACAGAGGGAAGGTAATCAGCGCCTGATAGAGCTTCTTCAACGGAAACTCCCAGCGCACCAGCACCATCGACAGCAACGTCGAAATCGCCAGCGTTACCAGCGTCACTGCAACCGACAGGAAGATAGTATCGAACAGCGACTCCCGGTAACGAGGCTTGGTCAGGATATCGGTGTAGTGCACAATGCTCGGGCCCGCTTCTGAATGGAGGCTGGTGAGACCCAGCACGAGCATCGGGTAGATAAAGTAGTACGCCACGGTCAGAATGGCCGGGAGTAACAACCCCGAGACCCATAACTTATCCGCCATGCGGCGGCTTATCATCATGCTCTCCCAACTTGGGAAAATGGCACTGTCCTCTCTGCCAATGAGAAGCCACCAGCGGAGAGGAAGTGCCAGACTAACCGCACGGAAAGTTATTTGGCAACAATCTCGGCTTGCCAGCGATCCGTGAAGGCCTTTTGGACCTGCTGCATCTTCAGATAATCGACCGCTTTCGTCCGCGCATAGTCGGAAGCCGGCAGCATCTGACTGGCAACTTCAGGAGGGACCATGCCCGCGCGGATCGGCTGCACGAATCCGCCGGCCCATATCTTCTGCCCTTCATCAGACAGCACATAATCGATGAGTTTTTTCGCAGCGTCGGGACGCGGCGCGCCCTTTACCATCCCGATTACATAGGGCATCTTCAGTGAGCCCTCAGCCGGAATCACCACCTGCAGCGGAGCGTTCTCTTTAACTCTCGGGCGATACCCGTTGAAGTCGGCATCAATCAGGATAGGAATCTCGCCCTTGATGACCCGGGGCGTAGCCGTCTGTTTCGGGTGCTCAACGCCCTGCGCCTCTAAGCGCTTGAAATACTTGAATCCGGGCTCCCAGTTATCGAGGGATCCGCCCATCGCGAGATTCGCCGCAACCGCGACCGAGTATCCCACGGCCGCCGAAGTCGGATCGAGGAACGCGACCTTGCCTTTGTACTCCGGTTTCAATAGATCGGCCCAGCTCTTGGGCGCCGGTGTTTTGCCCAGCGCATCGGTATTAACGATGAACGCGATCGCGCCGTAGTGGATCGTCATCCAGCGGCCTTCGGGGTCCTTTAAGTCATTCGGGATCTCGTCGAACCCCGACGGTTTATAGCCCGCCAGCAAGTCTCTGTTCGCGGCCTCGTAGCCGAAGGTGATCCCGAGGTACGCCGCATCGGCACCCGGTTTTGCTTTCTCGGCGATCAGGGCGGTGACGGTCTGTCCGCTGTTTTTGTTGTCCGGCGTAGCCTGGATGCCGGTCTTGGCGCTGAATTTCTTGAGCATCTCGCCCCAGTTCGCCCACTCGGGCGGCGAGTTGTATACGACAATCTGTTTCGATTCAGCTGCCGGTTTCGTTTCGCAGCCGGAGAACAGCACAACCATAGTCAGCAGCCCAACCAGCAGCATTAAGGCGGACAGATCCCTCTTCTTGTTGGCCATCGGAGTTCCTCCTGCAAAAAAGCATGTTAAATTGAGTATTGGAGTTCTTCCTCGAAAATCGTATTAAAAACCTGCGAATTATTTAAATTCTTGCCGGTTTCAGCGCAAAGTGACCCAGGCGCGTTTCAGGCCTCATCTGCAAGGACTCTTCTTTAGACGGAGGCTCGGGCCAGAGGCGGCATGGCTTGGCATACTTGCAATTCCAGACAAGAATGCCCTGGTAGCCATGTCCGTAAACACGAGCACATCTTTCTTTCCTGAGAACGGGAAGCGCCCGTTGCTCGCGAGTTTAGCTATGCCGTGCACCAACGACCATGCGAGCAGCGCCAAGCAGGTTGAGTCACCGCCTGGAAGCGACCCTTCTTTCTGGCATTCCTCGATATACCGGGTGAGGGTACCGAAGGCGCGCTCGCCCGCCTTCCGGCTTTCAAGGTTTGTCTTGATTGGCTGCGGAGTTTCAAAGATCACCACAAAATGCCGCGGGAAGCGTAACGCAAAATCCACGTATCCCTGCCCACTCAGCCGCAGCCTCTCCATGGCATTCCTTCCGGCCCCGGCCGCCTTCGTCATTGATTCCGTCAGACTGTTGAACCCCTCTGCGGCAACTGCGTTCAGCAAGTCGTCCTTGTCGCGGAAGTGCCGATAGGGGGCGTTGTGTGACACACCCGCTCGCCGCGCCACCTCTCGCAAGGTGAAGGCCGGGAGTCCGACGGTTCCGATGAGGTCGACGGCGGCATCGAGCAAGGCCTGTTTCAAGTTTCCGTGATGATAGGGCGGGGACTTCTTTTTCATCGTACTCCGTTTATAGCAAAATATGTTGACACACGCAACATTGCGAGTGAGAATGTGGCTGCTGTCCACATTGGGATCGCAAAAGGATCGAATCATGACGAGCGGGACAAATGCGGGAAGAATCGTGCTTCTGGACGGGACACCGGGTGGCGACGAGAGCCATGCGCCAATACTTACGATCCTGCGCGACACGCTCGCCGCCGGCGGTGCCGAGGTGCAGGCCTTTGCTTTGCGAGACATGAAGCTGGCACACTGCATCGGTTGCTTCGGTTGCTGGATCGAAACCCCCGGGATTTGCGTTCAGGCCGATGCGGCCCGCGAAATAGCAGCGGCGATCGTTCATAGCGAAATGCTCGTCCTGTTTACGCCCGTCACCTTTGGCGGGTATTCGCCGGAACTCAAAGTGATGGTGGATCGATTCGTGCAGCTTACTCTTCCTTATTTCATCAGTTACCACAGAGAAATGCACCACCCTCCCCGCTATGTTCCCATGCCACGGCTCGTTGCAGTCGGGGTCCAGCGCCAGACCAGTCACGAGGAAGCCAGCATTTTCAAAACTCTCGCGGGCCGCAATGCGCTCAATTTCCACGCACCAAGCCACGCAGCGGAAGTTGTCTCGCTTGGAGATGATGCTGATGCAATCCGCGATCGCATTCAGGCACTGCTCTCAAGATCGGATCCTTGTCCGATGCGGGATGTCGTCACGGCACTTCTACCATTACCACAGGCCCCAATAATGCCGGTCGCACACGGTGCCGCCCGGCGGGCTTTGCTCATTGTAGGCAGTCCAAAGGTAAAGCGGCCAAGCACATCGGGCGTTCTGGGCGGATATCTTTTGGAACGCCTCAAACAGAATGGCTGGGAGACGCAATCGTCGACCCTCAGAGCAGGTTTGCGCAGGGAGGAAGAGCAAGCCAAACTGCTCACCGCAGTTGACACTGCCAACCTCTTGATACTCGCGTTCCCGTTGTACATTGACTCACTGCCCTTCCTGATGACAAAGGCGCTGCAAGTCATAACAAAGCACCGGCTGGAGAATCCCAATCGGCTACCGCAAAGTGTCGTTGCGATCTCGAACAATGGCTTTATTGAGGCCCACCAGAACAATGTAGCCTTGGCCATTTGCCATCAATTCGCGAAACAGAGCCAAATCGCCTGGGCTGGCGCTCTGGCGATGGGTGCTGGAGAAGCCCTGAGCAGCGGGCAACCTCTTCGGCCTCCGCTTGCCAGGTATGCAATAAAGGCCCTCAGCATCACAGCCGATGCGTTGAGTAAGGGACATTCGGTGCCGCACGAGGCAGCAACTTTGATCGGCAAAAGCCCCTTCCCAACCGTCTTATGGCGTTGGCTCTTCGCGAGAGTTGGGACGAGTACGTTTCAACGGCAGGCATCCGCGAATGGTCTCAGCAGAAAACAGATGGTAGACCGGCCTTACGCGCAATCGGCACGAATCTCTACCACTGGCTAGAAACCAACCACTCGACCACTCTCTAACTGAAGACTTTCAGGGAAACAGAACGTGAGTCAGATTCTGACCACAATTGCGGTCGGAAGAAACATTTGCGCACCACAGTATCAGACTGCCGAATGAATTCGAGCGAATGGGCAGGCATCGCGATTTCTGACCATCGTCGAGGCTATGCAGTAGTGGTTAAGAGTGAAAGGCGAAGCGGGGAAGAACCGCCAATCGCGCTGGCGTTCGACGAGAGAGTGAAGCGGCTTCGAAGCTTCACGCGCGAACTCAGGCGGGATGATTGGCCTTGCCGGTGATTCGTTCGAGACGGATGCGCACCACGGCTGTCCGGGAGTCGGAAGTGGCGATCGCCTTTTCCGCGTTGGGCGACAGCGCCCCGCAGAAACGGACGGCCAGAAGTTCCAGAGCCCGCCGTTTCTCCGTGGGGTCCGCTACCAGAGCCGCCCGGCCGAATACGATGGCGCTTTCATAGAGGGTAGTCAGTTTGGCCGGCAACACCCTGGCGCCCGCCACGGCACAGAAGGAGACCCGCTCTTCATGGGCGATGTTCTCCAGTTTGTGTCCCTCGACGGCGCAATGAATGTAGACCACGTCCCCGGACAGTACGTGGTTCACGGGGACGGCATAAGGCCATCCGTCAGCTCCCAGGGTGGCCAAAACGCCATGCTCCGCCCGCGCCAGAATCTCCCGGGCCTGGTCCTCGGTAAGCGCCCTCTCACTTCGTCGTATGTCTCTGAATGTAGGCATCTCTCGGAACTCATGAACAGGTTAGCACGAGTGTGGGCTGAAGCCCCGCGCAGGCCAAGGCGCTCTCTACGTCGTGCTATTCCTTTAGTTTATTATCCGGGATTTCCGTCTTGTCCTGGGCGATTATGCTTCCGTTCCCCTTGGAAAACAACCAGTTTCTTCTCTCAAGTGGACCCGCGATCGCGTGGTGCTGCTCGGACACCCTCACGGCTTGCCACAGGTCGGGCCGCGCGACTCCAGTGCGCATTTTTGTCTCCGAAAGGTCTCCGAAAGTCCGAATTGACAAGTCTTATTGTCGGCGTTACTCTCGATGGATTCCTTGATCCAGCACTCAAACGAAGGCATCGCCTGATGCCCGTGTAGATTGTTTGGAGAACCATAAGTACCATTTGGCGGGGCAGGCAGGACTCAGTTCAAAATGCTTCTGGATGAGTACGATACCCGCCATTTCGGATTGAACAAAGAAACCTCGGGGCGTGAGGTGAAACTATGAATGCAATAAAAGTCGTGTTAACCCTGATTCCATTCATATGGATCATAGGGATGGTACCCGTTGTCAATAGGGTCAGACCAATCGTTCTCGGCCTTCCCTTCTTGGCCTTTTGGTTGGTCGCCGGTATCCCCGTAACCTTTTTCTGTATTTGGGGACTCTACAACATCGACTCGAAGCGTAACCGGGACTCTTGACAGCGAAAGGCGGGTGGGAGAAATGACGAACCAAATAGTTGCCATTGGGGTAATCCTTCTCTTTGTAATCGGGGCCACGGTCGTTGGCATGATCCCCGGTATAAGGCAGAAGATGACGCTGGAACAATGGGCGGTGGGTGGCCGTGACTTTGGCCGCTTGCTGAACTGGTTTATTCTGGCGGGTGAAATCTATACTGCCTTCGCCTTTCTTGGCGGCAGTGGCTGGGCTTATGCCCGTGGCGGCCCGACCTTTTATATATTAGGGTATTGTACTTTGGCCTACGTGGTAGGCTACTATGTGCTGCCGGCGATGTCTCCCATGGGCCGCCGCCACGGATTGATGACTCAACCCGATCTGGTGGAACATCTCTATGAGAGCCGTTCGCTGGGCATTCTTACTGCGTGTGTTGGCGTAACCTTCCTCCTGCCGTATCTGCAGCTTCAGCTCACCGGCCTGGGCTTGATTATCGAAACCTGCTCCTACGGGCTTATTACAAGGGTGCCGGCCATGCTCATGGCCTTCACCATGGTTGCCGCCTTCGTTTATCTGAGCGGTCTCAAAGGTGTCGCAACCACCGCCGCCATAAAAGATGTAGTTATGATTTTGGCAGTGGCTTTTTTTGGCATCTATTTGCCTATCCATTTCTTCGGCAGCGTCGGTGGTATGTTTACGGCGTTGGACGCCGCTAAACCCGGATTTTTGACTGTGCCGGGCGGAACCAAGAATCTCGATGTCAGTTGGATGATGTCTACTCTCGTACTGACCAGCTTGGGTTTTTATATGTGGCCCCACCTTACGGGGAATAGTTTCAGTGCCAAGAATCCCGACGTACTACGGCATAATGCCGTGTACTTGCCCCTGTATCAGATTTGTATGCTATTCCCGATGCTGGTCGGGTTCACCGCCTTGCTTATCATTGTTCCGGCCCTTAAGACGCCCGATATGGCCTTCATGGCCCTTGTCCGTCAAGTACTCCCCGGTTGGGCTCTGGGTCTTGTGGGCGGCGCCGGCGCACTAGCCTGTATGATTCCGGCCGCCGATCTCATATTGACCACATCGATGCTTTTCACGCGCAATATCTTTTGCCGGACGGTAGGCAGAGACACCACTCCGCAATTCCAGGCCAAGCTTGCCCGAGTTGTTGTTCTCATTTTGACAGTTATCGCACTAGCGTTGGCGATCTATCTCCCGAACATGCTTGTCAATTTGCTGCTCACCGGATACTCCGGCGTAACCCAGTTCTTCCCGATGATTGTCTTAGGCTTGTTCTGGAAATCAAGCACCAAGATTGCGTCTTTCGCCGGCCTGATCGTAGGCGAGTTTATAGTTTTTTATCTGATACTTAACAAACTTGATCCTCTGGCCATGTGGGGGCTTCACCTCAACGCTGGGTTCGTCGCCTTGGTTGTCAATATGGCAGTATTCGTGATCGTTAGCTTGGCTACCCGCACGCCAGCCGGCATCGAACGGAAAGCCCGCGCCATAGATGGCATGAGCTCATCTCCAGCGGCGCCAACAACAGTGGGCACTCATTGATCTTGGTCGGCAAGAGAGCGCACGTTCGCGGACTCATCGAGTAGGGTGGATCGGCTAGCAGGGAGACTAACGTGGAGCGATTCCAGAAGGTGGTGCAGTTCGCAAACCAGCTGCGCCCGGAAGCCGTTGAGTTCACCCGACGCCTTGTGCGTTGTCCCTCCTTAGGGGGCAGCGAAAAAGGCGTTGCAGACCTTTTACTCTCAGAAATGAAGAACATCGGGTATGACCAGGTGTTTCGTGATGACTGGGGTAATGTGATTGGCATTATCAATGGCCACCAACCTGGCCCGGCCATTGTCTATAACGGTCATATGGATCACGTGCCCCCTGGTGAGTTGTCGCTGTGGGGCGGATACGATCCTTATGGTGCCGATATCGATGTCGGGGAGATAGATAACCGGGATGCCAGTAAGAAAGAACGGGCCGAAGTTATTCATGGAAGGGGCGTTGCAGATCTGAAGGGTGCTCTGGCCTGCGCTATTTACGCCGGAAAACTTCTCTTGCAGCTACGCAATCAAGGTCTGGCCCTGAACGGCAAGTACATCGTTACGGCGGTTTGCCTCGAAGAGCCCGGTGATCAGGTCGGAACTATCCAGTTGATCGACGATACTTTTAAGAAGTTGCAATTGGACTATGATGCCGTCGTGTCTTGTGAGCCAACATCCCTTGATATCGCTTTAGGCCATCGCGGCCGAGTCGAGCCTGTGGTTAGCGTATACGGCAAAATCTGCCATGGGAGCGCACCTTGGTTGGGGATCAATGCGGTGTACAAAGCGAACAAGTTTATCGACAAGGTAGCCAATGAGCTGCCTAAAAGCTTTCCATCCGATCCGGATCTCGGGAAGTCCAGTATCGCAATGACCATTATTAAAGCCAGTCCTGGAGAGCTGTGTATTGTTCCAGAACGTTGCGATATGAACTTTGATCGCCGGTTTGTACCTGGCGAAACGCCTGAGAGCTGCATCCAAGAGTTGCAGGACATCATTGACGACCTTTCTAAAGAAGATCCGGAATTCAAAGCTGAAGTGAAAATAGCTGAAGTAGTCCAAAAATTCTATACCGGCAAATCGGTTAAGATCGCCAACAAGAAAAATGCCTGGAAGACTCCAAGAGAACATCCGTTTGTTCAGGCTATGGCAGCAGGGCTGGAAGCCGTCGGCCAAGAGGTTAGGTATCGCTATTGGTACTTCGGCACCGATCTATCAAAGGTAGCCGCGGTAGACCGCAAGCCGGCGATTGGCTATGCGGCTGGTCAGGAGCAGTTGATCCATACCCCGGTCGAGAAACTGCGGACTGACTACATGGAAAAAAGTATCGCAGGTTATGCGGCAGGCTATTTGAAGATGATGGAGTTGCCGAAAGAAACATTCCAGCTTGAAGGGCAAACCGTTTTACGAGAATCTCACTGAGTGTAATGTCGCCGCCAGCGCTGTGTTTGACCGCAAGACTGGGTTTCCGGCAGACTGTCCAGCATGGAGAACGTAACGATCCGCCGGGCGGGTGCTTCCGATCTGGCCGCTATCATCGCCCGGCTTGCGGATGATGAGTTAGGGCGCTCTCGTGAGGACGTCAGCATCCCGCTGAACAGCAATTACGTCGCTGCTTTCCACGCAATCCAGGCGGACCCACACCAACTGCTCGTGGTTGCGGTTCATAGAGAGCATGTGGTCGGGACGTTACAGCTTTCCTTCATTCCGGGGCTCTCAAGATTAGGCTCGTGGCGTGGGCAGATAGAAGCCGTTCGCATCACCGCGGATCACCGGCGCATCGGTCTGGGCCGGAACCTGGTAGAGTGGGCAATCGCGCAATGCAGGGAGCGCGGCTGCCAGCTTGTCCAGTTGACCACGGATAAACGCCGTCTTGACGCGCGCCGTTTCTATGAACGGCTGGGGTTCGCCGCGACCCACGAAGGCTACAAACTCCTTCTCTAGCTCATGGTTTTGCCGCATTGACAGAATTCAAAAGCGAGGATGTCCCGCAACGTGTTTGCGATCGCCTGTTGGCCAAGGAGCCACCGGCAGAAGGAGAGCTGATATGACGTCTACGCAAGCTGGCAGTTCACCCGCAACGGGTTCCGGCGCAGGCGGGTGGACAGGTGTCGCACTGCTGGGAACGGCCATTGCGGTTACGGCCATCATTGCCGTCTCCCATCTGGCCACCGGGCATCTGGCGCTCCTCGGGCTGGCGACCATTGCTCTTCTGCTGCTGGTAATCATGACCAACCTGATGTCGCCGTTGATCGCGCTCATAGCCGTGCCCATCCTGGGAGCGCTAGGTCTTTGACCATATAAAAATGCACCTATTAAGGCACTTTCTGAGTGGCTAAATGGGTCACATAGTTTGGACATGCAAACCTACCATCGGGTACATGTTCAGCTTGGGAAGAAGGATCA
>Ga0187864_10000676_pt1 | contig 36443 bp, 32 predicted proteins | sample June2016WEW_11_4_FD_132985 | JGI IMG/M metagenome (GOLD analysis project Ga0187864, IMG submission 132985) | Peatland microbial communities from SPRUCE experiment site at the Marcell Experimental Forest, Minnesota, USA - June2016WEW_11_40 | ecosystem: Environmental > Terrestrial > Soil >...
GACGGTGGACGGATGTGGTGCGGGCGTCTCGCCCGCTGTGGCACGGGCATCCTGCCCGTGCGCGGGAGCGGGACGCTCCCGCGACCGCGGGCGGGACGCCCGCGCCACGATTTTCAGAGCAGCGACGCGAAGATATTGTCTTGCACCTCCCAACCCTGGAGCAGGCTCTCGTCAATGGCATTGTTTTGGATTTGCTCGCCAAGCCGAAAGAAGCGAGAAAGATGACGCTTGGTTCTTCGTGTAGCGTATTCCGTCATGGCCCCGGAATTAATCATGAACGCCCAGTCGCTGGCCTGGGCGAGGAACAGTTCCCTTCTGGCCTGCGCCAGCGCACGCTCGGCCAGCGGCCCCGGGCGACGCTGCCCGTCCGATAGTTTCTCCATGAGACGGGCCGCCCGGTGCAAATGAGGGTAGATCCAGTCATTGCTGCCGTTCAGCCACACGTCGTTGAAACCTTCGTACCCCCAGCTCGAGATGGCCGGTGCTGCGACCTGGTTGATTGGGTATTCCTCGAGGTATTCGGAAAGGGTTATCAGGCGCAGGGATCCGTGGCCGCTCGCGATCTTGCGTACCAGGTGATTCACCCAAGCCGGCCCCTCATACCACCAGTGGCCGAACAGCTCCGCGTCGTAAGGAGCTACAATCAACGGCTTTCGGTCCATGACCGAAGCCAGATAGTCAACCTGCCTCTGGCGGTTGAGGATGAAATTGCCGGCGTGGATCTCAGCCTTGTTTTCCGCCCGCTCCGGATCGTACGGCTCCTTGTGGTTGGTCTTTCCCGTGACACGATAGTACTTGATCCCCGTGTCGAGTCGAATGCCGTCACGATGAATGTAGGGGCGCAGATAGTCGAGGTCGAGGTCGTAGGCGATGTCGCGGTAGAAGTCGCGATAGTCGTAATCTCCGGGATACCCCTCCACAGAACTCCAGACTTGGCGCGACGATTCCGGATCGCGCCCGAAGGCCGCTAGCCCCGAGGGAGAGTAAATTGGCGCGTACACACCCTGCTTCGGCCGAGGCTCGGCGCGCGTGACGCCGTGGGTTTCCAGGATGGTGAAACGGATGCCTTCCTCGCTCAGCATTCGGCCCACTTCCGGACAATAACCGCATTCGGGCAGCCAGAAACCCTCAGGCCTTCGACCGAACACCTGCTCGCCATAGGCGATTCCCGTTTGGATCTGCGCTCGCACTGCGAAGGGATTCAGCGAGAGCAAGGGCAGATAGGCATGAGTGGCGGCGCTGCCCAAGATCTCTATCTTTCCCAGCTCTTGAAACTTCCGGAAAGCCTCCACCAGATTGCGACCATAGCGGTTAGCGAAAGCATCTCGAAGGTTGAGGAAGCGCTGATGATACAGTTGGGCCAGGCGGTGGAATTCCGGCTGCTGAGCCGTTCGCTCCGTCTCCTTTTCAGCTAGCGCAATCAGGCGCTCGGTGCGCTGCAAATAACGAGCTTGCAGAAATGGATCGAGAAGCATCGAGAGGAGAGTTGGCGTAAAGGAAAACGTCAGGCGAAAATCCACCCCGTCCTCGACGAGGCCCTCGAGAACAGAGAGCAAAGGAAGATAGACTTCCGTTAGGGCTTCATGTAACCAGTTCTCCTCGAGTGAGTCCTGATGCTCGGGATGCCGGACGAACGGCAGGTGGGCGTGAAAGATGATGCTGAGATAACCCTTTGACATTTGCTTACGCCGACTTCTGCCCCGACGACAGACCCGCGCGAAAGCTTCTTTCGCTCAAATCGGTGAGGTCGGTGCGCAACTCCGCTGCGGCTTGGGATTCTTTCCTGTCTTCCACTTCCGGCGACCACCAGGCCCGGTCCCAGCTTCGCTGCCGGCAAAACTCCGCGAGTCGCCGCTGCGTCTCTTCGTCCGGCGCGTCGGGTGATAACCTCGTCCGCTCGAGTTCTGGGTCAATCCCGCCGTCGTCTTCTGACTCGTCATAGAAAGGGCGGCTGTGGGAGGCGCTCGGATGTGCAGCCAACTTCAATTCCTCACCTGGATGCCCGGCGGACGCAGAGACAGGTCCCGAAGCGCCCCTGTCTTCCGGCCCATTCACTTCCCGGCCTCGCGGCTCGTCGAAGACCGGCGCGGGTCGCAAAGCCTCTCCAAATCTCAACAATCGCCGCCGCGGGGCCTGCGTCTTGTCGTCCGAAGGAGCGCTTTGCGATGCGCTCCTGCCCTCTGCTGGAGGGGGAACCACCTCTGCGGGGGAGTCATTGCCCTCGACACGGAGATAGCGCTCTTCCATCTTGTCCGATGGGCAAGCCTTGGGCATCTCCGCAACGTTGGACCGCGCCAGCAATCGGAACGAACCTTGACCCAAACACAGCCCTAGATCGAGGCAGTAGGAATCGGCAGGATGCTCCAGGCGGACGTACCATTTTCCGGCGCTCAGGGCAATGGCAACCTCAAGACAGCTCGCGGAATTCAAGCTGTCAGGGTTCGCAGTCTCGTAAAACCTCACCACTGGCCGAGCCCGCGGACCAAGCCGGCTGAACACGCTGCCCATTTCTTCCAGGTCACGAGCCGAAAACTCCCAGTAAACATAGAGCAGGTGGGGATTGACAGGCAGCAGGACTACCTTTGTTTCTTCATCGCCGCCCGGAATTTCCTCGTCTTCCAATTGCGCGCGCGCGTAAAGTTCCTCGGCGTCCCGCTCCTCGCCGGATTCTGCTTCGTCCGGGATCACGTCAGGCGATGCACTGTCCCGAGGGAGTAGCTTCGATTCCTCCTGACTCTTGTCCACGGTGGCCTCTCGATCAGGATGCTTCAGCTCTGCCAAACCCTCGGCGAATGCCCCTTATTTGCCTGGCCCGAAGGACTTCCACTCCAAGCGACAATCCCCGCATTTCAGCGCTCCGTAGACGTTATAGTAGGTGCTGTAACCCGTGCTCGTATCGGACTTGGCAAGCGTCATTTCGTCATGAATGTGCGCGTGTTGATGACAGAGGGCACGGCCGCAGGCAGCACAGACTCCTCTTGCCTCTTGTTCGCAAAACCAACACTTCATAAAGAAAAGTCTCCTTCTTGAGCACTTGAGCCCACCCAGCAGCCAGATTTCAAATTCCGGGAGCTACGGTCAGTGCGAGTCCTCAGGCGGAGCATCTTCGCGCGCCGAGAATATACCTGATTATAGTAGTACATCGTGGGCTGTGGCCGCAACCGGAGGTCCGAGTTGCGACACGGGCGCCTCGGCCGTAGTGGCCCCAACTGGTGTGGCGCACACCGGCTGCTCCGAAGGCGCAGGAACTTCCCGCTGGCCGGCGGCCGAAGTAAGCTGTCCTTTGTTTTCATCAACATTCCCGGATCGGTCGTCGATTTTTGCCTGGTGTGCGGGAGCGGGGCCGCCAACTTTCGTGGATTGTTGCCAATCCACAAGAACTAGGGTCAAAATGCCCTCTCCCGGGGGAGAGGGCGGTTGCACCACGAGGAGGAGAGGGCTGTTGGATCACGGGGGAAGAGAGCTGCGATTTGAAAGGGGCTGCGCCGGGCGTTGTGGCGCGGATGCGACGCCAGCGCCACGATTAATTGCAGTAAACATCGAGGACCCGGTCGGCAACGTGGTCCCAGGTGAAGCCGGATTCGACCGCAGCCCTGCCATTCCGCCCCATCCAGCGAGCCCAATCGAAGTTGGTGAAGAGCGTGCCTAACCCCCAGCCGACCGACTGCGAGTTAGGGGAGATCTTAAGTCCGTTGACCTCATGCCACACATATTCATCGGGCCCGCCGTTTTTGCTCACCACCACCGGTTTGCCGGCGCTCCAACCTTCGAGCACGACAATCCCAAAAGGCTCGTTGCGGCTTGGCACGCACACCATGTCGCAGGCCTTGTAAAGTTCGGGGAGTTCGTGACCATTCTTGAATCCCAGGAAGCGCGTGGCGTGCGCCACACCCAGTTGCCCGGCGCGACGTTCGAGGCCCCGCCGCATCTCTCCATCTCCGGCAAAGACGAACTTGGCTGCCGGATAATGCTTCAGGAGCCCGGGAATGGTTTCAACAAGAACATCAGGACCCTTTTGAAATTCCAGACGGCCTACAAACAGGACCATGGGATCCATGGGGCCGATTCCGTAGCGAGCCTTCACCTCACCGGGATTCAGCCACCCCTCAAAATGTTGGGGATTCACGGCATTGTAAATCGGACGGACTTTCCACTCCGGGGCTTCGTACATCCACATGATTTCTTTCTTCAAGGATTTTGAAACGGTGATGACACGATCTGCCCAGTCCGTCGCAGCCCGTTCCTGATGACGAACTCGGGCCGGCTGGCCATTATAAAAGTGGTTACCACAGCGTCCGTACTCCGTCGAGTGGAAGGTCATAACCGACTTCCGGCGGCGGCCTTGTTTTATCCAGATCATGGCATTGGCGGCCAGCCAATCGTGGGCGTGCACGACGTCAAACGGCCCCATGAAATTCTCCGTGGCAAAGACGTAATGGACGAAAGAGCGGCACATGTTGTTGACTTCGTCGACAAAGTCGGAGTGCAACGCGAACGGGCAGCGGTGGTAATGCACGCCATGAATAAGTTGATACTGCGATTGGCCGGGACCTAAGCGGGTGAATACATGAACGTCGTGTCCCTTCCTTTCCAGAGCCGCTCCCAGCTCCGTGACGTGGGCGGCAACTCCTCCCACGGAAATCGAATGCAGGGATTCCCAGGATAATAGTGCGATACGCATTACCACTTCCTCCTCGCCAAGATTAAATTTGCCCTTGCCCTGATTCTATGGAAGCCGTCGTCAGCCTTTGCAGCGATCCTGGCGACGCTGGCGCCGACTCCTTAAACTCGCATGGATTCAGCGTCTCGAGTATTAAAGCCAGGTGGATCTTCCGTTACAAGTGTGTGTCGCAGTGCACGCCACACCAGCAGCTTTTAGCTTTTTTGGGAAAGGGGCATCGCTATGTCTTCAGCATGAAAAGGATGGCCGGATTCTCCGGAGGCACTGGTATACATTGAGCGAGCATCAGCTAAAAAGTATGCGTCTGAGCATTCCCCTGGTTTTACCCACACTTTATATGATGATTTCGCGAGTGAAAAAGTTTTGTGGGAGCCCCAGCTTTTCGCGCTATCCGCCACGCCCGCTCCTACCTGATCGCAAGATTTTATTTATGTGCATGATAACATTGAGGCTGTTACGTTGCCGGAAATGACAAGGGCCTTGCGCAGCAACAATCAAGAACACGGTTTCACGCAAAGTCGCAAAGCGCGCAAAGTTCACAAAGAACAGCAAGGGCTTATCCTCGGCACCCCTCTGCGACTTAGCGACTGGGCATGAGCTGTTTTGCTTTTTCCACACCTTCTTCGCACAGCCCGAGCGATCCGCGTACGGGAGATTGTTACCGCAATATTAAATTCTCCCTTCGTCGGCAAACGGTCTGCTTGGATGGAAGCTGCCCGAAAAGGTATGATGAGAATTGGGGAAGAGTTTATCAGGTCTTTCGATGGGAGGTAAGAGTCATGAGCGTTACAAACCGGAGGGCTGAACTGCCCGCGCTGCCTGAGGTGCTGGACGGGTTGCCGAATTTCTCGGGCTGGGAAAGCGACGTTCTGCAAGTGGTCGAGAACGATAGGCCGGTTTTCCTTCCGGCCACCAATATTCACCTCGACCAGATCAGTTCGGCGTTTGCCGTGGCCTTGCACATGCACCAGCCGACCATCCCTGCCGGACACGATGGGCAGCTCATCAGCAATCTGCAACATATGTTTGAGCACCCGAACGAAGGAGACAATCACGATGCGGGACCCTTTGCCAACTGCTACAAACGGATGGGGGACATCATCCCGGAGCAGGTCAATCAGGGCCTGAACCCGCGAGTCATGCTGGATTACTCGGGCGCGTTGCTTTGGGGACTGCGCCAGATGGGGCGCGGAGACATTCTGGATAATCTGAGGCGTATCACGTGTGATCCTCGCTATCAACCTTATGTTGAATGGCTCGGCACCATGTGGGGCCACGCCGTCGCGCCTTCGACGCCGATCCCGGACCTCAAACTCCACATCCTGGCGTGGCAACACCATTTCGCGGCAATTTTCGGCTGGGACTCCCTGGCGCGCGTGAAGGGATTCTCACCCCCTGAGATGGCCTTGCCCAATCATCCCGACACTCTTTATGAATATCTCAAGGCGCTTAAGGAATGCGGATACCGCTGGATCATGGTTCAGGAGCATTCGGTCGAAACTCCCTCAGGCCAGGCTTTAGGGCACAAACACGTTCCGCACCGGCTGGTGGCGCGCAATTCAAAAGGCGAGACGCTTGCCCTCACCGCGTTGATCAAGACTCAGGGGTCCGACACCAAACTGGTGGCCCAGATGCAGCCCTACTACGAAGCCAAAACCCTGTCGCGCCAAAATCTGGGAGGAATTTCGATTCCGCCGCTGGTGACCCAGATTGGCGACGGCGAAAACGGCGGCGTCATGATGAATGAATTCGTTCCCGCATTTTGGAAAGCCTGGCAGGAAATGGCACAGGCAGGAGGCGGGACGCGAGGAGTTGTGGGGCTGACGGGCACCGAATACCTGGAACTCATCGAGGCGGCCGGCTGCCGTCCCGAGAGCTATCCTCCTTGCCAACCCGTCGGCCAGCATAAACTCTGGCAGCGTCTTCCCTCCGGGAAGCTCAACCCCGGAGCGGTGGAGGAAGCCATCAAACAATTGAAGCAGGAGAATCCCAACTTCCATATGGAAGGCAGTTCGTGGACGAACGATCGTAGCTGGGTAAAGGGATATGAGAATGTGCTGACTCCGATGGCCCAACTGAGCGCGCTGTTTCATCAGAAGGTGGACCCTCTGGCAGGCAAAGACAACTTCACCCAACAGCCGCGATATCGTCGCGCCTTGCTTTACAACCTCCTGCTGGAATCGAGCGACTTCCGTTACTGGGGACAGGGAGCGTGGACTGATTACGCGCGGGAGATCTTCAGGCGCGGGGAGCATGTGCTGCACAGCGAGTTCTAGTGCACTGTGTCCAACGCTACTTTACACTTGATTTTTGAGAGGGCGTTTCATGCTATATTGAAAGCTCATGGAACAAAAAGAAAAAGGTGCAAGCGGCGACGACCGCCGCCAGTATGTGAATTTCGCATTCTACAAGGTGGACCCAGCGTGGCGCCGCCTGCCGGGCGAGGAGCGCCAGAAGGGGAAGTGTCAGTTCCTGGATGTCGTCACGAAGTGGGAACAGGATGTGTTGGTGACCGCCTATTCGCTGGTAGGCATTCGGGGAGATTGCGACTTCATGCTGTGGCGAATTGGCTACGATGCGCTCAAGCTCCAGGAAATGAGCGCGCAACTTCTTGCCACGGACCTGGGCCAATACCTGACCACTCCCTATTCCTACCTGTCGATGACCAAGCGCTCGGTTTATGTCGATAAGCACGTGCACGAGGGCCAGGAAGGAACTCGCCTCAAACTGGTCCCCGGCCAGTTCCGATTCCTGTTCGTTTATCCCTTTGTGAAAAGCAAAGCCTGGTACCGGCTCACTAAACATGCCCGTCAAGGCATGATGGACGAGCATATCGAGGTCGGTCACCGGTATCCCACCGTGCGGCTGAACACCACTTACTCTTTCGGGCTCGACGATCAGGAATTCGTGCTCGGGTTCGAGAGCGACAAGCCCGAGCACTTTGTCGACCTGGTGATGGAACTGCGGCACAGCGAAGCCACCAGTTATACCGTGCGCGACACTCCCACCTTCACCTGCATTCATCGCGAAGTGAAGGAAGTCCTGGACCTCCTTGGAGGTTAGGCGGTGCGACCATGCCTGGCAAACTCAAGTCAACTAAAAAGCGGGTTGAAGTAGCGCAGGCGTCTCGCCCGCTGTCCCGGGAGCGTCTCGCTCCCGCCCGTGGGCGCGGGCAAGATACCCACGCGACCGCGGGCGAGACGCCCGCGCCACGACCGAAGGGCAAACCGAAGGCAGCCTATACTTCGCCGGAACGTCTGCAAAAGATCTTTGCGGCCCTGGACCAACTGTTTCCCCAAGCCGAGTGCGCCCTGCGCCACGAGAACGCTTTCCAACTTCTGGCGGCTACCATACTTTCCGCACAGTGTACCGACGAGAGAGTAAACAAAGTCACGCCCGCACTGTTTCAGAAATTTCCCACGCCGCCGGACTTTGCCGCATTGGCGCAGCCCGTCCTGGAGGAGCAAATCCGCTCCACAGGGTTCTTCCGCAACAAAGCCAAGAGCATTATCGGAATGGCCAAGAAGCTGATTGCGGATTTCGGCGGCCAGGTTCCCCGAACGATGGACGAGATGCTGACATTGCCGGGAGTAGCGCGAAAGACGGCGAACGTCGTGCTAGGGACAGCCTACGGTATCCCCACGGGCGTCGTCGTGGACACGCACGTGTTCCGCATCGCGCGTCGGCTGAAACTCTCCAAGCAGAAGACGCCGGAAAAAGTTGAACAGGACCTGATCAAGCTCGTTCCGCAGGAGCGGTGGATCTCCTTCGGCCATCAGGTGATTTGGTTTGGAAGGAAAATCTGCCAGGCGCGCAAGCCGCTTTGCGCCGGCTGCCCTCTCGAGTCGATCTGCGACGCTCGCGACAAAACGGTTTGAGAGAGTTGAGAAGTCGAGGAGGCAGTGTAGGGGTAGGGCTTGCCCTGCCCCCGTCGGGACCAGCGGAAATGCGGGGACGGCAAGCCGTCCCCCTACGGCGGGACGTTTTCGACGGATTGGAGGGGTCGGTGATCGGGCCCGTTCTTAACTTCTTGACTCCTCGACTTCTCGACTCCTGGACTCCTCTTCAGCCATAACGCGGACAAGTTCGGGGGGAGGAGTGAACGTCACCTTCTCTTCGACCGCTTCAATTTCCTCGATCTGTTCAACTCCTATTGCCTTGAAGTAAGCGATAACCTCTTGAACCAGATGCTCAGGAGCGGAGGCTCCGGCGGTGATACCCACACACTCAACGTCGTCGAGCCAGGCCGGGTCGATTTTTGCCGCGTCTTCAATCAGGAAAGCGCGCACACCCGACATATCCGCGACTTCTCGAAGGCGTCTCGAGTTGGAGCTATTCTCGGAGCCCAAGACCAGAATCACACCTGCTTCCTGAGCGAGAAGTTTTACCGCCATTTGACGGTTCTGAGTGGCGTAGCAGATATCGTCGCTGGTAGGGGTTGCCACTTTGGGAAAGCGGCGCCGCAAAACTTCGATAATCTCTCGCGTGTCGTCAACGCCGAGGGTGGTTTGGGTGGTCACGGCAACCCGCTCGGGATCCGAAACCTGGACTCTTTCCGCTTCTTCCACACTGCTGACCAACTGAGTGCAGTCCGGAGCTTCACCCATGGTCCCAATAATCTCGTCATGCCCCGCGTGCCCGACAAGGATGATGGACCGGCTCTCTCTCGCAAATCGCACTGCCTCGATATGAACTTTCGTGACCAGCGGACATGTGGCGTCAATGACTCGCAAATGCTTCTCCGCCGCCTGGGTTCGGACTTCCGGGGAAACTCCGTGGGCGCTGAAAATGACCACGGCTCCCGCCGGGACCTGCTCGATCTCGTCTACAAAAACAGCGCCTTTGGCGGCAAGAGACTGGATGACGTGCTTGTTGTGGACAATCTCGCGGCGGACGTACACAGGCGGCTCGAAAAGCTCGAGGGCCATGTGAACAACATCGATAGCCCGGTCCACCCCTGCGCAGAATCCGCGCGGCTTGGCGAGCAGCAACTTCCTGAGCTTCATTGCCACCTTATGTTATGCCCTCTTTGAAACCAGTGGTCCTTCATAACCAATCATGCTAACAGATTCCCACTGGAGGGTCAAAAGCGAAGGCCGGCGCTTCCCTTGGTCAGGTGACGATATCCTCGCCGCCGTCCACACGGATGACGTTTCCCGTGATCCAATGGGTGCGGTCGTCCATCAAAGCCGCGATGGCGGAGGCAACGTCTTCAGGCGTCGTCAGCCGCCCTCCCGGATTCCGCATCCGGGCGAACTCCGCCAACTTATCGATGCCCGGGATCTTGCTCGATCCCGCGGTTATGGTGACGCCCGCCTGAATGGCGTTGGCGGTGATTCCGTGCGGCATCAGTTCGTAGGCCAGTTGGCGGATGTGTGATTCGAGGACTGCCTTGGCAGCGGAAACAGGACCATAATTAGGAATCACGCTGTGCCCGCCGGCGCTGGTCATGGCGTAAACCCGGCTGCCGCGCCCGAGCATCTTGCGGCGAAACACGTCCTGGACCCAATAGACGAGGTTGTTCCCCATCACGTCCACGGTCATGTCCATCTGCAATTGAGTCAGTTCATCTTGGGGTGAATCGGCAAGGTAAGGCTTCAGTGACCCGAAGGCGACCGAATGGAGGACCACCTTAACGAAATGGCTGCCGCCCTGGTTGCGCCAGTGTTCCTGCATGCGGTCCAGAGCATCCGTGCGCTTGGCGGGGTCCGCGGCATTAATGTTATAGAATTGGACGTCGCGGCCCGCCTGCTGAATGCCGGCAATTACCTGCTCGACCTGGGGCATATTCGAGCGCCGATCAAAATGCACCCCGAAGATGTTCAGCCCCGCGCGCGCCAGCGCCAGGCTGGTTGCGGCGCCGAAACCACTCGATGAACCAATAATCAACGCCCAGGGCGTAGGTCCTGCATCCGTCATATTTTTCTCCAAAACCAAAGTATTGTCGATTAATGATTGACGATGGACGATTGCTGATTGACCATGGCCGGTAACCGTTCCAATCGGCAATCGACCATCGTCAATCGGCAATCAAGTCAGGCGCTCGACCGTGATTCGTCGTTCATCGCGACCCAGGTGCTGGAGGCGAACCCGCAGGCAGGGCCGCGGCGCCTCCTCACCAAACTTTTCGCCCCACTCGATCAGAACGGTCGCTTCCCGGTTCAGCAAATCGTCGAGGCCGAGCGTCGCCAGGTCACGCGCGCCCTCGATGCGATAGAGGTCCACGTGATAAACCCTGCCTTCGGGACCGTACTCGTGCACCAAGGTGAACGTGGGGCTTGTCACCTCGTCCTCGGGGACAGAAGCCAGGCTCGCCAAAATCCCTTTCACGAGGGTCGTCTTGCCGCTTCCCAGTTCCCCTTCCAACAACACCGTGCAAGGCGGCTGAACTTCTTTCGCCAACTCGCGTCCGAAGGCGACCGTTTCTTCGGGCGAGCGAGTGATGATGGAAGAGTGACGAGTGACGAGTGATGAGTGACGAGCAGAAAACTTCGGATCCACCTTGGTTGGCTCGTTACTCATTACTCATCACTGCTCTTCACTCGTCACTGCTTTTCAGGCTCGTCACTCGTCACTTGTCACTCGTCACTGCTCTTCCGTCACTCGTCACTTTTCACTGCCCTGTAAGCCTTTGGCAAGGCTTCGATCAAATCGCCTGCGATGAGAGAAGCCTGTCCCTTATCTTTTGCCGCCAAGTCGCCCGCCAAGCCGTGCAGGAAGGCCGCGGCTGCCGCAACCTCGCTGATCGGCCTATGGCGATATTGTGCCACAAGCCCGGCCGTGATGCCCGTCAGAACATCGCCAGTCCCGCCGGTGGCCATGCCGGGGTTGCCGGTTGGATTCACCCAAACCTTTCCATCGGGCGCGGCCGTAAGCGTCCGAAAGCCTTTCAAGACAAGGGTTACTTGATGCTGGCGGGCAAAGTCACGCGCGCTCTCGAGGCGGCGCGCTTGAATTTCCGCTGTATTCACGCCTAGCAAGCGGCTCAATTCGCCGGGGTGCGGTGTCAATATGGCGTCTGCCAGGTCTCCCCCGGATTGAAACTGATCCATGCGGCCGTCGAAGGCGTTCAGGCCGTCGGCGTCCAAGACGACGGGGAGACGGCGGCCGTTTACGAGGGTGCGAACCAATTCGGCAGTCTCAGGAACCGTGCCAATCCCCGGCCCGATGGCCAGCACCGTCTTGCCATCCAGTAACTTATCCAGCCGCCCGTAATCGAGGGCGCGCAGCGAAATCGTGCCAGCCTCGGTTTGCGGCAGCGGCTCCGTCATGTATTCCATGCCCAGCGATGCGACGGTCGGGATGGCGCTTTCCGCGGTCGCCACGGTCACCAAACCCGCGCCGGCGCGCAGAGCAGCCTTGGCCGCGAGAGCGGCTGCGCCTGTCTTCCCAACCGACCCGGCCAGAATCAGTACATGGCCGTAACTCCCTTTATGGGAGTCGGGCTTGCGAGGCCGAGCCAGCCATGCAAAGTCCTCGCGGCAGGCCAAATTCAAAAAGAGGTCCCGATCGCTTTCCAGCGCCTCGGGCGGCGTTCCGATTTGCCTGACGACCCACTCTCCCACATGCTCACACGCGGGTGGAAAGACATGCGCGATCTTGGGGGCCGTGAAAGTGACGGAGAAATCCGCCCGCACGTGCTCTCCGATCAGTTCACCGGAGTCGGCGGAGATGCCGGAAGGCAGGTCCACCGCCACCACCTGCGCGGGGGCCAACTCCTCGTTGACTTCTCGGACCACTTGCAGCAGCAGGCCACCGAGGGGCTTGGTCAGCCCGGTTCCCAGAAGCGCGTCGACCAGCAAGGTGGTTCCTTGCAGGCTCGCCTTGATCGTTTGCCATGCTTCGGGACTTTCGATTACTTCGGGCATGCCGGAATCCGCCAGTCGCCCGAGGTTCACCGCCGCATCGCCGCTCACCTTTGCAGGATCTGCGAACAGGAGAACCCTTGGCCTCAGACCTTGCTCGAGCAACCTGCGAACCACTACCAGTCCATCGCCGCCGTTGTTTCCGCGGCCGCACAGAATCGCGATTCGCTGCCCTGCGAGCGGGGCAAAACGCTCCAAGAGAAACTCCACCACCCTGCGTCCCGCATTCTCCATCAACGTCAGGCTGGGCACACCATCGCGTTCGGTCGTCAACCGGTCGATACGCTGCATTTGTTGAGCCGTGAGGATCTTCATCTTGTCCGTTGTCCATTGTCCGTTGTCAGTTGTCCGTGGTCCAGGGGCCAAGAAACAACCCCTGGCAACGGACCACGGACAACTGACAACGGACAGCCCTAAAGCATCCACCCGCCGCTCACGTTAAGAACCTGGCCAGTAATGAAAGCGGCCTCGTCAGAAGCAAAGAATTTCACCGCCTCGGCGATGTCGCGGCCGGTTGCGGGGCGGCCCACTGGGAACCTGGCGTCGATCAACTTCTCTGCTTCCTCGAGCGATAATGCCTTTTCGTCAATTACCGGGGGGTTAACAACGTTCACCGTAATCCCGTGGCGTGCTTCTTCCAGCGCTACGGAGCGCGAAAAGGCAACCAGTCCGGCTTTGGCCGCCGAGTAAGCGGAGATCTTGGCTTGCCCGAAAGCGCGTTCCGCTCCCACCGCCCCCAGGTTAATTATTCGCCCCCAGCGCCTCTGCCGCATGATGGGCACGGAGAACTTCGTCGTATAAAAGACACTGTAGAGGTTTGAAGCAAGAACGGAGTGCCATTCCTCCAGGGTTGAATCCACCAGCGGCTTCCATTCGAAAACGCCCACGTTGTTGACCAGGATATCCAGGCCGCCAAATTGGCGCACGATGGCTTCAATCAAGTCCGCCACGCGCTTGGGATCTGTAACGTCGGTCGGGAAGACAACGCCTTCGGCTGCGACGTTGCGCAGTTCGTCGGCCACCTTTTGGGCGCCCATTCTATTTGTTCGGTAGCTGATTGCTACACGCACTCCCGCTCGGCCCAAAGTGAGCGCAATCTCTTTTCCGATGCCCCGCGAGGCGCCGGTGACTAAGGCTACTCGATTCCGCAGAGACAAACTGAAGCTCCCTGAACTGTGATCACTTGATGCAGTCTAGCGGAGTCGAAAGTCGAGAGTCAAGAGTCGAGAGTTGACAGTCGACAGTTAACAGTCAACAGCAAAACCTGGGGAACTGGCCGACTCTTGGGCTCTCGACTTTCGACTTTTGACTCTCGACTCCGGCTCACTCCGACGCCTTTGCGACCAGCATCGTCATATCGTCCTGGAGTTCCGGGCTTCCGGTCCAATCGCTAACACTGCGGTAGATTTCTTCCGTGAGGGTCTGTGCCGAGACGCTCCGCGCGCGCCTTACCACTTGCAGCAGCCGTTCTTCTCCAAACTCCTCGCCGTAGATATTCTCAGGCTCGGTGATGCCATCCGTAAACGCCACCAGCAAGTCGCCGGGCTGAATTTGAACTTCCGCTTGCTCATAGGTCATGGGGGAGAAAAGACCTACCACCGTACCCCCCACGTTAAGCCTCTCGACTTTGCCGTGACGGAGCAACACGGGAGGCAGGTGACCCGCATTCGTATACATCAGGGAGCGGGAGGCCGCGTTGTAGACTGCAAAAAAGAAGGTCACGTATTTTTCCCGCGGCGTACTCTCGTAAAGTTGCACGTTCAGCCTGCTGACTACCGCGGCGGTGGAGAGAGCCTTTGCCGGCGATCCGCCGGCGGACACAAGGCCATCGTAGAACTGGGCGCGCAAAGCCGACTGGATGGCGGCCATCAGCAGGGCGGCTGAAATCCCCTTGCCGCTGACATCCCCGAGGACAAGGCAAACTCTGTTCTCACCCAGATTGAGGAAGTCGTAATAATCGCCGCTGACGGTGCGCGCTGCCTTGCAAACTCCATAGAGTGCCAAGCCGGGAACTTCCGGCGCCGAGCGGGGAAACAACTGTGCTTGAACTTCGCGCGCGATCTCAAGCTCGCTCTGCATACGCAGCTTCTCTTCGGACTCCCGCAGCAAGCGCTCGACCGAGGCGGTCATGCTGTCGAAAGCTTCGCCGAGCGCGCTGAGCTGGTCGTTGGAAGGAACGCCGATGCGGTAAGAAAAATCACCTTTCTTCACCTGCTCCGTAGCTTCATAAAGCTTGTCCACGGCGAGGGTGATGGAACGCGTCAGGCGTATGCCAATGAGGAGAGCGATGCCCTCGATGATGAGGAGGATTAGGGCTACGACTTTGAACAGCATGACGTAGACGTCGGAATATTCTCCCTGCGTCTCCAGCAGGCGCCGGTTGAGAGCCATGACCCTCGAACTCACATAGACGACTGCGGCCGCGGCCAGCTTCTGTTTTGTGTCGCCTTGCCAGGAGACAGGATCCAGCGACGACGCGCCGACCACCGTGAAATCGAACCGGTTGGTGGGTTCCGGAAGCCTTAGTCTCTTTGAGTGAAGGCTCGCTAATTGATAGAAAGATCCCTCGGCGGTCTCGAACGGAGCGTGCATCCTTGAATTCAACGGCGGGACTTCGCTATGCGCGGACCGCGTGGTCATGATACCGACCGGTCCAATACCCTCGCCCGCCATGTCAAGCAGCTCGGGTGTGATAGGCTCGGAAAGAAGAGTAACCAGATTTCCTGCTGCCGTAGGCACACGCGCTATGGAACGTAAGGCAAGTTGGCCCCTGTCCGTCACAATCCCTGAGAACTCCTCCTCAGCGAACCAGGCCGGAGTCGTCAAAGGGGATTGAATCTTCTTTCCCTGCAAACGAAACGCCCTGTCTTGCGATGCAATCCGCAGCGTTATTTCGAGCCCGGGGTAGTTGGTGGCATGCTCCTTGAGTTCGGTTACGTAGAATGTCTGGAGCCGATCGAAAACCTGGTCCGGTCTTGCGAAGGCATTCAAGTGTGCCTCGTGAGTCACGGCGCGATTGAGTTGCTGAAGCGCGCTGAGGCGCTCGCGCAGATCTGCGGTTACGAGAAGCGCGCCGAATTGGCCACCCACGATAAACATGCCCAGACCCACCAGCAGCACGATGAGAAGGATCGGGACAATGGCGATAAACACGTAAGCAACGATCAACCGCCAGCGAAGACGCCACGGCCGGATCAATGCCACAAGCCGGCTCAGATAGTAAAACAGGCAAATGGCGGCCGCGAGCCCATACAGGATCCAGAGCGTCGCTGGAACGCCGACGGCAAGCCGGTCCACACTCGCCAGGATGGCACCGCAGGCTAACACCCAGACGGTAAATCGGGCCATGCGGTGTTTGCGATATTCTCGCAGGAAAGTCTTGAGCAGTGCGTTTAACATCAGGAATGAACCGGCGCGTTTTCTTTAGGAACTGCCTGGTTTTGCAGGACACTGTGCCGCCGCCCGTAACTGAAGTAAATCACCAAGCCGATCACCAGCCACACGACCAGACGAAGTTTCGTCATCGGGGAGAGGCCGATGATCAGAGCGCCCGAAAACAGGATTGCCAGGATCGGCACCAGCGGCACCATGGGCGTTTTGAACGGACGGCTCAAATCGGGATGCGTCCTCCTCAGGACCCACACGCCCGCGCTCACCAGCATGAACGCGAGCAGCGTTCCCACGCTGGTCATCTCATCCAGGACGCTCAGCGGAACCAGCGTGGCCAGCAATGCCACGAAGAGGCCCGCAACGATAGAGCTTTTGTACGGCGTGCGGAAGCGGGGATGAATGGCGCTCGCCCAGGGCCACAGCAACCCGTCGCGCGACATCGAATAGAAGACACGCGACTGCCCCAGCAGCATCACCAGCATGACGGTGGCCAGCCCTCCCAAAGCCCCAATCTCAACCATAAACGTCGCCCAGTGTTGCCCGGTGACGCGAATTCCCACCACGACCGGATCAGGCACGTTCAGTTGGGTGTAAGGAACAAGGCGCGTCAGCAGTCCTGAGACCAGGATATAGAGCACGGTGCAGATCACGAGCGAACCCAGAATGCCAAACGGCATGTCCTTTTTCGGATTCTTGGCCTCTTGAGCGGCCGTGGAAACTGCGTCAAAGCCGATATAAGCAAAAAATACGACCCCTGCCCCGCGTAAGACTCCCGACCACCCGAAGTGCCCCTGCTCCCCCGTATTGGGCGGGATGAACGGATGCCAGTAATCCGGCCACCCCTTGTGGGAGAGCAGAAATGCGGCTGCGAGCGCGATGAACAGGCATACCACCGCAACTTTGAGGATCACAATGGCCGTGGTGAAGTTGGCCGATTCTTTAATGCCGATCACCAGAATCGCGGAAATCGCCACGATCACCAGAAAACCAATGTAGTCATAGGTCAAATGCACGTGTCTGCCGAAGAGCATGAAATCGGTATGCGGAATGGGCGGCAGGCCCAAACCGATATCCTTGAGAAAAGCCCGCAGGTGCCCGCTCCAGCCCACGGCGACCGTGGCTGCGCCGAAGGCATACTCCAGAATCAAGTCCCAGCCAATAATCCACGCGACTAACTCTCCCAGCGTGGCATAGGAGTAGGTATACGCGCTGCCCGCGATCGGGATCATGGAAGCGAACTCAGCGTAACACAAGCCGGCGAATGCACAGGCGATTCCCGCCAGGATGAACGAGAGCAGGATCGCGGGCCCGGCAAACTGCGCCGCAGCCTGGCCGGTAATTACGAAAATCCCCGCGCCGATGATCGCTCCGATGCCGAGCGTCAGCAGGTTGATCGGCCCCAGCGCGCGCCGCAAGCCGTGCTCGGATTCGACCGCCTCTTTCCTCAACTCCTCGATGCTCTTTTTTGCCCAGATGCTTGGCATTCCATCTCCCTTTGCAGCTATCAGCCATCAGCTCTCAGCCGTCAGCAAAAACAACGCCGACGGCAGCTTGCCGTCACCCTTCCCCGCCGCCTGGTGGCCGACCCCCGACGCCTCTTTTTCCGGCTCGTCACTCATCACTTGTCACTCGTCACTGCTTTCTTGCGCCAAAGGAAATAAACGGGCACTCCGAGTGCCACAATACTGAGGCCTGCAAGGCTGCGTCCGGGCTTGTGCGTGAGCAGCGCCCACTCCACAAACGAGGCAAAGGCGATGTAAATCGCGGGGACCACGGGGTACCCCCACGCCCGGTAGGGTCGCGGCGCTAGGGGGCGAGTCCGCCGAAGCTGGAAGACGCCCGCCAGAGTTAAAGCATAGAACAAAACCACGGCGAAAATCACGTAATCTAGCAGTTCGCTATAGGTCCCGCTCAAAGTCAACAGGGCTGCCCACACTGCTTGCACGCCGAGGGAAACGGCCGGGGTACGGTGTGTCGGGTGCACTTTGGCCACGGAAGGAAAGAACAGGCCATCCTTCGCCATGGCATAGTAGACGCGGGCACCGGTCAGGATCAGACCGTTCATGCACCCGAAGGTCGAAATCATGATCGCGGCTGCCATCAGGGTAGCGCCTCTGCCCCCGAGCATGACCTGTGCCGCCGCCGTCGCAACCCGGTCTTCTGCGGCGTGCTGGATGCCGGAGAAAGGCAGGACGCGGAGATAGATCCAGTTGCACGCCACGTAAAGGCAGCAAATAGTCGTGGTGCCCATAAACAGCGCCAGGGGCAAGTTACGCCGGGGATTGACAATCTCGCTGCCCGTAAACGTAACGTTGTTCCAGGCATCGGACGAAAACAACGGGCCCACCAAAGCTACGGAAACGACGGTCAACGTCGCCAGATTCCAATGCACGCCACTCCAAAGTCCCTCCTGGTGCGTAGCTGCCGCTGGGTGAAGATTCGACCACCAGACCCCCAACGCTACCAACCCCACTAGCGTGGCCACCTTGAGAGTGGTAAAAACATTCTGCACCCAAGCCCCGAGCCGCAGCCCGAAGACGTTCAGGATGCTGAGAAAAAGCAATGCAATAACCGCCACCAGTTGCTGTGAGGAGAGCGTTAACGAAACCGTGTGATGAAAAACCGCAATCCGCCCGAGATTTATGAGGAGATTCTGGGTTGAGACCCAGGGCACCAAGACCCCCAGGAACTTCCCGAAGGCCACCGCCACCGCGGCCATCGTCCCGGTTTGAATGATCAGGAAAAGGGTCCAGCCGTAAAGAAATCCGAAAAGCGGCCCGAAAGCCTCGCGCAAGTAAATGTACTGCCCGCCGGCGGTCGGCATCATGCCTGCCAATTCGCCGTAAGTCACCGCCGCCGCAACAGTCATTAATCCGCTGACCAGCCAACAAAGCAGAAGGAGGCCCGGGGACTGCACCTGGCGCGCAATGTCAGCGGCCACAATGAAAATCCCCGAGCCAATCATCGAGCCCATGACGATCGTAGTGCAATCGTAAAGGCGGAGGCCCTTGACGAGATCCGAAGACGAGGCCTGGGAAGTCGCGGCTTGGGACGTGTATGCTGACATGTCAGGCCACATTCACCACGAAAAGGGCAGCGCGGCGGAGCCGCGATTCCGAATTCCAGATATCAAATTCCCGAACCGGCGCTGTGAGCGGATTCCCCACGGAGAATCAAAGCGCCCCATGAAGAAGCTCACCGGCAATGATATAGAGAGCGCGGACACGGTTTCCTGGCACGGCGCGCTTTAGCACTCCAGTTTGCTCAAGAACTCTCGCGCCCGTTGTTCGAGGTCCGGCGCATCGAGAAGTCCGCCAATCACTGCCACCGAATCTGCGCCCGCGGCAAGCACCTCGCGGGCATTCTGCAAGCTGATGCCGCCGATCGCCACCAAGGGCTTTCTCGTAGCGCGTCGCGCTTGCCGCAGCCCCTCCAACCCAACCACCGGGTCAGGGTTTCCCTTGCTGGCGGTAGGAAAGACAGGACCGAACGCAATGTAATCCGCCGTGGTGCCGTCCGCTTCGACGACTTGCTCCAGCGAGTGGGTGGAACACCCTAGCCACTGCCCGGTGGCGAGAACCCGGCGGGCCAACTCAACCGGCAAGTCGGTCTGCCCCAAGTGAACGCCGTCCGCATCTGCCGCCCGCGCCACATCGGCACGATCGTTTACAATCAGGCGACAGCCGGACTCGTGAAGGAGCCCCCGCAGTTCTGTGCAAGCTTCGTAGAGTTGGCGGGACGAAGCGTGCTTGTCACGGTATTGTATAAGCCGCACGTCCGCCGAAACGAGCGCTCTCGCGGCCGCCGCCGGCGCCCGGCCGCCCAACCGCGCCGGGTCGATTATGGCGTAGAGGTGTGGAATCGAGACACTCATGGGCAATAACGAAACGGCAAGCAACCGCACTCGGGACGGCACGCCGCCCGCCGAGAAGTTGCACGGGCAGGGCTTGCCCTACCCCCGGACATCAAATGATATCATCGCTGTTCTTGATGAAGCGTCGCAGGAAATGCGTGTCAAACGCTCCTGAGCGAAAATCCGGATCAGCCATAATCTTCTGGTGTATGGGAATGCCGGTGGCAACGCCTTCGATGATGAACATTTCGAGAGCCCGAGCCATGCGGGTTATAGCCTCTGAGCGGTCATTGCCGCACACCACCAGTTTGGCAATCAGCGAATCGTAATAGGGGGGGATGACGGACTCGGCGTAGGCGGCAGTATCCACTCGCACGCCGATGCCGCCTGGGGCATGGAAGGCCGTGACCTTTCCGGCAGAAGGAGCGAAGGTTTCCGGATTCTCAGCGCAAATCCTGCACTCAATCGCGTGCCCCAGCAGCCCTATCGCCTTGCCTCCAAAATTCAGATGACCTCCCGCCGCAATGTTAATCTGCATTTTAACCAAGTCGACTCCGGTCACCATCTCGGTGACCGCATGTTCGACCTGAATGCGGGTGTTCATTTCCATGAACTGGAGGTTGCGATTCTCGTCCATCAGGAATTCGACCGTGCCGGCACTCGTGTAGCCAATCTTCTGTAAGGCCTCAACGACTTGTAACCCCACTCGTTCCCGAGTCTCCTGGTCAAGCTGGGTGGAAGGAGATTCCTCCACCAACTTCTGGTGCCGGCGCTGGATGGTGCACTCCCGTTCGCCGAAATGCACCACCTTGCCGTATTGGTCGCCCATCAGTTGGAATTCGATATGGCGAGGCGATTGAATGTGTTTCTCCAGATAAACGTCCGGGGTGCCAAACGAGGCCGCCGCCTCATTCTGGGCAGCTTGAATGGCGTGCGGCAGCTCGTCGGGTGTCCGTACAATGCGCATGCCGCGCCCGCCGCCGCCCGCCGCCGCTTTCACCATGACGGGATATCCCGCGCGCTCTGCTTCTTCCAGCGCCATCGCCTCCGACCGGATCACATCGGAGCCGGGAAGAATGGGCAGGCCCAACTCGGCCATCGCCCGGCGCGCCTGGTTCTTGTCCCCCATCATTCGCATGACGTCCGGACGCGGACCAATGAAGACCAGGTTGGAGGCTTCGCAGACTTCGGCGAAGTAAGCGCTCTCCGCCAGGAACCCATACCCGGGATGAATCGCCTCGGCGCCGGTGATTTCCGCCGCCGAAATGATGCTCGCAACGTTCAGGTAACTGTCGGCGCTGCGCGGAGGCCCGATGCACACCGCCTCATCCGCGAAGCGCACGTGGAGCGAGTAACGGTCGGCTTCGGAATAGACGGCCACCGTTTCAATGCCCAGCTCCTTGCATGCGCAGATCACTCGCAGGGCGATTTCGCCGCGATTGGCAATGAGAATCTTCTTGAACATACGGAAATTCGAAAATGGAAACTGGAAAATGGAAAATAGAAACTGGAAAATGGAAATCGGAAGAACCAACCATCACTCACCACTTAAGACACCAGGGCACACTCTTCAGTTTCCATCTTCCAGTTTCCAGTTTCCGGTTTCCGTCACTTTCCCCGCGTGGGCTTGATCGCAAACAGAGATTGGCCGTATTCCACAGGTTGACCGGACTCCACGTAAGTGCGAGCGATTTCTCCCGCCACCTCCGCTTCCAATTCATTCATCAGCTTCATGGCTTCAATGATGCAGAGGACCTGACCCAATTGCACGGTGTCACCGACATTGACGAAGGGCGGGGCATTAGGCGACGGGGCCGCGTAAAATGTGCCCACGATGGGGGATTTCATGATGTACAGGTCCTCCGCGGATTCTGCGGGTGTTTCGGGGGCGAGGGGTTCTTCCGCCGGAAGCGGTGCGCCCAGCGGAGCGGCAGGCACCGCGGGCAACGGCGTAAGTGGGGGCGCCGCAGGTTCCGAGAGATAAACTTCTCCCGCACCCACGCTCGAAGCCACAGCGGTCCCGCGCTTAACCCGAATCTTTGCGCCGTTCTGCTCTAATTCAAATTCAGTCACCTGACGCTCAATCAGAGCGTCGATGAGCTGCTCGATTTCCTCGAGTCCCCAAACCTTTTCGCTGCCTTCGACGCCGCGCGTCGGTTTCTTTCCGGCCATTTTCCTCATTCTCCGAGCGGTTCGGTAGGGGCGGTTCGCGAGCCGCCCCTACCCCGCGATAATCCAGCGATCCTTAGGGGCAGGGGTCAACACTTCCGGACCATCAGGCCCAACCAAGATAGTATCCTCGATCCGAATTCCACCCCAGCCTTTCAAATAAACTCCGGGCTCCACGGTGACCACTTGGCCTGCCTGAAGGCGAGTCTTTTCTCCCCGTCCCAGACAGGGCAGTTCGTGGGTCTCCATGCCTACGCCGTGTCCAGTGCTGTGAGTAAAAAAGCTGGCCAACCCGTGCGCCGCCAGGGTCCTCCTTGCCATCGCGTCGACTTCACCGGTGCGGACTCCCGGCAGCGCCGACCTGGCAGCTCTTTCCTGAGCCTCTGCCACAGCGTTGAAGATTCGCCGCACACGCCGGGAGGGCGGCCCCAGGTGCACGGTTCGAGTCATATCAGCAGTGTAGTTGCCAAGTATAGCACCGAGATCAAAGATAACCAATTCATTTTCGGTCAATAACTTGCGCGACGGACGTGCGTGAGGAAGCGCGGCGCGCGCGCCAGAGGCCACAATGGTCTCGAAGGCCGCGCCCTCCGCGCCCCGCTTTCGCATCAGATACTCAATCTCTGCGCCCAGGTCGCACTCGCTGACTCCCGGCCTGGTGATCTCAAGGACTTTCACAAAAACCTCAGCGGTGATTTTCCCCGCATCACGAATCCTTGCCACTTCTTCCTCGTCCTTTACAGCCCGGAGTTGCTCGACCAATCCTCGCGCCGGGAGAAACTTGACACGCCGGCCGGCGTCCTTCTCGAGCCGTGAAAAGTCAGCACAACTCAGATGCGCCTGTTCGTAACCAATCTGGCGAACTTTATGCGCTTTCAGCCACGACGCAACCGCCTTGTGAAGGCCTTTCCTCTCCTCGATCACTTCTACTCCCCGAGCTTCCTCGCGGGCCTCGAGCGTGTACCGCGGGTCCACCCAGAGAATTCCCTCACGCGAGTTGAGAAGCGCGATTCCCGCAGTCCCTCGAAAGCCTGTCAAGTATGCGATGTTGGTCAGATTTGTGATCAGGAAGAAAGGAAACCGGTGCTCTTCCAGCACCGCCCGGAGAGCGCTTTGCCTTTTAGCATACCTGTTGTTCATGGAGAAGTGCCATTGTAAGGGTATGGTGAGCCCTGCTCCCGCGTCCTGCGGGAGGACGGCTTGCCTGTCCCTTGGAGTTGTGTTGCCTGCTTGCCTGATCTCTCGAAGCTCTGAGACTTCCGCTCGCGGTCACTTGGGAGGACGCGAAGGCCCTGCTTCCCTTCTAGTGATGCGTTAGGGAAGACTGGTGGCTGATTCGAGAACCATCAAATCGTCGTAGCGCCGAGCTTTAGCTCGGCAGTTGCCAACCCTGCACTGCGCTCAGGGCAGGCTCTAAAGGTCGGCGCTACCGGTAAACGCATTTTCCCGACGCAACGCTAGCTGGTCGTCAGGATCCTGGGAGAAACGAAGAAGAGCAACTCCTGGTCCGAGTCCTGCACATTCGTAGACTTGAAAAGATTCCCGAGCAGGGGGATGTTGCCCAGCAACGGGATCTGCGTGACGGAGTTCTGGCGTTGAGTCACCGTGACTCCACCGAACACCACGGTCCCCCCGTCCGGAACGAGCACCTGGGTGGTGGCCTGCTGCATGTTAATGCTCACTGCCGCATTGGTGACGATGTTGCCAGGGGTGGCGTTTTGCACCTCAAGCTTCAGGAAGATGTGGCCGTCGTTGGTGACCTGGGGCAGGGCGGAGAGCTTGAGGGTTGCGTCCACGTACTGTACTGAAATGGTGTTGTTGATACTGGTTTGGACCGGAAGCTGAGTACCTTGCTGAACCATTCCTTCAGTGTTGTTCTGGGTGATGATGCTCGGGCGAGAGATCGTCTTTGCCTGGCTGCGAATCTCCGCCGCCGAAATCACCGCATCAATCAGGTAACGTTCCGAGAAGTTGGTAATCGCCACCACGCCGAAGCCCGAAGTGGCGTTGGACGGAATGGTATACGTTGGCGTTTGCGGGGTCGGGGGAGTAATGCTGGATCCCGTCCCCGTCTGCGCAGCGCCCGTCGTAGAGCCCGAAGTATTCGAGGACATTCCTACTAAGGCGGCCGACAAGGTGCGTTGGAAGGTCGAGTTGGCCAGGACGATCCTGGCCTCGATGGCTACTTGCTTGGTCTTGGTGTCCAGTTTGGCGATAGTTTCCTCGATTATTGGGATCTGTGAGGCGACGTCTGAAATGATGAGCGTGTTAGTCCGCTTGTCAACCAGGACGGTTCCCCGCCGCGTCAGAGGGCCTCTGGTGGGCTCATGTTCGTGTCCCGCTCCGCTCCCGGACAAACCTCCGCCCGTTCCCCCCCCGCGCGACCAGGTGTTAAAAAGCGTCGCGATGTCGGTCGCCGTGGCATAATTCACCGGCCGAAAAATCGTGATCAGCGGGGCCGCCTCCAGGCGCGCCGCAGCCATCCTATTCGCCGTCTCCTGCTCCGCCATAAGGGTATCAAACCTGGCGATGCGGAGAACATTTCCTTCCAGGACCTTGCCCAATCCATTGTCTTTGAGAACGATGTCGAGTGCCTGGTCCCAAGGCACGTTGTCTAGAACCATAGTCACAGAACCCGACACATTGGGGTCCACAAGTATGTTCAGCCCACTGATCTCGTGAATAAGGCGGAAGAAATCCTTCAGGTCAACGTCCTTGAGGTTGAGCGAAATCTGTTCACCAGTGTAAGCCGGTGTCTCCTCGCCAGCCGGGGCTGGCGCTTCCGGAGCGGCACCTGGGTTTACAGGTGGATTGGAGGTGTTCCCTGCGCTGAGCACTTGCGCAGCTTTGTCTGCCTTCAGAGCCTCCGGTGTGGGGTTCTGAGGTGTCTGCCGGGGGGCCGCGGAAAAGTCGCGGCGGCTCTCCGAAGCAGGGATCGGAGTGTCGTAGCCAGCTCCCGGCTTATCACGCTTGGCAGCCGTTTCAACGGCTGGCGGTTTCGAGGCACTCACGAGGGAGGCGGGAGTGCGGTGTGTCGCCGCCGGGGCTGGAGTAACGGCAGGCTGCCCAGCTTTCTTGTGCGTCGGCGCCGCCGGCTCAGTGGCGCGATTCTCGGTCGCCTGCTTCTTCAGTGTCGCCGCCAGGGCAGCGTCAGCAGAGGCGGAAGTTCCGTGGGATGACGCCGCTTGCGGAGCCGTCGCACCCGTGACACCGGTTTCGTGCGTCGAAGCCGCCGCAGCAGTCACTGGAGAGTTGGCCGTGGGACGCGGCTTGACCTCGAGGCGTATACCACCGTCGGAGGGTCGCGCCTCAAATGTCGGGTTCCCCGACAGATCGGCGACAATGCGGACCACTTCGGGATCCTCCGCTCGGTACTGGCTCACCCTCACGTCCTTCACAATTGCCGAGGTCACAGGAATGAGATTCCTCGGAACCGCGTTGGTCGTCCCCTCGACGTCCACCACCAGCCGGTCCGGATGGTCAAATCGGTAGACTTGGAATTTCGCGGGCTGCGTCATAGCCACATCAATCGTGACGTCCCCCGCCGGCTTGGGGGTGACCAAGATCTCAGAAACCGACGGCTTCTTGGCCGCCTTGGCGAGAGCAATCGACTGGGTCGCCCCCGCGTCCGAAACCTCTGTTGGGCGGCTCTCGGGCGCGCGCGGCGTTGCCACTAACAGCCATGTCGTCGCCAAGCATAGGGTGAATAGTCGTCTCATCTTCCCTCTCCAAGAGCTGAACCCAGTTTGATTTCCACGTCGCGCGTAACCACCCGGCCCCGAGAGTCGAGTGTGTTCTCCTTAAAGTAAATAGCTACCGGAGTGATCTTGCTAACCACGCCGTTGTAAACGGTATCGTTGACTCTCAGGAAGTAGGCCCGCTTCGTATCATTCGTCACTACCGCGATCATTTCGTCGGCGGGCTGCTGGCGGACGATCCCCTCGAGTCGCAGGCCCGAGATCACCAGTCCGCGCGTGCCTGCCGGCAGCCGTACAGGCTCGAATGCCGCGTGGTCCGCTGAGTTCGGCGGCACCCAGGCCTTGAATGGATCCCGGCGCCCGGCCGCAGAAAACAACTCTCTCGGAGTCACCGACTTGGGTGGCCGGGCAGCTACTCCCCGTCCTCCTCCGGAAGCGGCTCGTGACTTTGCAGGCGCCTCCGAATTGTGGGTGCCCGAGGTAGACGGAGTCTTCGGCAATCCGGCCTGACCTGCCTTTGCGGCCGATTGGGACGCCGCTCCCGGCGATGAGGTGCTGCCGCCGGCCTTGGCCGGTGAGGACGCGGCTTTGGGGACAGGCAGGTTGGTCGCGGGCGTCTTTTCAGACGGGGCCTGCCCGGGGCAAACCCCGGTTATTGCCCCCATAAGTACAAACACACAGACCGCCAGGGTCGCGCGCCTGAGCTCAAGTCTGCCGTTAGACATAGTCCTCGTCCTGACCTATCTCTTGGGTGCTGCCGGGGCCGTGTTTGAAGCCGCGCTGAAGTAGCTGGTCAGCACGCAATTCGCCCCCACCGTTTCGTCGGCACTGATTTTGAACGACCCCATACCGCCCCCTGCCGGGGGGCCTAAAGTAAGACCGAAAACGCTGACGATGCGCTGTTCATGAGCCAAGTGATTGAAGAAAGCCAGTAGTCCGTAGTAAGTTCCGTCGAGCCGCAGGTTGAACGGCATCTCGGTGTAAATATCCTTGTGCGCCAGATTCTGCGGTATAAAAGTGCGAATGTTGACGCCGGCGGCTTTGGCGTCGGCGAACACCATCCTCAGGAAATCATCGGTCGCCTGCTCTTCCGGGACGATCGACTTGAGCGTTTCGAGCTGCTTCTCAAGCTCCGCAATCCGATTCAGGTACTCGGTCCGTTCTCGTTCGATCGTCCGGTTGCGCAAGTTCTCGACCTTAAGCTTCTCGATCTTGGCCTGCAGGGTATCTCGTGTTTCCCGGACGGGGAGCACCAGGAAATAGAAGACCGCTCCTGCCAGAATTACCGCGATCAAGGCAAAAACGCCGCCTTGCACAAGCTCCGGAAGCTCACCGAACGTTTTGGGCATCGCCATTGCGCTAATACTCTCTCCGCCTGCGGTCCTCTTGGCAATTGCTTAAGGGAGTCTCGGGAGCCGCCCTTTCTTCGTTTACATTCCTGGCCGCTGAGGGGTAGCCGCCGCGGCGCTAGCCTGGGTGAGCGTCGTGGCCCCTGAAGGCGGTTTATAGGAGCAGTCCAGATTAAACTTGTAGTTAACGAGATTCGGCTTGTCGTCTTCGTAGAATTGTCGGAGCTGAACGTCATCGAAATACCCGCAATTCTTCAATAACGCCAGCAGGGTTGCAACCGAATTAGCAGACCCCGCTTGCCCCTGGATCGTCACCCGGCCACCCTCATGAGCCACCGAGGCAAAAAAAAGGTCCGTAGGAGTTTTGGCAACGACATCGCCCATCACGCTCATGAATTCCGTCGGGCCCAGGCGGTTGGTTTGAAGCAGTTGCACGGCTTTAACTCGCTGCTCCAGTTGCGCCCGCGTGCCTTCGTATCTGGCGTTCTCCTGCCGGATGGCCACCAGGCGCGTCTGCTCGACCTGCTGTTTCTTGAGTTCCCCGTTCAGCTTGGCAATCGACCCGTTCCAAATCAAGTACAAGAGACCCACGATCCCAAAACTCACCACGAAGGTGCCGAGAAAAATCCACACCGGCAGCATCGACTTCAGTGCAGGCGCCGCAGCAGGCTTAGCCTTCGGCTTCGGCGCCGCCAACCCCAGCAGGTTGATCTTAATGAATGACATGGTTAATCAAAGCTCCTCAGCGCCAGCCCTGTCGCCACGCATAGACTGGGAGCAATGTCTTGCAGCAAAGCCTCGTCGAACTTTCGCGAATCTACTTTAACCTTTCGAAAAGGATCGATGATTTCGACCGGAACACGGAATTCCTCTTTCAATTGCTCCACCAAGCCATCGATCGTGGCCGTCCCTCCGGCCAGGTAAATCGCCTGGGTGTTATCCGCAGAAGAGGCCTGCCGGAAGTAGTCGAAAGTCTTCTGAACTTCCAGCATCAGAATCTCCGAGACGGAGCGAAGAGGAGGAATCTTCTGTTCGCGCGTTATGCCGCCAACCTGCTGACCCTGCTTCAGCTTCTCCGCATCTTCGTAAGTCAGGTCGAGTTCTTTCTGCAGAATGTCTGTATACTGATTGCCGCCGACGGAGACATCCCGCGCAAACAGGGGAAATTCTCCCCGTCCCACAACAATGTTGGTAATGCTGGCGCCGATGTTGAGCAGGGCGACGATCATGTCGGGAGGAACGTCGTAGTTTGCACCGAAGGCATTGAACACGGCAAAGCCGTCGTAGTCCACGACAAAGGGCGTCTTATTCGCCTGGTTCACGACATTCGTGTGGTTGAGAATCTTCTCGCGTTTGGCCGCCACCAGCATGACGTCAGTTCCCTCCCCCGAGGGAGAATCCCCCAGCGGCTGGTAGCTCAGGTTCACATCCGAAATGTCAAACGGAATGTGCTGCTGGGCCTCGTAGGGCATGACCTCACTCAGGTCCTCGTCGCCGGCCGCGTTGACCGTGATTCGCTTCACGATCACCGAGTGCCCGGAAACCGAGGTCGCCACATTCCGGGTTTTGATTTTGTTGCCCTCGAAAATCCTTTCGATAGCGGCAGAGACCGTGAGGGCATCCATGATCGCGCCGTCCACCACCGTGTCCTGTCCCAGAAGCTCTAAGCCGAAGTTGACCAGCTCGTAGGCATCTCCATGCTTCTTGAGCTCCACGGCCTTGACGGCGCTCGACCCGATATCCAACCCCACCAAGCCTTTCCCTTTCCCCTTGCCAAACATCCGCTTTGCTCCCTACTGATCCATAAGGCGCTTTTTACGCGTCGAACGGTGATTGGATTGTGTGCTCTGCATCTCCATCCAGCGGTCCAGAAGCGTTTTCTTGAACTTCCACCTGTTCCCTAGTTTGAAGGCGGGGATCCTCTCGTCAAAAACGTACTTGTATAGCGTTTCGCGGGAGACTCCCAAGTATTCCGACGCTTCCCGGATATCCATAACCTCTCTGGTTTCTACCATACGCTGAACCCCGCAAATTGAGTTCTTTCACTGATGGCTTCGGAAGCCGAGCCTCTCAGGCAAAGGCGTAGTTGCACTCTCCTGAGTCTATGCATATACGCCCTGGGCTCCTGTGCTGTCAACATGTATTTGAGGGGTTTATGGGGAATTCTTCGGAAGTTTTTAGGTGTTTTTCCCATTATCTTCGGTGATTCATACCATATCTTAGGCTGCACGCCGGGACACCACAAGGTATACGGCCACTTATTTCCGCGATCCATAGTACTTTCGTGCTGTCGATCCGGGTGCGCAACCGCTCCCTTGCGCCGCCGCAGAGGCTCTTACTTAGCCAACGTCATGGGCCACTCCACATCCTATACGCCGCTCCACCGCCGTTTCGCTGCCGCGCCAAACCTCCGTGTTGACGCGGTGGCGGGGTGGGTATATACCTGCCTTGTACCGAAGTCAAAACGGAAACGCCGCCTTCTATGCCTTCCGTGCCTGTTAAAAGCCGCCTGCTGCTGACCGGCCTGTCGATCTGGCTGCTTACGGTCTCACCCGCCAAAGGGCAAGAACCCTTGAGCGCTGCCGATGCGGAGCGGGTCGGACGTATTTTCGACCTCGAACGCTCTCCTATCCCACTGCATTGTTCAATCCAAACGCAACGGCCCATGCTCGACTTTGCGTTTCGGTTCGATCTTGGGTACATCATCAGTTGCTCGCTTTCCACATTTGCAGGGCGCGCGACTGACGTCTTCATCTACGCTCGAGTTACGCCGCACGGCGGCCGGCCCGTTCTGTTCGTCGATGACCACCGGGTGCCGGAGACAACCGATGTGACAAAATCCAGCCAACTGAAACAGGGCTTCCAGATGAGTGGAGGATTCGCAGTAGGAGAGGGGCAGTATCGAGTGGAAGTCCTGGTCATGGACCAGCGAACGGGCCGCACGTCGCGCAAGAACTGGCTGGCGCAGGTGGGCCACGCCGGCAGGAAGCAGGCTGTGCAAGTGGCCGTCTCTCCCGGAACCGTCATCCCCATGGGAGTTCGGCCGTGGCCCATCACCATGGATAAGAGCGGCAGAGGCTTACGGCTGGCGGTTTTGCTGGATGCCGCGCCCACGAACCCCCGCACGCCGGCACTACGCGCCTGGGATCGAGCGTTCTTGCTGGGTTCGCTGTCCAGCTTGCTGAGGCAGATCCCCTGTGCCTCGGTTCGATTGAGGGCCTTCAATCTCGACCAGCAAAGAGAATTGTTCCATGAGGACGAATTCGATGACGCAGGATTCGTGCAGCTCGCCGGATCACTTCGCACGCTGGAACTGGGAGCAGTCTCCTACCGCGTGCTGCAGCAGCGGCAAGGCGGGCTCGAGCTATTGTTGAATTACGCTAATCAGGAGTTAACGGCCCCGGATCCGGCAGATGCCGTCGTAATTCTCGGGCCGCGGACACGCTACGCCGCCGACATTCCCCGCGCGGCGCTTAAGGAGCGCGAAACCCCCAATCCGCGTTTCTTCTACTTCGAGTACTGTCCCGGCACCCTCCGGTTCAGTCAACCCCCGGACGTCTTGAGCAGTCTTACGAAACGTCTGGACGGAACGGTTTGCGCCATTTACTCTCCCGGCGACCTTGCCCACTGCGCGCAGAAAATGTTGACTCGTGTCCAACCGTACCGAGAGCCTTCCCCTCCCGGCCGTTGGCCCGCGCGTCCCGCGCCAAACCATTAGACAGTTGAGCGACCGGCATCACAAAAGAAACTGCGGACCTCAAGAACCAGTGCCGCGCTACTGGATGCTGAAACCGGCGCTGGTCGACGCTGAGCGGTGGGTGAGGGCATCGGCGACGGTCACCTGCATCGTATATTTGCCGGGGGCGAGCCGATTCAAATCGAACTGTTTCAGGACGAGGAGGCGGTTTTGAAGCGGGCGGAGGGTCAGTTCTTCAGCTGTCGGGGGAGGGCCGGCGACGGCGACGGGCTTGATCGTGTAGGAGGCCCGGAGCCTTCGATCTAGGCCAGATGTATTAGCTACTAGGATGCCGTAATAGAGGGTGAGCTTGTCGCTGGGGGCGAAACGGGCGGCCACGGGAAGCTCAATCTGAAAGTTCTCTCCCCGCAGCGCGTCTCCCGGATCGGCGATTCCCTGGGCGGGGACAATTGAATTCGAGAGCAGCAGGCTGGTCAGCGCAGGCCCCTCGCCCAGGTTCGGAGCGGGCCCGGAGACGATGTCAGGGTTCGGCGCCGGAGGCGGGGTCGACGGCACGACCTCGCAGTGCCCTTGGGCCACCGTCCCCGAGGGAAGTTGAAGTATGCCTTCGATGGTCAAGGGTTTCAGTTCCGGCAGCGAGAGCCGCGCGCTGATGTCGAGATTCTTCTTACGGAATTCTTCCCACTGCTTGTGAGTGAGGTCAAGGGTCAGGAATCGCTGGTATACGGAGACGGGCCGGCCGCTCGAGTCGCGGGCCAGCAGCACCAGCGTGACCCCGCCACGGTAATGGTCGCTGACGCGCTCCAGTGTGACCATCCTGGCCGGCAGCGATACCCGCACCGGGGCGGTAAACTTCCCGTCGGGGGCGAAGAGCGCTGCGGCGTTCACGGCCGGGGCGAAAGCCGGACGGAGAGAACCGTTCGCAAGCGCCGCCACCAATTGCGCCGCCGCGGGCGTCATCATCATCTCCTCTCCGGCCGGAATAGCCCAGTAGCCTTGCCGGTAGCGCACGTGCAGCCCGGGCGCGAGCGCCTCGACCTTGAGGGGGCGAAAGGAGCCGTCGTAGTTGACGTCCGCTGGCTGATAGACCAGGGTATAGAATTCGCGCAAATCGCGGTCCACGCTCTCCAGGCCCGCCAGCAGGTCGTTTTGATTCTTCATCATCAGGCCGCCGGTGGCCACGGCCACTCGCCCCAGGTCTTCGTGCCGCGAGTCGACTCCCCCGATGTGCGCGGCCCAGTCAAACTTGCTCAGGCCTGTCGAGATGCGGTCGTAGTCGCTCCAATTGCTCATGCGGAACGACTCTCGCATTCCCGTGGTGTCGGGTGGACTGGCATTCGCTGCGTCGTAATACTCGGCGGCCAGCCCGCCCGCATCGATGACGTAAAACGCCACGTTGGCGCGATTCGCCGCATCGACCACGGCCTGCATTTCCGGTTCAACCTCCGGCGAATGGAGGAAGCCCTCCGAAAAAACCACCACGTTTTTGCGTCCCGGAAGGCTCTGATAGGCCTGGGCGAGGGCCCGCAAAGCCACCAGCACGGCGCGGGCCTGAAGCGCAGACTGGCTCCACAGAAACTTCATCAAAGTGGCCAGCTCGATTTTCTCCATCGTGACTTCCGCGGCTTGCGCGCCCGCCCCGGTCCCCCCGCCACCCGCACCGTTCCCGGGCGCCGCAGCGGTCGCGCCGACCCCGAGAGCGGAAGAGGCCTGGAGACCGTTAATTTCCTGATTGAGATCCTGAATCTCCTGCTCCGTTTCGAGACGCGCCTGAGTGGTGAGCTTGCCACCCGGAGCGCGTCCGCTCAGGCGGTCGAGGGCTATGAGAGCTTGTTTCTTATCTTTCGTGAAGGCCAGCGCCAGATGCAAGCTCTGATCAATGCCGTAGACCGCAATGAAATCGTCCGGGGCGACGTCCTTCTGTAAGTATTTGGAGGCAGCATCGCAGGCGTGCTTGATATGCGCAGGTTGGAGGTCCCCGAAGTCCAGAACTAGCGTGATGAAGTGAACGCCGGCGAGGTCACGCGCCTCGCGTTCCCCAGGCATCGAGAGCGCCGCCGGCTGCGGCGCGGGGGCCTTTTCGGCTTTGGCCTCAACGCCGCTCGACCGGAGCGGCTCGCGAACCGTCCCTGCCGGGGTAGTGGGCGGAACGAAGGTCACGATCTTTTGCAGCCGGTTGTTCTCGTAAACCGCGAAATCAGCGGCTGTGAGACCGGGCACCGGCCGGCCTTTCTTGTCAGTCACGATCACGTCCACGACGACCGAAGGGGCCTGCACCTTGATAATCGGCTCGCCGTGCACGCCAGCCGCCCGCCCGCTTTCACCTGAAGGCGACTCGTCATTTTGCGGATGGGCCGTCGAGCGGCAGGGGAGAACTGCTGCGGCCGTGGCCAGCGCCACAGCCACCCAGAGCAGGCTTCGAAGAGAGAAACAAATCCACAGCGGGGGACCGCTTGTCATGGTTCTAGCCTTGCCTTGCGACTTCGGAGCTTCGGTTTGTTTGCGCAAATTGTGCGGTTTTTGCTCCATTCAGGCTCTAGTTTATGTTTAGTTCCCTCTTTCGCCGAGTGCCGGGACCCTGCCGCCATCGCTTGCGCCGCGTGTCGAACCGGCCCCGCCTGCGACAATGCGTCCGTAACAAGACCACCATAGTAGGCTATCGCAACTCCCGGAGGTTGTCAAGCGGAAAATGCGGAAAATGCGGATTAGGAGGACGGACTGTCCGAGATCGTTGCCCGTGGCACACCAACTAATAAGCCTCGCAGATTGCAGTGACGGACGCCCCTCACCCGACTACGGAGTTCCCCCAACCTAATTGGTGGCTCCGCTCGCAAGCTCCAGTTCGGTATACCCTGTGGTGAGGCTTAGAGAGACCCGGTTGCCTTCGAGCCCCACAGTCATTGCTTGGAAAGGATTTGGCTTGCCCGGGTTCTGGCTGTCCCATGCCATTTGTTGGACCAACTTTAGCCCGTCGAAGACTTGGCGCAGGCTCGCGGCGGATTCCGAAGACTTGCAATCCATTTTCAAGCCCAGGGTGACGTTATCGGCGGCGGCCACACTGTAGGTGAGGGAGCTGACATCGCCAAAGACTTTCTGCCAATCCAATTTCACGCTCCCTTGATTCGGCATCCAACCCCGGAACCAGTCCGCCACGGCAGGACCCACGGCCACGCCCCAGATGGGCGCGTCCTTCTCGGCGCTTGCCACCAGGCCCGCCATGCGGCTGTCTGAGCCGATGCTGGGAGTCTGGCCGCCTCGCGCCTCGAGCATCGCGGTGAGCGCCGTAAGGGAACCAAAGGCGCCGACGGAGTCCTGGAGCACCACCACGCAGGTACCGGCTATTCCCGCCTCGAGGCAGTAGGCCTGTTTCCCGGCTATGGCATTGGGCGCCATATTCCGCTCCTGGGCGCTCTCCGCAATCGCCTGGGCGCCGAAGTTGCCTGTCGCGAAACCGTACAACGCCATTTCCGCGCTGCCGGGCTGCCACCCGAGGACCAGCCCTGAAATATCCGTCTCGCGAATTCCTAGTTGCCCCAACTCGTCAACCAGCTTGCGCAGCTTCGGTCCTATGTAACGCTGGCGCAGGCTGGAGTAATTCGGGAGCCCACGCAGTTTCGCGGGGTTGGAAAACTCCAGGCGGATCGTCTGGGTGGGAAATCCGTTCAACGCTTCCTTCACCAAGTCCTGTGCCGGGGCCGGGGCGGGCAAAGCCAGCATCGTCAAGGCCAGCAGGCCAAGCAAAGACATGAGCTTTATACATCGCTTCATATTCATGAATTCTCCTCATCGGGCAGGGGCGGTTCGTGAACCGCCTTCACGTGCTCCCCAATAACGTCATGTTACTTCGATGCGCGCGCCCAACCATGCGTCTACTCGTAGCGGTGGTTCGCGAACCGCCCCTGCTCCGGGGATCATAGCAGAATATTATTTAGACGAAGTGAAAAAGCTTCCGGCTTGTGCTAGAATCCCCACCAGACGCAAGACGAGTGATTCGGTCGCGCCGCAGTGTCGGTCAGTTCGGGACGCGGTGCAGAGACCACGCGTTCACACCTGACGACCTTGCAGATCCCCTCCGGAGACCGATCAGTGCGGCCTTGTTTAACCTCCACGGTTTCGCCTCGACGCAGTGGTCGTGCCGAGACGCGGTAAGGAGGCCAACATGTTTGAGATGGTCAACGAGGCAAGTACGGAGCCCAAGGACCGGAAAGTGCTGCTTGAGAAGATCGGCCTTTTTCTAGCGGCCTTCGTTGTCCTGGGAGGTGTGGTTTACCTCTTTGCGTTTTATTCAGCGCACTAAGATTGAGGCGGCAGGGGAAATCGCTCAACCACCAGGCTTAAAGCCTGGGCGGAGTTGTGTACCCTGCCCTCCAATTGCGCATCTTCCACCGCCTGAAGGATTTCCTTAAAAATCGGCCCGGGGGAGTACCCCTGCGAGATCAGGTCATCGCCCCGCAATAGAGGCGCGGGGCGGACTGTCTCCGGCGGGGTCTCCTCCAAGAGACGCTTAGCCATCTCATAAGTGCTCAGATCGCCGTGACTGGCCAGGCAATCCAGGCGATGCAGTTCGAGGTGCTCGGCAAAGCCCGGCAAGCGCAGGAAACGCAGTTGGGTTGAACGGCGCATGCGTGGAAAATCCATAAAGCGCAAGTGGTGTCGAACCAGTTCAACGACCCGCTCCGTGTCGCGAGAAGGAAGTCGCAGGCGGCCCAAAATTTCCTCCGCCATCTTGGCTCCTACCTCGACGTGATTATCGAAGCGGATTCGTTCGCGCACGGTGAATGTGGGGGGCTTGCCCACATCGTGAAGAAGAACCCCCAGGGCCAGGGTGGGCGTGGGCGAGCGCAGGCCGTCCAGCATCATCATGGTATGGACCCATACATCTCCCTCCGGGTGAAACTCGGGAGGCTGGGCCACCCCTTGCATTCGCTGGACCTCCGGCAGAACCTCCTGAAGAAGCTTTGTAGCGTCAAGGAGCTCAAAGCCCTGCCGGGGACGGCCTTCGGTGAGGATCTTCAGGATCTCGTCGCGCACGCGCTCCGAACTCACCTGGTGGATCTCCGCCGCTTGATTTCGAATGGCTTCCGCCGCACCCGCGTCAAGAGTGAACGCCAAGCGCGCTGCAAAGCGAACTGCCCGCAGCATCCGCAGGCGGTCTTCGCTGAAGCGTTCGTGAGGATTGCCGATGGCACGCACCCGCCGGGCATGGATGTCGGCCTGACCGCCCACATAATCGAGCACCTGTTCCTTCACCGGATCGTAGAGAAGGCCGTTGATGGTGAAGTCGCGCCGCAGCACGTCTTGCTGGGGAGTTTTTGAGTAGCGAACTTCACTCGGGTGGCGCCCGTCGGTGTAGCGTCCGTCACTGCGGAACGTGGCCACCTCCACGTTGCCTTCGGGGCGCGGCACTAACATCACGCCAAATTGCGCACCCACGCCAATGCTTTCCGGAAACAGTCCAGCCACCTTCTCGGGTGTGGCGTCGGTAGAGATGTCGTAGTCCTTCGGCGTCAAGCCCATCACCAGGTCGCGCACACAGCCACCCACCAGGAAGGCTTGAAAGCCTTCACTGCGCAACCTCCGGAGAATATCCACAGCGGCTTGCCGCTTGGCGTCCATGCATTCTATTAGACCCGATGCGTGGCCGGGCTGCAAGAGCCATGAAAGGCTGAAGTTTAAAGGGTAAAGGGTAAAGGCTAGTGCGAAATAACCGGAGGTAGTTGGCCTTTAGCCTTTAGCCTTTA
>Ga0187864_10000678_pt1 | contig 36359 bp, 21 predicted proteins | sample June2016WEW_11_4_FD_132985 | JGI IMG/M metagenome (GOLD analysis project Ga0187864, IMG submission 132985) | Peatland microbial communities from SPRUCE experiment site at the Marcell Experimental Forest, Minnesota, USA - June2016WEW_11_40 | ecosystem: Environmental > Terrestrial > Soil >...
ATACTCGACGACGTTCTGAACGCAAACGCTGGAGGAAAAAGTATGTTTCACCTGATTTGGTATATTCTTATCGGGTTAATCTCGGGGGTTATCGCGAAATCGGTGATGCACACGCACATGACGATCTTCTGGACGATCGTGCTCGGCATCATTGGATCGATCATGGGCGGCGCCGTTACCCATTTGTTATTTCGATCGAGGAACGAACGATACCATCCCGCCGGCCTTATCTTCTCCACACTTGGCGCGATCCTGGTTCTCTTCATTTGCTATAAGCTGGGGATTCATTTTCCCCAGGTTCACGGATTCCGATAGGACGGTCACGTCTCGGGCTGCTTGAGACCTTTAAGATGATTCGCATGACCGTGCCTCCTCCGCCGTGATGGCGGAGATCTCATCGCTTATCTCCTGGCCGCTCCCCTCCCCCAGGTTATCCTCGGTGACTGGAAAGAAACTGTGGGCCAGGCTCCAGTGTACCGGCCCATTGCGATCAGGAACCTCAATCCGCTTCTGCCTGAGTGCGCTTCGAATCCATTTCAGGAACAACTTCTTCGTGCCGCTGACCAGCACCGGAGAGCATCCCAGACCGATAAGCGGCTTGATCGCTCCACGGCGATTGAGTTCTTCGTTGAACCAGCCGGCCCACTCCGGTACGACCGGCAACCCAAACCGCTGGGCAATCCGATAAAGCACAAACCTCGGATCGTTATCACACAGGATGGTCCGCCTGCCTCCCGCATCAGTCCCTGGAAGTGTCCTGGCCAGCTCCGCCGAGATCGTCACCAGATGGCGGATGGGTTTGCGGCCGGCGATGCTGACAGTCCCGCGGAAGCATTGAGCGTTTTCATCGAGGCTGGCGGTCATCGGCTCGATTCCCGGGGCTTCCACGGTAAAGAGGTTTTGGTCGATGACGGCTGCCCAGATGGCGCCCACGTCGGAGTCGCCGCCCAGAACAGATATGAGGTGGGCCCTGCCAGTCCAGGCGTTTTCAACCTCTCCAGTAAACCGGACTCCTTTCTCAAGAACACTCATATACGTGACTGGTTCATTACTTTGCCGCGCGGTCTGCCTCGTGGAGCTTGTTAGGGAAACCAGAGTTTCGGAATTATACTTTCAAAGGTCTCACGAACATCGTTAATATTATTCGTGGTGGAGCTGCCCACAATGCAAAATGCTGATTCGGGTCGCGCTTGGCTGATGGCCATCGGGGTGTTTAAGCTGATCAAGGCGCTAAGCCTAGTGGTGGTGGGAATTGGGGTGTTCAAGCTTGTACATCACGACATCGTGGAAGTCTTGAGCCGGTGGGTAGGCGCGGTGCATGTGGACCCGGACAATAGGTATTTTCAGAAGGTAGTAACGAAACTCTGGTCGGTGGACGACCGCAAGCTTGAAGAAGTGGGTGCCGGCACCTTTTTCTACGCAGGGGTCTTCCTGACGGAGGGCCTAGGACTGGTGCTTAGAAAAACATGGGCGGAATATTTCACTCTTATAGTCACAGGCTCGTTTCTTCCCGTCGAGGTGTACCTCATGACGCAACATCTTACAGCGGTGAGAGCGGTGGTGACGCTGGTGAACATTGGGATCGTGGGGTACTTGGTAGCGCACCGGCTGGGAGAGCGGAAGAGGAAGGCGGCGTTGTGTTCGCCGTCCACAATAAACTGAAGTCAAAGCGCTCGCGGGCAGTTTCGTTCCGACTCATAGTGCCTTCGGAAATCGGTGGGGTCGGACCTTTGAGCAGCCTCTTTGCGTGGGTCATCGGTAGATACGGCTACGGCGGCTTGATGTCGCGCTCTCGGAATATCAGGGTTGTGCCCGGTAGAAGGCGTAAAAGAACACCAACACACTGAGGCTCGCGAACAGATGAACCAGCGACGTCAACAGCGCCATCGCTGGAATCACATCACGCATGACCCCCAATACGGTGGAAATGAAATGTGCCACCACCAAAACCGTTAGCAGGATTGTCCCGATCAATGCCAGAAGTGCCGCATTCTTGAGGCTCATGGTGGGAGTATGAATGCTCCCAGCGTCATTTGCAAGCGGGAGCCACTCCTTCCACTCCTTCCTGGACACGATGCCACGGCTGGGGCCTCATGCCCTGCTTAGTTCACTCTTGCAGCGCCGCCGGAGTCGCCTCCACATAGAGGCATCAATCTGCAGGCGACTGCTTACGCCCGTTGAAAGGCTAATGAAACCGCCGTGGTAACAAAGCGTCCCGTATCGAAACAGCCGCGCCAGCAATGCTTGGTTTCATCACGCTCCGCCCAATCCGAGGGAGAGTTGCTAATCACGGCGGAAAGCAGGAAGCGGCGACGGATCTCTGAGCCGCCATGCGTGTGGATATAACGCTCAAGCGTAATCCTGATAAATGATGTTGGGTCACGTTCCGCCCTTTTCCAATCTCCAGGGACGGCAATGTCCAACTCCAAGAGAGCCTTCGGCAGCATCATGGCCAGGCGATCGTCAGCTACCAAACGATGGATCACCGGGACGGGGTCAAATCGCGGCAGCACCAAGCCACTTCCCTGAGCCATCAACTGATCGGAGGAAGCCATCCGGGAGTTGAGGCATATCCCGCCGGGAGCGCTGTTGCCGTGTCCAGAACCGGGGACCGGTCCTCACCCTCTGGCGTCGCTCCGCCAAGATCTGAGCCGGAAGCGGGGCCCCTCCTCCTGAAGAAGAAAACCCCAACTGGAGAAGAATAACGCTTCTCAGCTACAGCGCTTAAAGGTGTCATTAAAAGATTGGCCGGTTAATACCCGTTTCACGTCAAAGTGGAACGGGCGCTCTAAGGCCCATAATCTTGATGGGGTCTTGAGTGCTTATGAACTTGAGTGCTTTTGAAAAGGGCAGTTTACTGGCATCAATCTTCACTTCGTTCAGGCTTTAGGCCTGTACGTTCTCGTTTTTCGGATAGACTCAGGGTTAAAGTGGCACGGACGAGCGGGAAGTCGTCTGAAACAACGGCATAATGTAATTCGTACGGATACGGTGCACCTGGGCGGGCGGAGCTACGCCCCCGGCCATAAATTGTTGCCCCCCCTTTGAAGGTTCTGGCGCAGGGGCAGATCTTCACGGGCGCACCTCGCTTTCAAGATTTTGCAGAATCTGTACGAAGCCGGCGATTTCCTGCTGGAGCACGGCGTAAGCGGCATCGGCGGCGGCGAGGTCCCCCTCACGCCCCATGGTCTCCAACGTTTGCGCGGCCTTGACCGCCGTCGGGACGGCGAAATTGCCTACCGAGCCCTTGAGGGCGTGAGCCGCGCGCTCTAAACCTTTGGGGTCGGCACGTTCAATGGCTTGTTGGATCGCTGCCAACAGTTTGGGAGACTCCTGGATGAACAGCCCGGCCAGCTCTGCCAGCAGTTCTTCATCGCCGTCCAGGCGGGCTAAAACAGCCGCTCTATCCAGGGCCGGCGGCTTCCGAGCAAGTCTTTCCTTCTCCGGCACTGGGGATTCGTAACTGTGGCGCTCGATCGCGTCGAGGAGTTCCTCCCGCTTGACAGGCTTGCTCAGATAGTCGTCCATCCCCGCCGCCAGACAACGCTCCCGGTCGCCTTTCATGGCATGGGCGGTCATGGCGATAATCGGCAGATGGGTTCCCGTCACTTCTTCTTTCTTGCGGATGACCGCGGTGGCTTCGAAGCCATCCATTTCGGGCATCTGCACGTCCATCAGCACCAGATCGAACGCCCCCGGCCCGCCCTCGTCCAGGGTGGCCAAGGCCTCCTTGCCGTGGCCAGCCACGACCACAGTATGGCCCGTTTTCTTCAGCAGGCCGACTACCAGGGCTTGGTTCACCAAATTGTCCTCCGCCAGCAGGATGCGGAGCTTCCGCCGGGCCTCGCGTAAGGAGTGGCGGGTGATCACGTCCGCTCGTTCTCGGGAAGCTTGGCCGAGAAGGCTAAGAATGGCGTCCACCAGTTCCGACTGTGTGACGGGTTTGATCAGGTAAGCAGCGATGCCTAGTTTCCGACAACGCGCAACATCGCCGCGCAAGCCGCTGGAGGTCAGCATCATGATCATCGTGCCCGCTAGTTCAGGGTCGTGCTTGATTCTTTCCGCCAGGGCGAACCCGTCCATGTCCGGCATGAGGGAATCAATCAGAGCCACGCGGAAGGTTTCTCCGGTCTTCTTGGCCTGTATCATCAAGGCCAAGCCTGCCCTACCCCCATCGGCCGTCGTGGGGATAGCCTTCAAATGCCGGAGCATCATCTCCAGGATTTGGCGGTTGGTGGCGTTGTCGTCCACCACCAAGATCGGCAGATTGTTTAGGATTTCGAGGGAAGCCCGAGGGGGGCGCTCCGCCGGGGTTGGCGCCAAATCCATGCAGGCGGTGAAATGGAACGTACTGCCTTTGTCGGGTTCACTTTCCACCCAGAGGCGCCCCCCCATCAGGGCCACCAGTTGGGTGGCAATGGCCAGCCCCAGCCCGGTGCCCCCGTAGCGGCGGGTGGTGGAAGCATCGGCTTGCACGAACGGCTCGAAGATCCCCTTCTGCTTCTCGGCGGGAATCCCAATGCCGGTGTCACTGACCGTGAAATGCAAACGGACGGGGTCTGCCGTTTGCCCTTCCACCGCCACCCGGACCACCACCTCGCCCTGCTCCGTGAATTTGATGGCGTTGCCTACCAAGTTCATGAGGACTTGGCGCAGACGTCCGGGATCACCCAGCGACCACTCCGGCACTTCGGGCTGGACGAAGTCGGCAATTTCCAAGCCCTTCTGGTGGGCGCGGAGGGCCAGCGCCTTCAAGGCGTCGTTGAGGGTGTCGCGCAGGTTGAAGTTGATGCGATCCAAGCTGAGCTGGCGGGCCTCTATCTTGGAGAAGTCCAGAATGTCGTTGACGACGGTGAGCAGCGAATCGGCCGAGGTCTGGACCATTGTGAGGTAGTCCCGTTGCTCCGGGGTGAGTTCCGTTTCCAGGGCGAGTTCGGTCATGCCCAGGATGCCGTTCATGGGGGTCCGGATTTCGTGGCTCATATTGGCCAGGAACTCACTCTTGGCCCGCGTGGCAGCTTCCGCCTGCCGCTTCGCCTCCCCGAGATCCTCCACGAGTTGGCGGAGCCTGGTCGCGTTTTCTTCCTGCACGGTCTTGGCGGCTTCCAGTTCTGCGGCATAACGGCGCAGCGCCTCCTCGGTTCGCTTGCGCTCGGTAATGTCGGTTACGGCGCCGATCCAACGACGAGGTTGACCCTGTTCGTCTCTGAGCACGGTGCCGCGCGCCCACCACCATCGCCACCCACCGCCCTTTTCCGCTAGGCGGAATTCAACGTTGTACGGCGCCGCGCCTTTGAGCTGCCTCTCAATGGCGAGCCACACGCGTTCCTTGTCTTCCGGGTGGAGCGTGGCTCCCCAGCCGTCGAGCGTCCTCGGAAAGCCTCCCGCCGGATACCCCATCAAGCTGTCTACGTCCCCGTACCAATCGACCTTGTCTTTGAGGTCCCACTCGTAGATCACGTCCGCGACACTCTGCGCGACGATCCGGGACCGTTGCTCGCTTGCCTGCAGCGCCTCCTCGATTCGCTTGCGAGCGGTGATGTCTTCATACACTCCCAACAGAGCAAATGGGCGTCCATGCACATCGCGCAGCGGCACCTTAGACGTGTCTATCAAAAGGCGCGTCCCATCAGCCTGTTGTAACGGCTCGATTATATGAAGCTTGGGGTGATTCTTTTCGATCACAGCCCTGTCATCGGCGCGGTAGGCTACGGCCTCCTCGCGCGGCCACGGCAGGTCAAAATCCGTCTTGCCGACGATCCGGGCGGGGTTGTCCAATCCAACGGTAACGGCGAATACCCGATTGCATCCGAGATAACGACCTTCGAGATCTTTCCAGAAAATGGACTGCGGCACCATATCCAGAATCAGGTTAAGGGTTGATCGGCTCTCCCGCAGCGCCTCTTCGGCTTGCTTCCGCTCGGTGATGTCCCGGGCAATGCCGCACAGGCCGATGATTTTGCCGGCGTGGTCGCGCATGGGTGCTTTGACGACGTGAAAGGTGCGCGGTCCGCCCTTGGCCGGTTTGGTATATTCTTCGGCGATCGTCTCTCCCGCCAGAACGCGCCGGTCCACTTCCTGAATGCGGTCCATACCCTCGGCGCCGAAAAGTTCGACTTCGGTCAGCCCAATCATTTCCAGCGCGCGCCGACCCAAAACGCGTTCCATGGCGGGATTCACGAGGGTATATCGCAGGGTTGTGTCCTTGATGAAAATGGAATCCTCGGCAGCCTGAAAGATGGCCCGGAACCGCTCCTCGCTTGCGCGGAGCGCCTCCTCGGCGCGCTTGCGCTTGGTGATGTCATCAATCGCCACGACCACGTGTTTGTGGCCATGGAGAAGGACCGGTTCTGCGCTCACTCGCAACCAAGGATGTTCCTCACGGCCACCGATGAGCAGGGTCGGCTGGATTTCCAAACCATGCACCCGCGTGCCGGAAGATAGAACCCCGTTGATGCTGTCCCGCAGTTGACATGCTGGGCAAGCCTGGGAATAGCCGCATCCCCTTTCGGTTTCGTGGCTGTGCTTACAGCCCAGCCCGGCCCCAACCCGCTGCTTGATTATTTCCGCAGGGTCGCGGAGAACCAGGGCCGCCACCTCGGCGTTGGCCTCCTCAATCACCGTCTCCTCATTGAGCAGGAGCATTCCGATGGGGGCCGAAGCGAAGATGGCGTTGAGATTGTCCCTTTCTATCTGGAGCGCCTCCTCGATTCGCTTGCGCTCGGTGATGTCTTCGGCGATTCCGACAAACCGGTAGAACTTACCCTCGGCGTCGCAAACGGGGAAGGCCCGGGCCCTGATGGAGCGGACCGACCCGTCCGGCCGCACCACCCGGAACTCCCCTTCGGCTCGCTCACCCTGCAGGGCCCGGGTGAAGAGGCTGATGGTCCGCTCGCGGTCCTCGGGATGGACGGTATCGAGCCAAGCGTCCGCCCGGTCGTAGACCTCCTGGCGGGGCCGGCGCCAGGTCTCTTCGTAAGCCGGGCTGAGGTAAGTCATTCGCGCCGGCTCCGCCGCGCAGACAAAAAAGACCTCGTGAATGTTCTCCGCCAACTGTCGGAACTGCTCTTCGCTGTCGCGCAGCGCTTCTTCGGCCTGCTTGCGAGCGGTAATGTCGGTGAAGAAACCGACAACGCAATCTTTTCCGTCGACCACCAGCCGGCTGGCATTGATGTCGGCATATATCGTCGTCCCGTCTTTGCGCCGACACGGAAGGGCTGGCGCCAACGTCTTTTCGCCGCGGGCCTGGGCCATGAACGCAGCCCCAACCATCTCCAAATCCTGGGGGGGATGAATATCACTTACGCCCAGGTGTGCCAGTTCTTCTTCCGTGTAGCCCAACATTCGGCACACAGCGGGATTGGCATACAGGAACTTCCTGGTCTCGATGGCCGAGACGATAATCCCCTCCGCCGTCCCTTGAAAGAGGCCACGGAACTTCTCTTCGCTCCCCCGCAGCGCCGCCTCGGATTGCATGCGGTCACTGATGTCCTGGCCGATACTTATCATCGACCCGTCCGAGAGGCGAACGCTTGCCCAACTGGTGTCCAGAATTCGGCCCGCGTGATTGCGAACTCTGAAATCGAGCCAGCCTCCGGACGCTTTATGCCAGTGGGAGGAAATGCGTTCGCGGAACTGCTCGTCAGGACAGCTATCGAGGAGCTGGCTGGCCTCATGGAACTCGTCGCGCGACCAACCGAGCACTTGCTCGAACTCCCGATTGACGCTTTGGGTCTTCCCGGTGGGCTCGTGGAGAGAGACCATGATCGGGATTTTGTCGAAGACCCCCTGGAGAATCTCCGTTTGCTTCCGTTCGGCTCCATGCGCCGCTTCAAGCTGGACGGTTCGCTCCATGACGCGCTTATCAAGGTTCGCGTTCAACTCGAGCAGCTCGTGAGCCTGTTGATCGAGTCGACGATTACTCTCCGCTAGCGCGTCGTGCCAGCGGCGCAGGACCCGGAGACCGAATAGCCAGCCGATCAGCAGAGTCGGCAGGGCTGCGACGACGAAGAGGCTGTTGAGAAGAGTCTCTCGCTGGACTGATTTGAGCATGTCGTCGGCTCGTTTATTGAGCCGAACCGTCACCATTGCCATGCCCTGCGAGTAGATTTGCTTCTGTGCTTCGTACTCCGCTGAGAAGAGAACCTCACGGGCCGCTTCAGCACGGCTCTGGCGCACGAGGTCAAAGGCGCGATGTTCCATTTCAACCAGCTTTATGTTCGCCGCGTCGGTCTCCGCCGCACCTTTTCCCGCGTAGGCGTCCGGTTCAAGGTGGATTATTTTCTTAATCGCACCGTCGAGAATCGGCTCAAAGTGAAGATACCGCTGCTCCCACGCCAGATCTCCTGTGGCCGCGGACATGCGGGCGGACATCGTCAGGACCTCGTCCAGATGCGTGATGACCCCCTGTAGTTCCTGGATTTGAAACAGACGCTCCCGGATCACTCTGGACATACGATAAGAACTGTAGATGTTCCACCCAAACCAAACGAGAACCGCGCATGTCAGAAGCGCGGAAGCGGTCAACAATCGCATCGGTGAGTGCCCGGGCGCCGATGGAGTCGGGTGTTCGATCATCTGGAATTCCTTTTCATTGCCGATTCATCTACGCTGGGGGCGCCATTGGTCTTCTTTTCGTCAGGCGGCGCATGCTGCGGAAACACATAAAGGACACCCATCCATTTAGGCACGCTCCTTAAGCTTGGCAAAGCCTTCTCGCTGAACTTGAATGGGAGCGTTCCCATCGCTATACTGCCCCTTTGTCTTATCGGCACCAGCCATGGGGTGCTTTAGAAAGGGATGTGACCGGCGACGGCCAGACCCATAGCCACACCGCTCCCGAGTTCCAGCTTTCCTCCTATGCAATGACCCAGATCGTCGCGGCATCTTTCAGACTTTTCACTCGGATTTGTGCTTGCGCAAACCAGGCTGGCCAGTGAGCATAGACCGACCCCGCGAGTGCAGCTGTACAGTCCAACTGAATTTATGCAGCCATTTTTCTTGGTGTCTATTTGGTGTCTATTTCCGTAGGGCACCAGCGAGAAAGGCCCGGACTGGATAGAAGTAATAGAATGACGTGAAACTCAGTATTCATGCTGAGTTGAGAGAAGTGCATTGATATGCGGTGATTTAGGCGGGCAGGGCAGGTCGAATCCTCCCTTCCGCACCATACCTCAAATTCTCCTCAGATCTGGAACGACAATATGTCGACACACGATTTTTGCCCGACAAGTCGCCGATTGCAGGCGACGGAATTGGAGGCCTAGGCATCAGAAGACTTAGCCGTCCCAGCTTAAGGAGGGTCTATGTGTGCAGGCATGCACTCGTCTTATTTGCGGGCGCTGTTTTGCACGGCATTCCTTGTGGCAGCGGTGTTCACCGCTGCATCTGAAGCCCCCCAGGTCCCAATGTCAAGCGGCCATCGCGCCGCAGTTAGCGACAGGTACGGAAAGCTCCCGGTGAGCTTTGAGGCTAACAAAGGCCAGACGAATTCGGCGGTGAGATTTCTATCGCGCGGCAGGGGGTACACGCTGTTTCTGACCCGCAGCGAAGCGGTGTTGGCAGCTGATAGGGCGGACCTAACGTCTAGGTCCGCGGCTCGTCAAGCCTCAGTCCTGCGGATGAAGCTGGCGGGATTAAGCAGCAAACAGGAGCCGAGGGGTGAAGAGCAATTGCCAGGCACAGCCAATTACTTTATCGGCGGGGACCCCGCCGAATGGCGCGCGCGGGTTCCTACATACGCCAAGGTGCGCTACTCAAATATCTACTCCGGCATCGATCTGGTCTACTACGGCAACCAGCGGCAACTCGAATTCGATTTCGCGCTCGCACCCAACGCCGATCCGGGGTCCATTCGACTACGATTCGGCGAGCCGAACCGCTTGCATCTGGCGGCGAACGGAGATCTGGTGGTGACGACTGCGAACGTTGTGCTGGCTTTCCACAAGCCGTTGGTTTACCAGATGGTGGACGGGCATCGCCGTCCGGTGGCAGGAGACTTTGCGCTGCTGGGCAAGCACACCATGGGATTCCGGCTGGGGAGCTACGACCGCGCAAAAGCGCTGGTGATCGATCCGGCTCTCGCGTTCTCGACCTTTCTGGGCGGCAGCGGCTTCGGTGGCGATTCGGCCAATGCGATTGCCGTGGATAGGGCAGGCAACGTTTATGTGACTGGCCAGACCTCCTCCATCGACTTTCCGGTGACGCAAGGGGCCTACCAGACGGTGAACCACGCTGCGGCCAATGGACGCACCGCCTTCGTCACCAAGCTGAACCCGACCGGCACAGCGCTGGTTTACTCCACTTACTTCGGCGGTAGCAGCGGCAGTGATACAGGCAGTGCGATTAGCGTAGATGCTGCCGGCAACGTGTACGTGGCTGGCCAGGCGTACTCCACTGACTTTCCGGTCACGCCAGGTGCCGTCCAGACAACGAATCGCGCCGCCGCCAATGATGATTCCAACGCGTTTGTCACGAAGTTGAATCCAACCGGCACGGCGCTGGTCTACTCGACCTACCTGGGTGGGAGCGGCCTCTCCGGGTACACTCCCTATTCCGGCGATAAAGGCAATGCCATCGCCGTGGATGCCGCCGGCGATGCGTATGTGGCGGGCCAATCGTACTCTCCGGACTTCCCGGTGACCCAAGGCGCCTCTCAGACCACCAACAACTGCGCCGTGAACGAATGCGCCAACGCCTTCGTCAGCAAGCTGAATCCAAGCGGCGCGGCGTTGGTCTACTCGACGTATTTGGGCGGGAGCGGCAGTGCGGTTGGCGACAACGGGGATTTCGCCAATGCGATTGCCCTGGATGCCGCCGGCAACGCGTATGTGACCGGCGATGCGTTCTCCACCGACTTTCCTGTAACGCCGGGGGCCTTCCAATCAACGAATCCCGCTGCGGCGAGCGAGAGCCCCGACGCCTTCGTCACCAAGCTGAATGCAACCGGCACGGCGCTGGTCTATTCCACCTACCTGGGTGGGGGCGGCGCCTACGCCGGGAATCAAGGCGGCGCGATCGCCGTGGACGCCGCCGGCAACGCGTATGTGGCCGGGCGGACGACCTCCGCCGAATTTCCAGTGACGCAAGGGGCCTTCCAGACGACGTACCCTTCCTCCAACGATGGCGGCGCCGCTTTTGTTAGCAAGCTGAATCCGGCCGGCACGGGCTTGGTGTACTCCACCTACCTGGGTGGTAGCGGCGGCGTCGTCAACGTGACGCCTACCCTTGCCTTTTTAGGTGGTGACCAGGCGAGCGGCGTGGCGATCGACAGCTCTGGCAATGTCTATCTCACCGGCAGCACCGCCTCCGCCAACTTTCCTGTGACTCCGGGAGCCTTCCAGTCCACGAATCACGATCAAGCTCCATGTGGAGGTGGATGTATCGGCGGTTTCAACGCATTCATCACCGAGCTGAACTCCACCGGCAGCGCCCTGGCCTACTCCACCTACCTGGGCGGAGACGGCATCAACCCCGGCGACACGGTCGGTGTTCTAGTATACGGATCGGGCGACACGGCGAGAGCTTTGGCGCTCGACAATTCCGGCAATCTGTACGTGGCGGGGTCGGCCGTATCTTACGATTTTCCGGTGACTGGCGGGGCATTCCAGACTACGGTCAACTCCGAGTCAGGAAATGCATTTGTCACAAAACTGAACATGGGTGCGACCTCAACCGCCGTCACTCCCACGGTGACGGTGACCACGTCAGCATCGAGCATCACCTCAGCCCAACCGCTGACGGTGACGGTTACCGTCAGCGGTGGAAGCGGCAATCCGGTTCCGACCGGCGCCGTGACGCTCGCCAGCGGCGCCTACCACTCCGGGGCAGTCACGCTCAGTGATGGCAGCGCGCAATTCAACATTCCTGCCGGAGCGCTGCCGGGTGAGCCCCCTGGATATGCCTCCCCGGACGTGTTGATAGCGGATTATCTCCCCGACGCGGCGAGTTCCGCGACCTATAACTCTTCCTCCGGAAACGCATCGGTTTACGTGGTTGCGACCTTTATCACGGTGACGCCCACCTCGACGTCACTTACCTGGGCGCAGTCTCAATCGCAGGCCCTTGCTGTGGCTATGGTGGCCACTGGTGGAAGCGGCAATCCGACCCCAACCGGGACGGTGGCACTCAGTACCGGCAAATTCAGCTCTGCGGCGACCGCACTCTCTGCCGGCAGTGCCACGATCAGCATTCCCCCCGCAACTCTGACGACGGGCTTCAATATACTAAACGTGAGCTACTCCGGCGATAGCAACTACGCGGCCCTCCCCATCGCCGGCAGCGCCCTGGTTACTGTAGGCGTCGTCACAGTCTCGGTCGTGCCTTCCGCCTCGACAATCAATTCGACCCAGTCGCTGACGGTAACCATTACCGTCAACCCAGGTAGCGGCAGCCCGACGCCCACCGGCATGGTGACGCTGGTCAGCGGCAGCTACATCTCCACCACAACCCCACTCGCGAACGGCAGCGCAACCATCAACATACCGGCTGGATCGTTGCTCCCCGGCGTCGACATCCTGGAGGTCAGCTACGGCCATGGCAACTACGCCGGCGCCTCCGGGCAGGCTTCGGTGACCGTATCGGGCACAAGTCCCCCCGCTTTCACGGTCACCGGCACGCCGGTTACGGTGACCCCGGGCCCAATCGCGATATCTACGATTACGGTGACCCCGTCTGGAGGGTTCACGGGCAGTGTAGCGCTCACGGCCGCTCTCACCTCCAGCCCAGGTGGCGCACAGAGCGTGCCCACCCTGAGCTTCGGTGGGACCAGCCCTGTGAGCATTACCGGCGCCGCCGCTGGGACGGCTACTCTCACCATCGGCACCACGCCCGCCAACTGCGCTCCGGGTAATGTCATTGACCTCAGAGTTCGCTGGTACCCTCCAGGCGCCGCGGCTTTGGCCTGCCTCCTGCTCTTTAGCATCCTGAGACGGCGGCGCAATTGGCGGACGACCCTGGCCATGTTGGCTATCGTGGTGGCTCTCGCCGGCGGCATGCTGGCGTGCGGGGGCGGAGGCTCTGCTCGTAATTGCCCCCCCGCCACCACGGCGGGAACCTATACCGTGACCGTAACTGGCACTTCCGGCTCGACCACGGCCACGGGCACGGTCGCAATTACAGTGCAATAAGTGCACCTCCGTTCGCGTTCCCGCCCCGCAAGGACGGCGACGACGAATTTTCGGCCCATTAGTCACGAATCTCAAGGCCTGATTGGCGCGCCTACTTCCACTCGCCGCCAATCTTCCAATATTCCAGCGCCGGTCCCTTGAGGCCGCCGGGGCCGGCCGTTATCGCGAGTTTAGCCACAGCTTCCATTTCCTGCGGCGTGTAGGGTTTGTAGTTCTGCGCGATGCGCACGTCGTCGTCAAGCTGTCCCAGGGTGCTACAGCTCCTCCCGTTGCTGACGCGGCCCTCGTGGCCGCAGGGCGATCGAAGAGTATAACAATAGAGGAAGCACGAGTAAGGTACAATAACGTGGCTTGGTGGTCGCAGACCTACCCCTGGCTCGTCACTCGTCAGTGGCCTCGGAGGAAAAATGGCAATGAATCGTCGCGAGTTCATGTCGCTGCCTGCGGTGGCAATCGCCACCCGCCAACCCATAGTTCCCTCCGCAGCGAGGCGGGGCTCGGACCACTCCTTAGCAACCTCTTTCATGGGGACGGGACCAAGTGCTGGTCCGGATGTTCCCTGGCAGCGCAAGATTCGCCGCATTGGTCAATTGAATATGACCGAGCACGACCCGGTGACACTCGACATCGAGCAATGGGCTGATTACTGGGCCAGCCTGAAGGTGGATGCCGTCCTGGTGAGCGTCACGGGCATCCTGGCGTACTATCAAACCAAGGTGCCTTTTCATCGCAAGGGCAAATATCTCGGTGACCGCGATTTCTTCGGTGATTGCTGCCAAGCGGCGAAGAAACGCGGATTGCACGTGATCGCCCGCCTGAGCCCCGATCTCAATTGGGCAGACGCGGTCGCGGCGCATCCGGAATGGTTCGAGCAGGACGCGGATGGCCGTCCTCTGGTTCACGACGAGGACCACAGGCTGTTCCGCACGTGCATGTTTTCGAGCTACATGACCGTTTACATCCCAGCCATCATGCGAGAAATCAACTCGCTCTACGATGTGGACGGCTTATTCACGAACGCCTGGCCGCCGCTGGGAAGTCTGCCGGTATGCCATTGTGCGATCTGCCGCAAGCTGCCGCCGAGCGGGACGGTCGAATATTGGGACACGTTCAACGAGCGCACAATTTTCCTTTGGAAGCTCTACGATTCGATCGCCAAGGAGAAGCGTGCGGGGAATTTCTATTTCGCCAATCTGGGCGGCGGAATCCGCTGCTCGGCCAACCTGGTGGAACTGGGCGAACTCTGCGAGTGGTTCCAGGCCGACAACCAGGGTCGGGGCGGAGAAGATGCGCCGATTTGGGGATGCGCGATGCAGGGCCGTGTTTGCCGCGCCGTGCAGAAAGGCAAGATGGCGACTAATGTGACCGGAGCATGGTCAACGGGGCCGGTCCGTTGGCGGGGCGTGGCCAAATCGCGCGCCGAAGCCCGCATGTGGATGAACGAGACCGTGGCCAGCGGCATGGCGCCTTACCAACACATCGTGGGCGCCGAGAATGGACTGGGCGAAGACCGGCGCGCGCTTGAACCGGCGCGCGAATTCTTCAATTGGACCGCGCAGCACGACCAGCATTTCACCAACAAGCGGTCAATTGCCGCTATCGGCGTGGTGATAGGACAGCGCACTCAGTTGTTCTACCAACCTCCCCGGGGAGCTTCGGCCATGCAGTATATGGAGGGCCTGTACTTTGCGCTGCTCGAGGGGCGTTTTCTGTTCGATTTCGTGCACGAGGAGAAGCTCACGCTCCCGGAACTCGAAAAGTATACGGCCTTGCTGCTGCCGAACATTGCCCTGCTCAGCGACTCGCAACTTCGCCAGTTGCGCGAATATGCGGATGCGGGCGGCTCACTGCTGGCGACCTTTGAGACCGGTTTGTACACGGACAGGAACCGGAAGCGGGCGGACTTTGGTTTGGCGGACCTCTTTGGAATCCGCAAGGAGGGCGAGATCATCGGCACAACCGGCAATGCTTACTCAGCGCGAATCGAGAAGCAGCACGCCATCCTCGCCGGGTTCACCGGCACGAATTGGATTGCGGGCGCTGAGTACCGTGTGCCTGTCGCAGCCGTCGAAGGACCAATCATGACGGTCGTCCCTGGGTCGGTGGCTTATCCTCCCGAGCTTTCTTATCCCGATCCTTCGCACACACAAGAGCCCGCAGTGGTTCTCCGCCAAAAGGCCAAAAGCCGGCTGATCTATTTCCCTGGGGATGTCGACCGAACGCTGTGGCACTCCGGGCACACCGATCTCAGCCGGCTGCTGCGCAACTCCATTCGGTGGGTGGCGGGTCCGGAGCAGCCGATAACCATTGAGGGAGAGGGCCTGATCGAGCCCTTGGCGTGGGAAACTGAGGCCGGATTTGCCGTCCATGTGCTGAACTACACGAACCCGGCGGTGCACCGCGGCTGGATCCGGGAATTCTATCCCATCGGTGAGCAGCACGTCCGAATGCGACTGCCGGAAGGCCGTCGTGTGTCGCGGGTGGAATTGCTGCGGGCCGCGACGGAAATCCCATTCCAAATCGCAGATCGCGCCGTCACTTTCACCATACCCAAAGTCGTTGACTACGAAGTGGCGGCGGTATATTCCGTTTGAAATGCCAAACAAGGAGGTTTGACGCAATGCGACGCACGATCGGGCTGGGTATTTGCATTTTGGTTATATGCTTGAGTGCTGCTAGCGCGGAAGATGATGCAAAGCGTTTTGATGGGACCTGGGACACTACGGTTTCGTGCAGCAACACCGAGGGGGCGTTGGGCTACTCTTATCAATTCTCGTCAACGGTGAAGGACGGCGTGCTTCACGGTGAAAAAGGCGACAAAGGCAAGCCTGGCTGGTTCGAGCTGGATGGGAAAATACTCCCCGACGGAACGATGAAGATCTACGCCAAGGGACTGGTGGGAGCGCAGGAAGTTGCCGTCGGCCACCGTCCGCGGGGCAGCGCCTTTGGTTATCACGTTGAGGGAAAGTTCTCCGAGAAAGAAGGAAGCGGCAAACGGGTGGAGGGCCGCCCGTGCGAAGTCGAGTTCGCGAAGAAGTAGTCGCGCCGTCGGCGGGCGCGAGGGCCGCTGGCCATCGCGCGTGTTCACCGCGCGCTTTCCGTTGCCGGCGCGGAGTCAAGGAACTCGTAGCGATCTCGATGCTCCTCCAGCAGAGCCTGGCACTGAACATTGAGGTGCATTACCTCATGAGTCTTGCCGAACTGTGGCCAGTTTGCCAGTCCGGGACCGTCGGGATCGCCAGTCCTTATGAAGTTCGCCCAGTAAGCGTTCATCGTCTTGGCCACCGTGTAGTCGTCAGGCTGCCAGTCCGCCTTCTTTGAATCGAGCATGGTGAATACATACTCGAGCTCCGCGGCGTGCGGCGACCCGAAGGTCTTCAAACCACTTCCTTTTTCCGCCTCCGGAATCGGGACGGTTCGGTCGAATTGGTACCGGTAAACCGTGTTTCCGGCTTTTGCCTGCTCGTCGAGCCATTTCCATGTACCGAAGACAATGAACCGGTCGCTGGCCAGATCGCCGGCGGACCGTAGCGCCTCCTCGTCGGTGGATGCGCCGTACACCTTCAGGGCTTCGTCAGCGCGAGGCCCGTATTCCCGGCGCAACTGCTCGGCGAAAGTCTTAGCGTTAGGCTTCTCCTTTGCCATCAGCACTGCCATCCGGACCTCGTCCGCGTTCCACCCGGCCAGAAGCGGGACTTGGCTTTGTTTTCCCTGTGCAAAGATGGAGGGCACATCGGAGGGAAGGAAGTATCCATCCACGATGGGCCAAAAGCCGAATCCGTTGTTCCTTTTCGAGGCCTCACCGAGCAGATCCGCCGCTGGCATGGCCCGCAACTCGGCCAGGTGCTTGCCGCCTCCGATTTTCGCGGCAAACTGTGCGCCCTGCTTTTCGGCTTCCGCCAGGGATGTCTGGCCGCGCCCGCCCACCGGTCCGAAGAATGCTCCGCTTTCGCCAATCGCTTGCTGAAACAGACTGCGTGAGAGTGGGGAGGCCATGAGCGCGCTGACCGAAAGCGATCCGGCCGATTCTCCACCGATGGTCACCTTTTGCGGATCGCCGCCGAATGCCGCGATGTTTTGCCGCACCCATTCGAGCGCTGCAACCTGATCGAGCAATCCGTAGTTGCCGGACGCCTTGTGGGGAGATTCCTCGGTGAGTTCAGGGTGAGCGAAGAAGCCAAAGATGCCCAGCCGGTAATTCGCATTAACCACCACGATTCCATGCTTTGCAAAACTCTCTCCATCGTACCGGGCCTCGTCGTTGGCTCCGGCGGCGAACCCGCCCCCGTAAAACCAAAGGTATACCGGAAGCCTTTGGTTTTTGGAACGAGCGGGAGTCCAGATCGTCAGATTGAGGCAGTCCTCGCTCATCTCTTTGCTGCGAAATACGATGTCGCCAAAGACCCTGGCCTGCATGCAGCGCGGACCGAAGTCTACGGCTTTACGCACGCCGCTCCAGTGCTTGACCGGCTGCGGCGGTTGCCAGCGCAGATCGCCCACGGGAGGAGCCGCGAACGGAACACCCCTAAAAATCCGCAGCGAAGAGTCCGCGTTGACCGTGCCTTCCAGAATGCCGCTTGCGGTCTTCACCCGGTCAGCCGCCGATGCCGTGCTCGCCAGAATAGCGACGCTTATTAGAAAGCAGCTTACGATAATGCGGTTACAGTTGATCATGGGCTTCTCCGTTTAATCGCCGTCACGGCGCTCGCGTATAGCGTGCGATGTTCACCAGCTACCCGCGCCGCCAAAGGTTATCAAATCCCCCAGGGAATTGCGAGAGTGGAATCGCGGCGCAGGCGCGGCCCTTCCGCCGCACTGGGACTCCACTAGAGTTCCCTTACAACAACCTGGGCGGCGCGGTGTATACTGCTGTCGCTTAAATAACTATTGTCATCGGCAAGGGTCAGGAGCCCCCAATGTCCACCTTCGCTAAACTAGTTTTAGTCGGCTCGGCACTCTTACTTCTCGGCGCGTCGCCGAATGGCTCGCCAAAGCCGGTGCGAATAAGCAGCGGTTTGATTTCGGGAACAAGAGACAAAAACGCTGTCACGGCCTACCTGGGCATTCCCTTTGGTGCGCCGCCGGTTGGGGAACTGCGCTGGCGTCCTCCACAGCCCGCCAACCGCTGGGAGGGCGTGCGAGCGGCCGACCATTTCGGTGCGAGCTGCATGCAGAATGAGCCTGGTTCGAGGTTACCCTGGACGGAAGAATTCATGACCCAAGGAGCTGTGAGCGAGGATTGTCTGTTCTTGAATGTCTGGATGCCCGCGAAATCCACCAACGAGAAACACGCCGTCATGGTCTATTTTTATGGAGGCGGATTCAACGAAGGCTCGAGTTCGGTCGCAGTTTACAACGGAGCAGAGCTTGCCCGACAGGGCGTGATTGTGGTCACTTCCAACTATCGGGTCGGCCCGCTTGGCTTCCTTGTGCATCCCGACCTGACGAAAGAATCGCCACATCACTCTTCCGGGAACTATGGATTGCTGGACCAGATTGCAGCCCTCGACTGGGTGCAAAAGAACATTGCCGCTTTCGGCGGCGACCCCGGCCGGGTCACGATTTTTGGGCAGTCCGCAGGCGCCATCTCCGTTGCCGACCTGATGCGATCGCCGCTCGCCAAGGGCCTGTTTGCCAGGGCCATCGCTGAGAGCGGGCCCGGATTGTTCCCGGAGAACCTGCATGGCGGAGGAGAGACGCTCGAGCAGAGGGAGCAACAGGGCCTGAAATACGCGGCAGCCAGGGGCGCTCATTCACTGGCCGATCTTCGTGCCCTTCCAGCCGGAGAGTTCTGCAAAGCGGCCGCCGGTTCGCCGGGCGGCAATTTTCCCGTGACGGACGGATGGGTGCTCACCGCGGAACATCCGGCGCGCGAGGTCCCGCTTATCGTCGGGATGGTCGCAGGTGATGCTGCGTTCGCCAGCGGCTTCGGCCCACCCACGGCGCTCACCGCCGCCTCTTACACCACCGCCGTGCAGAAAACTTACGGCGACATGGCCCCAACTTTCTTGAAGCTTTACCCCGTCGAGAGGGATTCCGACGTGCCGGCCGCCAGGACGGCGAGCCAAACAGACCGGGCCCGAGTCTCCATCGATTTCTGGTGCGAGAGCCAGTTGAAGAGAAGTGGAAGGGTTTACACCTACTTCTTCGATCGCCCCATACCGTGGCCTGCGCATCCTGAATTCGGCGCGTTCCACACCTCGGAAGTTCCGTACATCTTCGAGACCCTCAAGCTGCTCGATCGTCCGTGGAAACCGGTGGACTTCAAGCTCTCGGAAATCATGGCGTCCTATTGGTCCAACTTTGCCAAAACAGGCGATCCTAATGGATCAGGCCTGCCGCGATGGCCAAGCTATGACCCCGCCAGCCACAATACGATGGAATTGGGAGAGCATGTTGGACCTATGCCTGAAGCTGAACCTGCGAAGGTTAAGTTCTTCCTCGGCTTCTTCAGGAAGTCATGACGCCTTGGCTGTGCGTGGTCCGTTGTCAGTTGTCCGTTGTCAGTTGCAGCTGCTCCGGCCCGCCCTTCGTGTGGCTTTGAGTGTAAGGAAGAATTCCTGCGCTCAGATTGACAGGACTGCAACGGGCAACTGACCACGGACTACGGACATCAGCCTGTGACCTGTTGCGTCTTCTTATCTCGAAAGGTCACGTTGGCGATCAGGGGTTTAGCCCAGAAGGCGACGCTGAGAACCCACCCAAAGGTTACATAGAGGAACATCATCCCCGTGCGGAGGCCAAAAGCGTCGCCGACTCGCCCGATAATCAGCGGCACGATAGCTCCCCCCATAATCCCGACACAGAGTATGCCCGCGAGCGGCCCATGGTATTCGGCCACGGAGTTCAGTCCCAACGAAATTATGATCGGCCACATCACCGACGCGCAAAAACCCATGGCAGGGAACGCCAGCTTTGAAGCAGGTCCCGGCCCAAATAAGGCCACCGTCAGGCAGGCGAGCGCGCCGAGGCTGAAACAGAACAGCACTTTGCGGCTGTCCAACAGCTTCAGCAGCAACATGCCCAGTGCGCAGCCCGCCGTCATCAATCCCCAGAACCAGGCTACCGCCGCAGCCCCCGTGGTGTGCGGATCGTAGCCGTGATAGTGCGCGAGAAATTCGGAGATCCAGTCGGCGGTTCCCTGCTCGGAGCCCACGTACATGAAGATGCTGGCAAAGAACAGGAGGACGACCGGCTTTTTCAGCAGATGCGCGTACATCTCGAGGGCGCCGGCCCTCTCCTCTTCAGTGCGCATCACCTGCGGGAAGCGGGACGTCCACAGCGCGATCAGCATCAGGGCAATAACCACCGTGAAGATCCAGTACATGGATACCCAAGGCAAACTTGCCGGAACAACTCGGCTCAAAGCTCTCAGCGGGAGGTTTTCCTTTGCCGGGGCCCCGAGGTGCAGGACCACGTAAGAGTAAACCTGCGGGCTGACAAACGATGCTGCCCCGAAGACCAACTGGGCGAACGCCTCGTTGAATGCGAAATGTTCTTCGCCGCCGGCGACGCGCAAAAGAGGGTTGATCGCCACCTGCAGCGCAGCCATGCTTCCGCCGATCAGAAAAAGGGAGATGAGTGAAACCTGATAGACCGGCAAAAGCGCGAAAAACAAGGCGCCGGCCAGCGCCACCGCAAACGAGGCCAGCATTACCTTCTTTTCTCCCCACGCCTCCACCAGGAATCCGGCGGGAATTGAAAGCACTCCATAGGCAATAAAGAACGAAAACGGCAGCAGGGCAGTGGCGGTGAGGCTGACGTGAAAGCTCTTGATAATATCCGGGATAATAGGACCTAGGATGTTGGTTAGAAACGAAATAACAAAGAAGGTGGTAAGGACCAAAGCCACCATGTACCTGCTGCGAGTCATAAGTGATAGCGGCTCCCTCGAAATGTAGGGATGGCCAGTGTGGCCCCCTCGAATTCCCCAATTGTTCTGCGACCTTCCTCGGACCCCCTCAACCGGCCCGCCCCGGCTGATGAAGGCGCCGGCTGCGGGCCACCCTCCCCGATTTCTGGGGTCCGATGGACCCCATCGGGGTCCCGAAATCGGACTCCCCCAAGTGGGAGAGGGCTCAGGTCCATGGAGACCAAGGCCTATTCGGCGGTCGTCACCTTAGAGCCCAAGGTGAAGCGGCCGGCCTCGCGGCCGGCTTGTGCGGCCAATGCCAGAGTGACCATCTCGACGGGCAGGATTTCGAGAATCGGCAACACACTCTGAGGCGCGTCCGGAATGCGCAGGGAAGAGAGTCCCGCATTCTGCCCGATCAATTCCGCTCTGCCGCCGGTCCGGCGGACGTCCTCGACCAGTCTTAGGTTCAAGGTCCTGGTCTTCTCGTCGCCTTCGAAAACCAGAACCACCGTCTCCTGACTGAGCATCTCGAATGGCCCATGCCGGAGCGCGGCGCTGCTCATTCCCTCGGAGTGGCGGTGGGTCGACTCTTTAATGATGAGTCCACCAGTCCCGGCAGCGGCGAGCGAGCCTCCCCGCCCGACCAGGAAGAGGTCTCGGGCGCCTTCCAGGCAAGCGGCTAATTCGACGACGTGATCGCGCCAGGATTCGAGGTAGCCTCGAACCGCGGGAACCGCCGGCGCCAGTTCGGCGATGGTCTCCTGGGGATTCGCATCGGTCAGAAGAGATCCCAACTGATGCAGCGCCATCAAAGCCGTCACATAGGTTTTGCAGGAAACCGAGAATTCCTCTCCCGCATTCGTCAAAAAAGCACTATCGGAGTGCAAGGCCAGGGGGCTGTCGGCCGTGTTGGTGACGCCGATGATCGCGAAGCGGCGTCCGTTGTCGTTAAGAAGACGAACGGTCTCAGCGCTGCGCCCGGATTGAGAAACCGCGACGACCAGGCTCCGGTCGTCCAACAGGCTTGGGAAATAGTACAGCAACTCTGAAGTCTCGAGCATCACGGTGGAAAGGCCGGCGGCCGTAAGGCGCGCGTGCAGGGGGTGGAGGGCGTGGAAAGACGATCCCATCCCCGTCAGGACAATCCTCCGTACTTCTCCCTTTTCTAATCGCCCGAAAATCTGCGGGAAGCCTTCGGGCACGCTGAGACTACGGAGAGTCGTTTCCAGCGCCCGAGGCTGGTCCAGAATGTCGCGGACGTAGTCGTTTTCAATAATAGTGTAATTAGTATTAGCAGGCACGATGATCTCCAGAGGGTGTCTATATCGAAGTAACCTCTCACCCGTCGCGCTCCGGCGGATGAAAGCGCCGGAGCGCGACACCCTCTCTCCGGGGGGAGAGGGCTGCTCGTTAAACGCGAGGGCGCGATCGTGAGGGTCGGCCGCTACCTCGCGAAGCGATGGTGCCAGACCTGGGCCGCCCCAATCAGCGCCACGTCCTGGCCCAGGGACGCCAGTGAAATCTCCACACGTTCGAAGGGCACCAGGCGGCAATTCTCGCGAATGACCTGGCGAATGCAATCGAGAAACAAATCCGCGCTTTTCATCACGCCGCCGCCTAGCACGATGGCATCCGGGGTAAACACGCTGACGATATTGGCGAGTCCCACCCCCAAGTAGTAGCCCTCGCGCTCCACGGCGCGCCGGGCCCATTCATCACCCTCGGCGGCCCGCGCGCAGATGAGCTTGGCGCTCAACTCCTGGCCGCCGTAACTGCCCGAAGCGTTGGCCTTAACCCACTCCACCATGGCCGGGCCGCTGGCCAGGCTCTCCCAGCAACCCCGAGCGCCGCAAGAGCAAGGCGGACCCGAGGGTTCAACCACGTGGTGGCCGATCTCGGGATGGCAGCCGCCGGCCCCGCGATAGACCTTGCCTTCCAATATCACACTCGCGCCAATTCCGGTGCTGATGGTCACATAGACGAGGCGGATTTTTCCCTTGCCGGCTCCCCAGACCGCCTCTCCGAGGCCCGCCGCGTCCGCATCATTCTCCATCGCCGCCGTCACACCGAATTTCGCTGACAGCGTCTCAACCGGGTTGCCCCCCTCCCAACCCGGAAGCAGATTGACATTGCCCAACGCGCCCGAAACCGGGTCCACCGGCCCTGTGCACCCAATGCCGATTCCTTTAATCCCCGTTTGGCCGACGCATTGAGCGAGCATTTCGACCACACGTCGCATGGCATCGGCGAAGCCCCGGGGCACGTCGGTGGGGCACTCCGCCTTGGCCAAGACGCGTCCTTCCTCGTCCACGACCCCCGCGGCTATTTTGGTTCCTCCGATGTCAACCGCGCCGATCATTGCAACTCCCTTTGCTGCGCCGAACGACCCCCTCACCCGGCCCGCCTCCCGATGAAGTGCATCTGGACTGCGGGCCACCCTCCCCGATTTCTGGGGTCCGATGGACCCCATCGGGGTCCCGAAATCGGACTCCCCCAAGGGGGAGAGGGGTTCAATACCACGCAGGAGCGGCTACGAGGGCAGGCGGTAAATCACTTCCACGCAAACACCGCCGCGCCGTACGGCTGCAAATCCAATTCCCACTGCGAGCCCTGAAACGACACCGGCTGTTCTCCGTCGGGCGTCAGGCGCCGGACTGACTTCAATGGTTCCGCAGTAGCTACCGATCCATGCTCGGCCTTGCCGTGGTGATTGACGACAATAACATAACCGTGGTCCCGCGCGTCGAGCGACATTGCCTCTACGGAAGGCTGACTGGTACAGAAGCGGGGCTTGATTCCCGCCCAATCGCGAAACGCCTGATAAATCCGGTAGGAATTCTCCTCTTTGTCGAAAGCAGCGGGGACATTTGCCAAATAGGTTTCCAGCGGATAGGCGCAGACGAGCGTGAAGCCTTTGCCCAGGTGATTGGCGACGAGCGCCGGGCGCCCGTTCTGGTCGACAGCAATCGTGGTGCCGCCGCGCACGTTGAGTGTCGCCGCCCATTGCCGGGGCCCGCCGCCTCCGGAATAATGGAAAGTGTCACCACTCTTCAGGCCGCTCCAATCAGTCACGACTTTCAGCGTCACATCGCCAACGGGAGAATGATCCACCAGGCGGGCTCCGAAGAGGCTTTCCATCTCCGGAATCGCGGCGTCACCGCAAAGCGAAGCGTAAAGGGCTCCGCCGTTATCGACGTACCTGCGCGCCTTTTCCCAGAAGTCGGAGTGCACGTGAACGAGGAAATTGTCCGTGCTGGTCAAAGGCGAGGGCAGCAACAACAACGGTCGCGATTGCCAATCCGAATACTCGCGGGGAAAATCCGCCTTTAAGCCTGCTTGTCGCGCCAGGATGAACGCCGAGAGCCAACTCCCCGTCAACCACTCATTCTCCTCCGACCGATCGGGCAGCTTCTGCCCAGCCACCGCGCCACCTTCGTCAGTTGACGTATAGGGAACAATTGCAGGACCTGTCAGTCCGAAATGAGATTCGTCACCGTAGGGCTTCGACCATTCATCAGGAACGATGATGCCGGCTGTGGCGGACGCCGGCTCGACGCCGGCAAGGTCCAGCCTTCCTACGATCTTTTCGAAGTCTTCGAACATTTTCCCTGTGGCACGCTCTTTCCCATCCCAAGTCGTCAATCCGAATTGGGTTTCATGCGGCGAACGCAGATAAGGGACGAGGCGATACTGCCGGGGTGCGGCGTCGGTATAGCACCAAATCAGGAATCCGTCCGCTCCGGCCCCCAACGCGGAGTAGAGATTTGCCCGAAGGTACGCCGCGATCTGTTCCGGCTCGTACTGCGCCGCAGAAGCCCCGATCTCCTGCACCATGACCGGATGCCCGGCGCTTCCGGAAAGAGCCGTTTCGAGCGCCGCGGCATACGTTCCTCGCGTGGAAAGCATGGCATCGGGAAAAAGCTTCTGGGAGTAGATTGAGTAAGGGTGCACGCTGAAGAAATCGACCTCCTCGCGGAGGTTGTCAGGGCGGAAGGGACCACGCCCCACGTCCTCCATGCTGGTCCCCACCACGATCGGATGGAGAGAATCGTAACGTCGGATAGCCCCGCGCAGCAGACGCGTCCAGTTGATCGCCATGGAATCCGTCGTCTGATCAGAAATCCAGAAGGGAGGCTCGTCCGTCAGGTCCCAGGCCAGAATAGCGCTCTCCTTGCCATAGCGACGAGCAAACTCAGCGGCGAAGTCGGTTTCCAGTCGCAGCATGTACGGGTCAGACTGGGGATTACGACCCTGACGATACGGCACGTCCCAAAAGGCCTCCCCCACTTCGCCGCCGATCAAGAGCATGGGATGGAGGTAAATGTGATAGCGGTGAGCCAGGGAAACAAGGAAATCGAGCCCCTTGAAAGCCTCGGGGTTGAAATCACCAGGCCGCGGCTCGAACCATGCCCAGACCATATCGAGACGTATGGTGTTGAAACCCAGTTCGTGCATGCGCGCGAAATCCGCCTCCACCGACTTCGGATCCCACTCGTAAGGCCACTCCATGGCCGCTTGAGCGGGAACCCAGTTGGCGCCCACGGGAATGAAGCGGCGTCCTTCGCGCGAGAAGTAGTTGCCGTCCAGTCGAACGGCCGGCAGCGGAGCTTCGTTCATCCCCTGCTGCGAAGACTGCTCGCTCGCCGTGCCTTGTTGTCTCTGCGCTCCGCCTGTGGTTGGCGGCGCCCAGATCAGGCACACGACTACCAATCCGTAAAGGCGCCACGAGACACGATGATGGATTCGGCAGAGGTCGGTTGTCCGAAGCATGGGTAGCAGGTCTCCTCAGGGCGTTTTGTTGCGCAGAAATGGTACTCTTTTTCGTTTCGATACGCACCTTTTCTTGGCCAGAAGGAGTTCGTCTTGATTCGACGTAACTCGCTCGCTATGCCGAGCGAAGTAGTGGTAAAGTCTGAAGCTGCGACGTACTCCCGCCGGCGCGAAATCGCAGCCGGGCGGAGCGAAGCCGCTTCTATAATCTGGGAATGGCGGCGTAAAGCCGCCGACACATCAAGGAGGATTCATATGAATCGTCGAGAATTCATCGGGACCAGCGCAGGGGTTGCGGCGCTGGGATCGGCGGCGAAGACCACACTGCTCTCGCCGCGCCCGCTTCGTGCCGCGGCGCGCGCCGTTCCGCCCAGCGACCGAGTGCGCTTCGCTTCCATCGGGACGGGAGTGGAGGGCTGCACCATCTTGCAGGCAGCGCTGAACTGCCCGGGCACGGAGATTGTCGCTACCTGCGATCTTTATGACGGCCGTCTGATCGCTGCCAAAGAGTATTCCAAGAAAGAGATCTTCACGACCAAGGACTACCGCGCCATCCTGGACCGCAACGAAGTGGACGCCGTGTTGGTCGCCACGCCGGACCACTGGCACGCCAGAATAGTGCAGGACGCCTGCGCGGCGGGCAAAGACGTTTATTGCGAGAAGCCGATGTCCCACACTGTTGATCAGGCGTTCGCCATGGTCGACGCTATGCAGAAACACAACCGCATTGTGCAGGTGGGCAGCCAGTGCCGAAGTTCCATCGTCTTTGCGAAGGGAAAGGAGATCTTCGATAGCGGCGTCCTGGGGCAGGTGACTGCCGTTGAGGCTTGCCTGGATCGCAACGACGCGAGCGGCGCCTGGGTTTACCCCATTCCACCCGACGCCAACGAGCAGACCATTGATTGGAACCGTTTTCTGGGCGACGCGCCCAAACGGCCTTTCGATCCGATTCGCTTCTTCCGCTGGCGCTGCTTCCGGGATTACGGCGAAGGCTTGCCCGGAGATCTCTATGTGCATATGCTGACGGGAATCCACTTCATTGCCGGGATCACCGCGCCGCCGTTGCGCGCCGCCAGCATGGGAGGCATCCTCCGTTGGACCGATAACCGCGAGGCGCCGGATCTGATCTGGACGTTGTACGAGTATCCCAACTTCCGCCTTGCCATGCGCTGCAACCTGAATAACGAATCACCGTATGTGGTGCGTTACTTCGGCACCAAGGGGACGCTGGAACTCAAGAACGACGTCCTCACCGTCACGCCCCAGAACAAGGAGCCGCAACCGGAAGGTTATTCGATTCTGGGTTGGGCGGAAAAAACGCGCGCGCAATATCTGGAGGAGTGGCATAAGGACCATCCGGGGACCTTGCCCGGCAAGTACAAGCTTGTCCAATCCGCGGAAAGCTTCCAGGCTCCTCCCGATTACGACTACCAGGTCGATCACATGAACAACTTCATGGAGTCGGTGCGCACCCGGCAGCCTTCCGTTGAGGATGCGGTGTACGGCAAAAACACCGCGATCGCTTGCCATATGGCGAATCATTCTTATTTCAACAAGGCGCTGGCCGTGTGGGACGAAAGCGGACGGAAGATTCAGTCGGTGTGATGAAGTCCGGGCTGCGGAAGCTTTGGAGTGCGGCAGCTTGCTGCCGCTTTTGCCCGTCGCGAGCTTGCGCGGGGCGGGTGATGGTCGGCCCTTCCTGAGTTCGCTCACGACTTGCTACGTGTTGTGCGGAGACGCCGGCCAGCAGGCTGGCCTTTCAGAAATCGGCAGCAAGCTGCCGCACTCCAAAGCTTCGCGCTCAGGACGAATTCGAGGTCGATTCACGGGATGTCTAGCCGATTGTTCGGACGCCAACGGGCGCAGGCCTCACCCGGACCAGCGGGTGCCGCGCAGATCCTTCCAGGCGCTGCCTTCCTTGTAACGCTCAGGGTGCAGAATCTTCGATCGCGGATCCTCTGCGGTGTCGAGTTGAAGAACCATCCACTTCGGGTAGGGAATGCCCGGATCGGATGCGGCGTCCAGCAGGCGCACGTCATCCTCGGTGAGCTGAAGATCGACGGCGCGGATGTTGTCGTCAAGATGCTCGGGCTTGCGCGCTGCGATGATCACGCTGCTGATCGCGGGCCGGCCAAGCGTCCATGCGATCGCCGCACGCGCCGGGCTGACGCCATGGCGGGCGGCGACTTCCTTCAGTGCGTCCACCACGCGGTAGCCCATCTCTTTATCGAAAGGCACGAACTGGCCTGAGTCTCCGAAACGCGTGCCGCTGGGGGCGGGGTGGGCGCGAGTGTATTTGCCCGACAGGAATCCGCCGGCCAGAGCGCTCCAGACCAGGATGCCGATGTTGTAATACTCGGCGAACGATAGGAACTCGTGCTCGAGGCCCCGGCCGACAAGACTGTAGTACATCTGGGCGGTTACGTATTTCTCAAGTCCCAGCCGCTCCTGCAGCATTATGGCGGTGGCGGCTTGCCACGACAGGAGATTCGAGAGTCCGATATAGCGGACCTTCCCCTGGCGCACCACATCGTCGAGCGTCCGCACGGTTTCCTCGAGGGGCGTGTTGCTGTCCCATCCGTGCACCTGGTACAGATCGATGTAATCGGTCTGGAGCCGCCGAAGGCTGTCCTCGATTTCGCGGAGTATATTCACGCGGGTCGCTCCGCTGCGGTTGAAATTCGCGCCCATGGGAAGGCGGCATTTGGTGGCCAGCACGATCTCGCTGCGAAGGCCTTTCAAGGCGTTGCCCACCAGCGTCTCGCTCTCACCGAGGCTGTAGACATCCGCGGTATCGATGAAGTTGATTCCGCTCTCGAGAGCCTGCTTCACCATGCGCGTGGTCTCTTCCTGGCCCAGATTCCCTACGTTCATCTTGCTGCCGAACTGCATGGTTCCGAGCGCCACCTCGCTGACGATCAGTCCCGTGTTCCCGAGTTTCCGATACTTCATATTGTTATCTCCTAAGAATTACTTGAAGTTGCCGCGATCCCGGACCGCAGGCCGAACCGCATCGCTAGTAAGCTCACCCCTCCAAGGATTATAAACGATGCTATATTAACCTGCTCCCAAGCAGAGGCGGCAGCTCCGCTGCCGCACTCCAAAGCGAGGGTGCGAATCCCGGAGGTTCATAATGCAGCCGGAATACTTATTAATTCGCGCGAAAATTCGGATTGGCATGGCCGCCTTGGCCGTCTTCTATCTCAGCCTGGGGATTAGCGCTGCCCAGGCGCAGACGGCGGACTCTTCCGCCACTCCAGCCCTGCAAACCGTGCTTTACGGCGCAGCTTACTATCACGAGTACATGCCCTACGATCGGTTGGATAAGGATATCGCACTGATGAAAGAGGCCGGTCTTAATGTGGTGCGCATGGGGGAATCTACCTGGAGTTTGTGGGAGCCTGCCGACGGCCGTTTCGAGTACGCGTGGATGGACCGGGTTGTTGACGCCATGGGCAAAGTGGGAATCAAGGTCATCATGGGAACACCCACTTACTCGATTCCCACCTGGCTTTATCACCAGCACCCGGAAGTGCTAGCGCGGCCGCTGGGCGGGGCCAGGACTTTCTACGGCATGCGCCAAAACATGGACACGGATAGTCCCGTTTACCGCTTCTATTGCGAACGGGTGATTCGCAATATGGTGGAACACTACAAAGACAACCCTACGGTAATCGGGTGGCAACTCGACAACGAGACGTCGTCTTACGGCGCCTCGAATCGCGACGTTTTCCTGGGTTTCCTGAACCACCTGCGCGACAAGTTCGGCGATACCGCCAGCATGAACAAGGCATGGTTCCTCAACTATTGGGGCGAGGACGTCAACGCCTGGGAAGACCTGCCCACGCGCGACAGCGCTCAAAGCACCGGCTACAAACTCGAGTGGTCGCGCTGGTCGCAGATGCGGGTCACCGACTTTCTCGCCTGGCAAGCTGCCCTGGTCCGCCAATACCGCCGGCCCGGCCAATTCGTCACCACCGATTTTGCCGGCGCCTTGCATGCCGATGTGAACGAGCAGGCGATCGCGAACGTTCTGGATATCCCCGCCATCAACGTTTATCACGGCACTCAGGATCACTTCGACGGAACGGCTCAGTCCCTGAACGAAGACTTTGCCCGGTCCCTGAAGGGATCGAATTTCCTGATTACGGAAACCAACGCGCAAACCACGGATTGGACTTCGGCATTCCAATACCCACCCTATGACGGCCAGTTGCGGGAAGATGTTTACACGCATCTTGCCAATGGCGCGAATATGGTGGAGTACTGGCATTGGGCATCGATTCCCGCCAATCAGGAGACCTACTGGAAAGGGGTCCTGTCCCACGACTTGGAGCCGAACCGCGCTTATGCCGAAGTTTCGCGCACCGCGCATGAGCTCGAAAACATCGGTCCGCATCTTGTTGACCTGAAGATCTCGAACCCCGTTGCCATCTTGTGGAGTCGCGACTCTTTGAATGCGATTGAGTTCATGCCCTTCGCCGAGAGCGGACGGCATTGGGGGTCGTCCCCTTCCGAGGCGAACTATGTTTCACTCGTCCACCAAATCCACAAGGCGCTCTACGACCTGAATGTGGGCGTAGACTTTGTCTTCCCGGAGACCGCGGATTTCTCGCGTTACAAATTGCTGTTGGTTCCTGCCCTCTACATCGCCGATGATGCCCTGCTGAATCGCATCGCCGACTATGTGAAGAATGGCGGACACGTGGTCATGACTTTTAAAAGCGGTTTTTGCAATGAGAATTCTGCGGTACGCTGGGTGCGCGCGCCCGGACCGTTGCGAGAGGCGGCGGGTTTCAGCTACCAGGAATTTTCCAACCTCGAACAGCCTTTGGCGCTTAAAGGAGATCCTTTCCATGCCGGCGACGCCAACAGGGTCAGCTACTGGGCCGAGTTTCTCGTGCCGGAACACGCCCAGCCGCGTGCCTGGTACGACCATCCTTTCTTCGGGCGCTGGCCGGCTATCACCGAGAATCACTTCGGGTCGGGAACGCTGCTCTACGAAGGGACGTATCTTTCAGACGCGCTGCAGAAACGCGTGTTGCTCGATGTGCTGAAAGAGGTTGCCCTTGCCGGGCCCGATCAGCAATTGCCCACCGCGGTCTGGGTCAGGCACGGAGTGAACCGTTTCGGCAAGCGGCTCCATTACTATTTCAACTACTCCGGCGACGCCAAATCGTTTGCCTACTCCTACGCGGCGGGGAAAGATCTCCCGTCCGGCATTACGGTCGGCCATTCACAGTCGATTTCGCTCAAGCCTTGGGACGTGGCGATCGTGGAGGAACAATAGCAGGCCGGTTTCACGCAAAGACGCAAAGGCCGCAAAGGTCGCAAAGAAAGGGGAGGGTTTGAATGTCGCAGCGTGATGTGAAACGAACTGTCTTAGGCAAGACTTCGCGACGCGGGTTTCTTAAGGGTGCAGCGGCTCTAGGCGTTGCTGTCCCGGCGCTCGCCAAGGCGCAGCAAACCAAGCCGGGTTCAGGACGCCACAGGATTTTCGCTTACGTCGGGAGTTACAGCCGCCCGCAGGGTCCCGACAATTCGATCGGGCGCGGGCAGGGAATCTACATCTTCGAAATGAATCCTGCGGATGGCGCTCTGGTTCAGCGCGAGATCATTCGGAGGGACACCAACCCGTCCTTCACGGCTCTTGACTCGTCGCGGAAACACTTGTATTCCGTGGACTGGATCGCGGATTACCAGGGCACGCACTCCGGTTCGGTGAGCGTTTATTCAGTTGATCGAGCGAGCGGTCACTTGACGCTGCTCAACACGGTGAGTTCCGAAGGCGCCAACCCTACGCACCTTAGCATCCATCCTAGCGGCAAGTTCGTGCTGGTGGCCAGCTACTTCGGAGGAACGGTGGCCGTGCTGCCCATTCACGAGAACGGCGAGCTGGGCCCAGCCACCGACGTCGTCCACGATCAAGGCACGGTTGGCCCTGCACGCGCCGCCAGCGCCCCCCCGGGTAGCTTTGCCATCAGCGGCCACGACCATCCTCACGCCCACATGGTCCTGCCCGATTCGGCAGGCCGCTTCGTTTTTGCGGCTGACCTGGGACTCGACTGCATCTTTGTCTGGAAGTTCGACGCCGAGAAAGGAAAGCTCATCCCCAACGATCCACCCTCCGTGGCATTGCCCGCGGGTGACGGACCGCGACACTTCGCGTTTCATCCCAGCGGCCGTTGGTTCTATTCGCTGCAGGAAGAGGGATCCACGGTGGTCGCTTTCGATTACGATCCGGTTCACGGCAGGCTGACAGCGAAACAGACGGTCTCCAGCCTTCCCAAGGGCTTCGCCGGCTCGAATTTCCCCGCCGAAGTCATGATCTCCTCCGACGGCAAATTCCTCTACGCTTCCAACCGCCTGCACGACAGCGTTGCCTGGTTTTCCATCGGTGCGACTGGAACGCTGGCCTGGCGCGGCGAAGAATGGACTCGCGGCGATCATCCGCGCGCCTTCAACTTTGATCCGACAGGGAATTTCTTCTACGTGTGCAACCAGTTCGCGGATGCCATCACTACTTTTCGCATCAACCGCACCACAGGGGCGCTCACCTTCACCGGGCAATACACTCCCGTGGGCAGCCCGGCATCGATTATTTTCCTTTCATAAGTGCGTTGTGGTGCGGGCGTCTCGCCCGCTGTCGCGCGGGCATCCTGCCCGCGCGCGGGAGCGGGACGCTCCCGCGACAGCGGGCGAGACGCCCGCACCACAGACGATCCGTGTCTACAGTAAATTCAACTCGTAGTTCATGGGAATTACGATGTCGGTGGCGCCGGCGAATCGTTGCGCGCGCTCCACGGCGGCCGGCCCTTGCGGCTGCACCTTAGTGAGCAGTTCGGCGTAGTTGCTGAACCGTTGTTCGCAGTGATACGCCTGGCGGCGCCGTATGCCGAAGTGCTCCATCACGGCTGAGCTCCGCGCGACTTTGTCTTCCTCCGCGCCGCAATAGATCCATTCCGAGCCGGGCGAGTGGTCATACACCACAATGTCAGGCGCGAGTGATTTGGCATGCATCAGCGCCTTCTCGGGATCGGCCATCTCGTGAAGGCAGAACTCGAAATAGACCACATCGCCATGCAGCGCGACCTCTTCGAAGCTGGCGCCGACGACCTCCACGGAATCTTGCAAGCCTTGCGCAACGATGTTTTCCTCCAACTCCCGCAGAGCCTCGACGTCCTTGTCGATGGCGATCAGCTTTCTCACGGGCGCAGCCGGGTCGAGCAGTTGTCTGCCTCCCGCGCCGACGAACAGCACCACTTTGCCCGTAAAGTCATAAAAGCGGGAAAGATTCTCACTGAGTTTGGCGTAGTCGGTCGCCAAGTGACACTCCTTTCTGCGGCGCAGCTCAGGAGTTGGAGTGCGGCGGCCAAGCTGCCGCCGTTTTTTGCCAGAATTCCAAGGCGGCAGTTTGGCTGCCGCACTCCAGGGCACCGTCGGCACGGCCGTGCGCTAGTCGAGCGTTGTGCCAACCCTCAGGTCGCGCGAGGAGGCGCCGACGCTCACGGTGCGTTGGCTGGCTGCCGTGACCCACTTGCCTTCCGCTGTTGACCAGTATTGCAGTTGGCGCGGCGCCACGTTCAGCGTGACGGTTCTGCTCTGGCCTGCCGGAACGAAGACGCGGTCGAAAGCGGCCAGGATTCTCACCGGGAAGTGCACTCCGGCCGGCGCGTCACTGGGCGCGCCCAGGTACACCTGCGGCACTTCGTCGCTGTCCGCTTGGCCCGTGTTGCGGACCGTGACCTGCACGAGCAAGCTGCCATCGGACGTTTGAGTAACCTGGAGGCCGGAGTAAGCGAAGCTGGTGTAGCTCAAGCCGTAGCCGAAGGCGAAAAGCGGCTCGGTCGCTTGCCGGTCAAACCAGCGATAGCCCACGTCCACTCCCTCGCTGAATGTCGTCTTGTGGTCGACGCCTTTCTTTGACCGCTCGGGATGGCCGGGGCTGGTGGCGGCGTAGTCCTCCAAATGCCGCGCCCAGGTGACCGGCAGCCGCCCCGCGGGGCTGGCTTTGCCGAGCAGCAGATTGGCCGTCGCCCAACCGCCTTCGTCCCCCGGCCACCACATCTCGAGCACCCCTTTGACCTTGTCCAGCCAAGGCAGAGCCACAGGCTGGCTGGTGTTCAGCACCACCACCGTGTTGGGATTGACCGCCGCCACCTCCTCCACCAGTTCATTCTGCTTCCCCGGCACCCCAAACACGGGGCTGAGGCGCGTCCACACGAAGACCACCGCAACCTTGGCGTGGCGTGCCGCGGCGATCGCCGCCTCGTGATCGGCCTTGCGCTGTTGCGGCGTATACCAGTTGAGCCGTACCTGCACCGGAGCGCTCGAGGTGTCGGGGCTGATCTTCACCTGGATGGCGTGCGGCCCTTCCGCAAGGTCAATGTCCCGGCGGACGTTATCCAAGCCGTCGATGGTGGGCACGGCATCATCCTGATTAGCTTGCAGGATGTCACCATGCACGCCGCCCTGAAAAGCGCCCGTTGCTTCCAGCGGCTTTCCGTCGATGGATAGGCTGGCGTTCGTACCCAGGGCCTGAAGTAAGAGCCAGTAATTGCCCGCGTGCGGCACGGTCAGCGTGCCCTTCCAGGTCAGGGTCGAGTTGGGGGGCAGTGCATTGCCGCCTTTGTTTGTGAAGTTAAGCTGAGCATCGTTCTGAACTGCCGTGCCGGCCGCGTTCCTGCGTTCCAGCCCCGGCTTGCCATCGTGGCTAAGCGCGGCGGCAGGAACGGTGGCGCCGGTGAAGTCGTCGTCGACGGCCAAGGCAATCTTCGCATTGCCGGAAATCTTTCGCATCGCCTCGAGCGGCCCCACCTGCCGTTCGGGCAAGCCTACGGAGCGTTCCCCGCTTGTGCCGATGGCCATCACCTGCCGCGCACCGGGGCCGATCAGCGCAACCTGATCCAGGTCAGCGCCCTTCAGCGGCAGGATTCCGCCGTCGTTCTTAAGCAGCACTGCCGCGTCTTCGCCGGTCTTCTGGATGATCTTCGCGTTCGCGTCGATCGACTGCTCGGTGACCGCGTGCTTCGATTCTCCGGCGAGATAGCCGAACTTGGCGATCTCGTAGAGGACGTGCCCGGCGGCGCGGGTAATCGCAGCCTCGCTTACGGTGCCGTCCTTGAGCGCCTCGGGCATCTTCTTGGTATCGAGTTCCCTCCCGAAATCCGAAAAGTCAAAAGGCGGGGGAGGCGGCTCCTCAGGAAGGTGCCCTCCGAACATGAGTCCAACCACATCGCCAAAATCCTTGGGAGGAGGTGCAGGCGGCATCGAGTCAAAGAAAGACGGAATCGGAAACCCTCCCGGCGCCGGCGGACCCGGCATTTCCATATCCAGTCCGGCGTTGATGAAAGCCACACCGTGCGTGGCGCCCCAATCCGATGTGACGAAGCCCTTGAAGCCCACTTCGTCGCGCAGGATGCGGGTCAGAGATGAATCATTCCCGCAGGCAAAGGTCCCGTTCAGCCGGTTGTAAGAACACATCAGCGACGCGACCCCGGCCCGCACCGCCGCTGCGAAGGGCGCGACGTAGACTTCGTGCAGAGCCTGGTCGTCAACCCAGACATTGGTGGCATCGGTGTCGTAGCCAACGTAGTGCTTCACCTGGGCCATCACGTGCTGCGATTGGATGCCGCGGATTTCCGCCGCTCCCATCTCGCCGGTCAGGAAGGGATCCTCGCCGAACGTATTGTAGCCGCGCCCGAACTCCATGTCCCGGTCGATGTTCACGAACGGCTGCAAGGCCACGTCAATGCCCAGGGCGCGAGCTTCGCGGCCGATCACTACGCCGTTCAGTTCCGCATCCTTGACGCTGAAGGTGGCGGCCACGCCCATGGTTGCCGTCTCCGCCTGCGACGGGTGCCGAGTGAGCACGCCGGGCGGCCCGTCGGCAAAGCGCAGGCCGGGGACGCCTAATCTCGGAATCCCTGCCAGGTAGCCGGCTTGGCCCTGATAAACCTTAGGGTCCTCCCACGTGCCGTGAATCAGCGTCAGTTTCTCCTCCAGAGTCATCTGGCTCAGAAGTTTGTCTACGCGTGCGTCGCCGGTCACCACCGGCGCCTGGTTTTGTGCCAACAGTAAACCCGCGCTCATCAGGATCGCCCCGAGCGCGGCGGAAAAGATAAATGCAATTCTCTGACTTGGTTTCATTCCGGCCTCCCGGACCGCGTGTCTTGCAGCCCGCTGTATAAGGTCCCTGGGACATGATGCCCCCAGAGTGAATCACCCCCGTGCCGGGCAGGATTATACCTCAATTTCCAGGACGGGACCGGCTCTGCCCCCCTTCAAATCACAGCCCTCTCCCCCCGTGATCCAACAGCCCTCTCCCTTGGGGAGAGGGTGTCCCGCTGTCCCGATGCACTTCATCGGGAAGCGGGACGGGTGAGGGGTCTCTTTCCCCGCCTCGCCACTAGCTCTGACTTGGCTATTGGCTACTTTGGTACTTGACAAATCAACCCCGTCCTGCTATCCTATAGTGGGTCCATGCTCTACCGGGGAGAGTCCTCTCCCCGGCACTATCCCCGTCCAGGAGAGGTTCTATCTCTATGCGGCAGCTCAGCCGTATTTGTCAGCGATGCTGGTTGTCGGAAGCGGAAGGGCGGGGCTTC
>Ga0187864_10000680_pt1 | contig 36298 bp, 26 predicted proteins | sample June2016WEW_11_4_FD_132985 | JGI IMG/M metagenome (GOLD analysis project Ga0187864, IMG submission 132985) | Peatland microbial communities from SPRUCE experiment site at the Marcell Experimental Forest, Minnesota, USA - June2016WEW_11_40 | ecosystem: Environmental > Terrestrial > Soil >...
AAGACCGCGTTCGCCGCCACATTGGGAGAGATAGCGAATCCAGGTATTCAAACTGGGCAGCTTTTCACTTCGCCAATTCCTTCGACGAACGGTATTGTTCTTAGCCCCGTGTCGTCTCATTGAAGATCTTCACCAGCGATTTATTGTGCATCGGCGCGTTGCATCCGATCTCCCACGGACCAAGATCATGACTGTTGCCATCACTGCTCAAAGCCTGGGCAAAAGCTACAAGATCGCTCGCCTGGGTGCCCGGGGCGGGTACCGCACCCTCCGCGAGTCGATCTCCGAGGGCGTGGGCTCCGTCGTGAACCGATTGCGACGGCTGGACAACTCCAGAGTCACGGAGGATTTCTGGGCGCTGCGCGATGTCGATTTTGAGGTGGAGACCGGGGAGGTCATCGGTATCATAGGCCGCAACGGTGCCGGCAAGAGCACGCTCCTGAAGATCCTCTCGCGGATTACGAAACCGACGATCGGCCGGGTCGAATTAAGGGGACGCGTCGGCAGTTTATTGGAGGTCGGGACCGGATTCCACCCAGAATTGACCGGCCGCGAAAACATCTACCTCAACGGCTCGATTTTGGGCATGAGCCGGCGTGAGATCGCCCGCCGGTTCGATGAGATCGTCGCCTTCTCGGAGATCGAGGAATTCCTCGATACGCCGGTGAAGAGGTACTCGAGCGGCATGTATGTCAGACTCGCCTTTGCGGTGGCCGCTCACCTGGAGCCGGAAATCCTGCTGGTGGACGAGGTCCTCGCCGTCGGCGATTTTAAGTTTCAGAAGAAATGCCTCGGAAAGATGCGTGAAGTGGGTCGATCCGGTCGAACCGTCCTGTTTGTCAGCCACAACATCGCGGCCCTGGAAGCACTCTGCGAGCAGTGCATTTTCATCGATCACGGGCGAGTGAAAACCCAGGGTGAAACGCGTTCCATCCTGGCCAAATACTATGAAGACGGTGAGGATCGAACGTCGGGGAGCCGGGATCTGACCGAACATCACGGCCGGACCGGCGCCTCCCAGCCAGTCATGTCCCGCGTAACCTTGTGCGATGACAACCAGAATATTACTTCCCGCATCCGAATGGGATCGTCGCTGTCGATCCACGTGGATTTCGACGTCAAGGGATTTCCCACCCGACCCGTCCTCGGGGTCGTGATCAAGACGGATCTGGGGACCAACTTGTTCGGGGTCAACAACCGGTTCATACCGGGTTTCGAGTTCGGCAAGGTCGATGTGCCAAGCACGATCTCCTGTCATCTGGATAAGCTCCCGTTGATGCCCGGAACTTACCTGGTCGACCTCTATTTCGGCAACGAAAGTCGCGACCTCGACGTGGTGCACGAGGCAGTTGCGTTCGAGGTCGTCCCCGCCGACGTCTTCGCGTCGGGGAAGCTGCCGCCCTCAGGCGTGGGGCCGATCTTTTGGCCGGCCACGTGGAAGCTGTAAGCGAGCCCGAATCGCCACTGAGCCCCGCGAAGATGAATCACGTTCGTCGCGTCGTTCGATCGGCAAGGAGTTAAAATGAAACCCCGAAGCATCACGCCGTATAACGAGACCTTTTTCGACGGTCATATCGACCGCTCGCTCCGCTCAGCGCGAGCCGTGATCCCGGTGGTGCTCGGGTTGATCCCAGCGAAGAGCGTCGTCGATTTCGGCTGCGGGAGAGGCGCCTGGCTGAAAGCGTGCCTCGAAAACGGTGTCGAGACGGTTTTCGGTCTCGACGGGGACTACGTCAATCGGGACAAGCTGCTGATCGACCGGGATCAATTTCGGACCGCCGATCTGCGAGGACCGATCCGCCTGGACCGGCGGTTTGACCTGGCCCTGTGCCTGGAGGTCGCCGAGCACCTGCCTGCGCGATCGGCGCGCGCCCTGGTCGAATCGCTCGCCGCGGCCGCCCCCATCGTGCTCTTTTCCGCGGCCTTGCCCGGCCAGGGGGGTACGTCTCACATCAACTTGCAATGGCCCCCCTACTGGAAACGACTCTTCGCCGATCAAGGAATGCGTAAGTACGACGTGGTGCGTCCCCTTATCTGGAGCGACCGCTCGGTCGACGACTATTATCGGCAGAATATTTATATCTATTCGATTGAATCTGTTAACTCCCTCGATTCCCTGGAGCACTTTGAACCTGAATTTTACCTGGTTTCGGACTACGCGATGGCGTACGCGACATTCGGCTGGTCCTCCCGCGGATTGAAATACCTGGCTCTACTGCGAAGAATCCATTCCTGCCTCTCGCGGTTACGGTGGAATCGCTAAACGACAATGTTCGTCCCGGCCGCCAATTCCCACCGAAAAGGCAGGATCTCCAGATGGTCGGCCAGGCTCGGCTTGCCTATGGAGTTCCCTTTCCTGGAGATTTCTGCGCGCCCTGCAATGCGTTCGTTCTGGCCTCGCCGGCTTGGGCAAGGTGCGCTGAAAGGATGGTCGCGCCGAACCCTTCACCGCGCCGCGACGAACATCGCCGAGCGGATGGACGATATGTCGATGCACAACGGAAAGGATGAGGAATGGCATCTGTAATTGACAATAACAGCGTGCTGAAAGAGCTATTCGAAACCAAAATGGCATGTGGGCTCACAGGCGGTGCTGTGTCGATGCACTCCAACATTCCCCTTGAGTACGCCGAGGCCCTGTATAGAACTGTACTCGCCAACCGTCCCGCGCTCGTCCTGGAGGTAGGCATGGCCTTCGGGATCTCCTCGCTCGCAATTCTTACGGCGCTCCATGAGGATGGCGGGGGCGGTCGTTTGATCTCGATCGATCCCTATCAAACGACGCAGTGGAAGGGCTGTGGGATTTTGGCTGTCAAGCGATCGGGGCTCCACGAACGCCATGAGTTAATCGAGGAATTTGACTATATCGCCCTCCCGAAGTTATTGGGCTCCGGGCTTCGCGTCGACTTGGCCTATATTGATGGGCGGCACACCTTCGATTATACGCTCCTTGATTGTTGGTATCTGGACAAGATGCTGGACAGGGGAGGAGTGATCGGGTTCAACGATTGTGGTTGGCCTGCGGTGCACAGGGTGATTAGCTTTCTTTTGTCGCATCGGAAATACGAAGAGATGGATGTGGGTCTGCCCCTCGAATTTGCAGACTATACACGATTCCGTGGCCTACTCCGCCGAGTCACGAGACGGGACCCCAGGTTGTATTTCAGAGTAGCTCAGGACCGCTACTTCAGAAAGGCCCAGCACTGGGAGCCGAATTATGATTTTTTTTCCAAGTTCTAAAGATAGGGCTCCAAACCAGGGGGATTTGGAATTCTGGAATCGTGCGAGTCGAGCAGCGAGAATCTTTGGTATTCGCCGGACCCCTATGGCTGGAAACTGGTTCAGCAGCAATCTCCCGCATTCGCTCGTGGCCTTTTTGCCTTGTCTTCATCGGGCTAGTTGCCCTTCATGACTCCGTGTTACGAGACTCGCAAAAACATGGACCGCGTGACCGTCGCCATCTGCACCTGGAATCGTGCGAAGCTTCTGGATCAGACTCTGGCCCGGATGCATGAGCTCCGTGTCCCCTCAGACGTCGAGTGGGAATTGCTGGTCGTCAACAACAATTGTACCGACGACACGGATGCCGTGATCGCGCGGCATCAAGGCGCGTTACCCATTCGCCGGTTGTTCGAACCCAGGCAGGGCCTTAGTAATGCCCGCAATTGCGCCGTGGCTGCCGCGCGGGGTAACTTGTTGATCTGGACGGACGATGACGTTTTGGTCGAGCCCCAATGGCTGGCGGCGTACATTGAGGCGGCAGGTAGATGGCCGGAGGCCGTCTACTGCGGGGGGGCCATCGAGCCCTGGTTCGAGATCACCCCCCCCCGCTGGATCTCCGAGAACGTCAACTGCCTGAAGGCGATGCTCCTGAAAGCCGATCTTGGATCGGAAGAGCGGTACTACTCCGGGACCGAAATGCCGGCCGGGGCCAACATGGGGTTCCGTACCGAAGTCTTGAAGACGTACCGCTTCGATACGAACCTGGGGCGGACGGGGAACGACAATATCAGCGGCGAGGATAATGCGGTGATTGATGCCCTCCGGTCCAGGGGGCTACGGGGTGTTTGGATCCCATGCGCCCGGGTCAAGCATTTCGTGACCAAGCAGCGACTTACGCGACATTATTTATGGGCATTTTATTACGGGTGTGGCCGATCTTCCGTCCGTTTAGAGGGCATCCCGCAGATTGGGAGAAGGTGGGGTGGGGTGCCCCGATGGCTGATCCGACAAGCCGTCGAATCCTGGTTGCTCGCCCAATGGAAACGGCTTTGGTCTCGGACAGGGTGGGTGTCGACGTATTTGAACGCCGCGGTCGCCTGGGGAATGATCGCGGAATTCCGACATCTGGCGGGGAGCGGTCGATCGGTCAACGCCGAGAATAGGCAGCTCGATGGATCCCTCTGAGAGCCTCTCCCGTATATAAACATTTGTATAGTAAGAGGCGGTCCTGGTACAGCAAGCACCCGGCCAGAATTGGGCCGGACAGCCGGGTTGCTGCCTGAGAACGGCGGTCTCCAGTGTACTGATGTTCGTATGGCGGATAGGCTCTGAAAGAGACGACCCTCGATCTCTCGTCACATTGTCACGATCACTGCCCGTTGGGAATTGGTTTGATGCCTGAATCGAGCCGGGAGATGTCCTCGCGATGAGGTCCAATATCAGCGTGGTCATCCCGTCGTATAACTCGGCGGCCTATTTGGCCGACGCCATTGACAGCGCGCTGAACCAGACCCTCGCCCCACTCGAGGTGATCGTCGTCAACGACGGTTCCACCGACGAGACGGCACAGTTACTCGAGCGCTATCGAGGGCGTATCAACCCTATCTCCCAGGAGAACCGGGGACTCTCGGCCGCGCGCAACCGGGGAATCGCGGCGGCTCAGGGCGATCTCATCGCCTTTCTCGATGCCGATGACATCTGGCTCCCCGAGAAGATGGAGAAGCAACTGGGCTGCCTGGAGGAACACCCACAAGCCGCTCTCGTCCACTCGCAGCTTTATTATTGGGACACGCAGACCGGAGAAAGAACGATCCAACGCCATCGCGGCCGGCACGAATACACCGGTCGTTGCTACCATCGACTCTTCTTTCAGAATGGCGTCATACCCTCGACCATGATCGTCCGGAGGGAATGCCTGGCGAAGGTGGGGGGCTTCGACGAGGAAATTCGCCGACCGACGTGCCAGGATTACGATCTCTGCCTTCGCATCGCCAGGCACTATGAATTCGGCTTCGTCGACGAACCGCTAATCCTCTATCGCCAGCATGCGTCCAGCTCGACCAAGAGGCAGGTCGCCGAGAATTTGGCAGACAACGTCTTTGTGGTTCGGAAGGTCCTCAGGAACGATCCCGGCCTCTGGCGAACACTGGGTAGGGAAGCCGTTAACGAGCGATTGTTCGGCCTGTCGTTTGATGCCGGCTACCATTACCACGAGGCCGGCCGGTCTTCAGAGGGCCGTCGGTATTTCCTCGAGGCGTTGCGCTATCGCCCCTTCAACAGCCGGGTCTGGTTGCTATACCTGGCGAATTTCCTCCCTTCGAGATGGGTGTGGAGGCTTAGAGAATTGAAGTCATCCCTGGCGTACGTTGCTCGGAAGGACTGTCGAGCTTGATCGGGAAGAGAGTGACCAGATGAATGTGTTGTCGGTTGGCGATCTGGGCTATGTCCACAACAGGCGTTGGGCCAGGGGCCTGGCGGCGATGGGCCTACGCGTCTTCGTTCTCTCGTCGACCTCCCCTCCGGTTGGGGGGATCGAGGTCCTTCCAGGACTGGTCCCTGCCTTCCGCCCCTGGCGGCCATTTGGTTGGGTTCGCCGCTGGCGGGCGACCTTCCGCCGGGCTTTGAAGAAGGCCAAGCCCGATTTGATCCACGTGCCTTTTCCCGGGCCATACAGCGTCCCCCTCGAAGACGTTGGGAGGATCCCCTTGGTCGTCCAGACGTGGGGGGCTGAAGTCATACTGATGGTCGACGAGAGTGAATCGGACCAACTGCGCAAGGTGGAACTCCTCCATCGGGCCGATCGGGTTCTCGCCTCTTCGAACTATCTCGCCGCAGCGACGAGGCGGTACGCCGGCCTGGAACATTCTCGGGTTCAGACCATCTATTGGGGGGTCGACCTCAACCAGTTCTCCCCAGGAGACCGCCCCGTCGAGGAGCCGGTCATCGGTTTCGCGAAGGCACTCCGTCCGAAATACGGCCTGGAGTTCCTCATCGAGGCGATGCCAAAGGTGTTGAACGCGGTGCCGAGGGCCCGGGTCGTGGCCCTCTGCGGGGGCGCTGGTGACGCCCGGCTTCGAGCGAAGGCGGAGCAACTCGGCCTGAATGGGGTGATCGCGTGGCATGGCACGATCAGCCATGAATTGATGCCCGATTTTTTCAGCAAAATGGCGATCTCCGTCCTGCCCTCGACCCACGAGAGTGAGACGCTGGGCGTCGCCGGAATCGAATCTCAGGCCATGCGCGTTCCCGTGGTGGCGTCCCGGATCGGCGGCCTGCCCGAGAGTGTCAGTGATGGAGAAACGGGCACTCTGGTGCCCCCGCGAGACCCCGATGCGCTTGCGGATGCGATCATCGACTTGCTGAAAGACCACGATAAGCGGGGCGCCTTCGGCCGCCAGGGTCGTTCGTTCGTCGAGAGGAAATTCGACTGGAGCAAGACCCTCGAGGCGACTGTTCATGTCTTCAGGCAGGTGGTATGAAAGAAAACCGAGTCACTCGAAATGACTTTTGCAGTTGGGCCTCCCGCTCACACTGGGCATGGCCCGGTTTCCGAGATCGTTGGAGACGCTGAGGGCTCGATCGGCTCGCGAGCGACCCATTACTATAAGTCCGTCTTTTACGAGAAGTTCCTTCCATGAGGATCATCGCCGTCGCCGTCGCCGGCGCCCGCCCCAACTTCATGAAGATCGCCCCGCTGATGTGGGAGATCGACCGTCGACGTGGAATCGACACCTACCTCCTGTATTGCAGCCAATGAGGACCGTTTCAGAGATGTCGATGGTGAGTTACCTGAAGCGCTATCCACGAAAGATTGGTAGGCTCCTCGGCCTCCCGGCCGCCGCGTGGCGAGAATCGGTTTCAGACATGCGGGGCTTGTCCTCCGTTGATCCCGGAACCGATCGAGTCGTCGAACAGGGCGTCGTCTGGATTGGCCTTGCCCAGGATCACTCCCGGTCCCACGACGGAGGCGTTGCTCGCCATTTCAGCCTGATCAATGGTTGGGGCAGTTCCTATCCGGAGACGACCGGCTATATCGTACCGACGCTGCTCGCGTATGCCGAGAGCCGCACCGCTAAGAAAGCGGAGGAGGCGCGGCACAGGGCTCGACGGATGCTCGATTGGCTGGTCTCGGTCCAGTTCCCCGGGGGCGGCTTCCAGGGGGGGACGATCGGGGAATCGCCGGTGGTACCGGTCACCTTCAACACGGGACAGATCCTGCTGGGACTCGCGGCCGGTGTCGAGAAGTTCGGGGAGCCTTACGTCAAGCCAATGAACCGGGCCGCGGACTGGCTGGTCAAGGCCCAGGACCCCGATGGCTGCTGGCGCCGCCATCCCACCCCTTTCGCGGCGCCGGGCGAGAAGGCCTACGAGACCCACGTCGCCTGGGGATTGCTCGAGGCGGACCGCGTTCGCCCGAACGCCCGCTACCGGGAGTCGGCCCTCGCGAACATCCAGTGGGCCCTGGGCAGGCAAAGGACGAATGGCTGGTTTGACCAGTGCTGCCTCACAGATCCGACTCAGCCGCTCACTCACACGATCGGGTACGCCCTGCGGGGGGTCCTCGAGGGATATCGGGCCGCACGCGACCCGGCTCTGCTAAGGGCGGCCCGACGGACTGCTGACGGAGCCCTGACGGCGCTCCGCCCTGGGGGTTTCCTCCCCGGCCGCCTGGATGCGCGATGGCGCGGGTCAGTCCGCTGGGCTTGTCTGACCGGCAGCGTTCAGATCGCCCATTGCTGGCTGATGATCTACCAGGAAACGGGCGAGCCACGCTACCTGGATGCGGCCTGTGCCGCCAATCAATATGTCCGGCGCACGATCAAGGTCGAAGCTCCCCCCGAGACGCGGGGGGCCGTGAAGGGCTCCTTCCCGGTCCATGGGGCCTATTGCTCCTACGAGTATCCGAACTGGGCCTGCAAGTTCGTCATCGACAGCAACCTCCTTGAGCGACAGATCGTGGGTGGGGGAGGGTCGTCCTGATGCCGATCGTCTTCCAGGCCGAACGCGACCCTCGGACTGACCTCCTTGCGGAGGTCGCGGCGCTAGCGCCGGAAAACCCGTTCTATACTGCGGCCTATGCCGCGGCGATGGGCATGTCTGGAGAGCAGCCTTGGGTGCTGGCCCTCCGTGATGGTGACCAATGGATCTCGGCTTGCACGGGGTTCCTGAAAAGAGGCCGCCTGAGTCGCTGGATGGAAATCTTATCTTTGCCAGTCCTTGGCGAGAATGCCTCCACGTTCTGGGAGGGGCTTCTCGGCTTCTGCCGGCGGTCCGGGATCACTCACCTCAATGTGAATACCTATGCGTCGATCGAGGCGTCGATCCCGGCGAGTCCGAAGCCAATTCGCCGCACCGATCGAGTCGAGTACGTGATCGAGCTGGGTCCATCAGACCTCTGGCGACCGATCCGTTCCAGCCACCGCCAGAGGATCAACCGCGCTCGCAAGACGGGCGTGCAGCTCCGACGCTCCACTTCGGAGGAAGACTGTCGGATCCACTGTCAATTGATGGTTGAATCAATGAGGCGTCGCGAACGACGGGGAGAGAAGGTCTCAACACGCACATCTGTGGAAGACTTCCTCGTTTACCTGCGAGCCGGCTCCGGCACCCTTTTCCAGGCCGTTCTCGATGGCCGAGTCCTCTCGTCGGCACTGGTCCTGTCGAGCGACCGTGGCGCCTACGATCACACTTCGGGCACTTGCCCCGAGGGCATGGCATGCGGGGCCTCCCAATTCCTGATCTTCGAGATAGCAAGGCATCTGCAAGAACAAGCGTTCAACGTGTTCAATCTGGGGGGAGTATCCGAGGTCAACCCAGGGTTGCACGAGTTCAAGGCCGGTTTCGGCAGTGCCCGGCGCCCACTTGCCGCCGTGGAGTTTGACCTGCAGACCGGCTTGCAGAAGACACTCGCGGGTGCCCTTCGTGGGCTACGAGGCAAACTGGCTGGAACACCCGAGCATTGATAAGTAATATGATATGCTGTCAAGTTTAGGTAATCTTCTCCGCCATTGTTATCAGGTGCCCTGGTGTGTACCAGCCTGGGGCATGCGCGAATTCTGGGCGACATGCGCCGCCGTCTTGCGGGGCCGAATCGTCGAGGGAGAAGCTCCGGCGCTAGCCGCTCAAGAAGTCAAGAACTACCTCGGGATCGCCTACGCCCTGCCGGTCAATCGCGGACGGACGGCGCTCGAGCTCGGCTTGAGGGTGCTGGGAGTCGGCCCGGGAGACGATGTAGTCCTTCCCTCCTACCTCTGCAGAACGGCTTTGGAAGCGGTCGAAGCGGTTGGGGCCAACGCGGTCTTCGCCGACGTGGGTGAGGATCTGAACGTCACACCGGAGACCGTCGGTCAGGCCCTCACGCGGGGGACAAAATGTGTGATCGTTCCCCACCTGTTCGGGAAGGCGGCGCCCATCGATGAGATCGAGGCGATCCTGCGAGAGGTGGGAATTCCTCTGATCGACGACGCTGCCCAATCGCTCGGAGCCCGGCGCGGCGGGCGCCTGGTCGGGACATTCGGCGCCTGCGGGGTGATTAGTTGCGGCCCGGGAAAATCGTTGGCGGGAGCAGCGGGTGGCCTGCTCGTCACCAATGATCGCCCTCTCTATGAGCGGGCGAACGCCCTCGACTTGGGACCGGAGCCCCCCCGCCAAGTAGCCCGACGGACCATAACGTTCTGGATCTGGCGACGGTTTCGCCGCTGGACGCTCCCTCTTCGGCTGGTCCTCGATCGCTTGGTCGGTCCCGAGCAGGAGGTCCCCCATCGGCGCGGGTCGTTGTCGAACCTTGACGCCAAGATCTTGCTCTGCCAACTCAAGTCCCTGGACTGGAATGCCCGGACTCGCCGCTCGAACATCAAGCGGTTACTGCCGGCAATCCAGGGAGTCGCTGCCGAACCGGTGATGAATTGGTCGCCGGATGACGTCGCGGTGAAGTTGGTTATCGTGCTTGCCAGCAATGGTCCGGATGCCGGCGCGGCCATCAATCAGTTGGCCCGAGCCGGCGTCGAGTGTCAGGGAGGCTACCTCCCGTTGCACCTGCAGCGACCGGACCCGAAGCCTTGCCTCCCTCGGACTGAGGCCCTCTTCGAGCGCGTGGTCTGTATCCCCGTCGAGCGGGCGGCACGGCCGCGTCTAGTGCAGTCCACCCTCTCCATGTTCCGGCAGGCATCGGGTCGATCTCTTCTGAAAGCAACAACCGACGGGCGGCCGGTGGTGACATGTTCCGGCGATTAAGCCTCTGCCCCGGACCAGATCCATGGTAACTCCTGCTAGTATCGCCCGGAAAGTCCGAGCGGGCTGGTCGCTGATGCGTAAAGGACAGTTTTCATCCCTCCTGCGCGCGGCAACGAGCAAGGTCGTCCGGATCGAGGAGCATCGCATCGATCGAATCGATCTCTCCTCGTACCGCCTCAAGGTCCGTCCCGAAGACCGTATTAAGTGGCTCCGGTGTGAAATTGCCACCGAAGCCCAGATGGAACGGCTCTTTACTGATTGGCGGGATTCCGCGGAAGAGTTTCACCGGCATTATCGCGTCTACTTTGATTTAGGCTTTCGCAGATGCTTCCTGTTTATTGACGATTCCACGAACAAAGTGGCCCATTTCCAGTTCCTTCTTGATTACAGTGATGGCGAGCGCATCAAGCAGGTGCTTCCCTGGCCCATATACCGCCGCTATATTAGGCCGGATGCTGCCTGGCAGGAATGGGTTTACACATTCTCAGATTATCGCCGAAGGGGCGTTTCCCTTCTGGCAACCTCTCATATCATTGAGTACTGCTCTGATCATGGAGTCAAGACGCTCTATTCACGGCGAGGTGCGGAGAACCAAGCGTCGGTTCGCATGGCAGATCGGCTTGGGTACGTGCGGATAGCGCGGGTTTATCATGTTCAGGTCTTAAGACAGTCCGGAACACAAGGCTACTACTTGGTCCAGCCCACAATTTGAGTTAACCATGACAGCCTTTTTTGGACAGCAGTCTCCGCGTTTTGCTGTGCTAATTCTATACAAAGGATCACTTTAATTAGCGTGACTACATTTGAGCACTGGAATGATGGTGAGCACAAGACAAGACGCAGAATCTGAAGGAGTAAAGACTGGCATCCACATTCAAAGAGGATTATAAAACGTTCCGTTGACCTTGTGCGGGAGTCTTTTGGATTGTTGAGATGTCGAAGTCATGACTCTTCAACGGTGTAGATGTTCCCGAAGTCTTTTGTCAAGAGAGACTTACGTTAGTACAGCAAATCCTGGAGTCTACTGCCTAAGTTAGGACCACCATGATTCACGACAAGAAAGTCCTCGTCGTCCTACCGGCTTATCGGGCAGAGAAAACCCTGGAGCGCACCTGCTCCGAGATCCCGCGCGATGTGGTGGATACCATCCTTTTGGTGGACGACGGGAGTGATGACAAGACCATAGAGCTTGCCAAGCTTCTCGGAATCGATTCATTCGCACACATGTCAAATCTCGGGTACGGAGCGAACCAGAAGACGTGCTACCGAGAGGCCCTGAAGGCCGGTGCAGACGTGATCGTCATGCTTCATCCGGACTATCAGTACGATCCGAGGCTTGTCGGGGCGATGGCCGCGATGGTGGCCTCAGGAGTTTATGATATCGTACTGGGCTCTCGCATCCTGGGTAGCAGGTCCCCCTTGAGTGGTGGAATGCCGCTCTACAAGTTCGTCGCGAACCGATTCCTCACGTTCGCCCAGAACGTGCTGCTGGGGACAAAGCTCTCGGAATTCCACACCGGGTACAGGGCGTTCTCCCGGAATGTCCTTCAAGAACTCCCCCTGCTGGCTAACTCGGACGACTTCGTCTTCGATAGTCAGATGCTGACTCAGGCGATCGCATTTGGATTCGACGTTGGCGAGATCAGCTGCCCCACCAAATACTTTCCAGAAGCGAGCTCGATCAACTTCCGCCGCTCCGTCGTTTACGGGGTGGGAGTGCTCTGGGTGAGTCTCCTTTTTCGCCTTTGGAAATGGCGCTTGGCTCGGCCTCGCCTCTTCACCAGGCGGCCGACTTTTCGGCTCCTGCCGGATTACTACCAGCACCACGCGCCATCAGCAGTCGTCATCGGCCAACCGAACGACGCGCAGCCGGATTGACGTGGACTGATCCTTCACCTCGCGTGCCGGCTGATTCCTCTCCCGCTGTCTTGAGAGCTGCGGATGGGAAAACCTTCACCCACCCCATGGCACCGGCACCCAGGATGTCCTTCTCGTATGCCCGCTTCGTGTTTCTATGGAGTAATCCGAGAGCTACACCTATTTTCATGAACGAACGGAATTGAGGGGCCCTCGGAAGCCGGTAATCGAATTCCGGCCGCACACCCGATGCCAGCACCATCGCCATGCGGTGCGAGCGCTGCGCATCGAACGGAAAAAAATCAACGTCCTTTTTGAGATGATAAATCGGCCCGTTGATCACGATATATTCGTGACGTCCTTCCTGCTCGCCCAGTTGCGTCTCCAAAGGCTCGGAGGTCCCCATGTCGATGAGTCGATCGGAAGGGGAGAAACCTCGATAGAATGCGATGTCTGAGATAGTCCGAGGGTCCGACACGATCGTGAGACCTGGTTGGCCGCGAAGGTACGAGGCCGCGGCCTCGGCGTTACGAGCGAGGATCGCGGTGAACCCCGTGTCTCTTGTCAGGTAAGCGGAGAGAATCGATGTGGCGCACAACCAGATGACGACGCAGCCGCAGAGTCCTTGGAGCATGATCCGGCTCAGGGAACGCCGCTCTTGACCCCACTTGAGGAAATCCCCGATCACCATCGCGCTGACGACGAGCAGCGGAAGGCATCCCGGATAGATGAGCCGCGAGGCCGCCGGGAGCGCCACGTACCTCGTGAGCTTGAGGCTGAAAAAATTGTAGAAGAACAGGATGCTGCCTGCCCAAACCAGCAGAACCAAGGTTGACTTGTAGCGAATCAGCCCGAACACGGCGGAGATGACCAGGAGAGGGCCGTAGTAGCCTAGCCCCGCGTAGGGGTAGACGAAGTGGCGCGGATACGCCTTGAACAACCGATCGAACAGATTCTCGTTCGCCTCGCGGACAAACGGATCGCCGAGATAATCACCGCCCAGCACCTTGAACCGATACAACGGGTGCCCGTAGACATCCGCATAAAACACTGCTTCCCCGAGTAGGACGCACAGGAAGCCGAGCACGAACGACGAGTCGCCTCTCCGGAGCTTGCGAGACAGGAATTGGTACAGCAGGATCCCCGGAACCATGACGGCCCCGACCTCACTCGTCAAGTAGGCCAATCCCAGGAGCATGCCGGAGAGCAGCTTTCTTCCGTCCCAATAGCCCTGGCGGAGCGGGTCGGCTTTCAGGAACAGAAGGACTGCCGCGGCGATTTCACAGCCGATCATCGGTTCAGGGACGCAAATGTTGCCACACGAGAGTTTCAGGGGGAAAAACGCGTGCAACAAGCCTGCGAAAAGCCCGATGCGAGCGTCGAAGAGGTGAGTGCCTATCGCACAAAGGAGGACGGAGGTCAGGACTGTGCTCAAGACCGGGATGAGCGTCAAGGCGAATTCATTCACGCCGAAGATCCGAAAGCTCACCGCCAGCGGCAAATAAACGCCGATGCGTCCGACATGGTGAGAAGACTCCTTGAGGGCGAGTCCATGCCGCAACACGTCCGTGGCGAATCGGGAATAACCCAGGTCGTCGCTCCCGATGAAACCCTGCCCAAAAAGGACACTCAGAGTCAAGGAGGCCAGACCAACAAGAAAATAATTAAGAAATGCGCTGGTGATGCAATGATTAGTCCGACGATCCATTAGAGCTGACCCCCGTAAACGTACTGGCCGACATGGTTCATGTCTGGCCGCCTCATGAGGAATCCGATAAGGTACCGATGCGACCGACCGAGATCCTTCGCTTGCTTGCCCTGGTTTCCTCCGTTCCTCCATGCATCACGAGCGGTGATTTATAGCATGTGCCGAACCGAGCTTCTAGTGTACACGGAGATTCCCCAGATCAACAGGCATGGAGGGGCCGCACCATGAAGCTCGTTGTTGTCGCCGGCGCCCGACCTAACTTCATGAAAATCGCCCCATTGATGTGGGAGATCAGGCGCCGCACCGACATCGGCGCCCATCTCGTCCACACCGGCCAGCACTACGACGAGCGGATGTCGAGGCTTTTTTTCGAGGAGCTCGGGATCCCCCGGCCGGACGTCGACCTGGGGGTGGGATCGGGCAGCCACGCGGTCCAGACCGCCGAAGTCATGAGGCGGTTCGAGCCGGTCGTCCTCGAGCAGCAGCCCGATGCGATAGTTGTTGTGGGGGACGTCAATTCGACGATCGCCTGCGCCCTGACGGCCGTCAAGCTGGGCGTTCCGGTGGCGCACGTCGAGGCGGGCCTGCGCAGCTTCGACCGCACCATGCCCGAGGAAATCAACCGCATCCTCACCGACGCCATCAGCCAGTGGCTGTTCGTGACCGAGCCCAGCGGGTTGGCCAACCTGCGACGGGAGGGAGTCGCGGAGGACCGCATCTTCCTGGTCGGCAACGTCATGATCGACACGCTGCTTGCTTGCCGGGAGTTGAGCCGCCGCTCGACGATCCGGGACGATCTGCGTCTGACAGGCCGCCCCTTCGGCGTGCTGACGCTGCACCGGCCGGCGAATGTCGACGATCCCGATGTCCTCGCGGGAATCCTCGCGGCGATCGGCCAGCTCCAGCGCGAGCTGCCGATCGTCTTCCCGGTCCACCCCCGGACCCGCAAGGCGCTCGAAGGCCACGACCTGGCCGCCATGCCGGGTCTGATCGTCACCGAGCCGCTGGGCTACCTCGACTTCATGAAGCTGCTGGCCGAGGCGCGGCTCGTCCTGACCGATTCCGGAGGGATCCAGGAAGAGACGACCGTCCTGGGCGTGCCTTGCCTGACCTTGCGCAACAACACCGAGCGGCCGATCACCATCGACCAGGGCACCAATCTCCTGGTCGGCCTGGACGCCCGGCGAATCGTGGCCGCGGCGCGAACGGCAATGTCTGAGCCGTCGCGTGCCGGACGGATCCCCGACCTCTGGGACGGCCGGGCCGCGGCCCGCATCGTCGATATCCTCACGGGGACGAGGACGTCGCCCCCCTCCTGAAGAGTGCGCCATCATGAATCTTCGTCGTGTGCTCATCGTGACGTATCACTTCCCGCCTTCCGCGGCGAGCGGTTCCTTCCGGCTCATGGGGTTCGTGCGCCATCTGCCCAAGTTCGGCTGGAGGTCCGTCGTGGTGGCACCACCCCGGCTCCCCTGGGAGGCGGTGGATGTGAATCTGGTGCGAGATCTCCCCCCTGAGACTGTGGTTTACCACGTGCGCCATGACCTGCGGGGACCGCTCGGTCTGGCGCTCAAGTTTTATGCGCCGCTCAGCTCGTGGCTGCCCAAGGCTTGGTGGGCCTGCACGCGCGCCGTGCACCGTCACAGGCCCGAGGTCATGTTGACCTCGGGGCCCCCCCACATGGTCCACCGGCTCGGCCTGCTCCTGAAGCGCCAGCATCGACTCCCCTGGGTGGCAGATTTCCGCGATCCATGGGTCGCGGGGGTGGAGGCGGCCGGCGGGACTCCCCGCGGTGCCCGCCGGGCGGCCCGCGTTGAGGCGGCCGTCATGGGAGCGGCCGATGCGATCGTCGCCAACACGCCGGGGTCTTGCGCCGTGCTCCGGGATGCCTACCCGGAGGCGGCGGCCAGGATGGTCGCGATCACCAACGGGTACGACCCGGAGGCCTTCGTCGCGTTTGATGCCCCGGCACGCGCCGGGAGCGAGCTGAAGATCACCCACCCGGGTCAGCTTTACGCCGGCCGCGATCCGAGGCCGTTCCTCGACGCAATCCGGGATCTCGAACGGGACAGGCCGGCGGGGTTCCCCCCGCTCCGCGCCCATTTCGTCGGCAACCTCGACGGGCAGGATACCGACCTCGTCGCCGCGATTCGCGGGCGCGGTCTGGAGGAGGTCGTCACGGTGAGCGGCCCGGTGTCCTACTCCGAGTCGCTCCGCGAGATGATGCAGTCGGACATATTGCTGCTGCTTGACAGTCCGGGCCGCAGCGCCGGCGTCCCAGCCAAGGTGTACGAGTACATCGGTGCGGCACGGCCCATCCTGGCCCTGGCGGAGTCGGACGGCGATCTGGCCTGGGTGCTCCGGGAAAGCGGCGTGCCGTACCGCATTGCGCCGCCCGGTGACCCAGCACGGATCAAGCGCGCTCTGGTCGAACTGGTCGCCGCCGCGAGGGAGGCCCCAAAAAGCGCCAGGGTGCAACAATCCGCCTCCAGGTTCACTCGGGAATCGCTGACTGGCGAGCTGGCGACAATCCTGGATTCTTGCGGCGACCGGTGCCGAAAGACCTTCGAGCCCGTACCGGAACCGTCAACCGGCCCGATGGCGGCGGCGTCTCGCCCGCGCTAATATTCTGCCTTACCTGAGCATCTCCTCCAATGACCGAAGCAGCCCCCGTGCAAGCAAACGAAACTCCCTCCGCGTTTCGTCTTGATTTGAACTCACATCCGCCGCAGACGGCGGAGCGCAAGCTGGCCCGGATCCTTTTCATCCACCCAGGTCCAGTCCCGCCCAACGTGGACCCGCGGAAAAACCTGCTGTACCACCTCTCTCGTCACTTTGAGGGGGATTTGCTGACCACCCGTTGGCCCGTGGCGGAGGACGACCAGAGGCCCCCGGCTGCTGTTCAGTACGATGACCGTCTGGGCGCGTTCCGGTATCACGCGGCACGAATCTCGACACTGCCGTCCCTGGTCAAGACGGTCTGGATGCTGGGCTTCTTAGTCGGCAAGGGATTAAAGCTCGCCCGGTCCGGGCCCAGGTACGATGTGATCGTATCGTACGGCCCCTACACGACCAGCCTGGCCGCCTTGACGCTGAGTCGCCTGACGGGAGCCAAGCTGGTCATCGATATGCCGGGACACCCCTTCAAGTCCTACGACTATTACCCCGGGTTGCTCGCCCGGATCAAGAAGCGGGTAGCGCTCTCCCTGGTGCCCGCCGTCCTGAAACGAGCCGACATGATCAAGCTCCTGTACCCGACCCAGCTCGACGACCTGCGCGGACACAAGTTCCCCCCGGTGGCCGTGTTCCCCGACTTCGTCGCCGTGTCGACGATGAAGCCCCGGCCGGAACCGCTACCCGAGCCGGCAGAGAGAGGACGCTACATCCTGTTCCTCGGCTTTCCATGGCACCTGAAGGGTGTAGACATCCTGATCCGCGCGTTTCACAAGATCGCCGACAAGCATCCCGACGTGACCCTCCGGGTGGTCGGACATTGTCCGGATCGGCAACCGTTCGAAAAACTTGCCTCAGGTCATCCGCGTATCTCGCTGGAGAAGGCCGTCATGCCCGACGAAGCGATCGCCCTGATGGCCGGATGCGAAATCTTCGTCTTGCCCTCGCGGACAGAGGCAATGGGCCGCGTCCTCCTGGAAGCCATGGCAGCCCTCAAGCCGATCATTGCATCGCGTGTCGGCGGGATCCCCACTTATATCCAGGACGGACGGAACGGGCTCCTGTTCGAGCCGGAAAACGTGGAGGAGCTTGCGGCCAAGATGGACTTGCTTTTGAGTGATGACAATTACGCCCGTCAACTGGCGGAGGAGGGCCACAGTGAGGTGTTCCAGAAGTTGTCGGAAGAACGCTACGTCGAGAACTTCACGGAGATGGTTATCCGCTTGATCGGTAAGGAAGCTCGAACAACTAAGAATCATTGACATCGATCACTGTGGGGGTGTGTCGTGAAGGTCGTCCATGTCTCGTTCGGCCTGGACGTGGGGGGCCAGGAGAAACTGCTTGTGGAGTTCGCGCGTCATGGCGATCGGGCACGGTTCGACCTCCGGTTCATCTCGCTCGGTTCGCGGGGGCGGTTGGCGGAAGACATCGAGGCTTTGGGCTGTCCGGTGACGGATCTGGGAGCTCCGAGTGGACTGCGGCCGGGCCTGATCGTCAAGATTGCGTGGCTCTTTCGCCGCTGGAGGCCGGCCGTCATCCACACGCACGACCACCGTTCGCTCTTCTATGCCGTCCCCTCTGCCAGGTTGACCCGCGTTCCCCGGGTCGTGCATACCTGCCACGGGCGGGATGTTCGTGCGACTTCCCGCCAGGTGGCGACGGCCCGGCAGCTCTCGCGGCTGGTTGACCGGTACGTCTGCGTCTCGCAAGAGGTCAAGGCACAGTGTCGTGAGCTGGGAATCACCGGTCCGAGGGTGTGCACCATCCTCAACGGGATCGACCTCGACCGGTTCCCTTACAATGGCCCATGCCCGCACGGACCCGTCGTGACGGTAGCCCGCCTGAGCCCCGAGAAGGATGTCGCCAACCTGGTCCGTGCGACGGCGATTGCCGCGCGCCAGGTGGACGACTTGCGCGTCGAGGTCGCGGGTGGAGGCTCGTGTCTGGATGACCTGAAAAGCCTGGCGGCCGAGCTGGGCGTCGCAGAGCGAGTGAACTTCCTGGGGGAGGTCCGCGACGTCCCCGCCCTGCTAGGCCGCGCCAGGATGTTCGTACTGCCGTCCTTGTCCGAGGGGATCCCGCTGACCGTGCTAGAGGCGATGGCGCGCGGGCTGCCGGTGGTGGCCACCCGGGTCGGTGGTTTGCCCGAGGTCGTGGACCACGGGGTGACCGGCTTGCTGATCCCGCCCGCCGATCCTGCCGCCCTGGCCGGGGCGATACTCGAAATCTGGACCGATCCCGACCGTTGCGCTCAGATGGGCCACGCCGGGCGGCAATGCGTTGAGGAGCGTTTCGACGTCCGCCGGATGCTCGGCCAGTACGAGGCCTTGTACAGGGAGGAGCCTGGGGGTGATCGGTATCTCGAAGGCGGCCGCAAACCGGCGAGCACGACACCCGCGCCGGCCGAATCCTCGACCACTCTGGAGTGATCAGACGTGTCCCGGTCATTGAACGTTGTCATCGTCGCCTCGGAGCTGCCGTACCCTCCCACGACCGGGGGTCGTATCCGCACCCTGAACCTGACTCTCAGGCTAGCCGCGAGGCACAGGATCGCCTTCATTGCCCACCGCAGCGACGATTCGCCCGAAGCCACTCGGTTCCTCCTTGAACACGATATCGAGACGGTCCTCGTCGACCGGGTCATACCGCTGAAATCCGGTCCCCGCTTCTACGTTCGGCTGGCAGCCAACCTGGCCTCCCCCGTCCCCTATTCCGTCGCGTCCCATTGCAGCCCGGCACTCTGCCGGGCGGTCCTCTCGCATGGACGTCGCCATCGCATCGACGTCTGGCAGGTGGAATCGACGGTTCTTGCCGGCGCTCTGCCCAGCCTCGAAGGTCCCCCGAGGGTTGTCGTGGCGCAGAACATCGAGTCGATGATCTGGGAACGATACCACGAGTATGAAACCGCCCTGCTCAAGCGCTGGTACATCAAGCAGCAATGGCGAAAATTCGAGCGATTCGAACACCGCGCGTTCGCCACGGCGACCCGGGTGGTGGCCGTGAGCGAGGTCGACGCGAGCCTGATCCGGCATCGGTTTGGTGGCCGGAACGTGGATGTGGTGGACAATGGCATCGACCGGAGTTACTTCGAGACGGTGCAGCCGGACCCCGACCCCGGGACGATCCTCTTCCTGGGCAGCCTTGACTGGCGGCCCAACCTCGACGCGGTCGAGCTGCTGCTCGACCGGATCTTTCCAGCCGTGCGGGCCGCGGAGCCCACGGCGAGGCTTCATCTGGTCGGTCGGCGGCCCCCTCCGGCCCTCGTCCGCAAGGTCCGGGAAGTCCCGGGCGTCGAGCTCCATGCTGACGTGCCCGACGTCCGGCCGTTCCTGGCCAAGAGCGGTGTCATGGTCGTTCCCTTGCGGATCGGCGGCGGGTCGCGGTTGAAGATTCTGGAGGCGATGGCGGCCGGCTTGCCGGTGATCTCGACCCGTGTGGGCGCCGAAGGACTGGAGCTGGTCCCGGCGGAACAGTACATCGCGGCCGAAGAGCCAGAGGCGATGGTCGATGCGCTCGTGTCGTGCATCAGGGACCACCGGGCGGCGCGAGCGATGGCCGAAAGGAGCCGTAACTTCGTCCTGAATCGGTACGATTGGGATCCCCTGGCCGATCGTCTCGAGCGGGTGTGGTTCGATTGTCTCGAATGTGAAACGCCGGGATTCGCCGGGGTAAGTCCGTGCTGAGGGAATGCCGTAGATTGATCGCACAGCCACTGTGACATGAGAAGCTGATTGGAGATCCCCTTTGAGAACGCTTTCGGACTCGGTTGCGTCGACGACAGACAACGATAGAAGCCAGTTCGCTTCTAGGATATATATACTAGCGTGTGTTGTTATGGCTATACTTCTGTCTGTCCTTACGCTGCTCCTTAAGCCCATCATGATTGACGGAGATGGCTTGTCCCATAGCTCCCGGGCCATCTACGCGGGATTCCTCGCGGGGATGGACCCCAAGCACCCGCTCGCCGCCGCGCTGCTCCGTGCTGTCTACCTCCCGCTTGCGGCCGTGGGTCTGAGGCGTTTTTCCCTGACCTCCTTCGTGGGTGTCTCCATACTGAGCGGCGTAGGGACCTTCCTGCTGCTCGCATGTTCTATCTTCCCACGACTCATCAAGTCCCAGGCCGTCTCCATTCTTTGTGCGCTCGGAGTGGTTGTTTCTTACGGGGTGCTCTCCGAAGCTGCGACGATCGAGGTCTATGCGCCGGCCTTGTTTGTCGACGTAGCTCTGACCGCGTTTTGTCTTCGATCCCCATTCACCCGGGATCGCGATGCCGTGGTGGGGAGCCTGTTGCTCGTCTTGGCCGTCGGCCTGCATGTGACCAACCTCCTGATTATTCCGTTCGCGATCGCCTTGGTGATTGGCCGGACACCGCGAGAGCGAATCGTCCGCACCCTCGTCTGGGGTGGCGCGACTTTTCTGCTGGGGTTGGCAGTGATCCTGTCTCTTCTCTGGCTCGGAGTGGGCCGGGCGCAATGGCCACCTGACCTGGCCCTGATCCTTGCGCAAGGTGATCCCCAGCCTTCGTTGGGCGTGGGCGGGCACTTGAGCAGAGCCACCTACGGATTCGCAAGGACCGTGGCCTTCCTCCCCTACCATCGCGATCTTCGAGCTACGCTCGCCCTGCCTTATGCGCTGCTGGCAGGGGGCATGTTCTTGCTGTGTTCTCATCTCGCCCGGAAGGGATTCCTCGCTCATCTCGGGAAAAACGGCAGACTCCTGCAAATGCTCGTCCTGCTGGCTACTCCATTTCTCTTGATGGGGCTTTACTATTATCCCTCCGACCCTGAGCGATGGCTGTTCCTGATGCCACCACTGTGGCTGTTGGTCGGCCTGGCGTGGGATCAATATGCCCCAGGCGCGCGGGGCATCGCCTGGAACAGCCCGATCCTGCTCGCTGTGATCGTCGTGGCCCTGGGGGCTTACAACGCGGCCGCCTTGGTGCCGAATGCCCTCGCGAATCGCTACCTCACTGGATTGAGGGAACTCTCGATACTGACCTCTCGCGACGACCTGGTGATCTCTCCCTCGGGGGTCAAGAGCTTGATCTACGAATTTTACCTTGATCGTCCGGTCCAGGCGGAAACCTCGACTGCAATGGCACTCGCGAAAGAACACGGCGCCGATCTGTATGGTCTGCAGGCCGACCTGGCCGATCGAATCGATCGGGCCTTGCGAGAAGGGCGGCGGGTGTTGGTCTTCAATTTCATCGGGGAGGGTCATGAGAAACAGCGGGGTTATCCCTGGGCGCACATCGAGCACGACTACGGCCCGGACACCTTCCTTGCCATCTTCGAAAAATACCTGTACGACCCCATCGATCCGCCCAACCGCGAGCATGCCGGTATCATCCGCCTGAGACCGAGGGTGGTGCCTTGAAACCATCCCCAGTCCGGCTTCCCGGGGATGCGGCCTGGTGCTGGGTCTGAGCCATTCAGGAACGGCTCCATCCCGTTTGTCTTCTTTTCCAACCAAATTCGAGGGATGTGGGACTGATGGTCATCGTGCACCTGGCGACCTCTGCGTTCTTCGGTGGCCCGGAGCGTCAGATGCTTGGGGATGCTCTGGAGCTGTCCGAAACGCTCCGAACGGTTTTCGTATTGTTCCCGGACAAGGGCAAGAGCGCGGAGCTTCTAGGCCAGCTCGTCAGTCACGGATTCGAGACGATCGTGCTAACGCGGGATACGCCGCACGTCGCGGCCATGGTCCAGGAACTGGCCCGCTGGCTACCAGACCTGGGTGCGGATTTGCTCTGCTGCCATGGCTACAAGGCCGACCTGATCGGTCTGCTGGCGGCCCGCCGGGTTGGTATCCCCGTAATCAGTGTGTCGCATGGCTGGACCGGGCATACCTGGAAAGTTAGGCGCTACGAGCAGTTCGATCGCGCCTGCATGCGCCGGATGGATCGAGTTGTTTGTGTCTCGGAGGAGCAGGCTGTCAAGGTCCGCCGAGCTGGAGTTCGGCCCGACCGGGTGGTCGTCGTCCGCAATGCCATCCGGCCCGACCGGTTCGATCGCAGCGACCCGGCCGACCGGGGCCGGCTCGAGGCGATGTTTCCGCGAGCGCCCGAGCGGATTATCGGATCGGCCGGGCGGCTCAGCCCCGAGAAGGGGTTTGGGGTCCTGGTCGAAGCCGCCGCGATCGTGACCCGGTCTGATCCGGGCGTCGGGTTCATCCACTTCGGGGATGGTCCGCTGCGTGAGACGCTGGCGCGGCGAATCGCGGAGCTCGGGCTCGAAGGGCGGTTCATCCTGGCTGGGTACCGGTCCGACCTCGACCGGTTCATACCCCATTGGGACCTGTCCGTATTGCCATCGTTCACCGAAGGTCTGCCCAACGTGGTGCTGGAGGCCTTCGCCGCGGGGGTGCCCGTGGTGGCAACCGCCGTGGGCGGGACGCCTGAAATCGTCGAGGAAGGGTCCAACGGTTACCTGGTCCCTCCCGGCGACCCAGAGGCATTGGCCCGCCGCATCCGCGATATCTTGCTGTCCGAGGACGAGCGGCGGTCAATGGGCCAGCGCGGTCGGGAGCGAGTTCTGAGCGAATTCACCTTTGAGACGAAGTGCAAGCAATGCGAGCAAGTGTGGGCCGACCTGGTCGATCCACGCGTGGCGACGTAGCGAGGAGAGAGCCCATGTGCGGCCTGGCCGGATTTCTGAACGTGGCATGTTCTCTCCCCGGCGAGACGCTCGAGATCATGGCCCTGCGGATGGCCGACACCTTACGGCATCGAGGGCCCGACGATCGGGGCGTCTGGTCGGATGGGGCGGCAGGTCTTGCCCTGGGATTCCGCCGCTTGGCGATCGTCGACTTGTCCCCCGAGGGGCATCAGCCGATGGTCTCCGCGTCCGGCAGATTTGTGCTGGCCTTCAACGGTGAAGTCTACAACTTCCAGGAGCTTCGGCGCGAACTCGAGGCAGGCGGACCGGTATCGCTTCGAGGGCACTCCGATACGGAGGTCATGCTGGGCGCGTTCGATCGCTGGGGTGTGCAGCGGGCCGTCGAGCGGTTCGCGGGGATGTTCGCCTTTGCCGTCTGGGACCGCCGCATGGGCCGGCTGCACCTGGCGCGCGACCGCATGGGCGAGAAACCACTTTACTACGGCTGGATGGGGGCAACGTTCCTGTTCGGGTCGGAGCTTAAGGCGCTCCGGGCTCACCCCGAGTTCAGGGCCACGGTCGACAGCGGAGCGCTGACCCTCTATCTGCGCCACGGGTACATCCCTGCGCCCCACACGATCTACCAGGGAATTCGCAAGCTAACGCCTGCGACGCTGCTGACGATCGACGGCGGTTCGCTGGGGAACATGCCCAAGCCCATTCCCTTCTGGTCGCTGCGACGGGCGGCCGAAGAGGGCGCGGCAACGCCGTTCGAGGGGTCCGAGGCCGAGCTCACGGATCAACTCGAAAATCTGCTGCGAGACGTGATTCGCCAGGAGATGGTCGCCGATGTGCCTCTCGGGGCCTTTCTCTCCGGCGGTGTCGACTCGTCCACCATCGTGGCCCTGATGCAGTCGTTGAGCACCAGGCCTGTCAAGACCTTCACGATCGGCTTTGACGAGGTGGGCTACAATGAGGCGGTGTATGCCAAGGCAGTCGCCCGTCACCTCCGGACCGACCATACGGAGCTTTATGTCACGCCCGTGGAGACTAGGGCCGTTATTCCCAAGCTCGCCAGCCTGTTCGACGAGCCGTTTGCCGATTCGTCGGCGATCCCTACTTATCTCGTCTCGGAACTGGCCCGACGGCAAGTGACCGTCAGCCTTTCCGGTGACGGGGCCGATGAACTTTTCGGCGGCTATCCGTGGTACGCCCGGACGCCGCGGTTATGGCATCGTCTCAATAGCCTACCGCGTCCCCTGCGACGTGCGGCTGTCGGGGTCCTTCATACACTGACTCCGCCAGCGTGGAATCGGTTGTGCACGGCTCTCCAACCGGCTTTGCCCGGCTCCCTGCGCAGGTACGCTGCCGGCGCAAAGATCCACAAGCTCGCGGAAATGGTCGCTCGGGTCGAAGGCCCCGAGCACCTCCACCGGCTGTTGACGGCTCACTGGAACGGTCACGAGCAGGTGGCCGACGACTCCTTCGAACCCGCCACGTCGTTCGTGGATCCCGGGGCGTGGGCAGAGCTCGAGTCCGCGGCGGACCGGCTCATGTACCTGGACCAGGTCACATACCTGCCGGACGACATCCTTACCAAGGTCGACCGCGCCAGCATGGCCGTCAGCCTTGAATCACGAGCGCCTTTCCTGGACCACCGCGTGGCGGAGTTCGCCTGGCGGGTGCCCAGTACATGGAAGCGGCGCGATGGCCAGAGCAAATGGTTGATTCGTCAGGTCCTTCACCGTCATGTCCCGAGGGAGCTGATCGAGCGGCCCAAGATGGGTTTTTCCGTGCCGATCGACGCCTGGCTGCGCCGCGAGCTCCGGGATTGGGCAGAGGGCTTGCTGGCTGAGTCTCGGCTTCGTGCCGAAGGATTCTTCGACCCTGCCCCCATCCGTAAGCGATGGAAAGAGCACCTCGGCGGCCAGCGTGATGGCGCAGGGCCCCTCTGGGTCATTCTCATGTTCCAGTCTTGGTTGGATGCATATTCACAATGATGCCTCTTGAGTTTGCATTCTGGTTCTCCGCGGCATGCGTACTCTACACCTACGTACTTTACCCCCTGCTGCTGTGGACCTTGGCGCGTGTGTGTCCACGACCGATCCGTGTCGGCAGTCTGCCCATCGGCTCCGTTTCGGTAGTACTGGCCGCGTACAACGAGGAGTCCCGCATCAGAGCCAGGATCGGGGAGCTCGTCAAGCTGGTGGCGGCTCGACCCGCGGGGGGCGAGGTGATCGTGGTCTCGGACGGCTCGACCGACCGCACGGTTGCCGAAGCCCAAACCGCGGCGTTCGAGGCGGCGTCGGAGGCCTGCGGCAGCGTCCAGGTCCGGGTCCTGGTGCAGGAGCCCTGGCTAGGCAAGGCGAAGGCCCTGAACCTGGCCCACGGCGCGGCACGCCACCCCATCCTGGTCTTTGCCGACGCGCGTCAGACCTGGGCGCCCGACGCGATCGAGCGGATCACCGAGAATTTCGCCGACACATCCGTCGGCGCCGTCAGCGGCGACCTGGTGGTCGAGTCGGCGCCGGGCGTGATGGCGGGAGTGGGGCTGTACTGGCGGTTCGAGAAGTGGCTGCGGCGGACCGAGAGCCGGTTCGATTCGATGGTCAGCGTCACCGGATGTATCGCGGCCGTGCGCCGTGAGCTCTTCCCGACCTTGCCCCCCGGGACGATCCTGGATGATGTCTACTGGCCCCTCGCGGTCGCGATGCGCGGCCATCGGGTCATCCATGAGGGGCGGGCCAGGGCTTTCGACCGCCTGCCCGAGAAGACCAGTGACGAGTTTCGCCGCAAGGTCCGGACCCTCGCCGGCAATTTTCAGTTGATGGCCCGCCTGCCCGCGGCGCTGATGCCGTGGCGCAACCGTCTCTGGTGGCAGTTCGTCTCGCACAGGGCGCTACGATTGGTCGTCCCTTGGGCCATGCTGGTCCTCCTGTGTGCGAGTGCCGTACTGGCGGGCCCCATCTACCGATGCACTTTTTGGGGCCAGGTCGCATTCCTCACGATCGGCCTGGCCGGCGCGAACAACGCCATCGCCAGGAGGTCTCGCCTGGCCTCGGCGATCTACTCGTTCCTGGTCCTCAATGCCGCGGCCTGGGTCGCCTTCTGGGTCTGGGCCGGCGGACGCAGCTCCCGGTCCTGGGCGAGAGTCACATACCAAGCCCCGTCATCGCCCGCCGCCCCGGGCGAGTCGGAGATTTCCCAGAGCAGACCGATTCTTCGGGTTGAGCCCATCGGGGCCTCGGGCCGGGGTTCGAGACGAAAAGGAGAAGCCGGCGACTGAAGCCGCGAGGATCTATGGATTGGTGGCCAGTATTGCTCGTATTCATCGCGCTCGGTATCCTCTTTCTCCTGCTGGGGATCGGCGAGCTTCGCAAGCGATCGCTGGACCGCTGGCTCGTGCCCTACCTGCTCCAGAGCGGTCACAGGCTCGGTCGTCACCATGGCCCGATCCACGTCCTGATCTGCATCGCCGACCACTTCGAGCCCAAGGCGGGAAATGTCGCCGAGGAAGTCGCCCGGGCGCGCGTCGAAAAATGGGTCCGCCATTATCCCGAGATGTTCGAGAAGTTTCGCGACAGCGATGGACGGACGCCTCGCCACACGTTCTTCTACCCCATCGAGGAGTACGATCCCGACCACCTCGACGCCCTGGCCGGGCTCTGCCGCGCGGGCTACGGTGAGGTCGAGATCCATCTGCACCACGACAACGACACCGCCGAGAACCTCCGGAGGACGCTGCTGGAAGCCAGGGACTGCTTACGATCCCGTCATGGCTTGCTCCCCCGCGACCACCGGACCGGCCGGCTTACCTACGGGTTCATCCACGGCAACTGGGCGCTGGATAATTCCCGACCCGACGGCCGGTGGTGCGGTGTCAACAACGAGCTCGACGTGCTCCGCGAGACGGGTTGCTACGCCGACTTCACATTCCCTTCGGCACCCAGCCGGACCCAACCCCGCAAGATCAACAGCATCTATTACGCGATTGACGACCCTGACCGCCCGCGCTCACACGACCGAGGGATTGACGTCGGCTCCGGCCCGGCGCCAGCCAACGGCCTGATGCTGATCCAGGGGCCGCTCTTGCTCGACTGGAGACGTCGGCGATGGGGCCTGATTCCACGGACCGAGAATGGCTGCCTTCAGGGCAATCAGCCGCCCCACATCGACCGGCTCGAGCTTTGGCTGAAAGCGCGGGTACAGATACCATCCCGCCCCGACTGGTTCTTCATCAAACTCCACGCCCACGGGGCTCCTGAATGTGAACATGGGGCCATCCTCGGCGAGCCGATGGCACGGTTCCACCAGGATCTGGCGGATCGTGCCCTGCGCGACCCCGATTTTCATTACCATTACGTGACAGCGCGCGAGATGTACAATCTGGTGAAGGCTGCGGAGGAGGGCTGGAGCGGCACGGTCGCCAAAGCTCTCGATTACCACCTCGTCTGGGAAAGTGGCCTGCCGTCGGCCGGATTCCTTGGCGATCCGTTGGGGAAAGCCCAGGGCGGGAATTCGATCCCCTCGACGCCGTCCGGGAGACCGTGGCCGAAGTCCGATTGAGCGGATCAAGTACGAAAGGGCTCTCCATCCCATCCTCCACAATATCGAGGAGTACGGTCATGCCGACCAAGGTCGCGGAATTCCGTGGGCGGCTCCACTCCGCAGTCAACTATCGGTTGCGGACACTTGCCGGAGGCCGCCTGGCCGCCTACTGCCGGCCGACGTCCATTGCGGTCCTTTTGACCGAGCGGTGCAACGCTCGCTGCCTCCACTGCGACATCTGGAAGAACCGCGGCAAGGAGGCGACCCCCGGCGCCGATCATTGGAAAACCACGATGACCGACCTGCGGCGCTGGCTCGGGCCGGTGCAGGTCGCCTTGACCGGCGGCGAAGCTCTGTTGATGCCCTTCGCGCCGGAAGTGGTTTCCCATGCCTCCTCGCTCGGCCTCCTGGTCGAGCACCTGACCCACGGCTTCTGGCTGGACCAGGCTCGCATCGAGCGGATGGCCATGGGCCGGCCGTGGCGGGTGACGATTTCGTGCGATGGCATCGGCGCGACTCACGACAAGATCCGCGGCCGCGAACACTTCTTCGAGGCGGTCGAGACCACGATCCAGACTCTCCTCCGCCTGCGCCGGGAGCACAAGCTCGGCTACATCATCCGGCTCAAGACCGTGATCATGGAACACAATCTCCACGACGTCCCCGAGGTTGCCCGCTACGCCAGGGCCCATGGCCTGGAGGTGTTCTATCAACCCATCGAGCAGAACTATAACACGGCGGAAGACCCGAGCTGGTTTCTGCATAGCGACAACTGGCCCAGGGACCGCGAGCGCGCCGTGGCCGCAGTACAAGAGCTCATCGAGCTCAAACGCCATGGTTTCCCGATCGCCAACTCGGAGCACCAGCTCCAGGTGATGATCCCCTACTTCCGTGATCCCGAGAAGCTGCTCGTTCTCACCCAGAGCCACAGCGCCCACGACAAACCGCTCTGCGAGGCGCTGACGACGATGCAGATCCAGGCGAACGGCGACGTCAAGTCGTGCTGGTGCATGGACCCGATCGGCAACATCACGCAGACGCCCATCCGCCGGATCTGGGAGGACCGTCCCCGCTGGTGGAAATCGGGATGCTGCCTGGGACGGCGTATGTCAGAGGCCGAGAAGGCCTTCGTGGGCCTGACCGTCGTCTCCTGATAGTTGCCAGTTGCGAGAAAAGACCGGTCTCCACTCGTCACGACTCATGATCATGCCGACTGACTCAACCCTCGACCCCCCCCGATCGGATCGACCGCGGCTCGCAGAGCCCGGGCGACTCAAGCGCGTGCTCTTCGTCTTGAACCTCGATCCCGCCGGGAAGTTCGGCTCGGTCGAAGAGCAGGCCTTGACGCTGGCCCGGTCATTCCGGGAGCGAGGCAGCCTGTTCCTGCCGGTGTTTCTCCGACCGCTCGACTCCGGATCGGTGGAGCAGTACTCGCGGGCAGGGCTCGAGGTCGAGGCGCTGGACTTGGGGCAGTTCCGCCTCGGTACTCTCCGCAACCTGGTCCGGCTCATCCGGCAGCACCGGATCGAGATCGTGCACTGGAACTTCTACCATCCCGTCTTCAACGGGTATCTCTGGGCGCTGGCGGTCTTGAGCCCAGGTGTCGAGCACTACTTAACCGACCATAATTCTCGGCCCGCGGCGGGCGCGGGGCCTGCCCGTCGAGGGCGCTTGAAGGCCTGCCTGGTGAGGGTCCTGATGAGGCGCTACCGCAAGACACTTTGCATCAGCGACTTCGTCCTGGCACAAGCGCGGAGCATGGCCGGCTCGCAAGTCGGGCGGCTTCATCACTTCATTAACACGGATCGGTTCCGGCCCGATCCGTCCGTCCGGAGCCAGGTGCGCCAGGTCCAGGGCGTGGGGGAGGGATTCGTCGCCATCAGCGTCGCCTACCTGATCAAGGACAAGGGCATCGACGTCGCCGTGAAAGCTCTGCCGCAACTGCCCGAGAGCGTCGTGCTCTGGGTCGTCGGCGGGGGCCCGGAGCGGGGCAACCTTGAGGCGTTGGCACAGGGCCTGGGCCTGGGGAGTCGAGTCCGGTTCCTGGGCCCGCAGCGGAACGTCGAGCCATTCATTCAGGCTGCCGACTGCGCCCTGTGTCCCTCGGTCTGGGCCGAAGCCGCGGGCCTGGTCAACCTCGAGGCCCTGGCCTGCGGCCTGCCGGTCGTCGCCAGCCGGATCGGCGGCATTCCCGAATTCGTCGACGACGGCCGCACCGGTTTTCTGTTCGCTCCCGGCGATCACCGCGAGCTGGCCGAACGGATCCGCCAGCTCTGCGATGACCCCGAGCTCCGACAGCGGATGGGCCAGGAGGCCCGGTCCAAGGCGATTCTCAGGTATTCGACCCAAAGCATACTCTCCGAGCACCTGGGCTTGTACCTTCGCGAGGCTCGCGAGACGGCAACGGGACCAGATGATCGGAGAGAATTGCTTTGACTATAACTGTCATGATCACTCACGACTGAAGGGAATCGTCCGCTGTCGACCCCGCGAGCTTGGGCAACCTTCTGAGCAGTTGAACCCGGGCAGACCGGACCGACACGTTCCTCGGCTTGACGCCAAGCGGTGAGGAGAAGGGCGACGCGGCGACCTTCTGTGGACTACGGTTCGGAGCTTTGGGTGAATGCGTCGCCTGGGTACTGCTCGAGTTCGCCTTGAGCCCCACCGATATCCAGGCGGGCGAGGGATCCTCCGCGGCGCCGCCGTCACCCGGCAAGGCCATGATGTCCAGAGAGCCCGTTTGATCCGTCGCAGGCGGCGCGTCCTGCACCACTGCCGACGTGGTGGCGGAAGCGGTCGCCGTGAAGGTGATGTCGGGGGGAAAGATCCAATCGTTCCCACCAAAGTCAATACGGAAGATATAAGTACCAGTGGATGATGGCGTGAAGTTGAACGTTTCCTCTCGAGTTGCGTTATTCAGACCACCGACTCCACTAATACATGTCCATGTATTACCACCATCCGACGATACCGCGGCATACATGCCGGTTGCGAAGTTAGAGTCGCCAGTGATGAGATACTGAACCGTGTAGGTTTGAGCCACGCCCACCTGGCCGGAAGTGGGACCGGTGAAGCTGACCGGCGACTGGATCGTGTTGAGCACCTGGAATGCCGAATCCGGGATGCTCCCCAGGGCCGAAAGCTCACTGGCGGTCCAGCGCTGGTCGTTGACCCCCTCCAGCGATATTCCGCCGCCGGACGTGAGATCAGCCACGATCAGACCATATTGATACATCGCGGTGACGACGGCGCGGTCGATCGGGTCGAAACTGTTGATGTTGGCGTCATACCAGGCTTGCGTGAGCTGCAACCGCGCGCCCATGGGCAACCCTGATGTACTCGATCCCGAGTCCACTCCGTGGCGGGCGGGCCAGACGAACGCGTTCATGCTGAGAAAAGAGCTGATGCAAATGCGGAACGGGTGATCGATCGCCGGTCCGCCTGCCGCCGCCAGCGCCGCCTCGCCATAGTTCACCAGGAGTGGTGACACCGCTAACCCCGCCGCATCCGATGAGGTCCAGAATTCCGTACGGGGCGTGCCGGTCGTCAGGTTGAATATGCTCAACTGTTGTGCTTCCCAGCAGGAGTTGACGGAGTCCCAGCCAAGCCCGTAGGCCTCGTAGATCGTGCTGATTCCGCCCGTCGCTTCATTTCTCACCATGACCAGTGCATGCTGGTCGCCTGATGGCGGAAAGGCCGGTACCGCGCCAGGGGCAACGCCCTCGATTGACATGCCCTGGAAGAAAGGCACGGGCCCAGGATCACTTTCGCCTGCGTAGCCGGCAAGCTCGATGGGCACGAGCGGTTGAGTGCCCGACACCACGTTGTAAGGCATGCCATACCCGCTGTTGCCCCCGTTGGCCGTCGTGGTCGACCAGTCGATATAAAGATTCTCCGACCCGAAACCTGAAATGAGTGAGGCGGAATTGGGCGCGACCCCGTAGTCGGAGGCAGGGCTGCCGAGTGCCTGCCACCATGCCCCGTTGGTGAAGAAGTCGAAGCCGCCGAGATCGGGAGTCTGGTCGCCCGACGGGGCCGTTCCGGAGGATCCAAGCTGGACCTCGGATATGAAGGCGAACGGGGCGGGGTTGGACAGATTACCGTTGTTCGTCATGACGATGTTCCGCACGTCATACAGGGTGGGCGTGTAGGTGAACGTCGCGGAGCGGCTGGTGTTGGTCAGTGTAATCGAGCTGGGGCTGAATGTCCCATCCCCATTCGAGGCCGACGGTGTGAGCTGGACAGGATTGGTGAGCCAGCCGGTTCCGAGCGTGAGCGTGAATGTGGCCGCGGTGGCGACCTCGCCGGAACTTGGTCCAGAGAGCGTGTACGTCGTGACCAGGTTCTGGGCCGTGAAGGTCGCCGCGGGAGGATTGTTCAAGCCTCCATTATCCGTGGTTGCGATCGTGATGCTGCCGGCCCGGGCCGCCGTATAAGTAAACGTGGCCGTGGGGTTGGAGTTCGATAGGACCACACTCGAGGGAGTGAAGGTGCCACCCGCGCCTCCATCGTTGGGGGTCACCGTCACCGGAGAGGCGACGGTCTGGTCGGGGGGCAGCGCGACCGTGAACGCACCGGTGGCTGTTCCGATCGGGCCGGTTGTTTGAGTCGGCGATGTCAGGGAGTAGGTCGTGGCCGGAGAGTTGGCCTTGCCGACGACCATCGTGAGGCTTGCCGTGCCCGTCTTGCCGTACTCGTCCTTCGCCGTCACCGTCACGGTGTAGGTCCCGGCGGATCCGAAGGTATGGCTTGGATTGGCAACCGTCGACGTGCCCCCGTCCCCGAAGTTCCAGCTATAGGTGAACCCCGCCGCCTGGACCGCCGGGCTGACGTCCGTCGTGCTGGCCGCGAAGTTTACCGGCACGCCCGCCGTACCCACTAGATCGCTCAGGGTCACGGTCGGCGCCACGTCGTTCACGGTAACCACCACCGAGCTGCGGCTCGAAAAATTGTTGGGGTCCGTGTCCGTGACCGTGACGGTCGCTGTATAGCTGCCAGGATTCTGATAAGTGTGCGACGGGTTCAAGCTGCCAGCCTGATTCGTCCCATCGCCAAAGTTCCAGGTGTAGGCAAACGGAGCGGCGCCACCGCTTTCTGTCGCCTGGCTGAAGGTCAGGGACGACCCGGCGTTGACCGTCACGGGCGAACCCGCGTTGACTAATGGCGCGCTGAGGACATCGACTGTCTCGGTGGCTGTCCCGGTCTCGCCGTGCTCGTCCGTCGCCGTCACCGTCACGGTGTAGGTTCCGGCGGACGCAAACGTATGGGTCGCGGTTGCGCCGCTGCCGCTGCCGCCGTCGCCGAAGTTCCAGGCGTAGGTGAAGCCTGCGGCTTGATCCGCCGGACACACATCCGTCGCGCTGGCCGTGTAACTCAGTGAGGTCCCGTCAGGTCCCAAGCTGGGGCCAGAAATGCTCGCCGTCGGCGCCGCGTCGTTGACCGTCACCGTCGTGCTCGAACTGCCGCTGTCTCCCGCGGAATCCGTGGCCGTCAGCGTGACGGTATAGGTGCCCGGATTGTCATAGACGTGCGAAGGAGTCAGAGTATTGCCCCCGATGAAGAGGCCGCTGATCACGGCGTTAGGTCCAGCCAGCGACGTTATTTTGAACTGCACGTTGCCGGTGACGCTCCAGGTCAGGTACTCTCCGCCACTGAAATTGCTGATCGTCTGCGTGTTCAGAACCGCGCCGCTGGAGCCATTGAGCACCTGAATCTGCTCGGAGCGCCCCGCCGAGTCCCAGTCCACCGCGTAAAGGCTTACGGCATGCGCCTGGCCGTCAGTCAGATTCACGTCGATCGTGAAGGATGAACCGCTATACCAGCAGGCGGCAATCCGGCTGGTCGATCCCGGAATCAGCAATCCACGCACGTCGGAGGTTGTGGCAGCCCAGGTGTATGAGCTCTGACCCGAGGGTGTCACGGTGGCGTAAGAGGGGTAGCTCGAGGTCGACCCGATCACATTGTAGCCGGCATTGCCATAGACCCCGGTCCAGTTGCCCCGAGTGGTTGTATCGGTATCGATGAAGCTCGGCGGGTTGCCGGGGTATGAGGTGCCGTCGCCGAAGTTCCACGAATAAGTGTACGGCGACGTCCCCCCTGACACTGATCCCGCGAACGTCGCGGCGGAACCCGCGGTGGTGGTGATGTTGCTACCCGCGTTGACGACCAGCGACCCTGACGGTGCCGAAATCGTGATCGTCCCGCTACCTGTGCCAACCTTGCCGTACTCGTCCGTCGCCGTCACCGTCACGGTGTAGGTCCCGGCGGACGCGAACGTATGGCTCGTGCTTGCCCCGCTGCCGGTGTTGCCGTCGCCGAAGTTCCAGGCGTAAGTGAAGCCCGCGGTTTGAACGGCCGGGCTGACATCCGTCGCGCTGGCCGTGAAGCTCACCGGCGACCCTGCCAGTGCCGAGGGATCGGTGAAAGTCACCGTCGGCGCCACGTCATTGACCGTGACCACGACCGAGCTGCTGCTGGTCAGTTGGTTGGCGTCCGTCACGGTGACCGTCGCCGTGTAGCTGCCAGGGTTCGCATAGGTGTGCGAGGGGTCCAGACTGCCAGACTGATTCGTCCCGTCGCCAAAGCTCCAGGTGTAGGTGAACGGAGCGGTGCCGCCGCTCTCAGTCGCCTGGCTGAACGTCAGGGACGACTCGGCGTTGACCGTCACGGGCGAACCCGCATTGACCACAGGCGAGCTGAAGATTTTGGTTGTCTCGCTGGCTGTCCCCGTCTTGCCGTACTCGTCCGTCGCCGTCACCGTCACGGTGTACGTGCCGGCGGACGCATACGTATGGCTCGCGGTTGCGCCGGTGCCGGTGCTGCCGTCGCCGAAGTTCCAGGCGTAGGTGAAGCCGGCGGCTTGAACGGCCGGGTTCACATCCGTCGCGCTGGCCGTGTAAGTCAGAGAGGTCCCAACCGTTCCCGAGCTGGGGCCAGAGATGCTCGCCGTCGGAGCTACTGTCGTAGGCGGGTCCAAGAACAAGCCGCTGAGGACGGCGTTGGCCCCGGCCAGATGCGTGACCGTGATGTCCACGTTCCCGCTGACAGCCCAGTCGAGGTAGACGCCCGAGTGGAACGACGTGACCGTCTCGGAATTCAGCACCGCGCCCGTTGAGGCGTTGCTGATCTGCACCGTTTCGCTACGGGCGGTGCTGTCCCAGTCGAGGAAGTACAACTCCAGGCCGTGCGTCTGGCCGTCGGTCAGGTTCATGTCGACAGTGAAACTGGAGCCTGAGTACCAGCAGGCGGCGATGCGTCCGGTGCCGCCGGCATCCTGGAGCGCCCTCGGGTCGGTCGAGCTCGCGGCCCAGGTGTAACTCAACTGTCCCGCGGGCGTGACGGTGGCGTAGCTGGGCAGGCTGGCCGCGTTGCCGATAACGTCGTAGCCCTGGGAGCCGTAGGTTCCGATCCAGTTACCCTGCGTCGTCGTGTCCTGCTCGATGAACGAGGCTGTCGGAGCTGCCGTCGTAGGCGGATGTGCTGTCGTAGGCGGGTCCAAGAACAGGCCGCTGAGGACGGCGTTGGCCCCGGCCAGGTGCGTGACCGTGATGTCCACGTTCCCGCTGACAGCCCAGTCGAGGTAGACGCCCGAGTTGAACGACGTGACCGTCTCGGTATTCAGCACCGCGCCCGTTGAGGCGTTGCTGATCTGCACCGATTCGCCACGGGCGGTGCTGTCCCAGTCGAGGAAGTACAACTCCAGGCCGTGCGTCTGGCCGTCGGTCAGGTTCACGTCGACAGTGAAACTGGAGAACGAATACCAGCAGGCGGCGATGCGTCCGGAGCCGCTGGCAACCTGGAGCGCCCTCGGGTCGGTCGAGCTCGCGGCCCATGTGTAACTCGACTGTCCCGCGGGCGTGACGGTGGCGTAGCTGGGCAGGCTGGCCGCGTTGCCGATGACGTCGTAGCCCTGGGAGCCGTAGGTTCCGATCCAGGTACCCTGCGTCGTCACATCCTGCTTGATGAACGAGGCCGTCGGAACGCTCAAGAGCTGACGATCCTCGAGCCTCTCGAGTTGAAGCTCATGCCGGACACGTCGACGGCGACGTCGGCTCGGACGCGTGGAGTTCAGACTGTGAACGGCGAGCTTGCTCGGAGAGGAGGGAGGCCACATGGATGCATACTCCATTGATAAGCCGGTATGTGAATGCGGTAGGGGGCTGAGCGGGATAGATCGTCAGTGGGCAGGATCTCAGTTCCGTGACGGATCGTTCCGGAGGGAGACGACTCTCATTCAGCTCAACCCTAGGTCCGGGTTGTTCCGGTGGCAAATCTGCTGGGTTTTTCCCATCCATCGACGAGGGACCGCATCATTCATTGATCTCACTGCGCAACGTCCCTGTTCAGTCCGACGTCGGGTCAGGGTCGCGAAGAACCAGCCTATCCACCAGTTTCTTGAATCCCGCAATCAACGCAGCAGCGACTCAACACAACGTGCAAATATGCACTAAACTTGATGTTC
>Ga0187864_10000683_pt1 | contig 36159 bp, 38 predicted proteins | sample June2016WEW_11_4_FD_132985 | JGI IMG/M metagenome (GOLD analysis project Ga0187864, IMG submission 132985) | Peatland microbial communities from SPRUCE experiment site at the Marcell Experimental Forest, Minnesota, USA - June2016WEW_11_40 | ecosystem: Environmental > Terrestrial > Soil >...
GCACCGAGGGCTGTACCGGAGCAGTCCGCGGGGTGGTCGCTTGTTGCATCAACTCCGCTGCCGGACGAGCTGCTTCGACTGCCTGCGCTTTCACCTGTGCCGGCAGGCTTTCGACGGAGCGAGTTGCCGGCGCTTCCGGTTGTGGCGCCTGAGCAACAGACTGTTGCTGGGATGCGTTTCTGTTCCTGATGAAATCGAGGAGACCCATGGTCGTCCTCCTTTCGCGTTTAACCGCGCCCGGTGATTTGCCTTATCCTGAGCAGATCATGCCCGCTCAATTCCTTGGTCCCGACAAACGAGATTGGTTCTGCCGAAACGTGCTCGCCGAGCTTGCCGTGTATCGCCATGCCGTTGCTGCGGGCAGCCCCATCGCGGCGCATGAAGGACTCCTCAAAACACCGGCTGCCATCGGCCAGAGCATACGCCGTCTTGAGGAACATCTTGGAGATTGGCTGAACGGCGGAGCCCTGATTGATCACTCGGTAAAGAAATCGATCCGCACGACCGAAGCCGGAGGCCTGACGGTCGATTTTGCGGAAAAGGTTCTGGCTGAATCCGAAAGCTTTCTCGCCAATCTCGATGCGATGCAGCACAGCAACCAGGTCCGCCTTGCCTGCATCCATTCCGCCTGGATGGCATACGGACCAGAACTTCAAAGTGATTTTGCGAAACGCGTTCCGGGCGGCACGATTCAGGAGCACGTTATCGGAGGGCCGGGATACCCCGAGAATATCGTCGCTCAGGTTCTCGAAGGGAGTGCCGACGCCGGCATCACCAGCTATCCGCCGAAAGTCCTGCCGCCGCTGAAGCTGCAATTGCTCAAAGATCGCAGACTGGTTCTGGTCTTCTCCGCGAAGTACCCGAAACTTCCCAAGGAAAAGGCGGCGTTGCGACTCGACCGCGTCATCAGCCGCGATGAAAACCTCAAGATCGCCGTGCACCATCGCGCTTCCGAAAGCCCGCTGGGAAACCAGGTCGTTTACTACCTCAACAGGCAGGACGCTTTCACAGGCAAAGGCCAGCTCACGGAAGCCGGCAACATCGCCGAGATCAAGGCGACAATCGAGCGATTTCCGGGCACAATCAGCATTCTTCCCGAAGACGTCATTACCGAAGAAATCGCTCAGGGACGGCTGAAGGCATATCCGCTCGATCCACCGCTTAAGCCTTGGGTGTGGGGCCTTATTTACCGGGGCGGAACGTCGCGCAAGACGGTGCTCCAGCTCATCGAGTGCCTGCGTCCGCTGTTTAAGAAAACCCAGCATAAGTAGCTCAAGAGGATCTTAAGGCCTCTGCGGGCCTGCTTGCGAGCGCTCAAATCCCCGTCAGCTTTCCCAAAGCGCTGCTTTCGCATCGTTGTCCTTGCGAAAGCAGAGTCTCAGTGAAACTCGCCCCGTCTCCGTCGTTCGGAAAAGTCGAATTTTAGGATCAGACTGCTGCTAACGGCGGCGGGACCGTCGCCGCTTGGAGAAAACAATGATCCGATATCTGAGAATTCCGGCGCTGGCGCTGACAGCCCTTGCTAGTGCCTCCGCACAACCGACTGCATTTGAATTTCGCGCCGTCGTTGCCCCCGGCTCGACCATCGCCGGGCATCGCTTCACCGAGGACACGGCCATCGCTGAGGCGGCCATTAACGACGCGGACGAGGTGGCGTTCATCGCGACCTTTATCGAGGACGACGGGCCGCACACCGCCGTATTCACTTCCCAAAGGATCGTCGCCAGGCAAGACGATGTCATCGACGGCAAGTACATCGCCTCGTTCCCCCCGCATGGCGGCGTCGCCATCAACAGAGCGGGCCAGGTGGCCTTTGCAGCCGTTTACACGGAGTCCCTCGACGAGAGAGGACTGGGCGAGATCGGCATTTTCGTGGAAAACCGCCTTGCCGTCCACATGCCCAGGCTTTATGGCCCGGTCGCCTTTTCACTCTCCGACGACGGGCGGGTGGAGCTTAAACAGCAAACGCCTGCCCGGCAGGCTACGGCTTCACAACAAAAGCAAGGCCTGCTCGACCGCATTCGCATCAAGCCACCGAGGCTTCCAAACGACGTTCCGGTCACCGTTGCACCCGAACCTTCGGCACAGCCTCATCAATCCGCCCCGCGTCCGCAACTGGTAAATCCGCTCTCGCCCTTTGAGGTGATGTGCGTCAACCGCCGCGGCGACGTTCTGATCCCTGTGAACCTGGCGCCCCGCGGCTTCATGCTTCTGCTCGGCACGCCCGCGCCCCAAGCTTCAGGGCGCAGATGAAGCAGTTAAGGCGCGCGTGCCCTCTTTAACGGCCGCGCGCCTTTCAAGGAGCAGTTATGGGCAATCGCGACGACATTCTCGACCGGCCGATACTGTCGCTCTCTGAAAGCGATCACGTTCTATTTCGCGACATGACGATAGGCACGGCCATCATAGGGAGTCCGGATTCCGGCAAGACCAGTACCAGCGGCAAGCAGCTCGGACACGGTCTGCTGCGAACGCCAAAATCCGGGGCGCTGATCCTTACCGCCAAGGCAGAGGAAACGCAGAACTGGATTGGCTACACCAAGGCCTGCGGTCGCGAGAAAGACCTCATCGTCTTTAACGCCGACTCCGGCCATTGCTTTGACCCGCTGCATTACGAATGGACGAGACCCGGCCGCGGCGCCGGGGATCTGGAAAGCATCATCGATTTCTTCTCCACTCTCGTTTCCATCGGCAAGAAAGAGGGCCACGGTCACGACCCCTTCTGGGAGCGCGGCAACGAGCAGCTCATGCGCAATTGCATCAAGCTCCTCGATCTCGCGGGCGAACGCATCTCGATTGCCAATATCGACCGCGTAATCAAATCCCTTCCGACGCGGCCGGAGGAGCACGAGGAAGCCCCCTGGCAGGAGCAGTCCTATTGCGCCGGGCTCATCAAGGCGATCAAGGCCAGAAAAGACACTCTCACCGCCGATCAGTGGAGCGATCTGGACTTCGCCACGCAGTTCATTTTCCGCAAGTGGCCGGCGTTCGATGAGCGCCCGCGCAGCTCGCTGGAGATGACCTGGTCGGGGATGGCCGACAAGTTCCTCTTCAATCCTTTCAACCGTCTGTTCTGCGGCGGCAAGTGCACCTTCACGCCGGAGATGACGACGCACGAGGGAAAGATCGTCATCTGCGATTTTCCGATGCTGGAATACGGCCACGAAACAGGGCGGCTGATCAACGTCATCCTCAAGCTGATTTTTCAGCGGGCGTGGCTCAGGCGCAAGCTCTCGGAGTCTCCCAATCCGGTTTTCCTCTGGCAGGACGAATTCCAGTATTTCGTGACCAGGCGGGATAACTTCTTTCAGCAGACGTGTAGAGGCAGCCGCGTCGCGGTCGTATGTCTCACCCAGAACATTCTCAACTTGTCCGAGGAGTTGGGCGAGCAGCAGCCGGGATCGAAGACCAAGTCCTTTCTTGGCAATCTGAGCGGCCTCAAAATCTTTCATCAACAAAACGAAATCGAAACCTGTAACTATGCCGCTGACCAGATCGGCAAGGAATACCGATTTCTGGACAGCTACCATGCCGGCGGCGCCGACGCCGCACATTCGCACGCGAGCGTGGGGGGCTCCCAGCAGCTCGTTCACCTTATCGAGCCCATCGAGTTCTCGCGGCTCACCAAGCCCGACTCCGCCAATCCCTATGCGGAGGCGATTGTCTACCAGTCGGGCAAGCCGTTTAACGCCACCAAAACCAAAAGCAACCCGAAAGGACGCAACTATCTGCGCGTGCTCTTCTCGCGCGAGGTGTGAAAGGAATCGCCATGATGCCATCCAAATCGCAGCAACCCATGGGTGTCGATCATTTCCAGGACACGATGATCAACATCGTTTACAACGTCTGCAGCATCGTCACCATGCCGGTGGAAATGGGCTTAAGGCCGTTTGCCGGCACGAGATACTTTCCACCGCTGATCATGTTTTTCAGCGGGGTGATGATGCTGTTCATCCCGCTGTTCTTCAGCTTCGCCGGAGCTGTCGGCCGCGCTCTCCCGTTCGTTAGGGTTCAGGCTCAGATGGGCTTTATCGGCATGTGGGGCTTATCGAAGCTGTTCTTCCTGGGCTGCCTTATCCACGGCATCCGCAAATGGCGCCTGATGCTGCACATGGAGCGCGAGAAGGTCAGCACCTTTGAAGGCCAGGCGCTCTTTTTCTTCGGCTGGCTTCCAGGGGCCTCGTTCTGGCGCGTGCGCATCGTCTATGAGCCGCTGTTCCTGTTGGCGCTTTCCAGCGTTTTGCCGAACTTGTTCGTCATTGAGCCCGGAGTCGGTTCCTTCCTGTTCATCTCGGCGATTTTCCTCGCGATGAAAAACTACACCGCTTGGTACATGCAGTGGCAGTTCATCCGCGAGCTGATGGACATGAAATTCGCAGGTCCCATCATCGCCCGGCTTGCCGAAAACCCCGACAACGACGACGAGCTGAACAGCATTCATCTGGCGAGCTTCCCGAAGAATCTGCCGCCCGATATCAGGCAGGCCGCGGTGGCGCATCTCGCCCGCGTGTTCTCTCCTGAAGATTCTCCGGCTGAACCGAGGCCAAAACCATGAAGGACAAAATCAAAAAGGTCCTGGGCGTCTGCATCGTTATTTTCGTCGCCTCCTACTTCGTCCACTCCATGGTCATCAACTATGAGCGCGCGGCCTACTACCAGCAGCAAGCCATTCGCGCCCAGCAACGCAAACAGGCAATGGCAAAAGCCAAGGCCAAAGCCAAAGCAACACCGCCGACTACAAAGACCCCTACCCCTTCGGCATCACCCGCGGCCCCCAGCGTTGCCCGCAGATCCGTGCCCCGAGTGCTGCCCAAACCGGCACCAGTGTCGCCGTTTGCGAAGATTTCCGGCATATGGCGGGGAGGAGCGGCCCTCGATGGCAGGGGAATCTGCAACCTCAAGTTTGAGCTGAACGAACTAGCGGAGGGCCGCTTCACCGGCTATTCCACCATGACCTGCACGGCAACAGGCCCACTGATGGCGGACAAGAAGATTAATCAGCGGGCAAGCGCCCTGAACCGGATGGACCCGGAAGCGGCGATACTTACCGGCGCGGTCGAGAAAGGCTCCATCGAGTTTCACGTAGATAAAACCGTGGGCGCGGATGCCCAGGGATGCGCCCCTACATCCTTCAGCCTTACACCCTTCGGCGCAAACCAGCTCGCAGCCGAATGGCAGGAGGCGACATGCGCGGGCGGCCACATGATTCTCAGGAAGGTGCGGCAATGAAACTCGTGGAGTGGCCCGATAATTTCCCGGACTTAAGCGATGCCACACCGAATCTCCCCGCTTTAAGGCGCATTGGGGCGGCCTTCGCGGTCATGCTGGTTTTCTCCATGGTGATGGTGTTCGTCACCATGGCACACCCTCCCCGGCCGCGGATGCAGAAAACCACCCGCCCCGCCGCGTGTGCATCATGCAACTGCGAGGGGCAGTGCATGCGGCAACGGGTGAGATAAGCGGGCATGTTATGGCAAGCGTGGAAACCGTCCGCGTGCTCACCGTTACCGAAGCCGCCCGCGAGTTGCGCTGCTCGAAAGCGCATGTCCATCACCTGATCGCGGGCACGGTGCCGGGCGTTGCGCCCCTGCCCTCCCTGTGGCTGGGACGGCGCCGCCTTATTCTGCGCACGAGCTTCGAGGAGTGGCTTCGGGGCAGCGAACAAAACCATGGAAAACTGCTATGATCCGATCGAACCTGGATGAACGCCGCAGGCGCACGGAAAGGACAAACGTGCACAGGCAACGTCATCAGAAAGGCAGTCTGCAGGTAAGGCAGCACGGGAAGCGCAAGATGTGGGTCCTGCTCTATCGCGACGGAGACACAAGGAAATACGCAACGCTGGGGCTCTACGCGAAAATGAGCAAAACGCAGGCGGAAGGCAAGCGGGACGAGCTGATAGCGGAAGCGAACGCAAGGAACGCCAATGCTCCCGATCCTCACATCACCTTCGGGGAGTTCCTCGAAGGAACCGCCCTTCCCTTCCTGCGGTCGAAGTGGAAACGGTCTACCGCCGCAACCACGGAAAACCGCATTCGGCATCACTTGGGAACGGAATTCGGCGAAAGGCCGCTATCCAACCTGGGCTTAAAGGAACTGCAGCAGTTCCTGAACGCCAAGGCGGAGAGTCTATCGCGCAGCGTCGTGGCGCATTTGCGCTGGGATCTGCGTAGCGTATTCCGTCTGGCGCTCGCGGAAGGCTATGCCGACCGCGACCCGACGGCGGCGTTATTCACGCCGAAGGAGGCAGCCCCCTCCCCGTCCCCATCGATGAGCAAAGAGGAGGTGGAACAATACATCAATGCATTGGACCTACGCGAGCGCGTCATCGCGCTGCTTGCGATTTTCGTTGGACTTCGGCCCGGAGAGATTCTGGCGCTCAAGCGCCGCCATGTAAGCGGCGACTGTACCAAGGCCAGGATCGAGCAACGCATCTATCGCGGGGACATCGACACCCCGAAGACGACCAACTCCAGACGCACCGTCGCCATTCCGCCCAAGACGGCCAGCCGCTTGAAGGAATGGATGGAGCTGGTTGGCAGCGAACCCGAGGCTTGGGTATTCGCCTCGGAGAACCTCTCTACCCCGATGTGGAGGGACAACGTGTGGTACAGGCACATGAAGCCCAGGCTGGAAACAGTCGGGCTTGAGTGGGCCACGTTTCAGGTGCTACGCAGGACGCATGCAAGCCTGGGCCACGATGCGGGAATCGATCCCAAAGTCGCGGCCGACCAGCGCGGGCATGGCATCGGCGTGGCGATTGACGTTTATACCAAGGCGGCTCTGTCCAAGCGCGCCGAAGCGGCAGAACGGCTCGAAAATGCAGTTCTCACCGCTTAACTGAGTGAAATGGAGTGAAGGAAGTTGCTGGATTCGCCCAACTGCTTGAAAAGATGGAGCGGGAGATGGGACTCGAACCCACGACGTCCAGCTTGGGAAGCTGGCATTCTACCACTGAATTACTCCCGCTTGCCTTACTTCTCTTCTACTTACCTGTTTTCAAAGCACTTAGGCCGCTCTACTGCAAGTCTATTCCGTCTATTACGTCCATCCAAAACCATGGGTTTTGACCGCAAAATGGACAGTAAAGTGGACAGTAAACCAGTCTGGGAAGCCTCGCCTCCGCGGTTCTCGTTTACAGTCCACTTTACTGTCCATCCCACGACAGATTCAACATATCACACTGTGCGTCCAACTCGGTAGAACGCGGAGCCCGACTTGGCGGCGCGGAGTCGGCGTTGAACCAAGAGAAGTTGGTCTCCCGTATGTTCATGCCTTTCACTGCCCGGCTCGATCATTCCCAAGAACAGCGTCGCCATCAGTTGCGCCCCCCGGAGATCACGGTACCAACTATCCCCCGCGAGCTCGGGCTTTGAGGATGAAGCTGCCGGAAACGGAGTTACGGTAACAATAATAAGGATGCTGAGGTGGCCACGCCCGCTTAGGGAGTTGGAGCGGTTGGCGGAGTTGTTGCACTGATTGAGGGGATGTGGGCTCGATCCAAAAGGTGCATGGCCAGACTGCTGAGGCGCAGATACTCGTAGGCGCGGATTGGGTCGGTGATGTTTCCGTCGGCCGTGTGGCTTTTTTCATTTCGGAATCGATCAATGGCCATGGCAAGAAACTTCACACCATTCTGAAAATCCTCGTCTACATGTGGAGCTGCAGCTCCATCTACGTAGAGTTTCCCTGTTCCAAACGCTTCCGATCCAGTCTCGTGGGTTGTCAAAGAGCGGAGCCTATCTCGAACAACCTTGAAGCCCTTTTCGACTGCCTCGGCATAGTCGCCGCCAGCGTACAACGTGTGACATCGTGAATAAATCTCGGGATGCAGGCTCTTTATCCCAGCGGCATCTTCTGACTCCGGCAGCGCGAGCGGCAGCCGCTCAATCAGGCTCTCAAGTTTCTGAATCCCCACGCGAACCGCTCTCTTCCTATACTCGAACGTTGATGATGAGGATGAGCGCTCCATTGTTTCGGTGGCAAACTCAAACTCCATCGCCGTCTCCTTCCCCTCATAGATAGCCTTAAGTTCCGCGATTGAGCCGTTTCGCCATGTCGCGAAGAGATGGAGCCAATCGCGGTATCCTCCGGTTGCGTCGGCGAGTTCTACTTTCGCAGCGACGTCTTCACCCGCTCGAATGCGGTCGGCCAGCACCTTTCCAGCGCGCTCAACAGGCATGCGGAGTTTGGCCATAGTGGATATGATAACGCCCCGGCCAGCAGTAAGCCCGCGCATTTACGGAGCAGCATCGGCGTACTCGCCCATAATTTCTTGCAGTTGTTTCTTATGGACTATTCCGAGAGGAGCCCGAGGTCGAGCTGATTCGCTTTTCCTTGAGTTCCGTCACGCCTTCGCGACCTTTTCAGCGCCACAGCGTTCATGCAGTAACCGCAGGCGACTGGGAGCGGGACCATCGGGGAATACGTGGGCCCAGATGAGCGTCGCAGATGTTGCAGAACCGTTTCAATTCTTTTCAGGAATGAAGGTCCGTCAAAGCGATACGCAACCGCATTTTCTTTGACCGGCTGAGTGAATGAGGGCCAACTGGTGCCGGACTCGAATTTTTCTGACGCATCGAAGAGAACAGTCTCGCAGCAAAGGCAGGAATAGATTCCCGGCTCGAACAGGCTGCTCATTTGGGAGCTAAAGGCGCGTTCCGTTCCCGCCAGCCGGGTGACGTGGTATTGCTCGTCGCTTAGCAGCTGCCGCCATTCGGCGTCCGTCTTGACGACTTTACGATCCGGCGCGGGATTGCCGCCCTTCGCCAAATTCAAAACATCGGGCCACTTGCGCATCATCTTGTATTTTAAGCGCGGGACCTGAGATAGTAACAGTCAAACTGCTTTGCGCGAGGATGCGCCCAAGGGAGCATCGTCGCTTCCAAGGGCTCCATCAGTTTTCGCGAAGTCCTAACGTTTATAACAATCTGGGGAATCTGCTTTCGCTCAAACTGCAACCCCAGCGGCTTGAACAGATGGAGTTCGGACATAGTTTTGGCACAGTGGAATGGGGTGAACCCCTCCGTTGAGACAAATTGGTACGCCTGACTGCGGAGGGCGTTAACTCAGGGTTTGCGCCACTTGTCCCGGTGGCCAACATCCGTATTGCGGACTCGCTCGACCAGAACCGGACCCCCATTGTTGATTTCTTTTGCCCGTTCGATTGCTTCGGCTTGAGTTGGTTCTACGGCGCTCGCGCGTTCTGAACCGCCGCGGCGGACTGCGTAATCCCCTTGGGGACGACGCTCTACAAATAATTCGTCTATTGCCATACGAAAAACTCCTGTCTGACATTGTACCGCACCATATGGGGGCCAAGAGCTGTAGCACGGCCATATGTTGCGGTTTGGTTACTAGCTACCAGAGCCCGGGCAGATCGGGAAAGCGCCGATACACTTTCTGCCGTGTTCATTATTGAATTGTGTTCACGTACCGTGTACACTCTTTAATAGTGAACAGATCCAGGCGCTGAGTTGCCTATGACAACCAACGAACACCGCATATTACACGCCGCTGGGCAGGCCCTCAAGCGAACCACGGGGCTCGATGCAGAGATCCATCCGACCCCAGTCGGTCCGAATCACGCGGTCGATGCCATCCTCGAATTGACCACGAATCAACGTAAACACCGCTTCCGCGTCGAAGTCAAAGCAGTGGACCGGTTCGAAACCCCCGCGCTGATCAAAGCCCAAGGCAAAGCCCGCCGCGAACCGACCTTGCTGGTCGCACCTTACATTACCCGCGAGGTTGCCGAGCGTTGCCGGCAGCTCCATTTACCGTTCATCGACACCGCCGGTAACGCTTATCTCGAAGGGACGGGGCTGCTCGTTTACGTGGCTGGCAACACAAAGCCAATCGAACTTCGCCAGGATCACTTTCGCGCCATGAACCCCGCTGGTCTCCAGATCGCATTTGCTCTCGCGTGTCGGCCGGCGCTGGTTCAAACGAATTATCGGGAGATCGCCGCGCGAGCCGGAGTAGCGCTCGGAACCGTGGGGCCCGTTATGAAGGATCTCGAAGCACGAGGATATCTGCGGTTCCAGAAGGAACCGGATCGAAAACTGCTCGACCCGGAACGCATGGTCGAAGAATGGGTCACGCACTACCCCGTAACGCTGCGCCCCAAACTCAATCCGCGGCGCTTCCGGGCCGACAACGAGCGTCTTCAGCAAGCCGACCTGATGCAACAGAACGCCTACTGGGGAGGCGAGGCAGCCGCAGAGAAGCTGACACGGTACCTCAAGCCGGTCCAGTTCACGATCTATGCCCGTGAACCCATTGCCAAGCTGATCGCAGCCGGACGGATGCGCGCCGATCCGACGGGTAACGTCGAAATTCTGGACGCGTTCTGGAACTTTGAGCCTGAAGATTTTCCAGATGTCGTTCCCCCCCTGCTTGCTTATGCCGACCTTCTGGCGACACATGACGGCCGCGATGCGGAAGCCGCGCGGATGATTTATGAACAACGAATCGCCCCTGCATTCCATCCGGCCAAATAGTCCCGTCGATCCCTCGGTCGTCCGCGTGCTTCGTGCACTCGATCCGATCGCACATGCAGTGAATTGCGACTACTTTGTGGCGGGTGCGACGGCGCGGGATCTCATCCTCGTCAATGTTCATAATCTGCGACCAGGTCGCGCTACTCGCGATATCGATTTTGGGATCGCAGTCGAAAGCTGGGATCAATTTGCGCGGTTGAAAAACAGCCTTGTCGCAACCGGCGAATTCGAGTCTGACAGCAGGATGCTGCAGCGGCTAATCTACTCCGATCACGCAGCCGGATTCTCCATCCCGATTGATCTCATTCCGTTTCGCGGAGTCGCCTCCACCAAAAGCACCATCGAGTGGCCGCCAAGCCGGGACATCGTCATGAACGTGGCAGGTTTCGAAGAGGCTTTGGCGTCGTCCGTTTCAATAGAAATAGACGAGAATCTCAAGGTGCAGGTGGCGTCACTGCCGGGGCTCACACTGCTCAAGCTTGTCGCCTGGTCCGACCGGGGCCGAGAAACCAATAAAGACGCTGCCGATCTCTACCGGCTCCTAACCGCCTACGCCGATGCCGGGAATACAGATCGCCTCTATGACCACGAAAGCGATTTGCTGGAAGCGGTTGGTTTCGATATGGAACTGGCCGGCGCGGAACTGCTTGGTCGCGACGTAGCCAGCGCTTGCTCGGCCGCACCTCTTGACCAGATTCGATTTCTGATGAAATCGGAGCGTGAACTCGAACGACTGACGAATCAGATGATTGAGAGCTCGTCATACGCAGAAGCGCGAGCCGCCGTAGAACGAACAGTGAACGCGTTCTGCCGCGGTCTCCTACAGGAGCCTTGATAATTCTCGCCCCGTTAGTGGCCTATCTTATTGAATGCATGGCTGAAATGAAGCATCATCTATAGAGTTCGAGCGATCTGAGAAGGACCAATGAAACGTCGCGTAGGCAGAATCTCGACAACAATGCGGGAAAGTCGTGCGCGGTCATCGCAAGTTCCGGATCAATACTTTGGCTATTCACTCCAAGCCATCAGGTTTCTCCACCTGCTTCTGCAGGCGCCCCCGGGCACGATGGTGAGCCTTGAAGTCTTCGAGGACGTCGGTACGCTTGCGCCGAATGGGCGGATACTTGCCTCACAGGTCAAGACGGGCTTAGTCAAGAACCCCCTGACGGACCGATCGGTTGAGCTCTGGAAGACGCTGGCTAACTGGGTTTCGGCTGTCGAAGCCGGTGCTCTCGAACCATCCTCGGCGATATTTGAGATTTATGTCGGCAAACATAGGTACGGAACGCTTGCCCTGGCATTTCACAATGCTCAGTCGGAAGCTCAAGCAACGGCCGCTATTGGGGCTGCGGGAGCCGCGCTCTTCGGGAAAGGAAAGACACGCCGAAAACTTCCAGCCGATCTTTCAGTCCACGTCTCACGTGTCCTCGATTCAGATCGAGGACGCCTTGCTCAGATCGTCAAAAACATGCGGATCGCAACCGCAAGACATGATCCCCTGGCGGACCTTCGTCCACTTGTGGTGACCAAGTGGGTCAGGCCAGAGAGCATCGACGTTGTCATTCAACACGCGCATGGTTGGCTAAAGGAGCGCCTCGACAGCCTGCTCCAAACGAGAAGACCGGCTATCATCTCTGTGGACGAATTTATCGAGGAAATGCGCCGGTTCATGCCGCGTTGCGACTTTCGTCACATTATCGTAAATATGGCGGGTCCACCAACTGCGGAACAGATTGCCGCTGAGCGCGTGAAGACATATGTGCGCCAACTTGAATTGATCGAACTGGAAGAGGAAGGGACGCTGGAAGCGATCAACAGCTACTTACGGGCAACGGTGATGCGAACGAAACTCAGCGAAGACGGCATTGTACACGACGATAGCTTCACGGACTTCGAGGAAGCCCTAACAAGTTTTTGGCGCAACAAGGGGCGGCAGAACCACCTGTCTCATCCGGGCCACACAGAGACTCAGAGGGGCCAGTTGTTGTTCAGCGATTGTTGTCTGCACCGCCAGAAACTTCAAGGACTGGAACTTCCTGACTACTTCACGCCAGGCAGCTTTCAATCGCTCGCTGACGAAATGGAAATCGGCTGGCATCCCGCGTACGAGATTCTGCTGAAGCAGCGAGGGGAATAACATGTCGGATGCGCTCCACAGGGAAGTACGCGCTGTCCAGAACCCCGCACTTGGTGCCATGCTCCTCTGGCGATGTTGCGTAGGATACTCTTCTTCTCATGAGCGAGCTCAGCCCGCTCCGCTGCCCTTATTGTTTCTGGTACTGCCCATGCTTTTGCATAAAGAAACAGCGGAGCTCGTGATGTCGACGCAACGAGGCTCAGGACTCAGGAAGTTCGTCGAAAAATTCCAACTCGCTGCCCAAAGCAAGACAGACTTGTTGCTCGCGATAGGGCCAAGGGCACAAGCGATGCGAACGCTTACGAGCGATTCATTGGGTCTCGCTGTTGTAAGCAACCTCATTACTGTGGACCAGACTACTGGTAGGGTCATCGCCTTGTCGGAAACTCCAGCCACGGCAGGTATTCCTCCCAGCATTCGACCTCTACTCGGTGCGGCCGATAAACTCGGCGCGTGGTTTGCCCAGGTGTCGGACTATGAAACGGCTCTTCTACTACAGGTGACGCTCTAAAATGCAATTTGATATCGCCAAGGTAATTCTCTGGCCAAAAGATGGCACCAAAGCAGTTCGAATTGTTGAATTCGTCAGCGGTCGGCTCAATATAATAAGCGGCGTGTCACGAACGGGTAAGTCGGCAATTATCCCGATCATCGACTACTGCCTCGGTGCCGACAAATGCACGATTCCAACTGGCATCATCCGACAAAAGACCGGTTGGTTTGGTGTAATCGTTCGCACGCCGGAAGGCGAGAAACTGATTGCACGGCGCGAACCCGAATTACAGCAGGCGACCGATGACATGCACATCGAGGAAACGGCGGGTGTCCTCACCGTCCCGGCCACGATCTCAAAGAATGCCAATCGAGACCTCGTGAAGCAGCGGCTCGATCATCTTGCGGGACTGACCAAGCTCAGCTTCTCCATTGAAGATCCAGCTGGCGGACTCGGCCGTCCTAGTTTTCGTGATCTCGCCGCTTTCGTCTTTCAACCGCAAAACATCGTGGCGAATCCCAACGTGCTCTTTTATAAGGCTGACACGGTCGAGCATCGGCAAAAGCTGCGGAGCATCTTCCCATATGTGTTAGGAGCCATCAATGCGGAGACAATGGCAGCCCGGCATGAACTCCATCAGCTCGAACGCGAGCTCCGACGGAAGGAACAGGAACTGGCCGAAATTCGACGGGTCTCTGAGCGATGGCGCGCGACCGCCCTCGCGCGCGTCGCAGAAGCCAAAGAGTTGGGTCTCTTGCCAAGCAATGTTCCGAGACCAACAGAATTCGAAACATCCATCGAAGTGCTCCGGGCGATTGTGGCTGCGCCGCGGTCAGAGTTAGCTGTCACCACTGAGTCACTTAGCGAGGGCATTGAAGAGCTGAACCATCTCAATCAAGAGGAAGAAACTCTTGCCCAAGAGCTGTCGCGATTGCGCAAGCGCTATGCCGAAATGGAGGAGCTCAGGGCCAACACCGCCACATATAAAGACGCGATTCAGCTCCAGCGCGAGCGGTTACATGTCAGCAGATGGTTAAGTGATCAGGTGTCAACTCAACACGAGTGCCCTGTTTGCGGCAGCGGACTAGACCGAGCAACTCAGAAGTTGAGTACGTTAGTGACGAGCCTAGAAGAATTGGAACGCACAGCAGGACGGATCGACGCAGTACCACCGAGCTTCGACCGGGAGATGGAAAGAGTCCGGAGCCAGATCGGCCAATCAACGGAGCGGTTGGCCGGCATACGGATACGCCAGACGGCCCTCGAGACGCAGTCTGAGAGCGCTCGGCGGCAACAATACAGCCGACTTGCTGCGTCGCGTTTCACGGGTCGACTCGAATCGGATCTGAAGACGCTGGCAAGCGTCGGTCAGGATGGCGAACTCACAGCTGAGGTGGCGACTTTGCGCGATCGAGTGCTGGCACTGCAACGCATGGTTGCGGAGGCAGAGATTCAAACGAGGATGCGGCGGGCCTTAGGAGCCGTCAATCTGATGGCGGGCAGAATACTTCCACTGCTCGACGCGGAACGCCCGAATGACCCTCTTTCGCTCTCTGAGACGGAACTAACGATACGCGTACAAGGTACGGATCGTGAGGATTTTCTATGGGAAATCGGAAGCGGGTCGAACTGGTTGTCCTATCACGTCGCGGTCTCACTCGCGCTGCAACAGTATTTCGTGGGGCGGAGCGCCTGTCCAGTTCCGTCTTTCATCGTGTATGATCAGCCGAGTCAGGTCTATTTCCCCAAGAGGCTCGCTGAGAAATCGGATGATGAAATCGAGGAGCCGACTCTCCGAGATCAGGACGTGGAGGCCGTGCGGAAGGTCTTCTCCGGAATGGCCACTGCGCATCCGGAGGCCAAGCTGGCCGTGGCCGTAGCGCCGGCGAACTGGAGAAAATCTCGTCGTCTCATGACAATCCAAGAATCGGCGGGCAGATCCACGGTAACAAACCGTGCGCCTCATCGCCAACGATTCTGGTTGCAATTTCTCTGATTCCCGGGTGATCGACCGAGTCGCTTCGATCTGCGAATAACGGGAGCGGAATGCTCAGACCGGCTATACTGGGAAACTTCTTCACAAGGAGCAGAACCAGTGTTTCAAAATCTCGGTCCTATTTACAGCCTGAGGATTGCCGCGATCCTGACTGCCCTGCTTGTTGTGAGCCCCGGCGTTGGCGCGCAACAGGCTCCAGCGAGATTTCATTTACAGGACGCCAGCGTTAGCGATATCCAGCGAGCGATCGTGGCCAAGCAGATCACAAGTGTGGCTCTTGTCGAACTGTACCTGAAGCGAATCAAGGTTTACAACAACACCTGCGTGAGCGAGCCGATGGGAATTCTCGGACCGATTACCACGATTCCACACGCCAGGCAGATCAACGCGCTCTCGACGCTGAACTTGCGGCCGTCGGCGCGAAAGACATGGGGCTTCGATGAGCGTAAGGCGCGCAGCATGACAGACACGCGTGATGACGATCCGAGTATGCCCGACGCGCTGGAGATCGCGGCCGCGGAGGATCGGCAATTCAAGCAGACCGGAAGGCTCGTTGGCCCGCTGCATGGTGTCGTCCTAGCTATCAAAGACCAGTACGACACATTTGACTTGCGCACAACTTCTGGCGCCGACGTCCAGTACGCGAACGACCGCCCTCCGGAGGATGCCACCTTCGTCAAACGGCTGCGGGATGCCGGAGCGATCATTCTGGCGAAGGCAAATCTGGCCGAATATGCAACGGACGGCGCGCGCAGTTCCTTTGGCGGGACTTTCTGCAATCCGTATGACACGGAACGCGAACCAGGCATGTCGAGCGCGGGCTCGGCGACATCGGTAGCAGCAAACCTTGTGACCTGCGCGATCGGTGAAGAAACCGTTGTGTCGATCCGATGGCCGGCATCCGTAAACAGCCTTGTTGGGCTCGCACCGACGCAGGAACTGGTTAGCCGGAAGGGAATGATGGGGGCGGGCCTGACTACGCGTACCGGGCCGATCTGTCGTAACGTGCAAGATGCTGCAAAAATACTGGACGTAATCGCCGGCTACGACCCACAGGACGAAATGACCGCGTTCAGTGTAGGACGCAAGCCGGCCCAGCCTTATTTCAGCATCGCCGCGACGCAGCGGCTGGATGGAGTCCGGATAGGCGTGATTCGTGAATATATGGCTAGGAAGCTCTTCTCCAAAGCCGACGAGGAAAGTATCGATATCATCGAGCACGCCATCGACGATCTTCGCAAGCTCGGCGCGACGATCGTGGATCCTGGTCCGGAAGGCGCATTGTTCCAGGGCTGCATCTCACGTTATGCACCGGAACTGTTAAACACCGCGTTTACGCGTCAGTATCGGGAGCTGTTTCCGGTCGATGCCGCCGGCCAGCCCCAATCCGATCACACGGCCACGCTTCTGGATATGTACGCCGATCCGACGCGAGTGCCGCAAAGCCTTTCGCTGCGCAGTCTCAACGGTCAGGGTGTAGAGGGTGAAGGCAAATACATGATGAACAAGTACCTGCGAGAACGTCGAGACGCCAATATCAAAAGCAACGCAGACCTCATCGCGAAGGCGAGGTTCTACGCGGATCCTAATTTTCCCGATAGGAAACAGGCCAGGCAAGCCGCGGAGCGCGCCACTATGTTGGACACCTCGGCACGCCTTCAGACCCGCTACGCCCTTCAAAACCTTTTGCTGCAATGCATGCAAGAACAGCGGCTCGACGCGCTAGTCTCCCCTATGTCCACTGTCCCGCCGCGAAAGCTCACGGCGTCGCGTGAACCGAACGCCAACGGTCGCTCTCCGATTGGCTGGTCACTGATCGGTCAGCAGGGTTTCCCCGCTATCACCGTACCTGCAGGCTTTACGACGCAGGTCTGGGATCGTGTGTACGATGCCAACGGCAGCACGCGCTTAGTCGGCCCCATAAGTGCCAACTTGCCCGTCGGCATCGATTTCATCGCACGCCCGTTTGACGAGACAACGCTATTTCGCATCGCCTCGGCTTTCGAAGCAGCAACCGGGCATCACAGGCCGCCGCCGGAGTTCGGACCGCTGCCTGACGAACCGTAGTTTCCTCCCGCGCTGTAGGCGACGCCTCTTCGCTTGCCGACTTGCAAGTGACGGTTTTCGGTTCTCGCATACCACCAAGCGTGAAATCATCCCCACCCTTATTCAGCGGATCGAGATTAGGCTAAGAAAAATTCGCTGATGTCCCTCGTCTACCGACCGAAGCTAGCGCGCGTGCCCTCGATCCAATTATTGTGACATTGTCACGGGCGTGTTAGGTCCTGTGCTGGCCATAAGGTACGGTTTTTCAGTGACTTCGCACTCTCGGGTCAAATTCACACCCAAGCGTAACTCGGCGGGTCCGTCGAGCGAACTATAATAGCGAAGTGTGAAATCTGCCCCTATGGGCACGTAGGAAGAGAGGAACCATGAAGAGTATTCTAAGAGGTCTGTGCTGTGCGGGTTTGCTCGCCAGCTTCGCTCTGTTCGCTTCGGCCGCCACCATGACGATGAAGGGTATGATCAGCGACAGCATGTGCGGTGCCAGCCACGCGAAAATGATGGCCGGTCATCCCGGAATGACCGACGCCCAGTGTACGCAGGGTTGCGTGAAAGGCGGCGCCAAGTACGTATTCGTCTCGAAGGGGAAGGTCTACCAGATCGCCAACCAGGACATGGCGGCCGTGATGAAGGAGGCGGGAGAATCCGTCAGCTTGACCGGCGATTTCAACGGTGACACCATTACCGTGTCCAAGGTGATGATGGCCAAGAAGAAGTAGGCGCCGCTCGACAGGAGTGGCTTTCCGTGAAACTGGTGCTGGTAAATGGGGGACGCTGTTGGCAGCGTCCCTGGTGACGCTCGGGCTTCTCGCCGCGAAACCCGAAGACCTATGAAGAGCCGCGCTTGACGTTCGGCGACAATGCGAGCGGCTTTCTCTCGGCGAAAGAGCGCGATCGTCTTGCCGAGGAGATTGATCGGCCCGAAACCCTGCCCAACGGAAACGTGCTGCTACACGAGACAGCGGGTTGATATTCTGAGAACGGGTGTCTTCGTCAACTGCAGTTGTTGTTCTATCTCCTGAAAACTGGCGCAGCCGTCTAGCACATTGGACAAAGGGCGAGGCACTTCTCCAGCACGAAGACAAAATCCTGCTGCTGCTCACGCTCATCATCGGAGCAGTGGTCGGGCTGGTGGTGGCGGCATTCATCTTCGTCACCGAAAATCTGGGTGCGCGTATGTATCCGGCGGGAGGCGCAGCCTGGCGGCGCGTTCTGATCCCCACCGGCGGCGCGCTCATCACCGGTTATCTGCTGTCGCGCTTCTTCACCAACGCCCGCGGTAGCGGCATCCCCCAGACCAAAGCGGCGCTGTTCCTGCGCGATGGTTTCATCAGCCTTCGCACGGTACTCGGAAAGTTCGGATGCTGCTCGGCATCGCTTGCCAGCGGCATCGCGCTGGGACGTGAAGGGCCGTCGGTCCAGGTGGGGGCGGGAATCGCATCAGTGCTTGGACGGCGGCTGGGCCTGGGGCCTAATAGGATTCGCGAGCTCATTCCAGTGGGCGCGGCGGCGGCTCTCGCGGCGGCATTCAACACACCCGTGGCAGCCGTGCTGTTCACGCTCGAAGAAGTGATGGGCGATCTGCACGCGCCGGTGCTCGGCTCCATCGTGCTGGGCTCCGCGACGTCGTGGGTCACGCTGCACCTGCTGCTGGGCGATGAGCCGCTGTTTCATGTTCCGTCGTACCAGCTCGTCAGCCCGATTGAGTTCATCACCTACGCTGTGCTGGGAGTCGCCGGCGGACTGGTCTCCGTAGCGTTCGTCAAGCTGCTGCTCGCGATTCGCAAATATTTTCTCGCCCTGCCGAAGTGGAGCGAATGGCTACAACCGGCGGCTGGAGGCTTGGCGGTCGGACTGATGGGATGGTTCGCGCCCGATGTTCTCGGCGTCGGCTACTCTCACGTGAGCGAAGCTCTAAACGGCCAGATGACGCTACAGGTAATGGCGCTGTTGGTGGTGCTGAAGCTGCTCGCGACGACCAGCTGTTACGGGACCGGAAACGCGGGCGGCATCTTCGGCCCCAGCTTGTTCATCGGCGCGATGCTCGGGGGCGCGGTTGGGACAGTGGCGCATCAGATTTTACCGGACTTCACGGGCGGCGTCGGCGCGTATGCATTGGTGGGCATGGGTGCGCTATTCGCCGGCATTGTGCGCGTGCCGCTGACCTCGGTGATCATGATCTTCGAGATGACCCGCGATTATTCGATCATCGTGCCGCTCATGATTGCGAACCTGATTAGCTTCTACATCTCGCATCGCCTGCAAAAAGAGCCGATTTACGAAGCGCTCCAGCACCAGGATGGGATACGTCTGCCGTCGGGTCTTCGCTACCGGCAAGAGCTGTTGATCGTGCGCGACGCCGCCGAGGCCCCTCAGCATTTACTCTCGATAACAGACCGCGTGGAAGATGCACTGAAGTATCTGGATGCGGATCACAACGCGTGCCCGGTGACTGATGCGAGCGACAGCGGGAGCCTGGCGGGTATGATCACGCTGGCGCAGGTGGAACACGAGATCGCCGCGGGCCATGGCGGCCGCGCGCTGGGTGAGCTGCTGCCGGTGGACGTGCCCGACCCGTTGCTGACGGAGGAGAACTTCCCACATCTGCACATGGATCATCCGCTGGATATGGCACTGCGTCGCATAGCGCACAGCAAGTTGAACGTGCTGCCGGTAGTGGGGCGCGCGGATATTCGCGATCTGAAGGGCGTGGTCTCGCTGAGCGATATCCTGCAGGCGTATGGCGTGGCGGGCGACAAAGGCGAGGCGCAGGCGGCGAGCGAAGAGGTTCGCGCATCTCGCAGACTAGTGCCCGGAGTAATCGCGGCGGGCCTCGCGGTGCTGCTGGTGATTGGATTCCTCAACTACTACTACCGGTCGGCGCGATCGCAGCGCGCCGAGGAATTTTACAAGACCGGCAACGAGTTACTGCAGCAGAACCGCGACGACGAAGCGGTGGAGCAATTCCGCGACGCGCTCTCGGCGGCGCCGGGGAACGCGCAGTACCGGCTGGCGTTGGGACTTGCGCTGGTGAAGGCCAACCATCCGGCGGAAGCGTCGGACTATTTGAGCGCGCTGTTGAAGCGCGATCCCGAGAATGCGCTGGCGAGTCTGGGGGAGGCGCGAATCGCGGCGGCGCAGGCCAAGACCGCGGATGCCGTAAAGTTTTATCGCCGGGCAATTGATGGCTCGTGGCCGGCAGGTCAAGAGCAAAACCGGATGCAAGCGCGTTTCGAACTGGCATCGCTACTGGAAGAGGCTGGGCAAAGGACGCAAGCCATCGCCGAGTTGTTAGCGGCATTGGGGCCTGCGGTGCGCGATGCGTCCGTGAAGAGGAAGATCGGGCAGTTGCTGCTCAGCTATGGCGCGCCTCGCGAGGCGGCGGATGTCTTTCGGAACATGGCCCAAGTGGACCATCGCGATGCGGTTGCCTATGCGGGTCTCGGTGAAGCTGAGCTTGCGATGGAAAATTATCAAGACGCCCGCGATGCGTTCCAGAAAGCGCTCGATCGGAACCCATCGGACCAAGCGAGTAAGCAGCGGCTTGAGTTGAGCGAGCGGGTGCTGGCGCTGGATCCGAATGCGCGCGGGTTGAGAGCGGCAGCGCGTTACGCGCGCAGCAAGGAATTACTTCAGGCCACCGTGACGCGATTGGATCAGTGCCAGGCCACTAGCCTATCAGGAGATGGAGCGCGAAAGGCCCTGATGAGCCAACCGCGCCGGGGTGAACTGGACGATGCAGCCGATAGGAATCTCGCGCTCGCCGAGGATCTATGGAAGCAGGAGCAGAAGGTGTGCGGGGCGTTTCTCAATTCCCCAGGGCATGCGCCCAATCCCAATGACGAGGCGATTGAGCGCGTGCTGGCCCGGCTATCTCGGCAATAAAAGCCAATTCTAGTTGCCTTGCGCCTGTGTAATGTGGGTGCGGCGATTCTTCTGCCAGCACTCTTCGTCGTGCTCCGTGCAGACCGGCTTATCCTTGCCGTAGCTGATGATGGCGAGCTGGTTGCCCGGAAGCCCCAAGTTAGACAGATACTCTTTGGTTTGTTTGGCGCGCGCATCGCCGAGCGCCAGGTTATATTCATCCGACCCGCGCTCGTCCGCAAATCCCTCGACGGTGAGCTTGAAGTCCGGGTACTGTTTGAGGATGTCGGCCAGCGTTTGGGCGTCAGTCTTCAGAGCAGCTTCGGCGTCGGGACGCAGCGTGTGCTTGTTGTAGTCGAAATAGGCGTCCTGGATGCGGCTCAGCAGATCTTGAATGCGCGCGCGTGTGGCGGCATCCGGCGTGCGGGACGGCGTGCTCGACGCCACCTGAGCCGGCCGCGAATAGTCTCGTGCGGGCGTCGACTTCGACGGGACCGCGGCCGCAACGGGCTGAGACGACGGCGTCGTCGGAGCCTTCGCCGCGACTTTTTTCGCACAACCGGAGAAAGTCAGCGAGAGCGCAGTCAGGGCCGCGCAGGCCAATAATTGGGATTTCATCCAAAGCCTCATAAGCTTTTGTAGTTACAGAATACCGACGGCTAGCCGAGCAAAAGAATCCCGTCGTCACTGTATTTCACTAGGGACCTTAGTCCTAATACAGGATGGACGCGATTCCCGTAATCGGTTGCAGGTTCTACCTTAGAAGAGATGTGGTTCCGTCCCGCCGCCGAGCTACTTCCGAAATCGGTCCGCTACACTGAGGGAAGAATGCGGCAGCGCCCGGGGGTGGTTCTGGTTGCGGGATTTGGCGGACTGCTGCTCATCATGGCCCTGGCCGAAGCGGGGGCGCTGCTGTTTCTCAACAGCCTGCGCCAGAACGACACCACGTTGCAGGCGCGCTTCCTTGCTCGCAACCGCACTCTCGAGCGGATTCGTTCCAATATCTATTTGTCGGGAACGTTCGTGCGAGATTCGTTGCTCGCGCCTGAACAATCCGGAGCACAGGCACAAGTAGCGACGCTCGCCGGATTACGGCGGGATTCGGAAACGGCTCTGGCCAGCTATGCCGCTGCCTTGGAGCCCGAAGAGGCCGGCCCGTTCCAGGATTTGCGCTTTCAGATTGATGCCTATTGGAAGGTGTTGGATCGAACTTTGGCCTGGACCGGCGAAGAGCGCGGAAAATACCGCGACGCGTTCTTCTATGAGGAACTGGTGCCCCGCCGGACTTCGATGCTGCAGATCGCCGACCGCATTGAGGCCTTGAACGAAGAGGCACTGCGGCGCGGCGATGCAAAGCTGGGCGATCTGTTTGGTCGACTGCAGTTCGGGCTTTTGGCGATGATCGCCATTACGTTGCTGGGCGGTGCCACATTAGCCGCGTTTACCATCCTCCACATCCTGAAACTGGAAGGCGAGGTGCAGCAGCGGCTCGTCGAAAGCGTCCATTCGAAAGCCAGTTTGCAGGAGCTTTCCGCGCGTCTGGTGCGGGCGCAGGAGGAAGAACGCCGCGCGTTGTCGCGCGAACTGCACGATGAAGTGGCTCAGGCGTTTTCGGCCGTGCTGATGGAAGCCGAGAACCTGCTCGATCTGGACCCGGCGCCGGAAGTGCGGGCACATCTGGACTCGATCCGCGGCGTGGCCGGGAAAGGCATGAACGAGATCCGCAACATGGCGCTGCTGTTGCGGCCTTCCATGCTGGACGATTTCGGCCTGCTACCGGCTTTGGAGTGGCAGGCCCGCGAGATCGGAAAGCGCACCGGATTGCGCGTCCAGGTGTCTAGCGAAATGCCCGGTGAGTTACCGGAGGAGCATAAGACCTGCGTGTATCGGGTGGTGCAAGAAGCGTTGAACAACTGCGCGCAGCATGCTCAGGCGAGCGCTGTGCAGGTGTGTGTGCGGCACGAGGCCGGCCAGATTTTGTTGACGGTGCAAGACGACGGCAGCGGGTTCGATCCGGAGCGCGTGCGCGGATTGGGGCTGCTGGGAATGGAAGAGCGCGCGCGGCATTTGGGGGGCACGTTCCAGATCGATTCACGGCCCGGACGCGGGACGCTGCTACGCGTGAAGTTGCCGCTGGCGGCGATACCCGAGACAACGACAAGCAATGTCGTGGCGCCAGAACCAAAGCACGAGACGGAGATTGTGTGGAACGGAGGCCTGGCGAGTGGAACAGATTCGCATTCTGCTGGCTGACGATCACACCATTCTGCGGGACGGAATGCGCCTGCTCTTGGAACGGCAGCCGGGGTTCATCGTGGTGGGCGAAGCCGCCGACGGCCGTGAGACATTGCAGCTCGCTCAGGATCAGCGTCCGGACGTAGTGGTGATGGACATCGCCATGCCGAACATGAACGGCATCGAGGCGACGCGGCGCATCGTCGAAAAGCATCCGAACATCGGCGTGGTGATCCTGAGCATGCACCACGACGAGAGCTACGTGATCCGCTCTCTCAAGGCCGGGGCGCGTGCGTACCTGCTGAAGGACGCCATGAAGGCCGAACTCATCTCGGCCATTGAGGCGGTGATGGAGGGGCGGTCGTTCTTCAGCCCCAAAGTGAGCCGCATTCTGCAGGAAGACTACTTCCAAGCGTTGGGCCGCAAGGACGCCGACGACAGCTACGATCTGCTGACGGATCGCGAGCGCGAGATTCTCCAGATGATCGCAGAGGGAAAGACTAACAAAGAGGTTGCGAGTGCGCTGAACCTCAGCATCTACACTGTAGACACGCATCGCACGCATATTCTGCAAAAACTAAATTTGCACAGCGTGCCGGAGCTGATCCTATACGCAGTGCGCAAGGGAATCATTTCCTGACTCGCCTGGCGTGCATGCGGCACGTATTATTGTCCTTATAACCCATCTAGCCCCCAGCGCGCCAGCCCTAGAGTGACCATGTTTCCGGGGAGTCTAAACTCAAGTCGCGAACTCGATTCCCAATCTTTTTGGCAGCATCGAGTCGCCCTAATAGGTCTGTGATCTACATTTTCTATGCCAACGCAGGTGCTTGATCAGCCTGTTGAATCAACTTTGGCGCGGCAAAGCCTCTCTCTAGACCTTCAACATTGCCCACCTCGGAGCCGAGCCCAGCGGCCTTTCCTCTTGGGAAGAGGACGACCGGGATGGAATTCCATTTGCTCGTTTAGCGGTCAATAAGTGATGTCGAATCCGGCGTGTTGCTCTGGATATCGAAGCAAATTGGAACTCCCATTCGAAAGAACATCGCCATGACTCTACGAACGTTGTTCGAGAAGGAAGTTTACCTCAGGCTCACGGAAGATAACAGCATGTTCATATGCACGGTCCGAGGTGGCATATCGCGCTCCAAGTCCACTGAGGTTCCGGTTAAAGGAGGACCGGTGTATCTGTCTGGTCCCGACACAGCGAGCGGTGCGGCGCGCACGTCCCCAATCCAAGGGTTCCCCTAGTCGCGTTTTGAAAGCGGGACTGACGTTACCTGAGAACGATCAAATGTCGCACTGTATCCAGAACCGAGCACGGGCAAGTCACTCCTAGCTATCGGAACTAGGTGAAAAGCCTCGCTGTGGACGGCCTAGTGTGTCGAAGGGATGGTAAGTAACCTCCAGTCGCAGTGTAATAGATATAGGAGAAGGAGGAGCATTGAAGAACGCTTCAATCACCTTGCGATTGACGATCTTCCTCTTTGCAGCTCTACGTTTGCTGGGAGCGCAGCCGACAACACGCACGGTTGAAGGCGTGGTGATGGATCAGCATTCGCATCCTCTAGCGCATGCAGCGGTGCGAATCGAGAACGAGTGGACTCTCCAGATTCGTTCCTACATTACCCAAGCCGACGGCAAGTATCACTTCGCGGGACTGAACGGAGACGACGATTACCAGATTACTGCCGAATACGATGGCCTACGCAGCCACGTGCGAAAGCTGAGCAAGTTCGATTCGCGCGAGGAACCCAAGATAGACTTGACGATTCGTTTCGGCAAATGATCGAGTGTTGCTGGGCGCAATTTACGGTTTCATCGACGGAGCGGTCGCCGGATGTCTGTTTGCCATGTTGTATAGGTTGTTCGCGCGCGAGCATGCGGCTGCGCACTACGCCCAAGTAAGTCTGTTATCGGACGCCTAGTCGCAAGGTGCAGTGATGAAGCCGGACACGTGGCCCAGAAACGGCCGCGCAGAATATCGTTCGATCCTTTGTGCAGTAGAACTGAATCCCGAGGCAGTGATGAATCTCACAACCTGAAATCTGGCCTGGTGTCCAGCCTTCACCAGAAAGGTCACACAGTACGCCCCAACGCAGCATCTAAGTTCACCTCCGGTCTCTTCAAAAATCCGTGCGAGGTGATTCTGAGTCCAGTTCATGCTCCAACAGTGGCCGGCGGCAGGACGTTAGGCCGTGCAATTGCCGCCGGATGCGCCGAAGCCTCCGCCTTCCGACGCTGCGGGTCCTTCTCGCCGCTGGTTTCGGACGATGGTAGAATTGAGCCCGACATGCCTACAGAATCGCGAGCAAAGCGGGTGGCCCCGTCGATAGACCTTTTCTCTTTCGCTGGGGAGCACCTTTCCTATGAAGCTCGGATGTTCGTCATTTGTCGTGCAATGAAGCCGCGCGATCAGTTCGAGTCGAACCTTAAAGTCGAGGGCTTCGCGCTCCATCTCAAGAACTTAATCGAATTCTTCTATCCGTCGAATCCCGGCGCGGACGACGTGCTCGCAGCCGACTACGTTGCAGATTGGAACGCCAAGCGCCCGGCGACCACTCCTCTTCTCGAAAGTGCTCGATTACAGGCAGGCAAGGAATTGCACCATCTCACTGCACAACGCATCGCTGGCAGGCCCTCGCACAAAGCGTGGGACTTCGATGGTATTGGTAAGGAGCTAAGGGGCGTTGTCTCAGCCTTTATTGGTCTGCAACCGAAGATACCGCAGGGGACAATTTCTGAATTGTCGGAGATTTGACTGCCGCCACCGTTACCAGGACTTGATTCGCTGGGCAACCTAATCCCGCCGCCCGTCATGACCGTGAATTTCGCCTGCGCGATTATTGCTCCCAGTTCGCGTGTGAGTGCATAGTAGGGATGTGTCGCCTGGATCCGATAACCGCTAACCCAGCAGCCTTGGACGCGCTATTTTCCTCAGGAAGGGTGTAGTAGCGCAGTCCCAGAGATTCCGCCGATGGTCTGCCTGGCTCTAAATGCAACCCAGCGTCTCTCGCGAGTGGCGCCCGTGCTGGTGCGAAAACTGCTTACTCCTCGATGAAGTAGGATTGCCATGAAAGCAGCAGGCGTCGTCGTGCGGGTGTTGCCCTTCGTCCGGCGACAATGGGGTTCAGGAGGAATGAATGCTCCGCAGCCTCAACAAGATTCTGGGTTCGTCGATCGTAGCCACCGATGGCGAAATCGGCAGCGTTTACAATTTTTTGTTCGACGATGTGTCTTGGAGAGTTGTTTACATCGTGGTTATGGCCGGCGCTTCGTTCAGCAAGCACAAGGTCTTGCTTTCCCCGAGCGCTATCAAACAGCCCGACTGGAACCACAAAGTGCTTCCGGTGTCCCTCACAAGTGAACAGGTGAAGAGCAGCCCGGAGATTGACACGGATCAGCCGGTATCCCGCCAACAGGAGATCGCGTTGCATCAGCACTACAGTTGGCCACCCTATTGGGAAACACCAGCCGAAACAAGAGGGAGTTTCCTTACGCCCGAATCCCACTTGAGAAGCTGTCAAGAATTGGTGGGTTATAGCGTTACAGTCGGTGGGGAAGGACTCGGAGAGGTTGAGGATTTCATGCTTGACGATAGAAGCTGGACGATCCGCTACATCGTGGCTCGCGCCGGAGCTGAATCGGGCGGCCATATCCTCATGTTTCCCACGGAAAGCGCACGCGAAATCTCCTGGGTCGATCGACGCGTGGAAATGAACTGAGCTATCGCGAGCCTATTCTGCATCATCCAAGCCGAGTGCGAATACAGCCCACCTTCCCACGATTCGACGGCTTGCCAGCACTTTATTGGCTTCGCTGAATGCTTCCAATTATTGGAGGCCAAGCAAGTGCTGAAGCAGTCGAAGGGGGGCGAACACCGTAAGCATAAGGCGCCACGACTGTCGGACTGTTCGTAGTGCCCGGCGAATCGCTCAACTAGATTTCCCGCGTGTGATTGAGATTCACGCGGTGGTCGGCCCACGACACTGACATCACCCAGCGCGTGGGAACCAGCATTGACCGGCTATGAAGCCAATCACCCGTTTTCACGTCCAGGTAAGCCTGCATGTAATGTCTCCAGTATTTCCTCTCGTGAATGTCCGCGAGGCTGAATTTCCAGTTATGGTCAGGCTCATCAATGCGCTCGAGGAAGCGCTTTCGTTGTTCGTCCTTCGACAGGTGGAGGAATACTTTGATGGTCCGCGTTCCATTGCGATAGATGTGGCTTTCCAGATCCACGATGGAACGATACCGCTCCTTCCAAATGGTCTTCTCGTCGCGCAACTCTTCTGAAAGCCCCTGGCCGCGGAGAATCTCCGGATGTACCCGAACGACCAGCACTTCCTCGTAATAGGAACGATTGAATATGCCAATCCGCCCGCGTTCAGGCAGACAGCGCGTTGTGCGCCAGAGAAAATCATGTTCCAGCTCGTCGGCGCTCGGCTGTTTGAAGCTGAACACCTGGCAGCCTTGCGGATTGACCCCGGACATGACGTGCCGGATGGCGCCGTCCTTGCCCCCGGCGTCCATCCCTTGAAAAATCAGCAGCAACGCATAGCGGTTGGACGCGTAGTGAAGCTGTTGCAGCGAGCTCAACTCCTCAACGTGTTCTCCCAGGAGTTTTTGATACTGCTCCTTCGACTTGCAAAAGGGCTTCACAATCGTCGGCCACTCACTGAGTTTGACCTTTTCTCCCGGCCGCACACGGAAATCCTTTGAATTGATTTTCATCTTCGTCCCTTCGGTATCACTAGCCCCGTCGGTTGTACACATCACTCCTACCTAGGGGTCAGAGGAGGTTGATACGGTGTTGGCCCGTTATCATTTCTCCTCTCCGCTCAGCGCTTCGAAGCCGGAGACAACGTCGAACAGTTCCTCGTCGATGCCACTCTGACGCAAACGATGGAATGTGCGGTTGAGCTTCTCCAGCAATTCGTCGATGTTTTTTTCGGCGCGTTGCATCGCTGCCAGGCGGCTTGCGTTCTCGCTCGCGAGGGATTCGGCGCACGCCCGGAAGAGCGAGACGAAAAGATATTCGCGGATAAGCGCGCGCAAGGTCGCGGTGCCGCCACCCATGACCTCGGGCAAGTTTGCCGTCGGCCAAGGAAGCTCGGCCAGCATGCGTCGCCAGCTTTCGTCCAGCGGCAGCAGTCTTTGACTCACGGGCGCATAGACCGCCCCGGACGAGGGGCGGTTGTAGAAGAGGTGGAGTTCGGTGACTTCACCCTGGCCGTGGCGCGTCTCGCTCTCCACGAGAATCTGCCCGACGAGTGGGGTGATGGCTTTGACGGAGTTCGGCACGGTGAAGAGTCCCACCAGTGGCAGGCGGGCGTCCTTCAAGCGCGCATAAACGCGCTCACCGACGGCCCAGACTTCGGGTTTGGCCGACAGAGCCGCCAGCGTCTTGACCGCATAATCGGCTACCACCTCATTAAACTGCCCCACCAGTCCCTGGTCGGAACCAAACACCACCGCGCCAATCGCACCGGCAAAGGTTTGTCTTTTCCGTTCTGCAATCAAGGGCGCGAGCCCGCTTTCCCGGAAGCATGCGCCCAACCCCAGCTCCACAGTGCGATAGTAGTCGGCCAACGCGCGCACAGATTCCTCGTATTGTCCGATGCTAGAGGCGGCCACGGCCTTCATCGTGCGGACGACGGATTGGAGGTCTCCGGCACTGTTGATCTTTCGGCGCAGGCTCGCCGTGGTGTCGCTCATGACTTCTCCTCGGGCTCAGACTTGGGCTTGGCCTCCTTATGGACTTCCGGCTTGGACTCGGGTTCAGGCTTGGGCTCGGGTTTGGCTTCCGGTTTGGCTTCCGGCTTGGGTTGGAAACGTGCGAGAGATTTGCGGGCGATTTCGATAATCGTTTCGCGATCTTCGTCGCTCAGTTTTTCGGCCGTATCCAATCGCTCGCGCACCTCCGCCGGTATACCCGCCGCCGCCTCGCGTAGCGCCTGCTCGGCGACCGTCATCTGGTCAAGGGGCACCCTATCGAAAAGTTCCGCGGTCAACGCCAGCAGCACAGCGATTTGCGCGGGCACGGGTACCGGGGCGAATTCCGGCTGCTTGAGGCAGGCGCGAATTCGCCGGCCGTGTTCGATGGTCTTGCGGGTGTCTTCGTCCAGGCGGGCTCCGAACCGGGAAAAGGTTTCGAGTTCCTCAAACTGCGCGTAAGCGAGCTTGAGGTCGCCCGCCACCGCGCGGTAGGCCGCGTTTTGCGCTTGACCGCCAACGCGCGAAACGGATTTTCCGACATCCACCGCGGGCAGCACTCCCAATTCGAATAGCGTCGGCGAAAGGTAGATCTGCCCATCCGTGATGGAAATCAAGTTGGTCGGGATATAGGCGGAAATGTCCTGCGCTTCGGTTTCGATGATGGGCAGCGCGGTGAGCGAGCCGCCGCCGAGTTCCTTACGCAAGTGCGTCGCACGTTCGAGCAGCCGCGAGTGGATATAAAAGATGTCGCCGGGAAACGCTTCTCGACCGGGCGGACGGCGCAGCAAGAGAGAGAGCTCGCGATAGGCGCGCGCGTGATGGGTGAGGTCGTCGTACACGATCAGCACATCCTGTCCCGCTTCCATGAAAGACTCCGCGATGCTAGTCGCGGCGTAAGGAGCGATGTAAGCGAGACCCGGCGGGTCGTTGCCCTCGGTCACGACGAGAACGGTGTAATCCATCGCGCCCTTTTCCCGCAAAGTTGCGACGGCCTTCGCCACGGCGGACGCGCGCTGACCGATGGCACAATAAACGCACAGCACGTGTTTGCCGCGCTGGTTGAGGATGGTGTCGATCGCAATGGCGGTCTTGCCCGTCTGGCGGTCGCCGAGAATCAACTGGCGCTGGCCGCGCCCCACGGGAATGAGCGCATCGATGACTATGAGGCCGGTCTGGAGAGGCACCGTGACGGGCGCGCGGTCCATGATGGGCGGGGCGCGGCGCTCGATGGGCAGGCGCTTGCTGGAGACCAGCGGCCCCTTTCCATCGAGCGGCCGGCCGAGCGGGTCGATGACGCGCCCCAGCAATCCATCGCCTACGGCCACGTCCATGACCCGGCCCGTGCGCTGGACTTCATCTCCCACGTGGAGATGCCAGCATTCGTCGAGCAGAACGACACCAATTTCGTGTTCGTCCACATTGAACGCAATGCCGAGCAGATCGCCGGGAAACGTGACCAATTCATCGAAGCCCACCCCGGGGAGACCGGACACCTTGGCGATGCCGGTTGCCACACTGGTGATCGTGCCCACCTCCCGTGGCGTCAGTTTCGGCGTGAATGCTTCTCGCACTTGGCTGATTCCGGCGAACGCGCTGTCGAAATCGTTCTGAAGGCTCTCAGGTTCCTGGTTCATTGGCTCTTTGTTCCGAGCTTGGGTTCTTCAGGTTCAGGCTTGGGCTCGGCCTCTTGGACTTCCGGCTTGGACTCGGGTTCAGCCTTGGGCTTGGCCTCTTGGACTGCCGGCTTTGACTCGGGTTCAGGTTCAGGCTTGGGCTTGGCCTCTTGGACTTCCGGCTTGGTCTCGAGTTTAGGCTCGGCTTTGGCTTCACGTTTGTCCTTCTCTTTCAGAAGTTCGTCGACACCCTTTTCCAGCGACGCCAGATAATCCGCGATGCTCCAAGCCACCTTTTGTCCATTCGTGGTGAGTTCAATGCCGCTGATCAGGTCTGGCGCAGTCTCGAACCGGACGCGGATTTCAGCCGAGAAGGTTTCGTTAAGCGCGTTTTGTATGGCCGCGCGTTGCTCCGAAGGCAGGTCAAACGTGCTGCGCACGACCGCCGGGTCAGAGGCTGTCTTAAGGGCCGCGCCGAGGCCTTCCCTCGCCTTGCCGTCCATCTCTCGCAAACGGCGAGTGAACACCTCGCCCAGGCGTTCTTCCAGACTCGTCGTGGCGAGATCCGTCAGCGCCTTTCGGGCGATGGCAAATACTTCCTGCTGTGTCCGGCGGCGGATGGCTTGATGTAAGGTATGTTCTTCGTTTCTCAACGCTTCCTGCCGTTTTGAACTCAAAGCCACGGCGGCCTTCCGCGCTTCGTCGAGGAGCCGCTGACGTTCGGCCTGCGCTTCGTCTGTCGCTTTGCTCAAGAGCGCGGCGCGCTGCTGGTCGAACTCCGCGTTCTTGTGCTGGAACTCGTCGTGCTCCTTTTGGGCTTCGGCTTTTTTCGCGTCGGCGTTCGCGAGTTCCGCGGCGATTCGCTTCTCCCGCTCATCGATGGCGTGGCGGATGGGCTTGTAAAGATAGCGCTTCATCAACCACACCAGGACGAGAAAGTTGAGTGCCTGCGCACCGACGGTGAACCAATCGATAAGCATGGGCTACTTTCCCGCGGTTTGGGCGATGGCGTGGTTCCAGAACGGGTTGGCGAAGATGAGAATCATCGAGACCACGAAACAGTAGATGGCGATGGACTCGATCATCGCCAGGCCAACGAACAAGGTCCGGGTGATAGTAGCGGAGGCATCAGGCTGCTGGGCCAACGAAGTCAGAGCCGTCGCGACCGCCCTCCCCTCCGCCAGCGCAGGCCCTATGGCCCCCAAACTTATAGTGATGCCGGCGATGACAATTGATGCCACCGCGATAATAGTCAGGCTATCCACAATGTCTCCTTTTGCTGTTGTAGATCATGATTTAATGTTTTGGCACTGGTTCAGGCTTGGGCTTACGGACCCTCGTGGCGGCCGCGATGTATACCGCTGCCAGGATGCTGAAGATGTAGGCCTGCACCATGCCGGTGAGTTGACCGAGCAGCGTCATGAAAATCGGAAAGAGGAAGGGCGTAATGGTGAGCAGGATGGCGATAATCATCGCTCCGCTCATCATATTGCCGAACAAACGGACAGCCAGGGCCAGCGTGCGCGAAAGTTCGCTGATGATATTAAATGGCAGCATGATGAACGTCGGCTTCGCATAGGACTTGAGGTAGTTGCCCACCCCTTGTTCCTCGATGCCGAAGAACGGCACGGCCACAAACACGCACAGCGCGAGTGCCGCCGTGGTCGAAAGCGAGCCAGTCGGCGGCTGGTACCCGGGAATGACAGTGCAGAGGCTGGCTGTCGCGATAAATAGAAAAAGCGTGCCCAGAAAGCCGAGATATTTCTGCGGCTCACTCAGGCCTACCTCTTCGATCTGTTTCTCGATGCCGGTGACGACGATTTCGAGAAGGTTTTGCCACGGAGAGCGTTCCAGGCCGATGGAAAGTTTGCGCGTGATGAGCCTTGAACCGACGGCCAGTACGAGCATCAGCCCCCACGTGAACACAATGGTGCCATTGAGTTTGAGAAACCCGTGTTGCCAGAAGATCATCTCATCGGGACTAAGGCGCATGACTGGCCTCCTGTGTCCAGTAAGTTGGCTTTTCCACCGCTCGGGTGAGCCGTGTCACGATAACGCGTGCCATGACAAATCCAAGCAGGCAGACCAGCAGCCTCTCCCAATGACCGTGCGCGACAAAATAGAAACCAGCCAGGACGACGGTCATTCGCAGCAACCCGCTGCCGAAAAACCAAAGCGCCGGTTGTTTGGCCGAAACGCACTTGCGAACCGTCCACCAAAGGCCGCCGAAGAATATCGCACCGAGCACAACGCCCGCTATCAGAGCCAGCACCAGACTCAAAGGTTCATTCATCGTTGTCGTGTTCCTCTCCCATTTCCTCGTCTTCCTTACTCACCCAACGCCAGGCATTCAAACAGCCGATGACGAGACCGGCAACCAGCAGCGCCAACGTCCAGGAATGCTTGCCCGGATGGCGATTGTCCAGCCAGATACCGAGCGCCGCGCCGAGCAGCGTCGGAACCACCACCGACCAGCCGATAAGCCCCATCATGCCCAAGCCAAGCCAGACGCCCTGCGTAGGGTTACGCCGCGCCTTGAGCTTTCGCGCTGCCTTCACGCCCACCTCCCGGCTGAACGCAGTCCCGTCCGCCGCGCTCTTGATTTCCGATTTCTCAGTCATGATGAAACTCGGCTAAGCGGCGGATAAGATCGCTCTCCATGATCGCCATCACCGAACGGACGTTCTGCTCCCGTTGAGTCAGGTTTAGAAACTCCTTCTTCACAGCCTCATGTAGCTGGGCGAGGTCCGTGCCGCCAATTGCGTTGCGCACCGAGACGACCACGTTTAAGCCGGTCTTGACCAGCACCCCTTCATCGACGGCCACAAAAACCTCGCCTTCCGGTTCGTTTTCGTAGGTCAGAATCCCGGGCGCGAGCGCTGCAACGCAGTCCAGCCGGTGTGGCAAGAGTCCGAACGAGCCTTCGCGGGTCTCCGCAACGATGCGCGAAACGCCGGTCTTCGCAGCGAAGATTTGAAACGGCAGTAGAATCTTAAGATTCATGAGCGTCGGCTGCTGCATGTTCGACCTCCGGTTTAGGTTTCGGATCGACCTTCGGCTGCGGTTCGGCTTTGATCTTGGGCTCGGAATCCGCGGCTGGCTTCGGGTCGCCCTTGGCTTCGAGTTTGGACCCAGGTTGGGCTTTAGCTGCTGGCTTGACGATTTTAGCTTTTGCCTTCGCTTCGTCAATGGCCCCGATCATGTAGAGAGCGCTTTCCGGGTAGTCTTTGAATTCATCGCGCAAGATTCGTTCGCAGCCATCGAGCGAATCTTTCAGGCTGACGAGTTTTCCCTTGATGCCGCTAAACTGCTCGGTGGCGAAAAACGGCTGAGTGAGGAATCGTTCCAGCCGCCGGGCGCGGGCGACTACTTTGCGGTCTTCCGGCGCCAGTTGTTCCAAGCCGAGCATGGCGATGATGTCCTTGAGATTTTCGTACTGAGCGAGCGTCCGCCTGATTTCCTGCGCCAGAAGATAATGCCGTTCGCCGACGATGCCGGCCGTGGCCATTTTGGAGCTGGATTGCAGCAGATCGATAGCCGGGAAAAGTCCTTCACTCGCCCGTTTGCGCGAGAGCACGATGGAAGCGGAGAGGTGTGAAAACGTGTGTACGGCCGAGGGATCGGTCAAATCGTCCGCCGGCACATACACTGCCTGAATGGAGGTGATGGCGCCGGTGTCGGTGTTGGCGATTCGTTCCTCCAATTGCGACAACTCGGTGCCCATTGTGGGCTGGTAGCCCAGCCGCGACGGCATTTGGCCCATTAACCCGGACACCTCCATGCCGGCCTGGATGAACCGAAAGATGTTATCGATTAGCAGCAACACGTCGCGATGCTCGTCATCCCGGAAATACTCAGCCATCGTCAGCGCCGCGAGGCCCACGCGGAACCGGGCGCCCGGCGGCTCGTTCATCTGCCCGTACACCATCACCATGTTCGGCAGTACGCCTGCGTCCTTCATGCCACGATGCAGTTCCTCCCCTTCACGGCATCGTTCACCGATCCCGCAAAAGATGCTGATGCCCTTCTGGTGCGCGATCATGTTGTGGATCATTTCGGTGAGCAATACCGTCTTGCCCACGCCCGCCCCGCCGAACAGACCCGCTTTGCCGCCACGCTCGATCGGCACCAGCACATCGACGACCTTGATCCCCGTCTCGAAGATCTCGGATTTGGTGGAGCGCCTTTCTAACGCCGGCGGGGCTCGATGGACTGTGCGCCATTGGACATCTGTCGGCGGGGCTTCACGGTCGATTGCGTTTCCGAAGACGTCGAACATTCGCGAGAGAATTGCCTTGCCGACCGGCGCCTTCAATTGCCCGCCGGTGTTTTCGACCGCGCTACCGCGGACGAGGCCCTGGGTATCGGTCAGCGCGATTCCACGCACGCGATGCGCGTCGAGTTGAGCTAAGACCTCGATGGCAATGTCCCCGTCCTTCGCGTGCAGCAATGTGTAGATGTCCGGCAAAGGTGCGTCGAAACGTATATCCACGACACTGCCGCGCACTGAGATCACGGTGCCGGACTTCGAACGATTCATGGTTTGTCAGTTGCCATTAGAGGTGAGGCAGCCATGCCAAGTCCTCGCTCAGGATATAGATCGTGATCGCCGCAAGCATGAGTACCAGGCCCACCCACATACGCCAGTCATGATGCATTCGTCTCCAGTAAGCCGGCGAAACCCCTCGCTGGGCAGCTTGCTCGTCTGCCTGCCGCGCATTCTCAAGAACAACCTGGGGTTTATTGTCGTGCTCCGGCCCTTCGTTCCCGTGCTGACCGTAGTTGCTTTCATTCATTGTTCAATGCCTTCTTATCCTCTGTCTTTGCTATGCCGCAGGTTTCGTGACTTGCGGGATATTTGTTGGCGCGCTCATATCCTTGTCCATCGCGGCGTTGTATTCGCCACGGCGCGCAGCCCGGTTACACCTTGCTCGATGAGACAGCGCTTGCTGTGCCGCCAACACATTGGGCTCCTTGCCTCGCCAAATCTCCATAGCCGGTTGCTGGATTGCGCGGGCAAACGAAAACGCCAACGCCCAAGGCAGCGCCGATTTGAATCTGACGTTCATGGCATTCAAACGGGCCGAGGCCAGTTCACTGGGTTGGCCGCCCGACAAGAACGCAATCCCCGGAACGGCAGCAGGAACGGCTCGCAAGAGACACTTCACCGTGGCATCGGCCACCTCGTCCACCGATTCTTGCCGGGGGCACGTCAAACCCGGAAGCACCATGTTTGGCTTCAGGATCATACCCTCCAGCAACACCCGTTGCGTGTAAAGCTGGTTGAAAACCGTTCGCAGGACTTCCTCGGTTACCTCGCCGCACCGGTCGAGCGAATGCTCGCCGTCCATGAGCACTTCCGGCTCGACGACGGGGACCATTCCGGCTTCCTGGCACAACGCGGCATAGCGAGCCAGCGCCTGTGCGTTGGCCTGGATGCAACCCCGGCTGGGAATGCCATCGCCCACGGCAATCACGGCCCGCCATTTGGCAAAACGCGCGCCCATTTGAAAGTATTCAGCCAGGCGGTCGCGCAA